>JAAUYH010054831.1_pt1 | contig 109191 bp, 100 predicted proteins | sample 7278061 | NCBI WGS metagenome assembly JAAUYH01 (sample SAMN14350203, study PRJNA611818) | marine sediment metagenome | isolation source: surface marine sediment (0.6m) | place: French Polynesia: Moorea | collected 2018-08 | reverse complement strand
CGCCAATATTTCAATGACTTATCGATCTAGGTTTCCGTTTGTATGGAATGAGTACGGAAAACGTGGTGATTTTTGCGCCTGTTGCTGAGAGCTCGGGAGGCTGGGCCCTGCCGACTTAGTCTTGCGCGTTTGCCTGCTGAATTGCCAAAATTTTTTCTCGGGTTTGCGAGTCCGAAAGCTTCCGTGGGACCATATCAATGGTCCCTGCATACTGGGCCCTCTCCGCCTCGCATGTCGAAGCAACTCCCCCAGAATCCACGACATTATGAAAGAACAACTGAGCAATGGTTTGGCCAGGATAGAGCCTTAGTGGTGTCTCGCCGAGATTTCGGAGCTCCAAAGTCAGGCTACCTGCAAAGTTGGGGTGAACCCCAATAGCGGTGGCCACGATTAGCCCCAGTCGCCCCCAAGTAGACCTGCCGACAACATAAGCCATCAAATCCGGGGGCAGCCTTAGGTATTCCAACGTCTGTGCAAGCAAGAACTGGTGAGGGTGAATTGTTATGCTGCTGCCAAGCGGGATGAAACTTCGCCTGTAGAGTTGGTCAAAGGAAGGCTCATGAGATTCCCCTAGATCGCCCACCGCTCCGAAACGGGAAGCTGTCACCACGCAAAAATCAAATCCAAGTCGAACGTCAATCGCAGCCTGGCCAGGCTTCGCCTGGACCGTTTCATCAAGAAGAGGGCTGATGGTCAACCGACGCTCGAAGTTGTCGTCTTCCAAACGCCGAAGAATTGCATCGGTAGATAGTGCTGGCACTAAGTCTCATCCCAGATTTGTTTGGCTTCGGAGAGTTCAACCGCCTTGAGTAGAAGTTCTTGCAGCTTCTCCATTTTTGCAGCGGCTTCATCTTCACCTACCGCTGATTCGGAAGCTGGAATCTCATCGAGTTTTGCGATCAGGGCGGCCCAGCCGACATTTAGAATACCTGCCAACGACGCTGGTTCTGTTACATGATTGGTTCGACTCTCAATCGGCGGGATAAGATGGCAAAGCGGATCGAGAAAATGTTCGAGGTCTGCTCTTAGCCGTTCAGGCGTATACACCATTTCAGGACAAGAAGAGGTTAGCACTCTCTCTGCTTCGGAATATATCGCGCCAGCCAACGTCTCGATAAGTGGTACGAGCTCAACGCAAATCGCCGCCATTTCTCGGGTGAGTTTGGTACCGAGCAACTTTGTGAGTGTGTCTGCATCAGGAAGCTTGGAGAGATGTGGGCTGTTCATATCCTCCGTCAGAGGTTTGCCAGTTGCTTTTTCGAATACGTTTGAAAAACTGCTTTCACCCGCCGTTAGTCGGTCAATTACGAGTCGGCGGCGTAGCTCAGATGGCGGATGCCAACGGCCAATTCCTAGTGCGCCGCCAGAGAGTTCAAAAAAAGCACCTAAGGCAAAGAAGAATGCGGGGCCGGCAAGATAGTAACCAACTGCATCTGACCAAATTTCGTTCACCCAAGACCGGAGAGAACCTTGCCTAAGAACCAAAACCTGCTGGGATAATTTTGTTCCTAAGCGGGCCTCCGTTCTCTCAATAGATTCGATATTTTCTTTGTTGAACTGGTCGAGGTCTAGCTGGTTCTTGTCCTGAATTGCGTGGCCAAGTTCATGGCCGACTATCGCGAAGTGGGGCAGCATCCCCATAGCTCTGCTTGGCACAGTTAGCCGAAAGAATGGCCACTTGATTGCACCCTCAGCATCAAGCAGACTTTGGCTTTGAGAGTTTAGATTGGAAACTATCGCCCGAGGATACCATCTGAGCTCATAGTTTGCGACATGATCGGCGCGGAAAAAGATCGTGTTTTCAATTCCTAAGCCAGTCACCCACCTTTGGAATGGCCCGACCACTTGGTGCGGTATCTGATCTGCGCCGGATCCTTCTAGGTCCTGGAGTCGTTCATATGCAGAATTGCCCAACTGGTTGGCGTCTTTGACCAGTTGTGAAGCTACGTCGTCATCCGTCTCGGGCTTTGAAGCCTGGGTAAGATACCCAGCAGCGGTATCAATCATCCCTTGGATGAGGTTGAGCCAACTTTGTGGACCGGGGTGGTGGCCGGGAAACGTCTCATCACGCTGCTCGGAAACTTGCGCCGCTAGACGAGCGAGAAAAAAAGCGCTGGCTTGACGAGAGCTTTCAATTGCCGATCTAGTTGTAATCGATCTCTCCAGGAACTGTCAGAGGCGAAAGTGTTCGCTCCCGCTCTAATGCAGAAACGAGTTGCGACAACAGTTCAATAACCGACTGGCGCGCCTCAGGACTCACGTCGGCATCTTCTTCTAGCCCCTCCAAAACTTCTTTTGCCGAAGCTAGGCGAGCGCCAATATCGTCGATTGAATCGCCAAGGTATTGGACAAACAGAGAGAACCTGTCGAACGCGGGGGTGTGATCAAGTGCGAATGCCAGGCTTTGAGCCTGCATAGCTTCGGAGCCTCGGTCTGCTTCACGGACAATGTCAAGCAATCCATCCAAAATCTTTGCGCGACGGTCTCCTGAGATTTCTTCACCACGCAGGACCGACAGTCCATTCCTTAGAACGTGCTGAAGCCCGAGATCCTGAGAGGGGTCTACATCGAATCGCATATTACTTCTCCTGCCATATCCCTCAATTCAACGCCATTGAGATGTGACGCCTGACCGCTCTGGATTGTGGAACAAAACAGAAACAATGTCGATAGAATAACTCGCCTGACAAATCAAAAATTCATAGTTATGTAGCAGAACTCAATATATGGCGAAAGAGACGATTCTTCCATCAGTGCCTCTAAAAAAGGCATCTGAACTCAGTGGCTTAAGTGTCCATATGCTCAACTACTTGGGCAGAATCGGTGTGCTTATCCCCAGTGGCAGCGTACCAGGCAGAGGCCGGCGCCGCCTCTATACCTTCTGTGACGTATTGTTTCTGAAGATGATCTCAGACCTTCTTGCGCGAGGCATTGAGGTGAAGCGACTCGGGCAGGCCCTGCAAAGAGCCAAGAACGAAGCTGATCTATGGATAGAAGTCCAGAAACGCCCTCGGCGCTATTTGATCACGGATGGAACTGAAGTGTTCCTATTGAGGAAAGGGCAGCTGGAATCGAAAACCACAAACGGTCAGTTCGCATTCTCGTTCGTGATGGACGTAGGGGCTGCTCACGCTCCACTAGCGAATGCGTGGCCAAGATCGACTAATCAAAATAGAAAGCGCGCCAAGTAGCGCTCCGCGCCGCTATCCCTCTGCCCAAATGCTGGAAGCAGCGACATCAAAAAACTTGGTCGCCAAATGTGGGGTCAGTTTTGCGACAGCGTTGACACGGCGTGCTGCTTGCTCGGCTTAAGCGACGGAAATAACCAATCAAAATCCGAGCTCGCGAGCTACTTCGTAGGCAATCACCGGACTCGAAAGATATGCCTCGATTGAATGCTTGTCGTCCGTCTTATTGATGATGTCCGCCGTCGACAGGACGCCGTCAAAGCCAAGGTGCTGAGCGCCGAGCATCTTCCCAAGCGTCACAAAATCTTCCCTATGAGCACCGTTCAACCAGCGAGAGATTGGAGGCCGGGGGAAAGAGGACCGGGCAGGAATACAACCCCGAACACTCTCAAGAGTTAGCGGCGAGCCAAGAGTCACGAAAAGCGGCACCTCCACCTCAGGAGGGTTGTCGGGATCGACAAGGACATTGTACGAAACAAGTGTCCCAAGTGAGTGTGAAATCACGATTGTTTCAGGCCCCCGCCCACCGGGGAATAGTTGATCGCGAACTATGCCATCAATCCAGCGTCGAACTCCGTCATTGCTGATATAGATGCTCGCTTGAGGTAGTCCCAATTTTGTGAGGTATTTGCCCTTGGTCGGGATTATGCGCTCAAGGACCCTGGCTGCTGTGATTATCCAGCTATTGTGCGGAAATCCTGCCTCAACGACCTCTGGTTCAAGCCCCTCCTCTTTCAACGCAGAGCGATATTCTTCCTCACCAATGCCGGCCTCTCGACGGTACTCCTCGAGTAAACTAAGTGCTTCTCCTGCATTCGAACCAGGCTCTCCCATCGCAACTGCACTGTTCTTTCCTTCAACAGCGTCGGCTAGCTCTTTCCCATAATGGGCGACAACGAGCTCTGGCATTTCGCCTTGTACGCCCGCTTCCTCCCAGCCGGCTAGGAGCGCGCTCGACCAAGAGCTACGAATAGCCTCGGGCGGATTGTCCTCATTGTTAATGCCGTGCACAAATGCAATTCTCATACGAGCCTCCTAGTTGTCGCACACCATTAGGAATAGCGGCGCAGCAACGACCTCAATTTATGTAAGACTTCGACACCCGAAAACGTCGTCAGTGATGCCGCAGTCAATTCGCCAGATAACTCGAATAAACCAGCATTCAGTTCGAAACGTAAATGACGCAATCTGTTCCAGCCTCCCCGCAGGATCGGCATGCGCCCAGCGATGCCGCAGGAAACCTCGTCGGTCGCGCAGGTCACATAATCTGGCAACTCTGCAAAACTATCGTTGGTTGCAGCGTGTTCGACTGCAGGAATCTCCGCAATCAAAATTCCTTCTTGGTATATAAAAGGCACATCGGCGAGCATGGCTATATCAAACGGGATGTCCTGGCCTTTTTGAGAGTAAAACCAACACATTCGCCGAACGTTATCTACGTCCCCAATCGCATCATATAGATACGCAGCCACTACTCCGAGCATTGGGTCTTCGTGTTTCATTCTCCGTACTGCAGCGGCCATGAGAAATCTGTCAGCTGAAGACAAATCTCCATTTGCAAGGGCATTGATTGCGCCGGGACCGCGGACGAACTCAAGGCCTGACGTCGCTAAAGTAGATTCCTGCAATTCCCTTCCATCTTCAGGACGCAGGAATTGAGGCCCGTATCCGAGAGTAGCTCCCTCGTCAGCGTCGTTCTGAAGGCTGCCATCTATCTTTGCGTACCTTGAATGTGTGAGAGTGCAATAAAGTGAATCATAGACCACGACAGGCATCACCAGTTGCTCGATCCCTGACCCAAGCCGGACAATGTAAGTTGAGCTACGCTCGCTTGCCGCGAGTCCATCGCTCGGATCTGCATCGAACGTCGAAATCGAAGGACCATACACTGAGGGACCAAGTCGCTGTTCTCTTTGGAGACGGTCGCCGTAGACATCAACCGCTCCGTCAGAGCCAACTATGAGGTGTTGAATGCGCCCATCGTCGCTTTGCGTGAATCGGAAGGCTTCCTCAACAATGTCGTTCCGCCATTCCGAACTAGTTTTCTTCAAAAGCGAAGCTGTGTCGAAGTTCACCGGAGGTTCTTCGGGCACCTTGCGAGTGCCATCTGCCCAAATCTCCACCTCGTAGGGTCGGTTGTCAGTAAAACTAGCCGCTATGGGGCTTTGCGTTTCCGAACTTCGCATCGAGTAGATGTCATTGGGTCGTCTGAATCCCAACTCGAACCTTGGCTCTTGGTACCTTCCGCGAGCTTCAGCCGCCACCGCCCTTGGCACAACAATTTCGAGATGTTCATGCAGACTTCTTCCTGTCACTAAGTCTAGCCTCTCCATTCCTGCATAAGACACAAACTCATCGATCGCTCCAGGATTCGTGAATGTCAGAGCGTCGTGCACACAACTCGTGAATATGCACTTTCCGTCGCGTCCATCGTTTCCTACCGCATATGAAGGTGCCCAGTCCTGAGTTGAGTAGAAACTCTCAACCCGGGTTTTTGGAAGGCGCCCAATTGGAGGTTCCTTCTCGATCACCCAACTCCCTACGCCGGAGTAGGGCATTGAACTGTGACACGCATCCGTGAAAATCGCTATCTGTCGCGGGCCCCAAGCGACAAGATCGTCACGGAACGCATCGCGTGAGATTCTATTCTTGGACTTAGAATTGTCGCCGCTTAACAACCAATAATGATCAGGTGCCGCCCTGATGCCGTGACCGCAGAAATAGACAATAATGCGCTGCAATCCTACTTGAAGTTTCGGTTCAATATTTTCGCGCACTCGCTTGATCGTGACGGGCTCATCTTCATCTGTGATCAAGACGCAATCGTAATCGGGCTCTGCCCAGTCCCGCATCTTTTCGATACTGCTCCATACGCCAGGGAGGCGTTTGAAGTTGTCTGTGTGGCTTACAGCAATCCCAATGAACAGTCGCTCCAAATCGCATCCCCTCTGCGACAAGCGTTTGCGCAGCAAATCTAATCGTCGCGAATTGAACAGAGACCCGAATAGAAAATCGAATCAGAGCTCTCCACGCCCAAATTCTAAGAAGAACCCATTCAATTTCAATCCGGTTTATCTTACAATGAAGTGCATGCTAAGAAATCTCAATCGAGTTCTATTGGGGGAGCCAAGGATGGCGGAGATTGCAGAATTTGCGCCAGATCCTTCACCCATGTTGATCTTGCTCCATGTTTCCAGGCATTGAGATTGCCAACTGGAGCGCCCGGATTAGTTCCTCCGTGCATCCTGCACCGTCCCCGCCCCCTAACGGCTGGAGATTGGCACTCCAGACCCTTCCGCGTCCGCGCCAAGCATCGCGGGGCTTTCGCTAGTTGCTCCGGTTGCATGGGATTGTTCGCCTGTTTTTCCATTTTCCCCCTCCCCCCTGTGTTGGTGAATTTGGTCGGCGACCACGGCTTGCCCGCCTTCATTGATATGAACATGCTTGACTGTCTGTTCACGCGGCTGGTGGAGCTTCGCCAGTGCCTCGAGAGACGCGCGGCAGGCGGCTTGGGCCTTCAGCGCCAACCGCATGTAGCGTTCGGCGGCGTCGAAATACTGCCCCATGTTCTGCTTGGACCGCGAGGCAAGTTCAGTGAACAACGTGTCCAGCGACACCGCCTGAGCTGCGAGAAGCTGACTTGAAAGCTGCTTATCTCCAGCCGCCGCCGATTTGAGAATTTCCGCGAGGGCCTCTGTGTTGTCTATGATGGTCGGAGCGTTCTCATCGCCAAAGATACTCTCCGCCGCCTTGCCAGCGAGGTAAGCGTGGCGCACACCCGGATTGAGCCCTATACGCGCCAAGGTCTTCAGCGGTGTCTCCCCCTTCTCGACCTTTATCTCCAGTGTGTCTGCGGCCCTTTTCCTGCCGGATTTCTTTGTCATCTCAAAAACCCTTTTTCACTTCGTCCAACATTTCACATTGTCCGTGCTGCTGAATGTTCTGGGAGAAGCTTCACAATTGAAATTGCAGCGACCCAAGGGGCAAGTGCAGGCTCCCAATCCGGCTGCCACCAGCCAATCAGATTGTTGGCAGTGCGCGCACCCCATGGTGCAGCTGTATGTGTGGTGGAATCCCGACTGCGGCGAATTGGCGGAAAACCGCCATTGCCTACCTCTGGCGTTTTGCTTTCCAATACCGCTGCGCTCGATGAAATGGACGCAAATCGGCTCAGCGTATTGGAATCCAACTCCGGGAATTTCCCGTTGTCCTTAGCCCGTTTGTATCTCTTGAGGCATTTGAGCCCTCGCTCCATGCGCTTTCGATCCCGCGACCCTGCTTCGGGTTCAATCTCTAGAAAGTCCATGGTCGGCCCTTTTCGTCCTGGGCCAGCTAGCCAAGTTAGCCTCCAGCATCGCGCCCGCGACTTCTCAGAGGCTTTCACGTGAAAATGCGAGTCCTCGGTCATCTGAATGAAGCCAAGCTCTTGCAGGCGCCTGAATGATGTACTGGCAGCCGTGAGGTCTGACACTCCCATTCGATGCGCTCCATCGCGCACGCTCAAATATAGGCTGCCGTTATTGTCGCCGTTCTCAAGGCTGACTAGCTCCACGAGAAGCGCCCGGTCGTTCGGGCTTAGTGCGCGGTAAGCGTTGCTGTGCAAGAGACTATGATCCAGCCGCGCAAAGCGTGTAGTTCTATTGCGCCCATCCTTATTCAAGTTGCTTCGCCGACCCATTTCTTACCCTTTCGGCTGGTAATGCGGGAGCTTCTCAAGAAACTCCGTGAGGTCGGAGGCAAGTATGATTGTTCGCCTTCCCGCCTTGCGTGCGGGCAAACCTGAATTGAGTGCCTCATAGATTCGGCTTCGAGACAAACCCGATACTCTCACCGCTTCTGGCACAGTAAGGGCAATCGCGTCCTGCATCGCAGTTCTCCTGATTGGCCCGAGCGACCGTGCTCGGACTTCGCAGGAGTTATCAGGACAGCAAATCTTGACCGAGAAACATAACGGGTTTCTCAGTCTCTCCAAATCAACTGAAACTGCACAACCATGGGTAGCAAGATTGATATTGCGTTTTCCGCTCCGTAGTCTCGGGCAGACCGTTCGAGCCAACCGAGCACGACATCATACATTCCTCGTGCTGGATGATTGGCAGACTCTCGTGACACCAGCTCTCTAGCTTGTTTGACCTTCGCGGCGTTCAATTCACCGAGGCCGCTATTATCTAAGAGTCGCGCAATCTCAGCGAACTGTTCTCTTATTGGACGAGACTTGTCGGAATGGTGCTCGATCCAAAATTTCGCGAAAGCAGCGACAACACCAGCTTGCTGGTGGTTCCTTACCGGCTTCTCTGGTCTGCCCCCTTTGCTTCGATTCGCGCGTTCGGTGAATAACGGGTCATGCCCGCCCCGCTCGCGCTCTACGAGGGCCTCGACAACTCTCCAGAGCGGCCTTTGGGACGCGTTGGGCACCCCTCTGGCAGACAAGTAGTCCGCTATATCTATCATGCTTGCAGCTATAGCGTCTCGCTGGTCCTGAAGCTCGCCAGTTTCATAGAGTTGCGCATGCTCCACCAATCGGCTGTGTAGGAGCTCAAATGAGCGCATCCTCCCAGCTGTAGCTGGCAGCGGATCATATCGAGAGGCTGCTGCGGCCATTGCCGCCTCGTCTCTTGCCTCTCTTGTCGGTCGTGGAGGCCTATTCACAACGCCAACTCGCCAAGCGCTTTGACCGCCGCATCGCTCGCCAAATGGCCATAATGTCGCTCGATCATCTCTGCGCTGGTGCCAGAGATTTGCGCAATCGTAAGCAGGGGAAGTCCCGCCCGCACAAGGTCGGTGATCGTGCTATGCCGCAAAGTGTAAGCGGTTGCCCCGGCTGGCAGCGCCGCAGCCTGCACAGCCGTAGCAATCGGCAATTTCCAGCTATCCTTATCCCATGCGAGGCCGTTGGAACGCATAAAAAGTGGTGCGCTCGGCAGTTTGTCTCTCGCTTCCGCTGCCATGATCTTGGCCGCTTCGGCTGGGATTTGGATTCGGCGCGGCTTACCAGTCTTGTCCTTGCCGATGGTCAATTCAGCGGTGCGCTTGTCGAAGTCCCCAGCCTTTAGACCGGCCATCGCGCCCGGCCTTATTGGCAACAGGCATAGCGCCCGCACAAAGGGCTCCGCCTCGCTGTCGATTTTGTTTAGCAGTGCTCGCCTTTGATCCCGGTCCAGGTAGAGCGTGCGACGCCCATTTGCGTTTGGGATTGCTTTCAGAGCCTCCTGCCAAGCTGCCTCACTGTTCGGCGCACCCGGTGGCAGCACCTTGCCCAGAGCGGCCCGAAGGACTGCTATATCGCGATTGACTGTCGAAGGCGCGCGGTCACGCACTCGCTTTTCGCCTTCCTTGCTTCGGCTGACTAGCGCAGGTTTGGTTTCAAGCCGCTCGCGCCATTCGGCAACATGGCGGCGGCGAAGTTTCTCCAACTTCACCCTGGCCAGTGGATCATCGTAGACGTGCCGCCCAAAACGCGCTTCGGCTTCGGGCTTTGTCTCGGCATAGGCGCGACAAGCGTCGCCAACGGTCTCAACCTTCGCGCGTATTGTTCCGCCAGCTTCGACCAGTTCGGCAAGCGCTTCGGCTTCCTTCTTGGCTGCCGCGAACATCGCATTGCCCGCGAGCGCGCCGAAGTCGCCGAGGGACTTCACCTGATACTTGCGGCGGTCTTCGTCATAGACCCGTGCAATCCACGTTCCCGGCCCGCCGCGCTTGGACGGGCGAAAGCCAAGGAAGCACCCCGCTCTAAGCCGTTGCCAATGCGGCTCGCGCTGCTTCTTGAGCTTTTCGCGCTCGCCAACCTTGCTCAAATCCAGCGCCATGCCCGCACCGCCTTTTCCATACTGTATGTAACGAGTATGGAATACAGGACGGGACGGAATCGGACAAGAGAGGGCGCAAAGCACTGGAAAATAGCACTTTCACTCGTCCTGTTATGTCCGGGAATGTAGTGCTTTCCTGCCCTCCGAAGGCAGAGGTCACAGGTTCGAATCCTGTCGGGTGCGCCATTATTGCCCGGTTTTAAACGCCGTCGGCCAGAGTCGATCTGCCAATCGATCCAAGGCAGCTCCCTCCGTCCGCATGGGCGAGGATTGATCGGCGGCTCGCCCCAAGCTTGAAAGACATTGTCGAGCGCCTATAGCTCCGCGGCGCCATCGCGGCTCCGACTCTGGAAAAACGACCATGGCTCCCATATATCTCGGGCATAAACAGAAAGAATCGGCAAACTGTGAAGTATCTCTCCTCCGTCGAAATCCGCGAAGAGTTCCTGAGCTTCTTCGAACGGCGCGATCACGTCAGGATATCCGGATCATCGATCATTCCGGAAAGCGACCCCACTTTGCTGTTCATCAATTCCGGGATGGCGCCGCTCAAGAGGTATTTCGACGGTAGCGCGGTTCCTCCGCACCCGAACCTCTGCAATATTCAGCCGTGCATTCGTACGCGCGATATCGACGACGTGGGCGACCGGCATCACCTGACGTTCTTCGAGATGCTCGGCAGCTGGTCGATTGGCAATTACTTCAAGCAGCATGCTGTGGAACTGGCGTTCGAACTGCTCGTGGACGTGTTCGGCTTCCCGGAAGAGAAGCTGTTCGTAACCGTCTATGCAGGCGACGAAGAGCTTGGGCTCGAACCGGATCGCGAAAGCGCCGAATTCTGGCGTGATGTCGGTGTTCCCGAGCGCCGCATTCTGTTTCTGGGCAAGGACAACTTTTGGGGTCCGGCTGGTGAGACCGGGCCTTGCGGACCGTGTACCGAGGTCTTTTTCGACACTGGCGACGAGTTCGGCCCGGCATACGAGCCCAACGGCGTCTTCGATGACACTAGCCGTTACATCGAGATTTGGAATGCCGGCGTCTTCATGCAGCTCAACAAGGATAGCGCAGGTCGTTTCACCAAGCTGCCATTGAAGAGCGTGGATACCGGGTCTGGTATCGAGCGCATGGCAATGATGCTGCAGCAAAAATCATCCGTCTACGAGACCGATCTGCTGGCGGAGATCAAAGCGGCCGTCGACAGCCAAACCGGCTCGAAACTGACAGAAGCGCAGCGACGCGTGATCACGGACCATACGCGGGCGGCAACGATGATTTTGGGCGAGTCCGTTTCGCCTGGAAACGAAGGGCGTGCGTACATACCCCGTCGGCTCATTCGCAAGTGCATTGCGCTGGTCGAGCGCGCCGGAATCAGTCAGTTCGACTACGCCGGCTTGCTCGACGTCGTCATTGACAAATTCAAGCTCCAGTATCCTCAGCTTGTAGCCAATGAGGCGACGCTGAAGAGTGCGTATCTTCGCGAGGTGGAGGATTTCCAGAAGGTCATCGGTCGTGGCCTCGAGCGATTGCAGCACCTCTACGATGCGAGCGAAGACGGTGGCATTGCCGGGAAAGACGCGTTCGATCTGTTCGCAACCTATGGCCTACCGTTTGAGATCAGCCGGGAGTTCATCTCGGATCTGGGCGGCAAGATCGATGAAGAGGGCTATGAGACGGAGTATGAGCGGCACCGTGACATCTCTCGTTCCGGAACCGCCAAAGGAGAGCCTTCTCTCAAATCAGCTGCTGCATCGGTTGGCAGCCTGGGCACGGAATTTGTCGGCCCGGATACGCTGAAGGCGGAATCCACCGTGGTGGCCATTCTTCAGGATGGCAAACCGGTCGAGGCTGCCGGCCCGGGAGAAGCAGTCGATGTCGTCCTCGATCGTACTTCGGCGTATGCGGAAGGCGGTGGTCAAATAGGCGATCGAGGTCTGATTCTTGCGCCAGAAAGCAATGTGCGGATTGCCGGTTTCAATGACACCCAGAAGGCCGGAACCGCATTCCTTCATCGTGTGTCCGCCATGGACACTGAATTATCGGTCGGAATGCGGGTTCTGGTTGAAGTCGATGGTGAGCGTCGTGTGCCGACGATGGCCAATCATTCTTCGACTCACCTTTTGCAGGCGGCATTGCGCGCAGTCCTTGGCGATCATGTTAGTCAGAAGGGTTCCCATGTCGACAATGAACGATTGCGGTTCGATTTCACCCATCCGTCGAAAGTTACGCCGGAAGAACTTTCGCGGATCGAACAATGGGTCAATCGTACCATTCGGGAGAACCAGCTGCGCGAGACGATGGTCACCTCTTATGACGACGCCATCGAACGCGGCGCAATCGCATTTTCCGGCGATACCTATGGTGAGAAAGTATCGATGGTCAGCTTTGGCGACGCTTCCGTAGAGCTCTGCGGAGGCACCCATGTGCGCGCGACCGGCGATATTGGCCTCTTCCGGATCGTTTCGGAATCAAGCGTCGCCAAAGGCGTGCGCCGCATTATTGCCGTAACCGGTGACGCGGCAGTGGCATGGTCGCAAGAGCAAACGCGCCTACTCAACGAAATTGCCGATCATTTTCGCGTTCCACAGGATCAAGTGCTCGATCGGCTTCGCGAATTGTCCAACAACCCCAAGAATTCGAAGAAGAAGCAAGAATCGTCGACCGGCGGAGCCCTTTCAGGAGCTGAGAAATCCGCCAAGACGCTCGCAAGCGGCGTCAAGTATCTCGCATTGCGTCATGATGCGAAGACGGAAGCCCTCGCCCCGGAAGCGGAACGGCTCGCGAAGGCTATCGACGGCGTTGTCGTTTTGTCGGGCGTAGCCGGCGAAAAGGTATCTCTGGTCGTGGCGGTTGCAAAGTCGCAAGGCTTGGCGGTGCACGCTTCCAAACTGCTAAACGCGCTGGCAGGCCATATTGGCGGCCGTGGCGGTGGTTCCCCGACTCTGGCAAGGGGCGGCGGCACCATGCCGGATGGCGTCGACGCTTTGCTTGAGGCAGTACCGGCTACGCTTGAGACCGAGAGCTGCGTGGCATAGTTGTGGGACCGTATTGGCGACCTTATCCTTGCGCTTGTGATTAAATGTTCCTGTCGTTACCATGCTCGTGGTTCTTGTTGGACTATCAAGGAGGTGGAGTATGGAACAGAAGGTAGAGCGGAAGTTTACAGCCAAAGAAACGAAGCTTTTGGCTGAGCAAATGTCGACTATCGCTTCAATTCATAAGCAGAACCAGAAGCTGGCGGAATTGAAAACAAAGCTCGCTAGCCTGAACACCAAAGTCCTCGCTGCAATGGGCCCCGGAGTCGTTGCTGATTGGTAGCGACACTTCTGGCACAATTGATCGCAATTTGGTCTAGCAATTCTGGGTGACCGATCGCCAGGTCTTGCCGTGCGTTAGGTGTCAGAATCCCTATTCCGACCAAGATTCCAATGATCGAGTGTGGCCCGTCGCCTCCGATCAGGATGCTGCCGCATTGGCACGATTGGCCACACTTTTTGGTTCGAGATTGGAATTTGTCGACGCTTCGCTGAATGGGTTTCGGCATCGGCAAAGTACAGAGAATGTCACCGCGGAAGATTGCGTCGTAGGGTTTGGCCAGGGAACGGCCGAGGCCGCATCGCTCTATGCGCAGCTTACCGGGCGTTCATTTGCCGGTGTGGTTACACCGAAAGAGGTGGAGCGCATTCGGCCGTCCGTCGTGGTGTGTTTCGCACGGGACGCATCCGAGCCGCTTTTCCGTGCCTTGTCACAGCTTCCTCGCGGCTCGAACACCGCGTCACTTGCCGGCGTGATTTTTGGCCGTGACGAGTTGGAACTGTATCGCAACGTCCTTCGGTTTTCAGCAGCGAAGTATCTTTCATCAAATTCCAGCATCGGCGTTTCCAGAGCTGACGTGTTGGCGCGGATTCCCTTCGATGAGGCGCTGATTTCGGAGGAGCGAGTGGTCACGGGGCAATCCGCCGCCTCGCCGGAAGTCAGCCACGCACTTGAGTCGGGTGCGGACCTGCTCTTCATTTCCTCGCACGGAGACGGGGTAGACGTACAGCTCTCGACCGAAGCGACGCTTTGCAGGACTCCGCAGGCCCGCCCTTCGGCTGGTACGCGCGCACCACGCTGCGTGCTAACCGGGCACTGCCACCGCCACCATGTCGCGATTGATGAAGCTGCAAAGCGAGGCAATCTCCAGCCTGCCGCAGGAATTCAAGCGCGGATGCTAGTGGCTGACATCTGCAGTGGCGTGCTCGATCATTCTGCGCCAGTGTCTCCCGAATTTCGATTGATTGACGCTCTCGTTTCCGAAGCCTGCATCGGAGCAATCGTCAGCACGTGGAAAATCGGCATCTCGAACACCGAGCGATCCTTGGCCTTGTCGGATTTGTTCGCATCCTCTGCGACGCCGGGCGAGGCTCTTGCAATCTGGAACACGCGTTCTGCAACGGAACGCCTGGGCAATTCGTACTGCCTGATCGGTGATCCGGACTTGAGGCTAACGCCAACCTCGACTTGGTCGTTACCCTCTCAGGCGCAGGATTCCATTGTCCCGGTTCTATCCAATTCTCGCGACTATATCACTTGGTGTCTCGAGCACGAGGTGCAACAGCTCCAGGATGACGACGTGCGGGCGTGCCTGGTTGAAGCGATCGACGCCATCAAGTCGAATGAGCTCAGTCGCATAGAAAAGCTGCTTTGCCAGAGCGTCGCGGCCTTGGGAAATTGGACCCGGATTTGGATCGCACACTCGCGTATTCACGACTTGGAGGAGACTTCGAGCACGTGCGGAAGCTGCGGAGACCTTGCGACATCGCTTCGCTTCGATTTGGGCGGCTACAAGCGGGACGTGGCGATATGCGCGCGGTGCGGTATCGTACTCGATGCACCAGCGGGCAAGAGCGCGGCCAAGCTACAGGTTGATATGGACGGCTTGGTCAGTGTTTCCTTCGATCCCGACGTAGTGCCAAAAACCGCTGTGGTGATATTCCGGAATCATGCCAGCAGTGCAGAGCCTATCCGAATTCCGGTGACCGCCAAGAAGAACGCTTACCGCGTCGATGCTTCAAGCGTACTGGCCGAGATGACCGGGCCGACTTGGGCGTCGCTGATATGCGCGGACGATTTCGAGATCTCCGTTTGCTCGGCCCCGGTGCAAACGCTTTCCTGGAATGAAAAGTCGAACCTAGTCGGCCCATAGAATCTGGACGAGATCTTCAAACCTCGCTTCAAATTCCGCTTCTATTCCGTATTTCTTGGTCGCGGGGAGGCTGGAGCACTGCCGACAAGCACCGAGCATGCGCAGTGTCACAGTGTTCCCGGCAATGGAAACCAGCGAAACGCCGCCTCCATCCAGTAGCAAGGCCGGTCGAATCGCCTCGAGTACGCTCTCAATGTCAGCCTCGCCGAGCTGCGCGCTATCGATAGGCACTGAGACACTCCTCTCTGAAACATGGTGCGCTTTTCAGATCACGATGCTGGTCGAGAATTTGCGAGGCCGATTCGACGAATTCGTCGTCTCCAACGTGACCTATGACCAGATCATAACGGAACAGGCACGGATGTGCGTACCCCTCGGAATCGAACACCAGAATAGGACCCGTCGGGCAGGATTCGGGAACCGTGTCATTGACGAACACATCGCGAATGAAACGCGTGTAACGCAGCAGTTTCCAGGGATTGTTGTAGACGACGGTCTGTGCTTCTTCTTCAAAGTCGCAGGTTTCGGTGTGGCGGGCGGCCGCACCGACGATTTCGTCCCAATCCCCGGCACTTAAGGATTTCGCAGAGCATTCTGCGAGTTTGCCCTCGCTCGTGGGCATGTAGAGCGGCTGTGCTTTCATGCCGGCCCCCATCTCGCGAACGCGTTGGTAGGTTTCGTCGAAATACGATTTGTTACGGTCGGAAATGATGTAGATTATGCCCACGTCGATATCCGCTTTGCGCAAAGCGGATATCCACTTGGTCTGCCTCTCGAAAATTCGCTCGTACTGGACGCGGTTTCGGATCCAGGCCAACTCGTTCAACGAGATTCTGACTTCATCGAGCTTCGCTTTCGAAAGACGTTCGACCAGATCTTCGGAAAAGACATGCCCATTGGTGAATAGCGCCGTTTTCAGCCCTGCGGTTTTCGCGTCGCCAAGAATGTCCGGCGCATCGGGCCTCAACAATGCCTCTCCGCCCGTGAAGAATCCCTTCTTGAAACCTTGCTGGGCGAGTTTGTCGAAAACGACCTGAAGCCTTTCGCGCTTCAATGCGTCGCTGGTCTTGTCCTTGAGCTTCAATGGATCGAGTTCATTGTAGCAATGGGGACAGGTAAGGTTGCAACGGTTGGTCAGCGTCATGAAGAAGGGTTTCTCGAACATGCTCTCAGTCCCCTGATTTCTTTGCCGCGCAATACACCAGCGCGCTCAGTCCGGAGGGAATGAGCCTGACCAGCTGTCGATCGAAGAATTTCATCAGCTGAAGCGGCGTATCAACGGGTAAGTAGGCGTTCACCGAACCGGTGCCGACAGGTGTCAGATTCGCTTGGCGAAAAAGGCGCTTCAACAGCCAGCGCGAATAGAAGCGTTCGCTTCCCTTGAAGCCCGAGGAAGCCATTCGCCACATTAGCGTGGGCGACAAGAGATTCGGGACAATCGCCAGGATTATCCCGCCTGGCTTTGTTACCGCTGCCATCTGGCGCAGCATCCGGCACGCTTCGCCCATCTCATAGTGTTCCAGAACGCCCGAGTTAAATACGACGTCGAATTGCACATCTTTTGGCAGATGCGAGAAATCGGATCGTAGGAATGATGTTTGCTCCTCTACCCCCAGGCGAGCCGCAAGACGCTGCGCATACATGATGGCATTCTCGGAAGCGTCGATGAGAACGGGGTGGGCGCCGTGGTCCGCCATGCGCATTGTCGCGTATCCGCTTCCGCATCCGATTTCGGCTACGGATTTGCCGGCGAGGTCGCCGCCGGCGCAGGCTTTCACCGTCTCCACAACCTGCTCGTACAGCCAGCGTTTGCCCAGGTGATCGTGCTCGTAGAAATAGTCGTTCTCCTGGGCCTGCGCGATGCGAGCTGCCCAGAACGCCTCCCAAACTTCAATCTCGTCCTTGTCCGTATGGACCCGAAATGTCGCATCAATCGCTCGGCCGATCCGCGCGTGGCCGTCCACCAAGAGGGCGTCCAAGACACTCACGCTGCCGACTGCCGTGCTTTGAGGATGAGGGTATAGGGGCTTTCCGCCATCTCATCATAACGAGTCAGATAGTGGTCGCTGAAGTACGGCGCTTCGCGGGCTTCTTCCAACGGCAAGACCGCCGGGGCCAACTCGGCTTCGAGTTTCAGTCCTGCGCTCGACATCGCTTCAACCAGCGCTGCACGCGAATGCATGTATTGATAGAAGCTGTAAGCTTGTGCGTCGGTCCGCCAGGTTCGGCAGAAGGCGGTGACGTCATTTGCAGGAGCAAGTCTCTGGTCGGCGACCAGGCCTTCACCCCTTTGCGGATGATCGGTCGATATGACTACGATTCCGTTTGGCTTCAGAACTTGCGCTACGCGATTGAACAAGGCCGAAATGTCCGCCACGAATGCGACGGAAAACACGGCTAGAACGAGATCGAAATCGCCTCCGAACCCAAAATCGTCGTCTTCATCCTGGGCCCATGCCACGATGTCGGCGAGCGCAACGTCCATACCTGAAGGAAGTTGCCGCCGGGCAAGATCGACATTGCGTGTGGCGAAGTCCAAACCCAGCCCACTTTGTGCTCCCTTGGAAGCCAAGGCTCTGAGATTGTGCCCGCTCCCGCACCCAAGATCGAGAACACGAGCGCCAGTCAGGTCGGGCAGCAGCGCGAGACTCGCTTCCCCCGGAAGAAGGGGCCCATAGTGTACATCGCTATCGGAAATCCGCACGCTGTCGGCGTATTCGGCAGCGGTGGCCTCCCACATCCTTTGCGTAACCATTCTGCGGCGCGCTTCGAGAGCGTAATCGATGAGACCGTCAATCCAATCGGCGTCGAAACTGCTCCCCTCGGGCGTGCTTCGGCTCATCAATCGCGAATGGTCGCCCTTCCCATCGAAACCTTGGACGGTTCCTACAACCATATGCACTTGCGACAGCGTCCTTTCACCATCGCTCGATTTGTTGAGTACCACACCCACTTTCTCAGGTGCTGTCAGCACGCCGCCAGTTTCCTCCCGAAACTCGCGTATGGCTGCCCGTTCGGGTGTTTCCCCTTTTTCGATCTCGCCCCCCGGCAGTTCCCATCCGCGGCCACCTTCCCGCGAATTCACAAAAACGATCTCGCCCATGGCATTCTCTGCAATGACCATGACGAACGTGCGTCCGTTCGTGTGATCACCCAGAGGTGAGCGATTGGCAAAGGCTCGCAAACAAGCTTCCATGCGCTAACGACTGCGCGACCGAAGCGTGTGTCGTTCCGCATTCTCACTCGTGCGGTCGACGACTTGCCAAGGGACGATTTCGTCCATTGAACGCGCCCCAGCCAGAAAATCGGCGTTCAACGGGACCTCTGCCAGCCAGGATTGCAGGGACGAAGTTTCTGGTTCGACACCCGCTGCACGATGCCGCGCCAGTCGTTCGATGAAGGGCGCGATGCGACGATCCGCGCGGTTGATGACTGCTTCGATGACCAATCTGTTTTCGGGCAGCATCACGGTTTCGACTTGTTGGGCGAATCTTCGTTCGCCTACCTGTCTCGACACTTCGAGGCACACTTCTTCAACGTGCGACCTGTACTCTTCCATCGACGGCATCGCCATGCGTTGGCAAGCGGAGCTTGGGGTCGGAATAAGCGGGTTTATCTTGAGAATGATCTTGCCGTTGTTTGGTTCGATCTTGTTCAGAACGGCGACAACCAGATTGGCCAGTTCTTGCCGATCTTCCGGAGTTTCGGATTCGAATCCGACGATGAAGTACAAAACGAAGTTGTAGACTCCCTGGTGCGATGCCGCTTCGATCGTATCCAGGATGCGCCAGGGATCCACTGTGCGAAAAAGCCGGCGCAATAGGCTGCGCGATCCATGTTCCGGCGCAAGTGCCATGAACTTTGCCGGAGAGCCGTCGGTGTACAGAAGATAGGTATGGCTAAATCCCTTCAGCCGGCCAATTTGGTCCAGCACCTCCTCGTCAACTTCGTCGAAACGGACGGAGCCGATATATATGGTTATGTCGTCTCCGTATCGGTCGACCAGATCCGCAATCCGCTGCAACAGGGGCAATGCATCCTTGTGCTGCGTCAGCGTCGCCGAATTCACAATCAGCGTTTTGATGCCATTTCGAAAATAGTCCTCAACCTGCGAAATCATGTCGTCGATCGCATATTCGCGATATGCCACCTCTGAAATCTGGCAATAGGAACACCGGTGCTTGCAGCCGTAGTTTGGAACTATGACCGCCGTCGCGCCATCGGTCACCAGGCTTCTGGGAGCGACGGTATCCTCTGTCGACGCGGGCTGAGCGGGCTCGATCTTTTCAGGCGCGCCATCGGAAGAAATGCTGACGATGCGGTCAGCCTGATACACGAAGTCATAATCGCTTGATGCGTAAAGTCCTTGTACCTGCCCGACGCGTCGACGCACTTCCTTGTCACTCACGCGCCCGACGCTTCGCTTTGTTTCGTGGATTGCCGCCGCCAACGCTCTTGTGACGTCCTCTCCGTCACCGATGCAGAAGAAGTCGAAGAACTCGGCGAAGGGCTCGGGATTGGCGCAGCCGGGGCCGCCAGCCACAATCAATGGTTGGCCGGCCTTCGCGCGATCCGCCCGTCGGTGCGCGACGCCACCAAGCGAAAGCAGGTTGAGGACGCTTGTTACTGCATCGGCGTTGGTCAGACTCACGGCTAGCAAATCGAGTTCGTTGAGGGGAATCGAGCGCTCGAAAGTGCTTAAAGGTTGTTCGAGTTTCACGTTTGGAGCGAGCTCGCCGGTTTCACTCGCCAGCAAGTCGTAGATGAAGATCCGGTCGCACACGGCCGATAAATCGGCGTCCCTGTTGATGGCGTGGTACAAAGACATGCCGCCCAGCGCCACCATGGTGAATTCGTAGCCGAAGTGCGAGACGACGCCGACATTGACGGCGTCCGTCGCCTTTTCGACATGGTGTGGCGGAGAGACGAACCAGACTTCCTTTGCCAGTTTGTCCCGCTTCCAACGCTCCAGCGCCCTATGCGACACTGTTTTGCCAGCCATCTACGCTTCCCTCCGCTCAACCAGATTTTCGCCAATGAAAAGGCAATCCAAGCCTGTGCGTTCAAAGCACGACAACGCGTCGATCGGACCCTCCACGACGGGTTCGCCATTGTCGTTGAACGAGGTGTTCAGGAGCACCGGTAGACCCGTGGCTTCTTCAAACCGGGAGATCAGACGGAAGAGCAGGGGATTTTGATCCTGCGAAACGGTCTGCACTCTCGCGGTTTCGTCGACATGGCGAACCGCGCCGAGCGCATGGCTTGCTTCGGGACGAACCTTGGCAACAATGGTCATAAATGGACTGGGGCGGTCTATCTCGAAGAACTCAGCGGCTCTGTGCTCGAGGACGACTGGCGCAAAGGGCCGGAATGCCTCTCGATGCTTGATTGATGCGTTGATTCTGTCTTTCATCGAAATGTCGCGGGGATCGGCGAGGATGGAGCGGTTGCCGAGCGCTCTCGGGCCCCATTCGCTTCTTCCCTGAAACCAGCCGATTATCTGGCCTTCGGCGAGTCGATCGGAAGCCGTGCCGACGACGTCTTCGCATCGCGTGAAATCGAAATCACCGCCGAAATCCTGGACTGCGGCGAGAAAATCCTTTTCTTCAAAGGATTGTCCGAAATAAGCTGCTTTCTCATCGAATGGCACGCGCCGGGTTTGGCCGCCGATGACATGCCAGCCATAGAGCGCTGCACCCAAACTGAGTCCCTGATCGCCTGAGTTCGGCTGAACAAATATATCGACGAGCGGAGTTTCGTCCAAAAGCCGTCGGTTCGCAACGCAATTGAGAGCGACGCCTCCCGCAAGGCAAAGAGTGTTGATCCCGGTCGCTTCGACCCAGTGGCGGACCTTGTGCAACAAGGCTTCTTCGAGTTGCTCTTGAACAGCCGCAGCCAGGTTTGCCCAAACCGGATCACTGCCTTCTTCGTAGCGCTCGCAGGGCCCGGGCAGATCGACACCTTGTTCTGAAAAGAACCGGCGGATTTCATCGGACGCGTTCAGATATTCGTTTCTCATCGCGCACCGGACGCGTCCCCCAGCCTCCAATTCCAGCATGCGGACGTGCCGGAAGACACTCGGATCACCGTAAGCAGCCAAGGCCATCGTCTTGCCCGCGTTCAGGTAATTCCCCAGTCCGAGAAGGCGCGTCATGTTACCGTAAAGCTCGCCGAGACTGGCGGCGTCTTCCGTCTCCATATCCCGTTCCAGCAAGCGGATCTCATGTCCCTTGCCGTGGTATACAGTCAGACGTTCCATCGCGTTCCGCCACATGTCCTTGTGAACTCGAGGACCCAGGATCGCGCCCTCATTATCGGCCACCAGGACCAGAGCTTCGTCGAACGGAGATGGAAGGAAAGCCGTGTAGGCGTGCGCAAGGTGGTGCGACGGGATCATCGCGATCGGGACGTTGTCGGGAAAACCGAAATCCTGATATAAATCGATGTTTGGCTCGTCGCCGTAGTTGCAGGCCACCACGAGATCGAGATCGCTTTCGCAGAGTCCGGCCCGCCCGAGCAATGCCTCGGCAGCGTTGCGAAAGCCGCCACAGTGTTTTTGCCGTGTCAGGCGCTCCTCTGCGATGGCGCCTGACAGCTTGCCATCGACTATCAGGCTGGCACCGCCGTCGCGATATTGGGCTGACGGATCCGAGGGTCCGACATTGATGCCCAGGATCTTCACGCCAGGTTCTTCCGCAAAGCGTGTTCTTCGATGTTCGGACTGTAATCGCACGATCGAGGGCCGACTTTGCCTTTGGCGAAGTCGCTGAGTATTCCGCTGGTTTCCGCAAGCGCATCTTCCAGGGAGTAGTGCTGTTCCAGTTCCCTGAAGCCTGCGAAGCCCCCCTTCTGGGTCATGGTGGCAACCTTATCGATGGCGTCTTCGGCGACAGATGCACCGTAGGATTGCTCAAGGTCTCGAAGGATTTCGCCACGCGAGGATCTTGACCAAAGCACCAAGGCGTCGCGCTGTGCCGCTGTGAGCGTGCGACAACGGCTGGTTGCCGGATCGTAGATAAGCCGGTCGCCTTCCGGCGTTTCTCCGGGGAATTCATGAAACCGGACCCAGGGGCGCTCGAGATCCGTCAGCCCGGCTGCCTTGATCTCTTCCAGAGTTTCCTCGCGTACTTCGTCAAGCTGGCGGTGAATCGACGTGAGGAGTGCGTGGAGGGTTTCGGTCGGATCGCCCGCGCCAGCTTGTAGCGCTCGGGCTGCCTGCAAGTAGGTCTCAAAGTGCAGTTGCGCGAGCCTTCGCCACAAATGCGTGCACCGCTCTTCGACATCGTTCTGGTTTGCGGTCGTCAATGGCGAGCCGAAGCTCAGCCGATAAGAGAGCGCCCGCAGCGGAGCAAATGCAGCGCCTTCGAAACGCAATAGCGTGGCGGCAAAGCGTGAAAGGGCGTATACCGACGGATCGTCAAAGTAGTAGTCATAGCCGGCCCCTGCTTCGAACGCGCGCCCTTCCGATGACATCCGCAATTGCACCGGTGTACCTGCCTGCAGTTCCAGCGGGTAGGTACTGTGCCTGATCAGGTTGTCGATTGCTGTATGAATGACGGCCGGGTTGCGGCTGCGCTCATACAAGATTGAGACTTCTTCGATTACTTCATCGACCGTGCTGTGCGGGTCATACATGATGAACCCGATCTTGGCGAAAACCCCGTGCGCATCCAAAAGGTCGAATGCCCTGAAGTTTGCTTCGGGTTTCACACCTTTGTTGAAGAACTTCAGTCGTCTGGGCAGAAAGCTTTCTATGCCGAGATAGACCCCAACCAGGCCGCTCTTCTTCAGCTCGGTGACGACCTCTTCATTGAGATCGTTCACCCGACAGGTGATGGTATATTCGATTTTCAGATCTTCTTCGCCGATGGCGTCGCAAAAGGATTTGACCCGAGGCCACCTGTATTTTCCCGGCGGCATGAAGTTGTCGTCGGGAATGAGATAACGGTGAATCTGGAACTCATCGCTGACGCTGCGAATTTCTTCGACGACGGCGCCTTCATCTCGCGCGCGGAATTTCTGGCCACCTGCCGCGGTGAATGTCACGATCGAGCAAAACGAACAATTCGCGTAGCAACCGCGCCCCGTCACGAGATTGGCTGTGCCACCCGCATCGAGCGTTTGCGACAGGCATTCACGCGTCGGCTCCAGAATGCTGTCGATCGGCGGCTGGGCGGCAATGCCATTATTGACAAAGCTGCCGTCTTCCATGTGGCAAATGCCAGGCAGTCTGGTCCACGAGGAATCGCCCCTGGCGATCGATTCGACGAGAAGCGTGAAAGCCTCCTCGCCTTCGCCGCGTACTATTGACGTCAGGCCTTTGCAGATTTCGAAAGTGCGTTCCGGATTCAGGGTGGCATAATAGTTGCCGGCGGTAACGTGACCTTTCAATCCTGCCGCGCGCAGCTTCGATACCAGCGCGCCCGAGGCGAGTGCTGCCGTTTCCAGCACCGACACACCGATACAATATTTCGGGTCGTAAATTCCTGCAATTTCGACGATTTGATCGACGCCCAGCCCAAGCGTGAATCCGTCGACTATTGCGACGCTAAATCCCTTTCGGCGCAAGGCTTGTGCCAGATAGCACAAGCCGATCGGTTCCCCGACCTCGTGAGGCACGGCCGGCACCTCTTCGGAGCAGGGCGGATTGATCAGAAGGACATCGGTAAGGCTCATGCGCTGAGTTCGACCTCCCAGTCTGCGAGGGCACTCCAGTTCGCCTCGAGTTTCCTCAGGACGCTGGCATATCGATCCGCACTTTCGCTGTCGTCACAGTACAAGGTCGGAAACCGCAGGACTTTGGCTGCGTGCTCAAGCGATCCCGGAAAATGCTCGTCGTCGGTCGGTCCGACGATCCGACCGGCTATGTTGGGATGTCCGCGATCCCGGTACAGGCCCAGCTGAAAAAGCGGCGCACCCCCGATAGTCGATACCTTCACTCCCTCCGCTTTGATGGCGGCGACCAGCGTGGCGAGCGATGGCGCCCCAGGTTCCGACCAGCCATCGAACAGGACATTGAAGCCGTACCGGGAAAGCCTGGTTGCTTGAGGATTGGTCGGCATGATGCTGAACTTGCGGAGGTCTGCGATTTGCGCGGCAAACCTCTCGAAACTGCTTTCCATATCCAGCAAACGTCGGGGCAGGCGCTGCATTTGATGACGGGCAAGAGCAGCGGCAAATGGATGGATCTTCAAATTCAGCCCGAGACTTGAAGCGCGATACTTCTGAAGCTCCGGAAGAGTGATGTGATAGGAGTCCTTCGAGCGGAAGTAATGGCCCAGGACCACGGCGTTTTCATAGACTGCGCGGTCGGACGTCAAAAGGACGCCGCCCTCTCCCGCAGGAATCGCCTTGAGTTCGTGGAAACTGATGCACCCCGCAGCCCCGAAGCTGCCGACGGATTTGCCGAGATACTGCGAGCCACACGCGCGCGCAGCATCTTCTATCAGTTTCACGCCGCGTTGATCGAGAAATGACTTGATCGGTTCGATATCGGCAGGCGAGCCCCATGCATGCGCCAGAATCACGCATTTGACGTCTGGAGACATTGCTGCGCCAAGACTTTCTACCGTCGGGTTGCCGGTCGATGGATCAACGTCGCACAGGCGCACATTCGCGCCGGCGTGCAGGGCAACGGACCCGGTGCCCTGATAGCCAATAGCAGGCGCGACTACTTCGTCGCCGGGGCCAATACCCGCACCGAACAGGGCCGATTGAAGCGCTGCCGTCCCGCTGCTCACCAACAGGGCGTGGTCGACATCAAAGAATTCCGCCAGCTCGCGCTCGAAGTCCAGCAATGGCCCTTCGGTGACTTCGTAAGCGGACCATTCCTCTTCGCGCATATGCTCGACGACCGCCGCGATATCGCTTTCGTCAAACTGGGGCCATTGTGCAGGAGGCGCTCCCGTCAGCGGTGCCCCGCCGCATAGTGCAAGGCGCTCCGATGGGTTCATGAAGCAAGAACAAGCTGCGCGTTCGAACCTGTAAGCGCGAGCATCTTATCCGGCGAAACCCCCCGCTCCACAAGCGCATCCGCAATGTTCTTTTCGCGACCGAAATCGCCGAAGTCGGCTACAACGGTCTGGTCGGGCGCGACTTCGTCGATGGCCTCCACAATCAGCGATACATCGAATGGAATCTCGTGGTCCGGGACATAGCAGTGTTCGATGGTTACCGCCTTATGGCGCGTCATTCGCAAAAGGGCCTGTGTGTCCGCACCGATCAAGAGCGGATGATTGACAATGATCCGCCTGACACCCTTCTCGACTGCGAGTTCGATCACGGCTTCGGTCTCGTCTGGACTGATATGGCCCGTTCCGAGGACCTGACCAAATTCCGCGACGCGTTCCAGGATGGCCGTCAATTCCGCTACAGGCCTGGATCGAGAATCGAACAGGCTCACTGCACCATCGATACTCTGATCGTTGATTCGCCGGTGATGGACCGCGTCCACTGTAGGCAGCCAAACAAATTTGCCACCCACCTCTGCGGATTTCTCGACGGCGGTAGGGTTCAGGCCACCGACTGTCCGGTCCAATACGATTCCACCCCAAAGCTTCGTTCTGCAAATGTCGGCATCGTTGAAATAGGACGCCAACGGCGCCGAGTCTGCCCCACCCGGCCATTTGATCACGAGATCGGTGACGCCAAGCCGGTCTGCCGCGTGCAGGTATCGGAATTTCGGCAATTCACAATGGAGTTCTGTTGCTCCGTTCAAATCGAAGAAATAGTCTTTCAATCGAATGCCCCCCAGATCTCAATGTCTCGTTTGTATTCAAACCTTCCTTCGCCGCGCAATTCTTGATGAACCGCTGTCGATAGTTGCCTTCACGGGTTGTGTAAGCGATCATATTGCGGCGTTGCAATGAGAATCTTCGGAAGCTTCCAATTGATTTTTCTGGCCGATCTCCGGAGAGTTAGCGGTCAACTCAAGACTGCCGCGCGGGTGGAATCTTCGACCTCGCGGCCTCGTTTGCTCCCATTGCCAGTCCCGAAATCGCCACATCTGCGTCAGCTGGGTTCTCCTCAAGAACCAGAATGCCGAACCTGGCCGTAGCATGGGCGCGAGCGCGTCGATCCGGCCTCTGCCGCCGAGCTCGAAGTGTTTTGAAGCTTGTTGGGCGCGCCCGGTTCTTCCTCCTTGTCGTCGCCGCACGCTCGCGATGGGTGTACTCAGCTCGATTGGGTGATAGTAGGCGCGCACTTTGACCGGCGCGCACGGGATTGGCTTGGAGGTAATATGCGACTGTCGAAATACGTTATGCCGTTGCTGCGGGAAGATTCCAGCGACGCGCAGATCGTCAGTCACCAGCTGATGCTGCGTTCGGGCATGGTGCGCCAGACCGCCGCCGGCATCTACGCCTGGATGCCGCTGGGCCTGCGTGTGCTCGACAAGATCGGGCAGATCGTCCGCGAGGAACAGGATCGCGCCGGCGCGATCGAGATGCTGATGCCGACGATCCAGCCGGCCGACCTGTGGCGAGAATCCGGTCGATACGATGCCTACGGACCGGAAATGCTGCGGATTCGCGATCGACACGATCGCGACATGCTGTTCGGCCCGACGGCCGAAGAAGTGATTACCTCGCTTATGCGCGGTTCGATCAATTCCTACCGCGACCTGCCGCGCACGCTTTACAACATCCAGTGGAAGTTTCGCGACGAGATCCGCCCGCGTTTCGGCGTGATGCGCGGGCGCGAATTCCTGATGAAGGACGCCTATTCCTTCGATCTCGACATCGAAAGCGCGCGGCACAGCTACAACCGTATGTATGTCGCCTATCTGCGCACCTTCGCGCGCATGGGCCTGCATGCGATCCCGACCAAGGCCGACCCCGGTCCCATAGGCGGGGACATGAGTCACGAATTCATCCTGTTGGCGAATAATGGCGAAAGCGACGTCTTCTTCCACGAGGAATGGGAGGCCGGAGCCCAGCCGCAAGTCCCCGATTTTTCGGACAATGATGCGATTGACGCTTTCGTTGCCGACCGCACCCAATTCTACGCCGCAACGGATGAAATGCATGATCCGGCCATGGCGGCCGAACTGGGCGACAAGCTGAAGACCGCACGCGGCATCGAAGTCGGCCACATCTTCTATTTCGGGACGAAATATTCGGAATCGATGGGCCTCAAGGTCCAGGGCCCGGACGGCGAAGTCGTGACCCCGCAAATGGGCAGCTACGGGGTGGGGGTCTCACGCCTGGCTGGCGCCATCATCGAGGCGTCGCATGACGAGAACGGGATCATCTGGCCGGAAGCGGTGGCTCCGTTCCGCGTCGGTATCATCACCATCCGCGCGAGCGATGCGGCGAGTTGCGAATTGGCGGAGCAGATCTACGCACGCCTCTCGGATGCCGGTGTCGACGTTCTCTACGACGATCGCGACGAACGCGGAGGGGCGAAATTCGCAGCGATGGACCTGATCGGACTGCCGTGGCAGATCATCATTGGTCCGAAAGGTGTCGAACGCGGCACGGTGGAACTGAAGAACCGCGCCACGGGCGAACGCGAAGACCTCCCGCTCGAAGAGCTGATCGCCCGCTTCGTCTGATCAGGACGCGCAATAGCTCGCCGTCGGGGCGATACCGAGGAACTTGGTCATCGTACCTTCGGGCACGACATACTCGCTTTCGCCGACGCGGACGAAACCCGAGCGCTTGCCCAGGACGTCCGGATCGGGTGCCCAGTCGAAGGTATAGCCCAGCGAAGTCCAGGGATACTGGACCGGTCGGGTGGTTCCGAACGCCTGATAATACTGACGATAGAGGAACAGGTTGTCGGTCGTGATGCCGACGGCGCACGATTTCGTGTCGGTGGCGGTGTCGCCGCACGGCCGGAATACCTTCTGCCCTCCATTCGGTGCGTCGGCGTCGATTTCGAACACGGCAAAGTGCGTTTTCGACGAAACCGGCGGCAGGCCGAGGCGCTGTTCCAGCCGCAGCGTCAGGGCTTCGAGATCGCTGCTGACATTCTTGGCGTAGGCCTTGCAGAAGTTTTGCAGGAAAGGTTCCTGCGTGACCCATGTGTCGTCGCCCATCGGATAGTCGAATCCCTCGGAAGGGTAGGCCGGATAGTTGCCGATCTGGTCCGAGCGGATCCAGCTTGCGACGCGATAGGTTCCGGTTTGCGGGAGCGGATTGAGCGTGGTCACCTCCTCCCAGGGCCGGGCGACCGCCATCTCTTCCACGGCCAGGACGTAGCGATCGTAGCGCCGGCGCAATCGTTCCGCTTCGGTGAGTTGGGGAACGCATACCCTGGTTCCGGGGCTGAGCGCGTCGGGATTGCCGATGAAGCCAATCCCGTCCTGGCCGGAGCGCTTGTTGGAAGCGAGCATGATCGAAAAACCGAAGCTGTCGTCGCCGAACCATATATCCGACAGCGCAGTCAGCGTCGTATCGGCACCGATCGTTGGCATTGCCTGGCAAGCGTCGGATTGGGCGGAAGTCGGCGCTGCCGCCGCAAACACGATTGCTCCACCAAGCAAGCCGATGGCGCAACTCCGTATTCGCGAATTCTTGAAGATCTGCATTGAATGCCCCCCGGTCCAAGGAAATCGAAGCAAAGGCTTCGCTTCCCGTCGAATCGGAAGGTATGACATTCGAACGAAGACAACAAATCGCCTTCAAGCCACTGGATCTCGATTACGGCGTTTCGGCAGTTTGTGACGTCAGTCGGTCAGTTCGCGGCTTCCTATTCCCCAATCGAGCAGAACTCAGGCATCACTACAGGCTTGCGGCGCGCGTATCAGGCCGAAACCGTACACGGGATCGCGCCCGGCTGCCCCCAGATCGGCGACGGATGCCGACAATTGCCTTCGGATTGCCGCAACGCGTGTCATCCTCGCAAGTTCGGGGTCTGCCGCGATCCGCATGGTCACGAACGGTGCAGCAAAGCTCGTCCCGGTCGCGTAGGTTTGTCGCGCCGGGAGCCGGATCGCGATATCCACTCCCGGTGCGCTGAAGTCGATCCGCTGTCCGCGCACGGCATTGCGATAAACCTGCGCATTCGCGTCGACAGCGGTAACGGCGATGGTCGAGGCGAAAGCCGCCGGATAGCGCACATTCTGGCCCGGTCCGGCGTTGCCTGCCGGAGCGACAATCACCGCGCCGGCGCGCTCGGCATTGGTGAACGCCCGATCCAGGATCTTGTTGTACGGCCCGGCGAGGCTGACATTGATGACCCGCACATTGCGTCCCATGAGCCAATTGAGGCCGCGCAGCATGGAATCGACACTGGCCGTATCGCCGATGCGAGCATTGGGTGAAACGACGTCGGCATGAAACACGCGGGGAGTGCGCAACAGGCCGGAATCGTTGATTAACGTGACGATCTGGGTGCCGTGGAGAGCCCTTTCGCTGGCGTCCCTGCGCGAAAAGTTGGCGCTCGTCACATTGAGACGCGCAGGGCCGACGAGTTTTGCGTCGAGCACGCCGATCGGCGCGACCGCGCTGCATCCACCGGGCGACCAGCGCATCAGGTCCGGTGCGTATTCGAGAGCCGCGGCGCCACTCGAAGACTGGCGCTGCGGGACATAGGCATGGTTCACGCCCGCGGTGACGCCCGGTTCGAGGCTTTCGAGTTCGCGGATCGCCGACGCACCATCCTGGTTCGCGGGAATGCGCACGGTCAGCATTCGCAATCCAAGGGCGTCGAGCCGGTCATTGGCGATCATTTCGTAGCCGAGCGGCGCGGCACGACGCATCAGGTTGCGCGCTTCGGTTTGCGAGGGAGTGACCACCACGATCTCGGTCTCGTCGACGACGAAATCGGCATCGGCGGCAATCTCGGCGTCTACCGGAGGATTGAGACGCGCCGCCTGACACCCGGACAGGACCGCGATAGCGGCCAAAGCGGCAAGGAATGGGCGTGTTTTCATCGAACGCTCCTGAATTGGCTACAGGCTGTATCGCGCGAACCTGTCAATTCGTTCAGAATTTTCGCGCGGCGGTAAGCCAGACGCGCGTCGTGTCGCTGGCGAAATTGTCTGCGTCGTAGTGCGAAGCGGCGACCGAAAGCCGGGTCGATGCAAGGGTCACGCCGAATTCCGCCCCCCATTCCTCGCCATAGCGACCCGATCCCACGGCAGGTGAAAAGGTGTTGTATTGTAGAGATAAGCTGGCCCCGCGCGAGGTGCCGAGCGACCCGATCCGCCAGGTGCCTCGTATCTCGATATCCTCGATCCCATCCGGCGGTGTGACCAGGAAGATGTCGGTCGCACCCTGGAACCGGTGTAGCGTCGCCAACGGGGTCTGGAACGCCACACCCCGATCGCTGCCAAGCAATTCGAACTGACCTTCAAGCGACACTTCCCCGCGTTCGATCCGCAGCTTGGCGCGGACGTATTCCGGCGTCGCGCCTGCGCTTTCCTGGCGAGCATACCCGGCTTCGTAGAACAGGCCGAATTCTCCGGGAAAGGATCGCCCGCGGAAGGTGGCTCCGCTGGTTTGCGATTCGATCCGGTTTCCCACTCGATCATCGAGATCGAGATCGTAATGGAAGGCGCCGATCTGGCCGAACTCCAGCGGGAGCGCGGCGTTCACGAAGAAGCTGTCGCTGTCGAAAACCCCATCGCGCCGTTCGCCGCCAAGGATTCGCCCAACCCGCCAGATATAGCCAGCGCGCACAGCAATATCGGCGGGGCCGCGGATCGATGCAGTAATCGCATCGTAGGTCTGTTGGTTCTGGCGGAAATCGACGATCCCGATGAAGCGCTCGTCGTCCAGGGCGATGCGTTGGCGCCCCAGCGTGACGTTGAGCCTGTCCATCGGGGCGAATTCCACTTGCAGGCGGTTGAGTTCGACGGTCTCCTGGTCGGCGATACCGGGGCGCTCGCCGCCGGAAACGAACCCGTTGAGGCGATCGGGTAAAAGCGATGCGATCGCTTCGCCTTCGGCAAGGAGGCTGAGGCCGTCGATCGGGTTGACCTCGACGGAAGAGCGTATTCGCAAGGTCAGCGCTTCGCCGTCGTCTGTCTGGCCTGCCACATCGGCGAACTCGTATCGGATGCGGGCGTCGGCTTGAATGATGATGCCGACATCGCTTTCCTGCGCCGAAACGGGGTCCGGCAGCCAGGCGACCAAGGCGATTGCAAGCACGGCAAGGAAAGGAGTTCGCAGCATCAATCCTGTCGCCTTAGAGCGTGTTCGGCCTCAGGGTGATCAAAAAAATCGCTCACCGTGATTGAACCAATCCACCGCTTCGTTCGATCTTGATGCGGCAAGGCGATTTCTGCTGTAGGGAACAAAGGCAATGAGCGCACCGACCACATTCACGGAGGAGACGATCCAGGCTTACGTCCTGGGCACGCTCGATCCCGAAACGGCGGCGAGCGTCGCGCGCGCATCACAGGACGATCCCGCACTCAGGGCCGAGATCGCCTTGTGGCGGGCATCCCGCGATATCCATACGGAGGATGCCGCGGCTTCGGCACAAGGCGAGTTTGGATGGGCGCGGATCGAGCGAGCGATTGCGCAATCCGATCCTCCTGCGCTTCCGGTCGCAGCAAACGACGATGCGCCGTTCTGGAGGCGCCCGCGCTTCGCCGCGTGGCAGGTGGCCGCAAGCGTCGCCATCGCAGTGCTCGGGTGGCAGGGACTGGTGGTCCCGGCAATCACATCGAGCGATGAGCCGGCGGCCTACAATCTCGCTGGCGATGCAGATTCGTCCGCATTCACTCTACGAGTTTCCTTCCAGGCCGACGTCAGCGAAGCCGAATTGCGCGCCCTGCTGGGCGAGGCCGATGCCCGGATCGTCGACGGGCCGTCGGCTATCGGGCTTTACACCCTGGGATTTGCCGATGCCGATGCGAAGGCCGCTGCGGCAGAATTGCTTGGCGAGCGCCGCGAGATCGTCGCCGAGATCGCCGAGTAACCGGCGCTTCACTGCGACAGGCAGTGCATCAGCAGCTTTTTTGCGTGGAATATCCGGCTTTTCACGGTTCCTTCGCTGACGTCTTCGACGTCGGCGATCTCGCGATAGGTCATGCCTTCGAAGAACGACAATGAGACCACCCTGCGGTGCGCGGCCGACAGCTTTTCGAGACAGGCGCGCACACGGCTGCGATCCTCACACATTTCGGCGATCTCGCCGGGGTCGGGATCGCCGTCGGGGATCGTCCTATCGGGCTCGCCGAGCACCTCGCGTCCGGTCTTGCGCAACCGATCGATCGCCTTGTTCCTGGCGATGGTATAGAGCCAGGCGCGCAACGAAGTGTTCTCCCGAAATTTCGCAGACCCGTCCCACAATCCGATAAAGGCTTCATGGACTATGTCCGCCGCGTCGACGGGGTCGCTCAGCGTTTTCCCGACATAGGCTGCGAGCGGGCCGGAATAGCGGTCGTACAGGATACGCAGGCTGGCCTTGTCTGCCTGCTTCACCCGCTCCATCAGGGCTTCGTCCGAGAGGTCGTGCAGAGCTTCCATCATGCATCGGCCTCGCTTGCCGGATCCGCCCTTTCCGCAAGCATTCAGGCGAATCCGTTCTCGATGAATTCAAGCGCGCATCCGGCCAGCATGGCGGTGCCTTTGGGCAGCGCATTCTCGTCGACATGCATATGCGGGGAATGGATCGCGCAGCACTGGGTCCAGTCTTCGCCCTGCGGAGCTACGCCGAGGAAAAACATCGCGCCGGGCACCTTCTCGAGAATGTAGGAGAAGTCTTCCGCACCCATGATCGGAGCCGGGAGGTCGCGCCAGCCGTCGGCGCCGGCGATGTCCAGCGCCACCTTGTTTCCGAGCGACACGGCGCGTGGATCGCAAATCGTGACGGGAAATCCGTGCTCGATCTTGCAACCGGCCTCCACGCCGTAGCTGCGGGCAAGATCATTCGCCGTTTCCGCCAGGAGCGTGTGGGCCTTGTCGCGGTGGTCCGGCGACAGGGTGCGGATCGTGCCGGCCACCATCGCCTCGTCGGGAATGACGTTGTGCGTCGTCCCGGTGTGGATCTGCGTCACGGTCACGACAACCGCGTTGGCCGCGTTGAAGCGGCGCGTAACCATGGTCTGAAACGCCCCGACCATAGCCGCCGCGGCTGGGACGGGATCGTTGCAATCATGCGGCATGGAGGCGTGGCCGCCCTTGCCTTTGACAGTGATGGTGAATTGATCGGCGGCGGCCATGAGTGGCCCCGCTCGACCCGCGAGGACCCCGAACGGCGCATTGGGCATGATGTGGAGGGCGAAAGCCGCATCGGGCAACGGATCGATCAATCCGTCGTCAAGCATGAACCGCGCGCCGTGGTGACCCTCTTCGCCCGGCTGGAACATGAAATCGACGATGCCGGCAAGCTCTTCCCGTCGACCGGCCAAGAGGCGTGCCGCCCCGGCGAGCATGGCGGTGTGCGTATCGTGGCCGCATGCATGCATTCGGCCGGGGATGGTCGAAGCGAAATCCAGATCGGTCTTTTCGTCCATCGGCAGGGCGTCCATATCGCCTCGAAGGAGGACCCGAGGGGCACCTTCGGCAGCCTTGCTTCCGTGGAGAGTGGCGACCGCCCCGGTCGTCGAAGGTCCGCTCCGCCATTCGAGCGGCAGGTCGGCAAGCGCTTCGCGAACCTTGGTCATCGTCATCGGGGTGTGAAGGCCAAGCTCCGGTTCGGCATGGATTGCGCGGCGCAAAGCCGTGATTTCGGCGGCCAGACTATCGGCTGATTCGATCAGGGAGGTTGTCAGCATGGCCTCAGTCTATCGCGTTCCTTCCCGCAAATCAGCCTGAATCGTCCTTGCCGACCGTTGCAAAATCTTCATCGGACCCGATGTAACGCCATGCAATGTGCGACCGAATACCGCACATCGATACGAAGATTGCAGTGACGTTTTCACCGACCCGCGCTAATAGGACCGCCATGGCAACGCCGATTTACGAATTTTCGCAATTGCCGCGCGTGCAGGCACACTTCCCCGCGACCGATCGCGGGGATCCCGTTCGTGCGCCTGGAGCGGCTCCGAAAGTCGGCGTGATCTACAATCCGCGCAGCCATCGCAACAAGGGTGCGGACTTCGATTGCGGGGTCTGCCCCCATGTCTTTATCGCCCAACCCGGCGATCGCTCCCAACTGCCAGCGGCCTTGGCCGAACTGGCCGAGCGCGGAATCGATTTGCTGGTGATCAACGGCGGCGATGGAACCGTGCGCGACGTCCTGACTTGCGGCCATGGGATCTTCGGCGACGATTGGCCGGCAATTGCGGTGCTGCCCAAGGGCAAAACCAACGCGTTGACGGTCGATCTCGGCGTGCCGGGCGAATGGAACCTCCAGGACGCGATCGATGCGTTTGAGGGCGGCGCCCGCGTGCAGCGGCGGCCGATCGAAGTCACGACGCCGACTGTCGGCAGTGCCAATGTGCTGGGTTTCATCCTTGGTGCCGGAGCCTTCGCCACCGCAACGCAGGCCGGACAGAGCGCACACCGTCTCGGTGCCTTCAACAGTCTCGCCGTGGGTGTCACGGCCCTTTGGGCGCTGGCCCAATCGGTGTTTGCGTCGCGCTCCAACAAATGGCGACGCGGGGCGCGCATGAACATCAGGCTGGGCCGCGGCGAAGCGGCGATGGCGCATAGCGGCCTGGGCGATCCGGCCTTTCGTCAACTGCTCTTCGCCAGCACGCTGGAACGCCTGCCGGCCGGCCTCAACCCGTTCGGCAAGCTCAAGAAGGGTCTCAAACTGGTGGCTGTGGATCAGATTTCGCGCCGCACCACGGCCCTGGTCCCGGCAATCCTGAACGGCCATTTTCAGGACAAGTTGCGCGAACGCGGCATCCATCAATTGAGCGCATCGCAGTTCACGCTGGAGATCGACGACCAGTTCATCCTGGACGGGGAAGCATTCCCGGCCGGCGAATACCGCATCAGTCAGGGCCCCGAGCTGAGTTTCGTCGTTCCATGATACGGCAAGACTGATGTCCGCGCTCACCGAGCGGATATCTTCCCGTCTCGCGGTCGCTGTCGATCCGGCGGTGAGCGCTTTCGCCGAGCAACTCGCGCAGGAAGCGGGTGCCCTTGCGGTGCTGTTTTACGGATCGAACTTGCGCACGGGTTCGCTCGAAGGCGTGCTCGATTTCTATGTCCTCTTGCCGGGACGGGAGCAGGCACGGATCTGGCCGCGCGTAAGCTATCGCGAGCGCGAAGAAGATGGCGCTACCTTGCGGGCAAAGGTCGCAACCATGACGCTCGACACCTTTGCCGAGGCAGCCTCGGGCCAGCTGGTCGATACCACGATCTGGGCTCGTTTCGTCCAACCGAGCGCGCTGGTCTGGCAAGCCGACGAGGAAGCGAAGCGCGAGGTCGTGACAGCGATCGCGGTCGCTGCGCAGACGGCAGCGAGACTGGCGGCAACTCTCGGTCCCGAGACAGGCCCGGCAGAGGAATACTGGCGCGCCCTCTTTCGCGCGACCTACAGGGCGGAGTTCCGGGTCGAAAGATCCGGGCGCGAGACCGATATCCTCTCGGTCAATCGGGAGCATTTCGCCGGTTTGCTGCCGCAAGCACTGGCGGCTGCGGGCATCGAGTTCGATGGGGAGGGCGACAATTTGCGGCCCCGGCTGTCCTCGCGCCAGCGCGACGAAACACTGTCGTGGTGGAATCGCCGCAGGCGGCTCGGCAAGCCGCTCAATTTCGTAAGGCTGCTCAAGGCTAGTACGACGTTTGACGGGGCCACGCGATACGCCGCATGGAAGATCGAGCGCCACACGGGAATGCCTGTCGAGGTCACGCCATTTCGCGAGCGCTATCCGATACTGGCCGCGCCCGGAGTGCTATGGTCGCTATGGCGATACCGCCGGACACAGCGCTGACGGCGGTGCCTAGCCGAAATACTTCATCACCACCGAAATCGAACTGACGCCCGAACCGACCTGGAACCGGGTCTTGCTGACGCTCGGCTTGCCCAGGTTGAAGATGTTGATCGAAGGATTGTTCGACATCGCTCCGCCATCCTTGCGAATATCGGTCGAGCCGTTGCCGTTTGCATCATGGCGGATTGCCACGGCATAGGTGCCGCTGGCCGGGACAGGCAGGCAGAACGTCATCCGTCCCTTCCGCGCCGGGATTTCGATCCGGTTCAGCCATTTGCCCTTTTCGAGCCAGTCCGACTTCGTCCCGCGATACACCTGCGCGCGCACCTTGCCGGTTGCGCTCTTCACGCCGTTCACGGTAACCCGGATCGCCGGCCCCTTCCCCGGGGCGCATTGCCGCATATCGTTGCCGATCGTGTTGCGATAGTCGCTCGTGCTGGTGGCTTGCGCCGAAGCCGACGCAATCGGCGTCGCGGAGCCGGCAGCCAATAGCGCGAGCGCGCTCAATCCTGTCGCAAGTGCTTTCATTTTTCCCGTCTTTTCGAGTGATAGCCTGATGCGGAACAGCAGAATTGCAGGCGTAGAACCTGCAAGCAAGACCGCGAACGTTTTGGCATGCATGGCCTGATTGCTCTGAATTATTGCTGAATTTGCGACAATTGAGCCGTTCAGCCTCGTAAATTCGCCTTACGCACGGTGGAAAAGGGCTTTTCCCGCGCTTGTGGCGTGATTCGCGGCTCCTGTACTGCGTTAACAACGTAAATCAGGGCGAAATCCAGGCATGCCTGCACCTTTGATCTCTCCTTCGATCCTGTCCGCCGATTTCGCACGTCTAGGTGAAGAGGTGCGCGCGATCGATGCTGCCGGTGCGGACTGGGTGCATATCGACGTGATGGATGGACACTATGTCCCCAACATCACGATCGGCCCGGACGTGGTGAAAGCGCTTCGTCCGCACTCTGAAAAAACGTTCGATGTGCATTTGATGATTGCCCCGGTGGATCCGTATCTGGAGGCCTTTGCCGATGCTGGAGCGGACATAATCACCGTGCATCCCGAAGCAGGGCCGCACATTCACCGCACCTTGCAGGCGATCCGTGCGCTCGGAAAGAAGGCGGGCGTGGTGCTCAATCCGGGCACGCCTGTCGAGACGCTCGACAACCTGATGGACCTGGTGGACCTGGTCCTGGTCATGAGCGTCAATCCCGGCTTCGGCGGACAGAGCTTCATTCCTTCGCAGCTTGAGAAGATCCGCCGCATCCGTTCGTTGATCGAAGCGCAGGGCCGTCCGATCCACCTCGAGGTCGATGGCGGCGTGAATCCAGAAACGGCCAGGCAATGCGTCGAGGCCGGGGCCGATGTGCTCGTCGCGGGTTCCGCCACTTTCAAAGGCGGTCCGGAGCACTATGCAGCCAATATCGCCGCATTGAAGGGGTCTGCATAATGGAGACGCTCTTCAGCAACGGTGAAGATCCGCTTGTCGAGGAGCCGACGGACGATGTCGGCGAGCGCTCGGCGGTTCCGCTCAGGTCGGGCGCCGATCCGCTCCGCGATGAAGCGAGAAAAGTGCAGCCGGATTCCGCCGAAGCGGTCGAACCTTCGCGCGCGCTCGCCTTGACCGATGTGGTTGCGCCGCGTTCGAGCGCTGGCGAAGCGCTGATGCGGATGGCCTATCGCCTGGGCGTGCCGCGCCACACGCTTGCCGCGCCGTTCCGGCGGCCGGCGGCGATGCGGGTTCTGGCCACGGTGGAAAGCCCGATCCGCGGCGACCGGGCCGCAGGCACGGCATTGCGGGCCGGGCATTTCCTCGTCCACGGCGCCAAGACGCCCATCGGCCAAGTCGATTTCGAGACGGCCGGTCGCCATTGCGGCGGATTGGAGCGTACGCTGCACAGCTTTTCATGGCTGTACGATCTTTCCGCCAGCGCGCCGCGTGCCGATTGCCGCGCCGTCGCAGAGCGGATCACCGGTCTCTGGCTCGATGCCAATCCAACGCCGGCGAAGGGGCCGGCATGGAGCGTCGAGCATACCGGCCTGCGGCTGGTGGCATGGCTGGTGCATGCGCCGATCATATTGGCCAGCCATGATGGCGAATTGCGACCGCGCCTGCTGACGGCCATCGAAGAGACTGCGAGTTGGCTCGACCGCAAGGCATTGCGGACGGGTGTCGGATTTGGCCAGGTCGCAGGCTGGGCCGGCGTGACGGCTGCCGGCCTGTTGCTTCCCGAAGGTCGACCGCGACGACTCTATGGGGAAGCGGCGTTGATCAAGGCGTTGGGCGACCTCGTGGCCGAAGATGGCGGCGTGCTGTCGCGCTGCCCGGCGGCGCAGATGGACGCGATCGCTCTCCTTACCAACCTCATCGCCTGCTACGAAGCAGCCGAAGTCGATACTCCGAACGCGCTGTTTGTGATGCGCGAATTGCTCGTCCCCCCGCTGCTGGCGTTGCGTCATGCCGATGGCGCGCTGGGCAGCTGGCAGGGACAAGGTGCCGTCTCCGCCGACAGGGTGGCGTCGCTGATCGCGGCGACGGGCGTGCGCACCCGCCCGCTCAAGGACGTGCAGCACTGGGGCTTCCACCGTGTTCGTGGCGGTGAGACGATCGTGCAGTTCGACGCCGCCCCTCCGCCTCGCGCCCGCCACGCGCGCACCGGATGCGCTTCAACCCTCGCATTCGAAATGTCGGACGGCACCTCGCGCTTGATCGTCAATTGCGGCGGTGCCGCGATGGCCGGTGGGCAGGTGCCGTCGCGGATCGGGCAGGGACTGCGCGCGACGGCGGCGCATTCTACGCTGGTGCTCGACAACGCCAATTCGACCGCGATCCTGCTGCATGGCAAGCTCGGAAAGGGCGCGGAACTGGTCGAGACCGAAACCCGCCTACTCGAAAAGAAGGGCCGCGAAGCAACCCGGATCGAAGCCAGTCACGATGGTTACGCGGCGCGCTTCGGGCTTATTCATCGCCGCTTGCTGACGCTGAGCAGCGACGGGAAGGAGCTGGCGGGCGAAGACATTCTGGTTCCCGTCTCTCGCAAGGGAAAACGCGGCAAGATCGGCTTCGCGATCCGATTCCACCTCGGCCGCGGCGTCGAAGCGCATCTTACGGAGGATAAGCGCGGCGCGAGCCTGTTGCTGCCCGACGGACGATTGTGGCAGTTCCGCTTGCGCGGGGATGCGGCCGGATCGGGCGAAGTCACTCTGACAAGCGAGGACAGCCTGTGGGTCGATGGCGAAGGTCGCCCCCACGGCACCGAGCAATTGGTGATCGAAGGAATGACGTCGCGCGGCGGGGGGCAATTCTCCTGGCTGCTCAAGAAAATGGGATAAGTTGGCCATAGCCTAGCTCCCTCAAGCAGGCCCTGACGGAGTGGATTTTGGTCGATGGCAAGGCGCGAGGAGCGCGCGATAAAGGCTTATCGTAAGTGACGAGCAACGCAGCAATCGGGCAAAATCCACCCGCGGCTCTGCGGTCGCCTTGAAAAATCCGCCGGACTGCGTCACGGCGCTTGCCCGGGGCAACCAGCCCGGCCTGCGCGCCGTTCCTAACCAGCAAATTTTTCAAGGCGATCAGGACCTACTTGAGGGAGCTAGGCTATGGCGGCAGTGAGTGATGTGACGATCAAGCGGGCACTGCTGTCAGTGTCCGACAAAAGCGGATTGGCCGAACTGGGCGCTGCCCTTGCGGCGCGCGGCGTGGAGCTGGTCAGCACCGGCGGGACGGCGCGAACCCTTCGCGAAGCCGGCCTCGAAGTGCGAGACGTTTCCGACCTCACGGGCTTTCCGGAAATGATGGATGGGCGCGTCAAGACGCTTCACCCCAAGGTCCATGGCGGATTGCTGGCCCTGCGCGACAACGATGAGCACGTTGCGGCGATGTCCGAACATGGGATCGGCGCGATCGATCTGGTCGTCGTCAACCTCTACCCGTTCGAGGAGACCGTGGCGAAAGGCGCGGCGCGACCCGAAATTATCGAGAACATCGATATTGGCGGCCCCAGCATGGTGCGTTCGGCGGCCAAGAATCACGGATTCGTGACAATCCTGACCAACGCGGCCGACTATGGCGAGTTGCTCGAAGAGCTCGACGCCAACGATGGCGCGACCAGCGAAGCGTTCCGTATCCGCATGGCGGGCAAGGCCTTTGCGCGGACGGCAGCCTACGATGCGGCGATCGCCAATTGGTTCGCCTATGGCGATGCATTCACGCACCCACTCGGCATGGAGGCACTGAAGGCAACTCCCTTCACCGAGACGATGCCGCTTGCCTTCAAGCGCGAAGACACGCTTCGCTATGGCGAGAACCCGCATCAGTCGGCTGCCGTATATGTGCCTCAGGTGACAGGCGGCGCAGGAGTGCCACAGGCCGAGCAATTGCAGGGCAAGGCGCTCAGCTACAACAACCTGAACGATACCGATGCGGCGCTGGAGCTGGCTGCCGAGTTCGCCGACAGCGATCCGGCGGTCGTGATCGTCAAACACGCCAATCCGTGCGGCGTAGCGCAGGGCGCGACGCTGCTCGACGCCTGGAACGACGCGCTGCAATGCGACAGCGTTTCGGCCTTCGGTGGGATCGTTGCCGTCAACACCGAGCTTGATGGTGCCACGGCCGAGGCGATTGCCGGCATATTCACCGAAGTGATCATCGCACCGAAAGTGAGCGACGCGGCGCGGGATATCTTCGCCAGGAAGAAGAATCTGCGGCTTCTCGAGTGCGGCGCGTTGCCCAATCCGCGTCGCGGTGGCTTTGCCATGAAGACTATCGCCGGCGGACTGCTGATCCAGAGCCGAGACAATGGTGCGGTTGCGGCGGACGATTTGAAAGTCGTGACCAAGCGCGAGCCGACCGAAAGCGAGCTGAAGGACTGCCTGTTTGCGTGGACCGTTGCCCGGCACGTGAAGTCCAATGCGATCGTCTATGCCAAGGATGGCGCGACGGCCGGGATTGGCGCAGGGCAGATGAACCGTCGCGATTCCGCTCGCATCGCGGCGCTCAAGGCGAAGGAGGCCGCCGAGCAGTTCGGATGGGCCGAACCCAGGACCGTAGGCAGCGCGGTGGCTTCGGATGCGTTCTTCCCATTCGCCGATGGCCTTGTTGCGGCGTCCGAGGCGGGCGCGACTGCGGTAATCCAACCCGGTGGTTCGATCCGCGATGAGGAGGTGATCGCAGCCGCCGACGAAGCCGGCCTCGCCATGGTCTTCACCGGGATGAGGCATTTCCGGCATTAGTTTTTTGCGCACCCCATCCGGGGTGCGAAATCCTCGCTCATGCGACCTGAAGGTCGCGTCGCTGCGGGCGACCAGTCGACCTCGCTGTCGCTGCGCGACCGTGCTCCGCGACCAGGTCACTGACTTAGTGCTTTAACGACGCCGCAGGCGTCGCAAGGCCGACCGGCCGTCGCGGCTTATGCCGCGGAAGCCAAGCAGCGCGGATGCGCTGCGCCCGGCGTTTGAGGGCGAAAAAGATGCTCGTCATCTTTTTCCAACCAGGAACGTAACTTTGTCGCAGATTGTCGCGAAAGGCATTTCTGAAAGCATCGTTCACAGAGCTGAAAGTCCTTCGCGCTATGGAGCGATCAACACACCAGACGGACCCCGACGAGAATCCCCCATGCGCCTCTTCACCCCCGACCTCTATCGCAACTTCGGCATCGGCTTCGTCGTCGGTGCCTTGGCTCTCGGCGCTGCGTCGATCGAGGACTGGTCGCAAGTGAGCGCCGATCTCGCGCCTGCCGCCCAGGCCGCCGAAGCGGAGTTCGAGCCGATCGAGGTGTCGAGCGAGTTCCTTATCGAGACCGGGGAATGAAGCGACTGACGATCGGCATTGTCGCCGCGTCGCTCGTCCTTGCCGGTTGCGGAGATTCCGCGCTCGCCGAAGAGCCGGTCAACGCGCCAGCTCCCAATCGTATTGCCAAAGAAGGGGCGGGGTTGAAGACGGCAATTTTTGCCGGCGGCTGCTTCTGGGGTGTGGAAGGCGTTTTCAGTCACGTCAAAGGCGTGAAGTCGGCCGTTTCCGGATACCACGGCGGCAAGGCGGCGACCGCAAAATACAACACCGTCATCACCGGCACGACGAACCACGCCGAAGCGGTCAAGATCACCTACGATCCCTACGTCGTGCGGTACGACGAACTGCTGCGCATCTTCTTCTCGGTCGTTGCCGACCCGACGCTTAAAAACCGCCAGGGTCCCGATATCGGCGCGCATTATCGTACCGCGCTGGTGCCGATGAACGCCGAACAGCGAGCGGTCGCCTCGGCCTATCTCAAACAGATGGGAGCGTCGCGCGTCTGGAAGAAGCCGATCGTGACCAAGATCGAGAATTACAGGGCATTTTACGCGGCCGAGACATATCATCAGGACTTCATGGCGAAGAACCCGCGCCATGGATACATCGTGCGCTGGGATGCCCCCAAAGTGCGCGCATTGCGTGCCATGTTCCCGTCGGACTACAAATCGAGCTTCCTGCGCGACGGTTGAAAGGGCCGTCTGGCATCGCCGGTCCGGAACGCCTATATCGCATTGCATGGATCACGATCTCAAGGACGCACCCCACGCCCACCGCGAACATAGCGGCGAAAACCTGATTGCGGCCGCGCGCGATGCGCTGATGCAAGCGGGTGAGCAGTGGACCGGTATGCGCGAAGCGGTCTTCACCGAACTGGCGCGGCACGAACGTCCCGCTTCGGCCTACGACATTGCCGACAACCTGTCGCAGGCGCGAGGAAAGCGCGTGGCGCCAAACTCGATCTACCGCATCCTCGATCTGTTCGTGTCGAACAACCTGGCAATGCGGGTCGAAAGCTCCAACGCCTACCTCGCCAACACCCATCCCGGCTGCGCGCATGACTGCATTTTCCTGGTTTGCGACGAATGCGGCGAAGCCACCCACATCGATGACGAGCAGGTCAGCCGGACCGTCCGGGCGCTCGCATCCGCGCGCCGGTTCAAGCCCGAGCGTCCGGTGCTGGAGATTCGCGGGCTCTGCCAAGCTTGCGCCTGACGCAAGTGTAACGCTGGGATGACACTCGCCCTGTTGCGGGAAACTCACAATACATCGACGAACCGTTTCTCATGAGCGGCAAGCCGTTCATCGACAGGTCGGATTGGACAGTGTAAGGCAATTTGTCATGAGTCGATCACCTGAAACTCCACTGCTCGATCAGGTCCCCACCCCTGACGAGCTTCGCCAGCTCAAGCCCGAACAACTCCGGCAACTGTCCGATGAACTCCGCGCCGAGATGATCGACGCGGTCAGCGTCTCCGGCGGGCATCTCGGTTCGGGTCTCGGCGTCGTCGAATTGACCGTGGCGATCCATTACGTGTTCAACACACCCGACGACAAGCTTGTGTGGGATGTTGGCCACCAGTGCTACCCGCACAAGATCATCACCGGTCGACGCGACCGGATCCGGACCCTGCGGCAGGGCGGTGGCCTCAGCGGCTTCACCAAGCGCGCGGAAAGCGAATACGATCCGTTCGGCGCGGCGCACTCCTCGACCTCGATCTCGGCGGCGCTCGGTTTTGCGATCGCCAACAAGCTCAACGACCGGCCAGGCCGCGGAATCGCGGTCATCGGCGACGGCGCGATGAGCGCCGGCATGGCCTACGAAGCGATGAACAACGCTGCACAAGCGGGAAATCGCCTCGTCGTGATCCTCAACGACAACGACATGTCGATCGCGCCACCGGTGGGCGGCCTGTCGGCCTATCTCGCGCGCATGGTGTCTTCGAGCGAATATCTCGGCCTGCGCAGCCTCGCCTCGCGCGCGGTCAAGAAGATGAGCCGCCGCATGCACGAAGCCATCGGCAAGGCCGAGGAATACACCCGCGGCATGGTGACCGGCGGGACTTTGTTCGAAGAGCTGGGCTTCTACTATGTCGGCCCGATCGACGGGCACAATCTCGACCACCTGATCCCGGTGCTCGAAAACGTTCGCGACACGTCCGAGGGCCCGGTGCTGATCCACGTCGTCACCACCAAGGGCAAGGGCTACAAATACGCCGAGGAAAGCGCCGACAAGTATCACGGCGTGCCCAAATTCGACGTCATCACCGGCGAGAAGAAGAAGGGCGCGGCCGGTCCGCCAGCGTATCAGAACGTGTTTGGCGATACGCTTGCCAAGCTGGCCGAGACCGACAAGCGCATCTGCGCGATCACCGCCGCCATGCCCTCGGGTACCGGGGTGGATCGGTTTGCCAAGGCGCACCCGGAGCGAAGCTTCGACGTCGGCATTGCCGAACAACACGGCGTGACCTTCGCGGCAGGCTTGGCCGCGCAGGGCATGCGTCCGTTTGCAGCGATCTATTCGACCTTCCTCCAACGCGCCTACGACCAGGTCGTCCACGATGTCGCGATCCAGAACCTGCCGGTGCGTTTCGCGATCGACCGTGCTGGGCTGGTCGGTGCGGATGGCTGCACCCATGCAGGCAGCTTCGACATCACCTATCTAGCAACGCTCCCCAACATGGTGGTGATGGCCGCGGCCGACGAAGCCGAGCTGGTGCATATGACCTACACCGCTGCCGAATACGACGATGGCCCGATCGCCTTCCGCTATCCGCGGGGAAGCGGCATCGGTGTGCCATTGCCCGATGTCCCGGAAAAGCTCGAGATCGGCAAGGGCCGCGTAGTGCGCGAAGGCAGCAAGGTTGCGATCCTTTCGCTCGGCGCGCGGCTCGAAGAAGCCAGGAAGGCGGCCGACACGCTCGAGGCCAAGGGCCTCTCGACCACGGTTGCCGACATGCGTTTCGCCAAGCCGCTCGACGAGGACCTGATCGCCCGTCTGATGCGCGAGCATGAAGTCGTGATCACGATCGAGGAAGGCGCCGTCGGTGGTCTCGGCGCGCATGTGTTGACCTACGCCTCTGACGAGGGCCTGACCGATAGCGGGTTGAAGGTGCGGACCATGCGCCTGCCCGATGCGTTCCAGGATCAGGACTCGCCCGACAAGCAATACGAAGAGGCCGGCCTCACCGCGCCGCATATCGTCGAGACCGTGCTGAAGGCTCTGAAGCACAACAGCGCAACCGTTGAGGGCGTGGAAGAAGCGACGGCTTAAGCGGGCAAGAGGCGAGGGCGCTGTTTGGCATGCCCGAATGGCTGTTCGCGACATTGTTTGTTGGCGGCTTCATCGTGATTGTTGGTGCGGTGGCTTGGCGAAACACCAAGCGCCAGCTCAAGCGTCTGGTTGCCCGGCGTCCCAGCCCTTCCAAAGACGAGTTTCTTGAAATGATGAAGCCAGATGTCTCGCGGGAGGCATCCGAATTCATCTGGGACGCGGTACGCTCTCACCTCGACTACTTCGACCATGCTCTGACTCCACATCCGGACGATGACTTGGTCGACGAATTGCCGATTGCCGATGAAGAATGGAGCATGGACTGGCCGCGAGAATGGGCGGAGCGGTCGGGCTTCCATGAAAGCAACTTTCATGATTGGCCGAAGGAATGGCCGGTGACGATCCGCAATTACGGACGCTGGCTCGATATGGGACCCGACGTTTGAATTCATCCCGGCCACCAAGCTGGGAACCCGTTCAATTCCGAAACCCTAGATCGCCTCAAGCAGAAGGACCCCGGATCAAGTCCGGTGCGAGGGGCTGCGTCGGCCGTGTGCGTTTTCCTACTGCACACAACCCTGTCATAGTCGCTGGAACATGATGGAGACGCTCATCACCCCTACGAGTCCGGCGTTTCGAGTTGGCGACGTGTCAACTTCGATCTTCTTTCCTACACTTCTGAAATATCGGGTAAAATCCGATGACGGGTTGCCTGACGCACTGTCAACTTTGTCAACTTCCCTACGCTGGCCATCGACCTACCATGTGCTAGGCCAAAGCCGACCCGAGACCTGAGGAAACCGATGCCCCTGCTCCACATCACCCGCGACGGCCCCGTTGCCACCCTTACCATCGACCGCGCTGAGACGATGAACCCGCTCGGCGCTCCGGGTGACGGGGACGAATTCGCTGATGTCTGCACTGGCATCAATCGCGATCTCGATGTGCGCTGCGTCATCCTCACCGGGGCAGGCCGCGCGTTCTCGGCAGGCGGCGATATCAAGGCAATGCGCGACAAGTCGGGCACGTTCGGTGGCACGCCCCCGGCGATCTCCGACGGTTATCGCGACAACATCCACCAGATGTTGCGCGCGCTTTACGGTCTGCGTGTGCCCGTCATCGCAGCGGTCAACGGGCCTGCGATCGGTCTCGGTTGCGACGTGGCGTGCCTGGCCGATATCCGCATCGCTTCGGACAAGGCGAAGTTCGGTGTCACCTTCCTCAAGCTCGGCATCATCCCCGGCGACGGCGGGACGTGGATCCTGCCACGCGTGATCGGGCAGAGCCGCGCAGCGGAACTGTTCTTTACCGGAGACGTCATCGATGCGGCGACCGCGCAGGAATGGGGCCTAGTCAGCCGGGTTGTGCCGCATGACGATTTGCTCGCCGAAGCGCAAACGCTCGCTGCGAAGATCGCCGCGATGCCGCCGCATGGCCTGCGTCAGGCCAAGAACCTCCTGCGGCAGGGCCAGCAGGTCAGCTACGATACCGCGCTCGAAATGGCAGCCAATACGCAGGCGATGATGCACCACACCGCCGATCACGCCGAAGGGGTTGCCGCGCTGATCGAGAAGCGTAGCGCCGAATTTACCGGCGAATAAGGCAGTAGCGGTGGGGTTCGTCTTTCGTACGCTGGTGTTCGTAGCGACCGTCTACATGGCTCTGTTCGTCGTGCTCTGGGCTTTCCAGTCCCGTTTCATCTACCCGGCACCGCAGGCGGTTGCTCCCGTCACGCCGGGCTTCGAGGAAGTGCAGTTGGAGACGTCCGACGGCTTGTCGCTGCGCGCATTCTTCCGCGAGGCATCGGACACTCTTCCAACCGTGGTCTATTTCCACGGCAATGGTGGAACCTTGGAACAAGCCAGCATCTCCAATGTCGGATTGATCCAGGCCGGTCTCGGCGCGTTGCTCGTCGAGTATCGCGGCTATGGCGGCAATCCCGGCGACCCGTCGGAAGACGGCTTCTACCGCGATGGCGAAGCGGCGATGGCGTGGCTGGCAGCCCAGGGCGTTTCGCACGATGACACGATCCTTATCGGCAATTCGATTGGCAGCGGGGTCGCGACCGAAATGGCAACACGTCACGATGCGGCGGCCCTGGTGCTTGTCGCACCGTTCACGTCGCTGCCCGACGCGGCGCAAAGCAATGTCTGGTGGCTACCCGCGAAGATGCTGGTGCGCGATCAGTATCGCAATGCCGACAAGATCGCGGATCTCGATATGCCGATCCTGATCCAGCATGGCGATGCCGACATGCTGATCCCGTTCGAACATGGTCGAGCCTTGAGCCGACTGTCCGAGAACGCGCTGTTCCAGCCATTCGAAGGGTCCGGCCACAGCCTGACATTCGAGCCGGATTCCCAACGGGCCCGGCGCGACTGGATCCTTGCGTTGGAAACCGAACGGCGGCGTTAGAACCAGCGCCAAATCCCGGCGGCGATATCGCCCAGCGGAAGGTGCAGCCAGCTGAGGAACACGAACAGGATCAGCCCGATCGCCCACGGTCCGGCTCCTACGCCGACCAACTTGCTCCAGCGCGGCCAGAAGCTTGTGTGGGATTCCCAAGTTTCCCACGCCTCGCCCATCAGGACTTCCTTCTTCCGGTCTTGCATATGTGCACCGACAAGCGCGAGAAAGCCCATGGCGAACGCGGTGATCATCGTCCGCATGCTCCAGAACAGCACCAAGTGCGAAAGCGCCCACAGGGCAAACCCCCACATCATGGGATGCCGCGTGACCCGGAATGCGCCCTTGGGTTCAGCGCGCGCCATGTCCTCGGATCCCGGAAGGCCCAAAGCCGGATTGCCAGCCAATGAGCCGGCGAAAAGGACCATCGCAGGAATTGTCAGAAGGGTTGCGACGATCCAGCCGATGTCGCCCGATCCCGGGAGGTCGGCCGGCGGGGCGGCGGTGAAGGCGAAGTAGACCCAGGCGAGCGTTGCGATGCTGACAAGCGAGTAGACCACCTGAAAGCCCAGATCGCCCAACGGCTTGACGAGTGTTGCCCGCAACGGATGCGACATGAGAAAGTGCGTGCCGACAAAAGCCGCATTGGCCGCGATGAGGTTCAACAGCGCTTCGTTCATAGGCCCTCCCCGTTGAAGCACCGGCCCGGGACCGTCGCTCCGCAGCCAATTGTATCAGGAGCCGAGCCCCGTGGGAATGATCGTCGCTTGTGCCGTTGCCACATGAACTGGTTCGGAGACCTCGTCTTCCGACCAGACATCGGCGCGAACCACGACTTGTCGCTTGCCGGGTTTGATCACCTGGCCCTTTGCGCGCAGCCTTTCGCCTTGTGCGGGCCTGAGAAAGTTTATCGTATATCCACCCGTTACAACGTCGCCGATGACCGATGCGCCCGCCCAGGCGCAGGCATTGTCGGCCATCAACCCGACGAGGGCACCGTGAGCAAAGCCGTGATGCTGGGTCATTTCCGGTCGAATTTCGACGACCAGCTCGCTTTCGCCTTGCCACACCTTGAGCGGTTCGATTTGCAGCCAGTTGCTGAATCCGGAACCCTTGACCGCCACGCGGCGCATGTAATCCAGTGAGGCTTCGGGGCTGTCGAAACGGGAGTTATTCACCTGCCGACTCCTTCAAGTCTGATTCACAGACTTTATGAAGCTTGCATGCTAGCCCCGCAAGTCTGATATGCAGACGCTATGAAAAGCTATCGCCGTTCGCGATCTCCATGCCCGATTGGCCGGGCTGCTCGTCTTCTCGGCGATCGTTGGGTGCTGTTGATTCTGCGCGAAGCATTTCTGGGCGCCGACCGATTCGAACAATTCGTCGATCGGCTGGGAATCAATCGTGCGGCGCTGACCTCGCGGCTGGCCATCTTGCTGGATGCCGGATTGCTCGAGCGCGAACCGCCCGAAGGCAAGCGAGCGCGCTATGTCCTGACGGACAGCGCGCAAGCGCTCATTCCGCTCTACCGCGAAATGGCGGAATGGGGTTCCGAGCACTTGTTCGAGCCGGACGAAGCGCGCGGCGCTTGGCCCGAATCCGCAAGCGGTTAGCGGTCGGCAATCGCAATCAGCTCGACTTTGAAGAGCAGCGTCGCTCCCCCGGGGATCGGCCCACGCCCGCGCGGCCCGTAGGCTAGGTTGGCCGGTGCGGCCAGTTCGATCGTCTCGCCAACGTGCATCTGCGGGATCGCCATCTCCCAGGCCGTAATGAGTCCACTGAGCGGGAAAGTCGCTGGCTTCCCGCCTGCGTAAGAGCTGTCGAAGACCTCCCCGTCGATGAAGGAGCCTTCGTAATGCACGGTCACGGTATCGGCAGGAGTCGGCTTTTCGCCGGTGCCGCGATACTCGACATATCGCCAGCGCAGGCCGCCCTCCATGCCGTACCAACCGTCACTGGCCATCAGGCCCGAGAGATGGGCCTGCTGGCGGTTGTGATAGGCGCGCTCCGCAGCCGCTTCCTCAGGAGACTGGGCCTGCGGGTCCGCTTCCCTTTGCTGCGCATGGGCTGTCGAAGCGGTTGCGAGGCAACCAGCAAAAAGCGTGAGTTTCAACGCCCGTCTCACCAGTCGTAAGCCTTGGGCAGGTCGCTCTCGTCAAGATCGCGATAGCGATCCTTGAGGCGACTTTGGTGATTGCCGAGCGGCTGCTCCACCCCACCGATGAAAACCCGAGTTGGGACGGACCCGACCTCCAGGGGATCGCCATCCCAAATCACGATATCGCCAATCGCTCCCGGCGCAAGCACGCCGACGCGGCCACCCAAACCGCTAATCTCGGCGGGTACGGAGCTGATCGCCGCAAATGCCTGGCCCCAGCTGAGGCCGTCGGCCCCTGGCACCTTGGTCAATGCGACGAGATTTCCTGCATGCTGTTGCAGGCGGCGCGGATTTTCCATCGAAGCGGCGTTGATCGCCACCTTCACGCCGGCCTTGGCCATGCGACCGATATTGCTCTGTGTGGCAGCCAGCTGGTCGAAGCCCGATGGCAAGTCGTCCAATCCATCGGCGATGACCGGGATGCCCGAAGCCGCGATTGCACTCGCCACCAGCCAGCCCTCGCTAGCGCCGACGATCACAAGATCGAGCTGTGTAAACTCGCGCTTGAGCGCGATGACGCTGCGAATATCAGCTGCACGTTCGACGGCAACGTACAGCTTCTGACGACCGCGAACGACCGGGACCAAGGCTTCAGCATCGAATCGGCTGAGCATGACCTCTTCGCCTTTTGCGATCTCCGTCGTTTGCGGCGTGCCGCGCGCGCCGATCAGCGCTTGCGCCTCGCGCAATGCTGCCCGAAACAGGGTGTAGGTCGAAGCCCGACTCCCACCTGCTCGTGCTGCACCGCCTTCGCCGAGATCGACCATCTGGAATGCCCGGGCTTGCATGATCGGCGTGCCGTCGCTGTCGAGATCTATAATTGAACCTTGTCCGGCGAAAATCGAGCCGGAAGGCATGGTGCTTGTCGCCGCCCGCGTGATCCCTGCGGCACGATGGATCAGGATGTTCTGCGCATTCGGGTTTACGACCGGAGCCGTGTCGAGCGCTGCACTAAAGGGTGACCCGCCCGCGCGCGTATCGTTGGAATCGCGCACCGCGTTCACATCCACAAGGCCGAGCGTGGTAACCGTCGCGAAAATGCCCGGGGTCACGAAGGCGCCCTTAGCGTCGATTACCAGATCGGTCGCGAACGAGCGGCCTTCGGCAGATCCGGCGAATATGACCCGGCCGCCTTCGACGATGACCGCACCGTTTTCGACCGGCTCGCTACCATCGCCCGTTGCGACCGTTGCGTTCGCGATAACGAAGTCCTGGCCCGAAGCGGGCGCAGCTGCGAGGGCGAGCGCCGAAGCAGCGAGCGTGAATAGCGCCTTCATTTCACGTCTCCTTCCCCGGGCTGGCCAAGCTCGAAATCGCTGACCGGACGTCGCTTTCGATCCATCGCGTCGAACATAAGCGCTCCGTCGATCCAGACTTTTTCGGGCCGCGAATAGACGCTCAGCGGGTCGCCGTTCCACAACACTAGATCGGCCATCTTGCCGGGTTCGAGGCTGCCGGTCATGTCGGCGATCCCCATCGCCTTGGCGGCGTTCAGCGTGATCCACTGGATGGCAGTGCCCTCGGAAATGTCGAGGCCCATCCTAAGGCCCGCCTTGCGCGCTTTGGCGGCCTCCTGATTGAGGCGCTGAATGTCATTCTGGCTATCCGAATGGATGACCACGCAGGCGCCTTCCTTTTGCAGCAACGCGGCGTTTTCGAGGATGCCGTCATAGGCTTCCATCTTGAACCCATACCAATCGGCCCAGATTGCGCTGCACACATCGTTCTCGCGCAGCAAATCGCCAATCTTGTAGGCTTCGACTGCGTGATGGAAGGCCGTGACCTTGTATCCGACCTCCTTGGCCATATCCATCACCAGCGCCATTTCATCGGCGCGATAGCAGTGATTGTGGACCAGAATATCGCCGGCGAGCACGCCCGCCAGCGTTTCCTTGGCAAGGTCGCGCTTGCGATCCGCTTCGTCCTTGTTGGCGTAGTCAATCGCGTCGTACCACGTCTGTCGGTTGACTGCGAAATTGCCCATTCGGGTCGAGGGCTTGCGTCCACGACCGCCATAGACCCGCTTCGGATTTTCGCCGCAGGCCATCTTGAACCCGTAGGGTGCGCCGGGGAATTTCATGCCCTGTACCGTGCGGCTCGGCACGTTCTTGAGCGTGACCGTGCGGCCGCCCATCAGGTTGGCGGAGCCAGGGAGGATCTGCAGCGAAGTGATCCCGCCATTCGCCATGGCCCGGCTGAAGCCCGGATCCTGCGGCCAGACCGAGTGTTCGGCCCACACGTCGGGCGTTGTCGGGCTGGTCGCCTCGTTGCCGTCGGCATGGGCCGCGACGCCGGGGCTGGGATAGTCGCCAAGGTGGGAGTGAATGTCGATGATGCCCGGCGTCACGAACTTGCCGGCCCCGTCGATTATGTTGGCGACGTCGGGCGGGGCGGATGTCGGACCGCCGACGGCAACGATCTCGCCATCGCGGAAATGCACCCACCCATTCTCGATCTTGCCGCCCGCTCCGTCATAGACGGTAGCCGGAATGATCAGCGTCTCGGTGCCAGGGTAGCGCGAATAGGTCGAAGGGAACGGACCTTCGGCTTCGGTAAGCGCGGCAAATTGCGGCTCCTCGTCCTCAATGGCGGTCTCGTTGGCCGTGTTGGCCGAACCGGTGGTCGAGCAGGCGGCAAGTGCGAGCGCCCCACTCAAGACTGTCAGCGCACCGATCCGTGCACGCGCGAAACCAGAAAGCGACATAGGGTCTCCCGAATTCCAATGCTTTGGCCGTCTTGACCCGAATGATTGTCGATGTCCACCGGATTGGACCAGCCGACAACGTGTTCGCTTCGTCGCGTTGCATTTCCTCCATTCGGCCCATCTCAAGAGCCTCTCGCGCGAGGGGCGGCATCTTGACGCGCATGGCTGTATTATGGCACTGATGCACCTAGCGAGGATGTCATGAGCCAGAATCGACCAGTCTACCTGAAACTGCGCGATCAAATCGCTGCCGCCATCATCGAAGGGGTTTATCCGGAAGGAAAGATGCTGCCTTCGGTGCGCGCTCTTGCTGCCGAGCAAGGGGCAAATCCTCTGACGGTGGCAAAAGCGTACCAGCAATTCCAGAATGACGGATTGGTCGAAGTCCAGCGAGGCGTTGGCATGTATGTCGTGGATGGCGCGGCGGAGCGCCTGCGTGAGCGAGAGCGCGATCAGTTCCTACGCGAAGAATGGCCCGAGATTCGCTCCCGTATGAAGCGGCTTGGCCTCGACCTCGCGCGTCTGCTTGAGCGCGGCTGAGTCACTGGCGCCCCGTTAACCACCATTATTTCGCCCATCGCTTGCGGCGAAGGCCTTGCTCTGGCACTATCATTTTTGTGTGCTCTTCGGGTCGGAGCGATAATTCGGTAATTGCGGGCAAGCCCCGCTTAGGCGACGAACGGTCGGTATGCAGGCCCGGCGGTTCGTGGGGAGGTCGATATGATCAGATCCGAACTGTTGCAGGAACTTCACAAGGACAATCCGGAATTGCGTGCGGAAGAGGTCGAACAGGTGGTCGACATCTTTTTCGACGAAATCGCGCAGCGACTGGCCGAGGGTGGTCGCGTCGAGCTGCGCGGATTTGGTGCATTTTCCACGCGCGAGCGCGAAGCGCGTACCGGGCGAAACCCGCGGACGGGCGAAGCGGTCTCTGTACCGGCCAAGCGCGTGCCCTATTTCAAGGCGGGTAAGGAGATCCGTCGGCGCTTGAACGAAGGGTGAAGTCCTTGGGCGCATCCCCAATTTGGGGGTTCGGCGGCCAATCGATCATGCGGCCTCGAGCGCCGCTTCTTCCAGCGACAATTCACGAACCGGGCGCTTGCGCTCGACATCGATAGCCTTGAACACGGCATCGACCAGCAATTCCAAGCCATGTGCCGAGGTCACGTCGACAGGCAGCATGCCCAGTTCGGTGAATTCTTCGATCGCCTCCGAACCACGCAAGGCGATCATCCGGGTGATTCCGGGAAGACGTTCTTCCACCAGGGGAGTGAGTTCGCGTGATATCTCGGTGTTGCCGGTCGCAACGAGAACCACTTCGCGCTTGCCCATGCTGAGCGCGTCCCAGCTGCGAGGGTCTGCCGGGTTCGCCTGATGGACGTGATAGCCGTCGGCAAGCGCGGTTTCAAACTGCTCCGGATTGGCTTCGACGGCGAGGTAGCCGACATCGTTGAAGGCCAATGCGTCGGCCACTGCACGACCGGAGGGACTGAGTCCGATGATCACGACCGGAGCGTCGTCGCCCTCCAGTTTCTTGTCGGGCGGGCCGGCCCGCAGCTTGCCGGCAAGCTTGCGTCCAAGGTTGGAAACAAGCGGCGTTACGGCGAGGCTGATGGCGATGGCCGTGACGAAAACCGATATCAGGCGCGGTTCCACCAGTCCGGCAACAGCGGGCATCGCGAACAGCACCAATGCAAACTCGCTGCCTTGGCCCAATAGGAAGCCGAGCTGGATCGAGCCCGGTACCGACCAGCGATTGGCAAGCCCGGCGAGCACGTTGAAAAAGCATTTGAGCACAATCAGGCCGGTCGCTGCAGCAATAACGAGCAGCCAGTTTTCGACCAGGATCGTCGGATTGATCGCCAGTCCGACGGAAATGAAGAAAAAGCTAAGGAACAGCCCGCGGAAGGCGTCGATCTCAGTCTGGACCATGATGCGATAGCGCGAATCCGCCACCGCCATTCCGCCCAGGAAAGCGCCAAGAGTCAAAGAAAGTCCCGACATGCCGGTCGCCCACCCGGCCGCCAAGGCGATGAACAGCGCGGTTGCGGTGTAGACCTCGCTGCTTCCCGCGCGCGAAATGAGCCGGAAAAGCGGTTCGGTAAGATATCGCGCGAAGAGCACCGCGACGGCAAAGGCGACCAACGCCTTCGCACCTGCGCTCCCCAAGGCCGGGAGCAGGGCTCCGCCGCTGCCGAGCGCGCCGGCGGCAACCAGCAAGAGGATCGCGGCAATGTCCTGGAATATGAGGATCGATTGCGCCGCCCGGCCGACCGGGCAGTCTTCCTGATCCCGCTCGCGCACGAGGCCGATCACCACCGCGGTGGAGGACAGGCCCATCGCAAATCCGCCGATTATCGCGAATTCCGTCGGCAGGCCGAAGGCGAAGAACAGCGCAGCGAACGCGCCGCCTGCGACGAGCATCTGGAGGCTGCCGAACCCGAATATGTTCGCGGCTTCGGCGCGGATCCTTCCGAGCGAGAAATGCAGGCCGAGATTGAACAGCAGGAACATGATCCCCGCTTCCGCCAGTGTCGCGACAACGGGTCCGCTGAAATCGTCGGCGAAACCGAGCGAAGCGAGTCCCAGTCCCAACCCCAGGTAGCCGACGATCGGATTGAGCTTGCAGGCGCGCGACACGAGCGCTGCCCCGATGCCTAACCCAAGCAGGGTCACGGCCGGCTGGATCGTTTCCACCACTTCGTTTGCCATGTATCGCCCCTTGAAATGCGAAAACCGCCCGCCGCGCCTCCAAATGGAATGCCGCCGCAAGCTATGCAAGGGGCACCGGCTTGCCTGCCGCCGGGCGGCTGGCTATCGCGCGGAGCGTGCGGGTGTGGCGGAATGGTAGACGCCGGGGACTTAAAATCCCCTGATCCTATAGATCGTGTGGGTTCGAGTCCCACCACCCGCACCAGCTTTTACTATGAATGGCGAACAAGGGCATGAATTCGCGAGTCCCGTAGCGCCCATTATTTTTGCCTTAACCTCGGTTCGACTACCGCTCCTATCGAAGAACTGGTGATCACACCCGACGGCACTCGCCGGATGGGGACCCACGGGCCAAGGCGAACGAGCATGGACAACCTAGCGACGACATCGTCCGGCGAAGACGACCTCGCTGCCGGACAGGAAACGGGGCCCGACAAACGGGCTGCACCGCGTTTCACCCTGCTGATCCGTGCGGCCAAGATGATCGCGGATCAGGGCGAATTCGTGTGCGTGATCCGCGACGTGTCGGAAACCGGCGTCAGCGTGCGGCTGTTTCATCAGTTGCCGGCGAGCAAGGCGTTCGAGCTGGAACTGCCGACGGGCGCACAATATGCGATGCGGAACGTCTGGCAGCGCGGCAATGAGGCGGGCTTCGAGTTCCTCGAACCCGTTAGCGTTGCTCGCCTGATCGCCGAATCCGGTGAATATCCCAAGCGAGGGTTGCGGCTTGGCCTTTGTTTCCCTGTCGCAGTCAACACGCTGACACAGCGTTCCGAAGCGATCGTCGAAAACCTCTCGCAGCAAGGGGCGCGGTTCTCGTGCGACGCCTTGCTGGCGATCGATCAGAACTTGAGGATCGATGGAGGGGAATTGTCGGACGTTCGGGCAAAGGTGCGGTGGCGTCGCGACGAAAACTATGGCGTGGTGTTCGACGACACGTTCACACTCGGGGATTTCGCGAGGATTGCGGCCCGGCTGCAGGCACCGGCATTGGTAGAAGACTAGCCAGACCGGATCCCACTTCTTGCGATAGGCTGGCCGGCCGTTCAGTTGCGTTTACCGCAACCTAACCAATTTCCTTCATGCCCGATATCGGGTCAGTGGTTGTGCACGCCGATGGGGGAGGTATCGCATGGAGGGCATTCAGACGCCGACGATCCTGCATCCGTGCCGCCGAGGCGGCCCGCGGGCTCTATCCCAATGTCCAAAACCAGGCTGCGGAACCCGTTCCAAGCCAATCCGGGCGGGGGCGTGATGCGATGTTGGTAGAACGTCGTCGCAGCGCCTTCCCGATAGAGTTTCTCGCCCGGGTTACGACCGCCTGGATCCTGGTTGCCGGTCTGTTGATCGCGGTTAATTGGGCAACCATCGCGGAGTTTGTGACACGCGGCGCGCAAGCGGCTGCGTTGATCGCTGTGCCACTGGCGACTCTTGGCTGTGCCATGCTTCTGTCCGCTCGCATCGCGTGGCGATTGCTGGGTGACGAAGAGGCGACGCTCGCTGCGGTCATTCCCGCCCTCTCGATCCCGATGCTTTTCGAGCTCGGCACAATGCGGATCGATCAGCAGGGATGGCAGATTGTGTGTGCTCTGGCTGCGGTGAACGCACTGATGTCGCGAAGACCGATTCTGGGCGGTTGGTCGATCGGCGGGATCTGCGCGGTCTGGCTGGCAATCTCGCTCGATGGGCTGGTCGTCACGATCGCGCTGCTCGGCGTGCTTGCGTCGCATTGGTTGCGCGATCGCAATGCTCGCATGTGGCTCGTCGGAGCCTTTCAGGCCCTGGCGGTGGGCAGCTTGCTGTTCTTCGTGCTCGCCCAAGTCCTTGGGGCTGAATCCCTGGTTTATGACGCGACCGGATTTGCGCTTCTGGCAGCCTTTGCTTGGGGGGCAATAGCACTGTCGCTGCTTGGGCGTTTCGAACCGATGCCGGTCGGGCCACGGCTGGGCGGGATTATCCTCGCAATCGGAGGGGCGGCCGCGATCCTGATCCAATTCGCACCGGCCAGCGCCCAGCTGCCTTGGGTGCCGATTTGGGACGAAGGCATAGTGGCGATCTTGCACTTTGCGGTTACGCCCCTGATCGGGATCGTCGCGGCACTGCATCTGACTGCGTCGTCCCACGATTGGCTACGCCGGTTCTGGAGCGACTACACTCTTGTCCTGGTGGCGACATTTGCATTTGCCATGCTGAACACCGAGGCCGCTCTTGTCGCATGCGTCCTCTCAGCACCGCCATTGGCATGGCAGGTCCGCAGATGGCTGCGCCGGATACGCTCGATGAAGCGGATGGCGCCGCGTCTTGCTGCGACATGCGGCCTGTCATGCGCGCTGTTGCCGGCCTTCCCGATGATCGTGTTCGCGACGGTCGCGGCGGCTTAGCCGACCGTCGGGCTGCCGCCAATCAAATCAAGTCGGGATGAAATCCATCGCGAGGCCATTGATGCAATGGCGTTTGCCGGTCGGGCGAGGCCCGTCTCCGAAGATATGCCCGAGATGGCCGCCACAATCGGCGCAGTGAACTTCAGTGCGCGGGTAGCCGATCTTGTAATCGACCGAGGTGCCGACGGCGCCTCTGTCGATTGCCTGGTAGAAACTCGGCCAGCCGGTCCCGCTGTCGTATTTGTGGTCGGAGGAGTAGAGCCGGTTCCCGCAGCCGGCGCACACGAACGTGCCCTTGCGCTTCTCCCTGTCGAGCGGCGAGCTGAAGGCCCTTTCGGTTCCAGCCTCGCGTAGGATACGGTATTCGGCGCGCGTCAGTTTGCGGCGCCACTGCGCTTCGGTCTTCGTGACGCGAAACCGCTTCTTGGACCTGGCAGCCGCTTCACCGCAGCTGGCAAGCAATGGTGCCGAGGCAATCAAGGCTGCACCGGCAAGAAATCTTCGGCGATGGGTCTTTGCAAAAGGCATAGCTGTCCCGTCCTCGGAAACTGGATCCTACACCAGATACGGACCAAATCGGAAAAAGGTTACGTCGGCAGCCAGTTTGAGGCTTCGATCAGAATTCCGTTATCTCGACTTCGAGCTTGCGGAAGCCGTGGACGAAGTTCGCGCGTACCCGTTCGACGTCACCGGCAACATGCACGCGCATCCGGCGCTTGTGCATTTCTTCAAGCAGCACGCGCAACTGGAGCTCCGCCAAGCGGGCGCCGACGCAGCGATGGATACCGTAGCCGAATGCGATGTGGCGCCGTGCATTTTCGCGTGTGATGTCGAGCTTGTGCGGATTCTCGAACACGGTCTCGTCGCGATTTGCGGCGAGATACCACAGGACGACCTTGTCGCCTTCCTTGATCTTTTGACCGAAGACTTCTGTGTCTTCGGTGCAAGTCCGGCGCATGTGTGCGAGCGGCGTCTGGTAGCGCAGGCATTCCTGCACCGCATTTGGAATCAGGTCGGGGTTCTCCTCGAACAGCTTGCGCTGATCGGGAAAGGCATCGAGCGAATGGATGATCCCGCTCATCGTATTGCGGGTTGTGTCGTTGCCGCCGACGATCAGCAGCACCAGATTCCCGATGAATTCCTCGGGACGCATCTGGTTCATGGCTTCGGAGTGGATCATCATTGAAATGAGATCGTTGCCCGGTTCCTTGTCCTGAGTGCGCTCGATCCAAAGCGACTGGAAATAGGCCGCCATTTCGTGGAGGAATTCCCAGCGCATCTCGTCCAGTTCGCGGACCGTCGCAAGCTCGGTGTCGCCCGACCAGTCCGACCAGAAGGTCAGGAGTCGGCGATCTTCCCACGGGAAGCCAAACAGGATGGCGAGCATTCCGGTGGTCAACTCGATCGAGACCTTGTCGACCCAATCGAACACCTCGCCGCGTGGCAGGGTATCGAGCAGTTCGCCGGTGCGCTGGCGGATTTCGTCTTCCATCTCGGCCATTGCACTTGGTGTAAATTTGGGTGCGACCGTGCGGCGCTGGCCGGTGTGTTGCGGCCGGTCCATGGCGATGAACATTGGCAACTCGCGGCGATCGGCAGTGCTTTCTTCCAGCTCTTCTTCGGTCAGTCGTTCCAGGATCGTAATCCCGCCATATTCCCAGCTCGACGAAAAAGTGTCGGGCAGGGCTTCGATGTGCTGGATCGCCTTATGACCCACCACTGCCCAGTACGGGCCATAAGGGCTTTCGGGAATGTAATGCAGTGGCCCGGCGTCCTGCATTTCTTTGAAAATGGGTTGCCAAGTGTCTTCGAAATAGATGTCGCTGCGACTGACGTCCCATTTGTGGGGATGATCTGGGCGTTCTTCCGGATACTTCTCGAAATGCGCTTTCAGCGCTTGATAGGCCGTGGGGCTGGAGCGCACCTTCGGACGTTCTGGGGCAATCGTCGCCATTTCGTTCTCCCGTCCGGCTATCGCTCAGGTCTTCTCGTGAGGCAGCCGATTTCTCGATTCGTATCCTGCCCTAACTGACACTCATGTCAATAGTGAGTTGCTATTTGCGACCTATTCGGCCGGCTCGGCCGTAGCGTCGGCGCGCGTCCGTGACGCAAAACCCCACTTCCGCCGCGACTTCTTCTCGTGCCCGGCACCGCCCGATTTCATCACCCGTTTGCGGAAGAGCATCGATCCGCCTTTGACGAGCAGCCCCACCCAAACGGCTTGCCACGCAAGCGCAGCGGCATGCGTCCACACAGTCTCATCCAGGGCGGCACGCGCCAACATTGCGAACGGAGAGGACAGAGGAAAGGCAACGGCCAACAGTTCGAGGCTGGACCCGGCGTCGCTCAGGGTCGCCGCGGCAAGGAAGAAGACCATCAGCTGCAGCATGGTGACCGGCATCGAAAGGGTTTGGACTTCGCGCACGGTGCTGGCCATTGCACCGATAGTCAGGAACAGCGAACCGAGCAGCAGGTAGGCCATCGAGAAATAGGCGATGCCGAGCGCGACGAAAATCGGCCAGCCGACGGCCGGGCCTGGCAGCTCGCTGTAGTCGGTGCCTGTGACGGTGATGATCGCATCTTCCGCCACGGTCCAGAACCCCCAGCCGAACACGCCCCAGACCGCAATTCCGACGAAGGAAACGCCAAGCATAGCGAAGAGCTTGCCCATGAAGACCGAATCCATCGGGATCGCTGCCGCGAGGATCTCGATGATCTTGTTGCCTTTCTCCTCGGCAAGATTGGAAAGAACCATGCCGGCGAGCAGCATCGTCAGCAGGAACAGCACCATTTGCGAAGCTTGCGCGGTGCGCAGGCGCGTGGATCGTTCGGATGCGGCACTGCTTGCGACCGTCGTTCGCTTGATGGTCGGGAATTGCGTCGGCACCGTTTGCAGCGAGGCTGCGGCAATCAGGCCGACCGGGCCCTGCCAGCGACCGACCTGACCCGAAGTCCCCACCAGTTCCGGCGCGTCGCGCGTCCCGACGACGATCGCGATGTAGTTGCCGCGCCGCTGTTCGAGAAATGCCTTCGCGTCGAAATCGGGTTCGCTCTGCGCTTCGGGTACGACGCGCATATCGGGCAGGCCTCCGCCGAGCTCGTTGGCCAGTTGCTCGCGAGCGGCGAGCATCGCCGCATTGTCTTCGGCACTCATGGCAAGGCCGATTTCGGTGCTGATCGCCTGGACCGAATTCTGCTTCCCGATGCTTCCGGCAAGTCCGCCGACAATCACCGGGAACAACGGCCCGAGTAGGAAGAACAGGAAGGCGCGGCTGAACAAGACGGCGATGAAATCGCGCCGCGCGATGACCCAGGCGGCTTCGAGCCGGGACAGGCGAGGCTTTGCGTCGAGAGCGCTCATGACGCTTCTCCCGCCTGATCTGCCTCAAGCTGGCGGGCGGCCGCTTCTCCGGCGATCGCAACGAATGCGTCATGCAGTCCGGCGCGCTCTATCGAAAGCGACAGGATTCCCGCCTGGCCGTCGATCAGCCGCTTGAGCAACGGCTCCACCCCGGTTTCGGGGAGCGAAAAGTAGTAGAAATCGCCCTCGCGCCGCGCATCTTCGGGCAATGCGGATACCCAGCCGCCTTCGCGTGCGCGGGTTTCCAACCGTACCTGTGCCGGAATTCGGTCACGTGCCGCCTCGACGCTCCCTGCGTAAGGCACCTTGCCTCCGGCGATGATGGCGACGCCTTCACAAAGTCTCTCCGCATGATGAATCACATGGGTCGAAAAGATCACGGTCACGCCTTCGTCGGCAAGGGCGCGGATCATGCGTTCGAGCTTGCCCTGGTTGATCGCATCGAGGCCGGAAAAGGGTTCGTCGAGCACCACAAGCTTGGGTCGATGCACCAGCGTTCCGAGCAGTTGCACGGTCTGTGCCATACCCTTGGATAGCTGCCGGATCTGGCGTTCGGCGGCATGGCCGAGATCGTGACGCTCGAGTAATTCAAGCCCGCGCTTTCGGCCCTCGGCAAGCGGCAGGCCGCGAAGTGCGCCCATAAAGGCAATCGCCTCGATGGCCTTCATCGCCGGATATAGGCCGCGTTCCTCTGGCAGATACCCGATCAACCGACCGATATCGTGCGGGCGATCGTGCCCGAACACGCGGCGCACGCCTTCGTCCGGGTCGATAATGCCGAGCAGCATTCGCAGTGTCGTCGTCTTTCCGGCGCCATTCGGTCCGAGGACGCCATAGATCGCGCCTTCCGGGACTCTAAGATCGACACCCGCCACCGCCAGCGTGCCGTCGAACCGTTTGACCAGCCCTTGCGCTTCGATTGCCAGAGGTCTTGTGTCGATTGGAGCTGCGACCTGATTGCTCGCCGACATGTGTTCGCCTATCGCCATATGCATGAGCGCGAGCGTTAACGCGCGATGTTGAACGGGAGCAACCCCAAGCGTGGTTAATGACCCGGTTAGCTTTAACCTCGCGGCCCGGCTGGAAGAGCAGGCGCGAACGTTGGGATTTGTATCGTTCGGAATAGCCGGCGCCGGCGAAGATCCGGTTCGCTCGCAGCGGCTCGAACGCTGGATCGGCGACGGCCATCACGGGACCATGGAATGGATGGAGACGCGGCTGGAGCATCGTCGTTCGCCGCAGGGTCTATGGCCGGAAGCCAAGAGCGTGATCGCGCTCGGCATGAGCTATGCGCCGGCAAATGATCCGATGGCGCTCGAGGCTCATCCGGACCGCGCGCGCATTTCGGTCTACGCGCAGGGCAAAGACTATCACGATGTCGTCAAGAAGCGATTGAAGGCGCTAGCGCGTTGGTTGGTTGCCCAAGTACCGGGGGTCGAAGTCAAAATCTTTGTCGACACCGCCCCGGTGATGGAAAAGCCACTGGGAGAAGCCGCAGGGATCGGTTGGCAGGGCAAGCACACCAATCTCGTCAGCCCCGAACATGGCAGTTGGCTGTTTCTCGGGGCTATCTACACGACGCTGGAACTGCCGCCTTCGCAGCAGCATCGCGACCAGTGCGGGAGCTGCCGCGCGTGTCTGGATTCGTGTCCTACCAACGCCTTTCCGTCCGCCTACCAGATCGATGCAAGGCGCTGTATTTCCTATCTTACGATCGAACATAAAGGGCCGATCGCGAAGGAGTTCCGCGAGGCGCTGGGCAACCGAATCTACGGTTGCGACGATTGCCTCGCTGTCTGCCCGTGGAACAAGTTTGCGCAGACCGCGCATGCCGCGAAGGAGTTCCTCGCTCGCCCGGAGTTGACCGCTCCGAAGTTGGGAGAGCTGCTCGCGCTCGACGACGCCGGATTTCGTCGGGTCTTTTCCGGTTCGCCGATTAAGCGGATCGGGCGCGATCGGTTCGTCCGCAACTGCCTCTATGCTGCGGGAAATAGCGGCGACGGATCGCTGGCCGGTGCTGTCGAAGCGCTTCTCGCCGATCCCGATCCGGTTGTAGCCGATGCCGCGGAATGGGCGCTTGCACGCCTCAAATCAGTTCTTTGAGCTGGACGTCGGAATCGGCCAGCAAATCCGGATCCACCCTTTCGATCCCCTTTTCGAGCAGTTTGCGGCCCTGTACGTAATCCTTCATCGTGTTCACGCAGTCGAACGCGATCGGGCGGCCTTCCTTAAGATAGACCACGGTGAATTTGCGCTCTTCCGGATTGCCGCGCAACACGGTGGCGTCGTAGCCAAGACTCAAGCCCGCCGTCTGCAATTTCAGATCGTACTGGTTTGACCAGAACCACGGCAGCGCTCGATAGCGTTCCTTCTCGCCCATGATCGCCTTGGCCACCGTGTTGGCCATATCGTGTGCGTTCTGGACCGATTCGAGTCGGATCACCGCTTCGTCGGCAAACGAATTGGCATGCGCAGCGCAGTCGCCGATGGCGTAAATGTCGTCCAAGGTCGTACGGCAGCAGAAGTCGACGTCGACGCCATTCGATCCTGCCGCTCCGGCGGCGATCAAGGGCGCCACTGCCGGGACGATCCCGATGCCGACGACGACCATGTCGCAAGGCAGCACTTCGCCATTGTCGAGCTTGACGCCGGTTGCCTGGCTGTTCTCGCCGACCACTTCGCCGACTCCGCGTTCGAGCAGCACTTTCACACCTTGGCGCCGATGTTCTTCGAGATAGAATTGCGACAATTCCGAACCGGCAACGCGTTTCAGGAGGCGATCTTCGGTTTCTACCAGCGTGACATCGCAATCGAGTTTCCGCAGGACAGCAGCCGCTTCGAGGCCGATATAGCCGCCGCCGATCACCACCGCTCGCTTCGCCCCCGCTTCGAGAGCGGCCATCATCGCATCGGCATCGCGCTTGTCGCGAATATAGAACACGTTCTTGCGATTGGCCCCGGTGCAGGGCAGCCGCCGCGGATCTCCCCCGCCCGACCAGATCAACTTGCGATAGCCTACGGTGCTGCCGTCGGTGAGCGTAACGGTGTGGGCCATCCAGTCGATTTCTGCGACGCCGCTACCGAGCCGTAATTCGATATTCTTGTCGGCCCAGAATTTCTCCGGCCGAATCATGATGCGTTCGAATCCCTTGTCGCCGGCAAGGTATTCCTTCGATAGTGGCGGCCGTTCATAGGGCGGCGCGGAATCGCGTCCGATCATGACGATCGACCCTTCGTGCCCCTTCTGGCGCAGCGCGATCGCTGCTTGTGCCCCGCCGTGACCCGTACCCACGATTACCACGTCGGCCTGCCCCGACGATCCGTTGCCCTCACTCACCATGGCGCGGTGCGTGCCCGCAAATGCCTTCTTTCGTCAAGTTGGCAAAGACGGCGAGTGGCCCTCACCGCTCAAGCAGATTGCGTGCCTGACTGGCGATCTGCGCCAATACGGCCGGGGCGATCGGTGGATGGGCCTGCGCCCTGGCGATCATCGAACGGAACTGTCTTACCGCACCTTCATTGCGCCGTGCCCATTCGGCAACCGCGCTTTCGGGATCGTCCTTACCGGTCTTGCGCCGCATCAAACGACGTAGGAAATCGAGCCGCATCTGCTGGAAATCGCGCGCAAGGCCATCGACCAGCAACCGCTCCCAAATGTCGGACGGCGACATGTGCGCTGCCGTGCTCTGGGCCCAGTCGAGCCCGATCCGCTCTCCGATATCGGTAAAGGCACGGGTCAACCTTTGCGCGTCGATCTCGGTGCTGAGCGCAAGTTGCGCCAGTCCGATCGACCCGTCGAGATCGAACAAGTTCGCCACCTTCGCAGCCAAAGCTTCCGGCGCGCCGCGTTCGACAAAGCTCTCTCGCAGTTCGAGCGAACGTTCGCGCGGTTCCTTTGCAAGCAAGTCGTCGCGTGCTTCGGCGAGTTCCGAGACCCGGCTGCGCAGTTGCGATATCATGTCGCCGGCTTCGACTTGTCCCGATGCGGTGCGCAGCACATCGGACATCAGGTTGCCGACGGCAGCGGCAAGGCGGTCGAACAGGGCGATGCGCACGCTTTCGTTCATCGCGCCTTGATCGATGTCGTTCCACAGCGCCTTGAGGTCGTATAACTGCTCGACCACGACAAAGGCCGCGGCGACATCGGACAGGCCTACGCCTTCTTCCTCGGCCAGTTCGAACGCGTGAACGAGGCCAAGGCGGTTCACGATCCGGTTTGCCAGATCGGTAGCCACGAGCTCCCGCCGCAGACGGTGGTCGCGGATCCGCGGCGCGAATGCCTTGCGCATCGGTTCGGGGAACAGCGCGACCAAAGACTCTTCGAGCACGGGATCGTCAGGCAATCCGCTGGCTTCGATAGCATCTTGCAGGACGAGCTTGGCCGACGAAAGCAGCACCGCCAGTTCGGGTCGCGTCAGCCCCTTCCCGTCCGCGGCCCGACGCGTCAGCGCGTCGCTTGCGGCCAGACCTTCGGTTCGTCGATCCAGGTCTCCGAGTTCTTCGAGCTGTTCGGTAAGCCTGATATAGGATGCCATCGCGTCGGAACCGCCCGCTTCGGCGATCGACAGGGCGAGAGCTTGCAGACGATTGTCTTCGAGGACGATGTCGGCGACTTCGTCGGTCATATTTTCGAGCAGCGCATTCCGGCGCTTCTGTGGCAATTTGCCGGCTCTGACCGCAGCCGCCAGCGCGATCTTGATGTTGACTTCGTTATCCGAGCAATCGACGCCGGCCGAGTTGTCGATGAAGTCGGTGTTGATCCGGCCGCCGTCCAGTGAGAAGGCAATGCGACCCGCTTGGGTAACCCCGAGATTGGCCCCTTCGCCGACTACCTTGGCCCGGACTTCCGCTGCATTCACCCGCATCGCGTCGTTCGACGGATCGCCGACATCCGCGTTGCTTTCCGTTTCGGCCTTTATGTAGGTGCCGATGCCGCCAAACCAGATCAGGTCGACCGGGGCCTTGATAATCGCGCTCACCAGCGCTTCCGGTTCGATTTCCCTGGCGTCGATGCCGAGTGTATCGCGCGCCTTCTTGGACAGTTTGATGCTCTTCTGGTCGCGCGAAAACACCCCGCCGCCTTTTGAGATCAGGTCCGGTTTGTAATCTTCCCAGCTCGATCTGGGCAGGTCGAACAACCTCTTGCGCTCTTTCCAGCTCGCTTTGGGATCGGGATCCGGATCGATGAAGATATGCCGGTGATCGAAGGCTGCGACCAGTTTGATAGCCTTTGAAAGCAGCATGCCATTGCCGAACACGTCGCCCGACATGTCTCCGCACCCGGCGACTGTGACGCTGTCCTTCTGGACATCGATCCCCAGTTCGAGAAAGTGTCGCTGGACCGAGACCCACGCGCCGCGCGCGGTGATCCCCATGGCCTTGTGGTCGTATCCGTTCGAACCACCGCTGGCGAAGGCATCGTCGAGCCAGAATTTGCGATCCTGCGCGATCCCGTTGGCCACGTCCGAGAAGCGCGCCGTACCCTTGTCCGCCGCGACGACGAAATAGGGGTCTTCACCGTCGTGGACGACGACGCCTTCCGGGTGGAACTCGGTATCGTCGACGTTGTTATCCGTTATCGACAGCAGTGTACGTATGTAGACCTCGTAACTCGCCTGGCCTTCGGCAGCCCAGCCTTCGCGATCCTTTGCCGGGGAAGGGAGCTGCTTGGGATAGAATCCGCCTTTCGCACCGGTTGGGACGATTACCGCATTCTTGACCTTTTGCGCTTTCATAAGGCCAAGGATTTCGGTTCGGAAATCGTCGCGGCGGTCGGACCATCTGAGGCCACCGCGCGCGATGGCTCCCGAACGCAAGTGGATGCCTTCGACACGGCGCGAATAGACGAATATCTCTCGCCAAGGCACCGGCTTGGGGAGGTTAGGCACGAGCGAGGAATCAATCTTGAAGGCGAGCGCTTCCTGCGCTGCCTCGGCGAAAGCGTTGGTTCTCAGGATGGAGTCGATCACGGCGCGGTAGAGGCGGAGCAGTCGATCGTCGTTGATTGCTGAAACCTTGGAAAGTCCGCGCGTAAACCCCTGGATCGCTTCCTGTGCGGCCTTGTCGCGGTCTCCATCGAAGTCGGGGTCATGGCGAGCGACGAACAGGTCGATCATCGACCGGGTGACGGTCGGAGCGGCGTCCAAGGCGTCGACGACCGTGTAGATGGTGAAGCCCATGCCGGTTTGGCGCAGGTAGCGATAGAAGGCGCGCAGCCAGTTGGCTTCGCGCGCCTGCAATGCGGTGCCGAGGACCAGTCGATTGAACGGATCGTCTTCCGCTTCGCCGTTGAGTACGCCGGCAATGGCCGCTTCGATCGCATCGCGACGGTCCAGCAGCAGCGCCGCTTTCTCCCCTTCGGCCAAGGACAGGGTGAATTCGTGGATGGTGCCGAGCGACAGGGGATCAAGCTGCGTCGGGATCTCCTTGATCACCGTGAAGCCGAAGTTCTCCAGCGCCGGGACCGCATCCGACAGCTTCAGGATGCCCTGGTGGTGGTAAACCTTCAGGCGCAGGATTTCGGGTTCGTCCTTGGCGAGGCCGTAAAGTCGGACGTCGCGCAGGTGCTCGCCCGTATCGCTTTCGCGAGCGGCAAGCGCGCGCAAACGGGCAATATCGATCGCCGCTTCTTCTGCGCCATAACGGAAACGATAGCTTGACGGAAACGCCGGGGCGTAACGCGCCGCAATCGCCGTCGCGCGGGATCCTTCCGGACCGTCGACGAGGTTCTGCTCGACCGCTTCACCCCAGCCGCGCAACAAGTCTTCGAGTTCGCGTTCGATACCGGCGGTGTCGAGGTTTCCTGACGTTTCGCGGGAATCGAGCATGAATTCGAGCATTGCCAGCGTTCCGCCTTCGACCTCCAGACTCCAATCGAGGACCGAAGTGCCGGCCTGGCGCATAAGCAGGTCCTGAATCTTGAGCCTTACTTCTGTGGAAAGCGTGTCGCGTGGCAGCCAGACGAAGGCGAAAACGTGCCGGTCGAGTTGGGATCGGACCTGCACCAGTCGCGGGCGCGGACGATCGACCAGGCTCATGATGGTGGTCGCGAGTTGTCCGACATCCGTCAGCGACAGGGACACGATCAGGTCGTGGGGCAGAACCGTAAAGGCATGCGCGAGCGCCTTGCCGGTATGACCTCCAGGGTCGAAACCCAGCTCGGCGGTGAGCTCGGCAATGATTCGGCGGAGCACAGGCACCTGTTCGGGCGGAGAGGCGAGCGCCGCACTGGTCCACAGACCGGCGTGAACCGAAAGCGCGGCCACTTTGCGGTTCTTGCCGCTCCCCTTCCACTGCGGGACAATGAACAGGTCGAGCGGTACATGGCGATGGACGTTTGATATCCGGTTGGCCTTGATAATCAGCAGATTCCGGACTGCGCCTTTGCGAGCCGCTCGGTCGAACCAATCGAAAGCCCGTTCGTACGAAGTGTCCGCGAGCAGCGCTTTCGAGCTCTTGCGACAGATACCGAATACATCTCTATGGCTGCCGTCGCGGTGGCGCTTGAGGTGGCCGAGTTGTGTCAGCATTCCGCCGTTCAGCCATTCCAGCAAGGCGGAGTCTTCGGGGCTCTCTTCTGAAAGAACCCCTACCTCGTCACCCATCGCGCCCTGCATCTTGTGCCAGTCGCTGACTGCGGCACGCACATCGCCTAGCGTGACCCGCAGTTTTGCAAGCAATTCGCGGCGCTGGCGGGCATCAACCCGCGGAGTCTCGATATAGATCATCGATTCCCGCGTTCCGATATCGTCACCGGTTTTGCCCATCTGCTCCAGCTGGCCATCGCCGTTGCGCGATACCGGAACGACCGGGTGGACCAGTCGATCGATGCTGAGCCCTTGTGCCGCGATAGTTGCGGCGATTGAATCGACAAGAAACGGCATGTCGTCGTTGACGACGGCTATGCGCAACACTCTGCGTTCGGCAGTTGTGGATTCGAGCAAGAGCGACGAGCGATCGGCGATGCGGTGCTGTGCGGCCCTGAGTAGGAATTCGACCGCTTCATCTCGATCCGCGCCTTCCAGAGCGGGTTCGCCGGGAAGGATCGCGTCAGCAACGTGGTGCGCCAGGATCGCTTTCATATCGCTGGCTTTTTTCCTGGGCGCCTTTGCAGGTTTACGAGCGGTCTTCGACACCATGATTTGCTCCCGGCATCTTGTTTTCGGCACTCAATCGATGTGAAATTTTATTGTGCCGCCTTGTAGTTATCAGTCGCCAATACGCCTGAACCGCGAGTCCGTGCAAGCGGGATCACTACCGATCTGACGCTAATTCTGCCGGACTGACCAATTCTCGCTCGCGCGCGCCCTCCCGCAGCTGCCTTGCGTGTCCGCTCACTCCTTTGATCGACACTCGTCGCGCGGCAATCTTTCAGGCCGCCATCGCTGATGAGCAGGTCTCGATCGTCAATTCGAGCGAACGGACCCGGGCTTCGGGATCGTAGGTTGCACCGCACAGAATTATCTCGTCTGCCATTGTGCGAGCGACAAAGGTGTCGATCCGCTCCCGCACCGTTTGCGGAGAACCCACGGCAGCTGCCTCCCCGATATGGTCGAGCATGGCGCGCGCCGGTGCCGGCAGAGTTTCGGTGTAATCGGCGACGGGCGGAGGCAGTTTGCCCGGATTGCCGGTCCGCAACCGCACAAAGCTCTGTTGCTGGCTAGAAGCCAGCATTTGCGCATCCTCGTCGGTTGTCGCGGCGAAGACGTTCATCGCGACCATTACATGCGGCTTTTCCAGCGTTTCGGATGGCTGGAAGTCGCGGCGATACAGTGCGAGCGCGGCATCGAGATGGTCTGGCGCAAAATGCGCTGCAAAGGCATAGGGCATGCCCAGCCTTGCAGCGAGTTGTGCGCCGAACAGGCTCGAGCCGAGCATCCATAGCTCGACTGCGGCACCGAAGCCCGGCGTCGCTTTGACCGGAAGCTCTACATCTCCGGTAAGCAGCGCGCGCAGTTCGACGACGTCCTGGGGAAAGTACTCCGCGGCCTGGTTTAGATCCTTGCGTAGCGCGCGCTGCAATTCGGGCCCAGCGCCGGGCGCGCGCCCAAGGCCGAGATCGATGCGGCCGGGAAACAATGCGTCGAGCGTGCCGAATTGCTCGGCGATCTGGAAGGGTGTGTGGTTTGGCAGCATGATGCCGCCCGATCCGATCCTGATGCGACCGGTGGCATTGCCGATATGGGCAAGGACCACCGAAGTCGCCCCTCCGGCGATGCCCTCCATCGCGTGGTGCTCGGCTACCCAAAAGCGCTTGCAGCCGAGCTCATCCGCGCGCTTTGCCAATTCGGTCGCGGATTGCATGGCTTCCGCGACGGTACCCCCTTCGCGCACCGGCACGAGGTCCAGAACGGAAAAGTCGGTCATGGCGTCGGGCCTTCCTCTGCAGCCGGTCCAATCTGTGCAAGATAGCTCTTTGCCGTCCGGGCGGCCAGACTGTCCGGCTGGGATTCGATGACCGATTGCCAACTTCGCCGAGCGGCGTCTTCGCGCCCCGAAAGAACTGCGATCACCCCTGCCTCAAGCCCGATTTGCCCATCGAGCGGAGCGAGTCCGCCTGCGGTTTCGATGGCTGCCTGCGCGTCTCCCAAGCGATTGAGTCGGCGCAGCAAGGTAGCCTTGAGCAGCCAGCCTTCGGCTTGGTTGGGCTCGATCCTCGTTGCGGTGTCGAGTGCGGATAGCGCTTCGTCCATCCGATCGAGCGTTACCAGAGCACGGGCCGCATCGGCCGCCGCCAGCGCCTCCAGCGTAGCGGAGGCGGCTGACCGGGCATCCTCGCGTGCGTCGTTGAGCAATTGCAGCGCAGCCTCCGCATCGCCTCCGCCAAGCGCCGCGTTTCCGGCCATCGTCCCGAATCGGGCGCGAGTCCGCAACTCCCCTGCCGGCGTTTCGTCCCTTGCGGCCACGAAGGCCATCCGAGCGTCATTCCATAGGCCCAGCTCAGTGGCGGCCAGACCGAGGCAGTGATTGGCGACGACGCGATCCGGGCCGGATGTCTCGCTCCTGCGAATCTGTGCCTGCGTGTGCGCACGCGCCGCGTCCTCGTCGAGCTGATCGAGACATTGCTGCAACCATTCGCTGGTTGGGTTGCTGGGCGCTTCGATGGCATTTTCGCGCGGTGGGCGATCGATCAACTCATCGGGCGTGCCTAGCGTCGAACCGCCCACCGGGTTCGGACCGACTTGCAGCAGGAGGGCAAGGAGAAAAGACACGGTTTTCCGGATACTCCTTCAGTAGAAACTGGCGACTGCAGCCTTGAGTCGGGCGATATCCTCATCGCGCGACAGGCGGTGATCACCGTCCTTGGTGAAAGACACTTGAACCTTTTCCGAACGCAAAGCCTCCGCGAGCCTGAGACTTGTCTGCCAGGGCACGTCGTCGTCCCTTTGCCCGTGCAACAGGTGGACGGGGCACTCGATTGCAATTTGGCGATGAAGGCAGACATTGGTTTCGCCATCGGCAAAGAAGCCCGGATGGGTTGGCGTCGGTTCGGGGCCGTAGGGGTTGTCCTGAAACAGCGTCTCGCCGTTTGCCATCGACGCGCGCTGCTCCTTGGAGAAACCCCATCGCGTGAAATCGGGCGCAGCGGCGATCCCGACCATACCAGCAAGCTGATCTCCGAGCGCTTCACCGACCAGCAGCATCAGCCAGCCGCCCATGGAGGAACCGACCAGCAGCACCGGCCCGCTGACTTGTGCGCCGATCAGGGCCAGCACTTCGCCGCGCCATCGAGTGAGAGTGCCATCGGCAAAGTCGCCGTCGCTTTCTCCGCAGCCGGAATAGTCGAGCAGCAAGCAGCCCCGTCCCGTCGATTCGGCCTCCGCGAGCAAAGCCGTGGCCTTGCCTCCTGCCATGTCCGACATATAGCCTGGCAGGAATACCAATGTTGGGCCGGGGCCGGGATTGTGGCGAAACGCAATCCGCCTGCCGTCCGGCATCGAATGAAATTGCAGCTTGGTCATGCGGGCTTCCATGCCCGCGCCCGGCTGCCTTTCGCAAGGGTTGTCACGCATACGACATTGGGAGAGCCTATCGGGGAGCCATGAGCGAGATCGAAGACAGCCGAATTCCGAACCAGCCTGCGGCCGCACTAACCCGTCGCGGCCTGTTCTCGCTTGCAGGCACTTCCGCTGCGCTTGCTACTGCTCCTGCCATCGCCAGGAGTTTCGGAAGCGGCTTCACGCATTCAGTCGCGAGCGGCGAACCGGCCCACGACCGTGTGTTGCTTTGGACTCGCTACGTTGCCGACGAAGAAACGACGCTTGATTGGCAAGTCTCCGATAGCGACGATTTCACCCGTCTCGTATCGCAAGGGAGGGTGCAGGCTTCGCCGGATCGGGATTGGTGCGCGAAAGCGATTGCCGACGGACTTGCTGCGGACAGCTGGTACTTCTTCCGCTTCGTGGCGCCCGACGGCACAATTTCGCCGGTGGGCCGCACGCGCACTTTGCCGCAAGGACGGACCGAGACCTTCAAGCTCGCGGTGTTTTCCTGTTCGAACTTCGGTTTCGGCTGGTTCAACGCCTACGCCCACGCAGTTGAGGCCGACGATTGCGACCTCGCGGTGCATCTCGGCGACTACATCTACGAGTACGGGAGGGATACCTATCCCGGCCCGGACGAAACCCATCCCGGACGGACTACGCTGGCACCCGGCATCGAGATCGTGACGCTCGCCGATTATCGACTGCGCTATGCAACCTATCGCGCAGACCCCGATCTCCAGCGCCTGCATCAGGTGCTGCCGATGATCGCGATCTGGGACGACCACGAAAGCACCAACAACAGCTGGAAGGATGGCGCTCAGAACCATCAGAGCGAGACGGAAGGCGACTGGCGCACCCGCAAGTCCATTTCCAAGCAAGTGTTTCGCGAATGGATGCCCGTCTCGGACGCGCCCTATACGGCATACGAAGTTGGCGATCTGGCGACCCTGTTTCGCCTCGACACGCGGCTGGAAGGGCGCGACGAACAGCTCGACCTTGACGGCGTGCTCGAAGGCAAGGAGACCTCGCAAGCTGCTATGGAAGCGCTGCTGGCATTCAAGCATGGCGCCTGGAGCGACCCCGAGCGCCATTTGCTGGGAGACGCGCAGGAGCAATGGCTCGTCCAAGGGCTGTCGGCATCGAAAGCGAGTGGAAAGGCCTGGCAAGTGCTGGTGCAGCAAGTGCTGATGGGTGATTTGCGCATGCCTTCGAGCATCGTGGATTCATTGGGTGACGAAGTGCCCACAGGAACGCGGCGCCGTTACGTGGTTCGTGGCATGGCCAATCAGGTCGGGATGCCCTTCAACATGGATGCGTGGGACGGCTATCCGGCGGCGCGGGCGCGGCTGTTCGAAGGGGCGCAGCAAGCCGAGGCCAACCTCCTGGTGTTGACGGGAGATACCCACAATTGCTGGGCGTTCGAGCTGGATCATGAAGGTGCGAAGATCGGCGTGGAATTCGGTGTTCCCGGCGTCACGTCGCCCGGATACGAGCGTTCCCTGCCAACAATCCCTCCGGCAGACCTGGCCGCGGCCAAGGTGAGCGCCAACGATCAGCTGAAATGGGCGGATACATCGCAGCGCGGCTACATAACGGTCGAATTGAGTCACGCGCAGGCGATCACCGAGTATCGCTTCGTCGAAACCATCCGACAGCGCTCGACGAACTTGGCAGGGACCAAGCGAATTTCGAGCGCGACGGGGTCGCACGCACTCGAAATCTAACTCCGACTGAAAATCTCTTCGATCGCCAAGTCGAACACCTCGGCAATGCTGAAGGCGAGCGGCAACGAAGGATCGTAGCGACCCTTTTCGATAGCATTCACGCTCTGGCGCGAAACGCCGAGCCGGTCGGCAAGGTCCTGTTGGCTCCAGTCGCGTTCGGCCCGAAGGACCTTGAGGCGGTTCTTCATGGGCGCAGCTCGTTATAGAGACGCCCGATCCCCAGCCCGCCGAACCAGACCAGAATGATCTGCCCGATATCGGGTGAACCCACCCAGCCCGCCTGCACAATTCCGGACCACAAAAGCCCACCCATGACGGTCACGAAGCTGGCGATCAGCAATTGGCGGATCGATTGCGAACGCAAATACTCGTCGTCCTCGTCGATTGCGTACTGGTGGACGCACCAGATCATGCCGGCAAAACCGAGGATGGGGAGATACTCGATAAGCTGGAGGACCCGCCCGCTCCATCCGCCGACCATCTGGCCGAATGCTAGGAGGCAGAAGCTGCCGAACATGAAACCCGCCGACACAACGATCCGTCTCCAGAATTTGCGCACCGCATCGCTGAGCGTTCCGAGCATCCGGTGTCGCTTCCAGCTCGTGTAGATTATCATCACCGTACAACCGAGGACCGGGATCCAAAACGGAGCCGCGGTTCCCGGGCTGTTTACGATCCCGGCGGAAGATGCCGCGAAGAATGCCGCGATCGACAGGACATAGCCGATGATCCAAGGGCCGGTGCGGGGGGCCTGCTGAAACAGCTCGCGCGTCGTTTCCGTCATCGGATTTCTCCATAAGTGCCATATTTGATCTTGTTGAATATCGCGCCAATGCCGAGGCCGAAGCACCACATAGTCGGCCACCAATAGGCCGCGACCGGTTCGACAATTTTGTACGTCTCAAGAAAGCCCCAGACCGCTGCAAGCGTGAACGAAATTGCGGTCGCGATAAGGCCCTGCCGGACGTAGAGCATGCGATAGAACTCGTCGGTCTCTTCGACGATCAAGCCGCCGAAGATCCAGATCACCCCGGCAAAGGAAAGGCCGGGCAGCAGCGCGATGATCACCGCCAGCGGCCCGGTCAGACCGCGATCCTCGATTAAATTCTCTGCGAGAAACAGGGTCAGCAGGTAGAATGCCATCACGATGGCCATTCGTGCGAGGTAGCGCAGGCTCGCCTTTGCCTTCTTTTGCCGGATGGTCTTCACGAAGGCGAACACCATCAGAGCCGTTGGAATGATCGCCAGGACATAGGCTGTGGTGATCCCGATCGCGTCGGACTTCCAAAGGAATAACACAAGCAGAGCGGTGATGACGGAGCATCCCGCGGCGATGAGGCAGGCCCGGCCCGCAGTCGGCGCGATCTCGGTCGCGGTGCTCATGAGAGGCACCCGCGGCCGCAACCGAATTCGGAATGCAGCGACCCCCAGGCCGCGCTGGAAAGCCCGGCGATGATGCCAAAGCTCGCGCCATCGCCAAGCCCCTGGGATTGCGTCCAGATTGCTGCGCCTAGAATGAAGGCGGCCCATGCGAACGCCATCGGAAAGCAGGTCATTTAGGAAAGCTCCCTTTCAACTATGGAAAGGACACTTGTCATTGATTCGTGGAAATGTCCAGCAAACTTTCCAAATTGGAGCGGGTACTTTCCGGCTGGGGCACGAATGAACGAGGTAATGACATTTGCACACTCGCTCGCTATCTAACGCGCATGGCCAAGCTGCTGACTACGACTACGACCACTACGACCTCGGATTTCCGGGGGCGGTCGGTCGCGCGTTAGTCGCTGCCTACGCCACCCGGATTCGGGTGGCGCGGTGTCCTCCCGAAATCGGCATTAACCGCAACACCGCTCTTCCGGTGCGCGCCTGCTTGCCTTAAGGCGCGCGCCAAACGAGACGGATTTGAACGATGACGGAATTGCTCAAGATCAGCCTGCCCGATGGCTCGGTGCGCGAAGTGGAGCCGGGCTCGACGCCCGCGGATGTCGCCGCCGCAATCGGTCCCGGCCTCGCCAAGGCCGCCCTCGCCGCGCGCGTCGATGGCGAAGTTCGCGACCTTGGTCGCCCATTCGAAGGCGATGCCGCGTTGGCGCTGATTACCGCCCGCGACGAGTCCGACGCGCTTGAGCTGGTGCGCCATGATTATGCGCACGTCCTCGCCGAGGCGGTGCAGGCGCTGTGGCCCGGCACGCAGATCACCTTTGGTCCCGCTACGGACGATGGTTTCTATTACGATGTGATGGCACCGGCCTCGCGCGAGCCGTTCGGCATGGACGATCTCCCCGCGATCGAAGAGAAAATGCGCGAGATCATCAAGGCGGACAAGCCGCTCCGCCGCGAAGTCTGGTCGCGCCAGCAGCTGATCGACAAGTGGGAAGCCGAAGGCGAGGCGTTCAAGGCCGAATGGGCCAAGGAACTGCCCGAGGACGAGGAGCTTACGGTCTACTGGTCGGGTGATGACTGGCTCGACATGTGCCGCGGCCCGCATCTTGAAAGCACGGGTAAGCTCGACCCGCAGGCATTCAAGCTGATGCGGACGGCAGGAGCCTATTGGCGCGGCGATCAGCGCAACGCCCAGCTGACTCGCATCTACGGCACCGGCTGGCTCAACAAGAAGCAGCTTAATCAGCATCTCCACCGGCTGGAGGAAGCGGCCAAACGCGACCACCGCAAGCTGGGCCGCGAGATGGACCTGTTCCATTTGCAGGAAGAGGCGCATGGCAGCGTCTTTTGGCACCCCAAAGGCTATCGCATCTGGCGCGAACTCGAAGCCTATATGCGTCGCAAGATGGATGGCGGCGGTTATCGTGAGATCAAGACGCCGCAGCTGATGGATGTGCGCCAGTGGACCCAGTCCGGGCACTGGGGGAAATATGCCGAGAACATGTTCGCGGTGCCCGATATCGTGCCTGAAGTGGACGATGCGGGCGAGGCCGAGGCGTCACCCAAGGTCGCCGCCGATGCCGACTGGATGGCGATCAAGCCGATGAACTGTCCGGCGCACGTGCTGGTGTTCAAGCAGGGCATTACATCCTACCGCGACCTGCCGATCCGGCTGGGCGAAATGGGCTGCTGCCACCGCAATGAACCGCATGGCGCGCTGCACGGCCTGATGCGTGTGCGCCAGTTCACGCAGGACGATGCGCATATCTTCTGCACCGAGGACCAAGTGGTCGAGGAAGTGCGCAAATTCTGTGCGCTCGCCGACAGCGTCTATCGCGACTTCGGCTTTTCCTATCACGTGAAGCTGGCGCTTCGGCCCGAGAAACGGTTCGGCTCCGACGCCGATTGGGACAAGGCCGAGCAGGAGCTGCGCGATGCGGTGGCCGAAGCGGGCATGGACAATGACGAGTATGGCTGGGAGGAGCTTCCGGGCGAAGGCGCATTCTATGCGCCCAAGCTCGAATGGCACCTGACCGATGCGATCGGACGCACGTGGCAGGTCGGCACGATCCAGGGCGACCGCGTGCTGCCTGAGCGACTCGATGCGACGTATGTCGGCGAGGATGGCGAAAAGCATCGCCCGGTGATGCTTCACCGTGCCATCTTCGGTTCGTACGAGCGCTTCATTGGCATCCTGATCGAGCATTATGCCGGTCGCCTGCCTGTGTGGCTCGCGCCGGTTCAGGCGGCGGTTGCAACGATCGTTTCTGACTCCGATGACTATGCCAAGGAAGCGGTGGCGAAGCTCGAAGCGGCTGGCATCCGGGTCGAAGGCGACCTGCGCAACGAGAAGATCAATTACAAGGTGCGTGAGCATTCGCTAGCGAAGGTCCCGCACCTCTTGGTGGTCGGCAAGCGCGAGGCCGAAGAAGGTACGGTGGCGATGCGCACGCTTGGTGAGAAGGAGCAGAAAGTGCTTCCGCTCGACGAAGCGATCGCGATGCTGACCCAGATTGCCACACCGCCGGACCTCGCCGGTTAAAAGGGTCGCGAACCGTTTTCGGATTTGCGCCCGAGGCGATCCTGATCGCCATCTTCACCGCGTTTGCGGCCGGATTCGTGCGCGGGTTGGCGGGGTTCGGACTATCGGTGGTGCTGGTCCCTGTGCTGCAACTGGCGATCGATCCGGCGGCTGCGGTGTTGGTCGGGATCGTGTCGTTATTCCTCGTGGGGCTGAGCGATATCGGACGTATTCGTCGCGATGCTGACCGCTCGGCCATACCGCTGACCCTGATTGCTCTTGCCAGCATGCCAATCGGACTTTGGGCGCTGACGAGGCTCCCTCCCGACTGGGCAAGGGTGTTGATCGCTCTGGTCTCGCTCGGCGCCTTCGTCCTCGTCGTGGTACCGCTCGGAAAGATCGAAATGCCGCGCAGACCCGCTTTGGCGATTTCGGGATTTGCGACGGGGTTTTTCGGGGGATTTGCCGGCATGCCGGGTCCCGGGATGGCCCCCTTCTATCTGCGAGGCCGTCTGCGACCTGAAGCGGCGCGGGCATCCATGATGGCGATATTCCTCGTGGTTACGCCGCTTTCCGCGGCCACATTCATCGCTCTGGGCATCGGCTCCTGGCGGGAAGCGGCTCTCGCCGCGGCCTTGCTACCGGCGGTGTTGATCGGCGATTGGTTCGGTCACCGCGCATTTGGCCGTGTGTCGACGAAGCAGTGGCAAGTCAGCACTGCTCTGGTGCTCGGTGGCGCTGCGATCGGCGCGCTTTGGAAACTGGCTTAGCTAACCACCGAACTCGCCGAAAAAGGTCACGATATGGATGCTGCGCGGTCGACCGTTGCATTTGTCGATGATCATCTTCACCCGCCGACAGGGAAATGTCCGGGTCGTGCCGCCGATCGCATAACGCATCTGGACAGGCGATGTCAGCGTGTGGGAAAGTTCGACGTAGCGTCCGCCTTCACCTGCGTAGCCGCGTCCTTGACGCTTCTCGACCCGAAACCGCTCTATCTCGGCGTCGTTTGCCGGATCGTTGAGCAACGCCAAGGCCGCATCGATCTGGTCGTCGAATTTCACGAAGGACGTGACATCGGTGATCCCCGCTCGTTGGCGCGTTCCCATCTGGCGGTCTGCCATGCCTTGGTTTGTAATGCTGACATGGCGTTCACCCGCATGCCCCTGCCCTTGCTCCGAGAGCTGCAGGATCAATTTCACTTCACTGCGGGTGAAGGGTGTGAAGGGCATGGGAATCGCTCCTGTTGCTTGGAGCGAGAATAGCAGAGAGCTCCGAACCGCTGAACGCCGTTTTTCGACGGACTTCGTTCTAGTCCAGCCACCGGGCGGAGAGCACTCGCCCGCCGTTCGGCTCGCGCAGGACCACGGCGTAGCGGTCCGCACCGTGCATGCCGAGCGCGCCCTGATTGATCCGGTGGCTCGCTTTGCCGCCGTTCCAGTCGGCAAGTCGCTCCTCACCAATCAGGACATTGGTGTAGGTAATGCGGCGTCCTCCATTCTCGCCGCGTCCGATGGCCACAGTTTCGCTCCGGGCCACCCCGAGCAAGACCAGTTCCGCCAGTCTTTCGGTGGTGCCGCCAAGTCCAACACCAAACCCACCGTCGTCGCGCTTTCGGATGCGGATCGCCGCCCGCTTCACCCGGGAAGCTTCGCGCGCAAGGCGACGGATGGCGCTTTCGCTGGAGCCGACCTCGCCCAGCAACCCGTCCACCACCGTCTGCGGCGTGTAGACCCCGTTGTACCCCGCTAGGCCTCGCCGGGCATAGGTTCGCTGAAGCGCTGTGTTGGCGGGGCTCGCAAAAGTGTCTTTCCAGCCAAGGCGGTCCCAGTAATCCACAGGGCGCGAGATGACGATGAAGTCGCCTTCCCGATCGAGCTTGGCAGCGAGGCGGTCCGCCGGGGGGCAGGACGAGCAACCTTGGCTCGTGAACAGTTCGAGCAGAACGGGTTCTTCGGTCAGATCGCCGTTCTCGGCCTGGGCAAAGCCGGGCTTCGGTGTGGCCAGCGAGGCGACTGCAAGGACAATTGCAAGAAGCAGGAATGGATGGAGGGAAAGTGTCGCGCGCATGTCAGTAACCACCGTTCTACGAAAGGCAGTTCGTGCGAGCGGCGCATTGGGTTACGCCGAATGGCGGAGTTTAGAATGGAAGGACTTGACCGGCGGCTATCAGCGCCGCCCCACATCCCAGCACGACTGCGCTGCGCGCGATCTCAAGCCGGCGCTGCTGCGCTGCCTCGAGTGTTCCGCGGGAGAGGGCAATTGCCTTGGTCATACGCCGCAGGATCGCGGCAAATTCCTAATGACGGGTTAACTTTTGCGCTGGCTCGGAACATGTTGGCTGGCGCAGTGGAAGCCGCCTCCCCCTGCCAGAACCGCATCGGCACGCAAGCCGACTGTGTCCCGATCCGGGAACAGCGCCGCGATGGCCGCAACGCCGGACTCGTCGTGCGGAGAGCCGAACGTCGGCACCACAACGAGGTGCGTCGTGATCGCGAAATTGACGTAGCTGGCGGGCTCGATGGTTCCGTTGCGGGTTATCAGGCCGGGCGATGGAATGCGGACGACCTCGACGTCGAATTTGTCTGCGCGCGTCGCGGCGTCGGCGTAGATCGCAGCATTGGGATCGTCTTCGCCCGTTGCTTCCGGCACAACCAGCCGGTTCCGACCGACAAACCGGGCAAGATTATCGACATGCCCATCGGTGTGATCGTTGATCAGGCCCTCGCCGAGCCACAGCACACGGTCAAAGCCAAGAGTTTGCCGCAGCTCCCGCTCGATTTCGTCGCGGCTCATGCCCGGGTTGCGGTTGGGATTGAGTAGACATTGCTCCGTCGTTGCGACCAGACCGGTCCCGTCACCGTCGATCGCGCCACCTTCCAGGATCATCGACGACGTCTCGAGCGGCAGCTCGGCATTGCGCGCGAGCTCGGCTCCAATATTCTCGTCACCCGGCATCTCGTATTTGCCACCCCAGCCATTGAAGCCGAAACGCCGCGAGATGCGATTTCCGTGCTCGAACACCACTAGTGGCCCGGTGTCCCGCAACCAGACGTCGCCATACACCCGTCGTTCGAGCATCACTGATTCGCTGACCAGTTCCTGCGCACGCGCTTCGTTGTTCTCGTCGCGCACCAGCAGGCGGACTTCCTGCCCGCTTTGCGCCACGGCATTGGCGAACGCTGCGATCTGCTCCTGCGCGCCCTCGAGATAGCCTGGCCACTCCTTGGCCAGATGCGGAAAGCCGATCCACAGCCAGTCCTGCGACGCCCATTCGGGAGGCATCAGGATGGCCATGGATCGGTTCTCGCTAATCGCTTGGACTGGTCAGCACCCGGTTTCTGAGTAGGAGCAGCTTTCATCGCGGGTCGAACGGAACTCGTCGCCTTCGTTCCAGTTCGGCCAGCTGCTGCTCATCGCCATGCTGCGGCCAATGCGGTAGAATAGCTGCAGGTCCGACATAACGCCCGACCAATCCCAGTTCTCGTCATATTCGTCCTTTGGTCCGTGATAGCGGTTTTCGCGATATTCGTTGGCGACTGCCATACCGGCATCGATCCCGCCGTCGACCAGGTCCACTCCGCCATCGACATAGAGCATCGGCACGCCGCGTTTTGCGAAGGCAAAGTGATCCGAACGGTAATAGTATCCGGCCTCGGGGCTCGGGTTCGGCGTGATCCGGCGGCCGTCGGCCTCCAGCGCCTTCTGCAGGAACATGTCGAGTTCGGACTTGCCCGGGCCGACAACGGTCACGTCGTTGGCCCTCCCCGCCATCAGGAACGCATCCATGTTGATGCCGCCCACGGTGTGGTCCAGCCGATAGATAGGATTTGCAGCGTAATAGTACGCACCGAGCAGTCCGGATTCCTCTGCGGTCACCGCCAGGAAGACGAGGCTGCGCTTGGGCGCGCCCGCTTTGCTGTGCGCTTCGGCGAGAGCGACGAGAGCGGCAGTGCCCGTGGCATTGTCGACCGCCCCGTTGCAAATGTCGTCGCCATCCGGCGCCGGGGTGCATCGGCCAAGGTGATCCCAGTGCGCAGTGTGGATGATATATTCATCCGGCGTTTCCGAACCCGGCAGTATGCCGATCACGTTTTGCGACGTGAAGCTGCGGAAGTCGTTTTCGAAGCTGGTCGATGCAGTCATGCCGAGCTCGACCGGCTCGAAATCCTCGCTCTTCGCAGCGGCACTCAGTTCGTCGAGATCCTGACCGGCAGCGGCGAGAATCTCACGTGCGACTTCCTTCTGTACCCAGCCATTCATAGTTGTGCGCGCGGGCGGATTGTCGCCATATTGCGGATAGGCCTGCGGGCCGGACCAGCTGCTTTCGACCACGTTCCAGCCGTAGCTCGCCGGATCAGTGTCGTGGACGATCAGCGCCCCGGCCGCGCCCTGCTTGGCGGCTTCTTCATATTTGTAGGTCCAACGTCCATAATAGGTCATGGCCCGGCCGTTAAAGCTGCCTTCGAGGTTCTCGTTCTCCCAATCGGGATCGTTGACGAGGATCACCACCGTCTTGCCGGTTACATCCACGCCTTCGTAGTCGTTCCAACCGCGCTCCGGTGCGTTGATGCCGTATCCAACAAACACCATTTCGCTATTTGCAAGCTGCGTGGCCGCGTCTTCGCGATAGGTTACGCCGACCCACTCAGGGCCGAAATCATAGACGAGGTCGGTTTCGCCATTGGTGATCGTCAGCGGCGCGAAGTTCTTTCCCGTGATTTCCACCAGCGGCACTTCCTGTACCCAGCTTTCGCCGTTGCCCGGCTGCAGCCCTGCGGCCTCGAACCGTTCGGTGAGTAGCGCGACAGTCAGTTCCTCACCCTTGGTCCCTGGCATGCGACCTTCGAATTCGTCGGTCGACAACTCGCGAGTGATATCCTTCATCGTCTGCTCGGAAATCTCGACCGATTCTACGTCGGGAATGTCGAGCCCACCGGCGCTGCCATTGGTCATCATCGCGTCGCACCCGGCCAACGCGAACGCGCCGGCGAGCAAGGCGGCCAAGCCGAAACCGCGTCTCTTCATCGGGAAAGTCCTCTCGTTCAAATATGCTGCACGCCTCTCTTGCAGAGCGTCGGAGCCGCTGCAAGAGAAGCGCAATGGCGGATTCGAAAGTAGCGGATTGGGAGGACGCGCTGGAGCGGGCCAGAACCCATGCTCCCTTCCTCGCTCGATCCCTCGATCGCCAGCCGGAACTTGCCGAATTGCTGAAGCATGGCGACGAAGAAGGCGCTTTTGCCTGGATCAGGGCAAGCAGTGCCGGATGCAATGTCGACGAGGCGCTGCGCCGCGAGAGGCTCGCTCTGGCAACGGCGGTTGCGATCGGCGACATGGCGGGAGCATTTTCGCTCGACCGGGTTGTACGGGAACTGACCGGCTTTGCCGACCGTGCACTGGACTGCGCAATCCGAACGGCCATCTCCGAGCGCACCGGTCAGGACAGCGTGACCGGATTCATCGCACTGGCGCTCGGAAAGCAGGGCGCAGGCGAACTCAATTACTCGTCGGATATCGATCCGATCTTGATCTACGATCCGGATACCCTTCCCCGCCGATCATCCGAGGATCCTGGTGAAGCGGCGCAAAGATATGCCAGGCGGATCGTGAAGCTGCTCTCGGAAAACACCCCCGAGGGATATGTGTTGCGCGTCGATCTGCGTTTGCGACCGGCGAGCGAAATCAGCCCGCTAGCGGTGCCCCGCGCTTCTGCGCTGGTGCATTATCAAGGCGAAGCGCTGGCGTGGGAGCGCGCAGCGTTCACGCGCGCGAGAGCGGCATGCGGCGACATTGCGGCGGGCGAGGAATTCCTCGAATCGATCAAGCCCTTCGTTTGGCGCCGACATCTCGATTTCGGAGCGATCCAGGAAATTCGGGATCTGACGGCACGGATCCGGGCCAATCATTCGGGACCGACACGGCCTGGTCCCGGCTTCGACGTAAAGCGGGGGCGGGGCGGCATTCGCGAGATCGAGTTCTTTGCGCAAACCCATCAGCTGATCCACGGCGGACGCGATCCTTCGCTTCGAGTGCGCCGGACCCGGTCTGCGCTCGATGCGCTCGCAGGGGCAGGACGGATCGATCCCGATCATGCGCAGATCCTGGGCGAATCCTACGATCGCTTGCGAACCGTCGAACACCGCCTCCAAATGGTGAACGACCGACAAACCCACACACTGCCTCCAGACCCTGGGCTCGACGCGGTGGCGAAGCTCGATGGCTTGGAAAGCGGGCCAGCACTGATCGCCGAATTGGCCGAAGTGACCGATCGGGCGGGGCGTATCTATGACCAATTGATCGGAGTGAAAGAGACCGCGCCGATCCCCGTGCCGGACACGACTTCGGTTGCCGATGGGCTGAGCGGACTTGGTTTCCACGATACGGAAGCACTGGCCGAGCGGGTCGAATCGTGGTGCGACGGCCGTTTTCAGTCGCTGCGCACACCGCAAGCGATCGGGGCCTTTGAACGGTTGAAGCCTGCCCTATTGAAGGCGATTGCTGAGAGCGACGATCCGATGCGTGCGCTTGCGCGGTGGGAAGGAATTTTGGAGCGCGCTCCGTCTGCGATCGCGTTGTTTCACCTGCTGAACGCGCGACCCAGACTTCTGGAGCGTTTGGTTGCCGCCCTGACCTTGTCGCCCATGCTGTCAGATGAAATCGGTCGCAGGCCCGAACTGCTCGATACGCTGCTAGACCTCAAGCCGTTATCCCAACCGGTCTCGGTGCCCGAGATCGTCGATAAAATGGAAAGCGACGCCGAACGTAGCGACTACGAAGCAAAGCTCGATTGCATTCGGCGGGTCACAGGCGAAGAACGGCTTGCGCTTGGAGTTCGGCTGATCGAGGCGGTCAATCCGGCTCAGTCGATTGCGCAGGCATTGTGCGTGACTGCCGAAGCGGCCATCCAGGTCGCCACCAGAGCTGCCACGACCGAATTCGAACGGGCTCACGGACGGATAGAAGGAAGCGAACTCGTCGTTCTGGGCTTGGGTAGGCTCGGCGGTGGCGCGCTGACACATGCTTCGGACCTTGACTTGATCTATCTCTTTACCGGTGATTTCCGGGCGGAATCCGACGGCCGCCGGTCGCTTGGCGGAACGCTTTACTTCAATCGGTTGGCCACGCGAGTCAGCGCTGCGCTCTCGGTTCCAACGGCTCAGGGGCCACTATACGAAGTCGACACGCGGCTGCGCCCTCAAGGCAACCAAGGGCCGCTTGCCGTATCTGTCGAGGCGTTCGCGAAGTACCAGCGCGAAAGCGCATGGACCTGGGAACATATGGCGATGGCGCGCGCCCGCGTCATAGTGGGATCGCATGCTGCAAGGGCCGAACTGTCTTCCATCCTCAACGATGTTATCGCCAAGCACCGTGACCCCGAGGCGCTGCGTGAAGCCGTTCTGACAATGCGTGGAGAGATGGCGAAACACAAATCGCCGCGAGGAGCGCTGGACGTAAAGCTGCTTCGCGGCGGCTTGGTCGATATCGAGTTCATCGTCCACTTCCTGCAGCTGCGAGAAGGCGAAGCGCTCGCGACAACCAACCGTGAAGTGTTTTCACCCGATCTTCAGCGTGCGATCACGGCCTTGATCGACTTGGGTCACCTGCCCAGCGAGTTTGCGGATTCCCATCGCGTGATGGCCGATCTACTCGTCGCCGGTCGCTTGCTCGCTCCTTCCGGGAACGACCCGCCGCCTGCCGCCGCGGCTGCGCTCGCCCGAGCTTGCCAATGCGACGACTTTGCGGAACTCAAGCATAATCTCGCCGTTTCCCGCGCATGCGTCGCCGCCGTTTGGGCCGACATGTTCGATCAGCAACTGGAGATTCAATGATGACCGCACTTCCCGCCGCCGGCGATACAATGCCCGATATCGCCATGGGGACTCCCGACGGAGGAACCGTCAAACCATCCGATTTCAAGGGAAAGAAGCTGGTCGTATTCTTCTATCCGAAAGACAACACGCCGGGTTGCACGACGGAAGCGAAGGACTTCACGGCACTCAAATCGGACTTCGATGCGGCTGGGGTCGAGCTACTTGGCGTAAGCAAGGACAGCGCCAAGAAGCACCAGAATTTCATCGCAAAACACGATCTCACTACCGCACTTGCGACCGATGCGGAGGAGAACGGATTGTCCGATGCGCTCGGAATCTGGACCGAAAAGAAGATGTACGGGAAGGCCTTCATGGGCATGGTTCGCACGACCTATCTGATCGACGCGGACGGCAAGATTGCCAAAGTCTGGAACAAGGTGAAGGTGAAGGGGCACGCCGAAGAAGTGCTGGCGGCTGCCAAGGCGCTTTGACTCGCATGCAATCCGTCGCTTCCGCGATCCGCGCCGCGCTGTTAACCAGCGAACCGCGTGCAAAGTGTTTCGCTACCCGCGATGTGGCACGGCGCTGGCGAAAGGGCGACTTGGCAAGGGTTTTCGATATCGAAATGCCCGATGACCCGGCTCGGCCCCAGCGGCCGGAACTCTTGCCGCCGAATCGGATGCCCAAACGCGGCAAGTTCGGCTCTGATCGCGGGCGAATCGCCCTTTGGCACAGTCTCGCGCATATCGAATTCGTTGCGATCGACCTGGCACTGGACATAGCCGGGCGATTCGGTGCCCAGATGGGCGAGGAATTCGTATCCGATTTCCTTTCGGTCGCGGCTGACGAAGCGATGCATTTCGCACTGTTGGCTCGCAAGCTGGAAAGCCTGGGCAGTGGCTACGGCAACCTGCCCGCGCATGGCGGGCTTTGGCAGGCCGCTCACTCGACCCGGCACGACGTTGGAGCGCGGCTGGCGGTGGTGCCAATGGTGCTCGAAGCGCGCGGACTTGATGTCACGCCGACGACCCTCGAAAGGGTCAATGCGGCTGGCGACGAGCATGGAGCAAAAATCCTTGCACGTATTCTTGACGACGAAATCAACCATGTTGGATTCGGCACCAAGCACTTTCTACGATACGCCGAAATGGTCGGGTCGAATCCCCAAAACCTATGGAAATCCTTGGTTCGGGAGCATCTCAGAGGTGCGGTTAAGCCACCATTCAACGACTCAGCGCGTCTTGCAGCCGGTTTGTCGCGGGACTTTTACGAAGACATTGCGCTTTAACGAATCAGCCCGATAACTCGCTTTCACAAGTTCTGGCGGGTCTTGGGGCCAGTTCAAACCGAGTGTGAGATGCCGCAACGGGGTTGTAGGGCCCCAACCCGGATTGAAGCACGTTGAACCATTTTAGCAGACGAATACGTCGCAAAAGATAGGACCGGGTCAGGCATGACAACGCTTTTCAAGCGGCAATTTTCCAAGTTGGCTGGCGCGTCGCTCGCAGCGGCCATGTTGATCGCAGGCTCCCCTGCTATCGCCAACTCCTCGTCGAATGCAGCAGCAGCGGACGTCACCGAGCCGCTGCGCGAAGCGCAGACGGAAACGCTGGCCACAGGTGACAAGAAGTTCCGCGAATTGTTTGCAAGCTGGGTTGCGCTGGACAAGGCAGGTCCCGACGCTCCGGTCGAACGCACGACTGTTGCGATACCGTCGCTTATGCCGCTCGCTGGCGGCCGTATGACGAGCGGCTACGGCATGCGGTTGCATCCCGTAATCAAGAAACGACGCAAGCACAAAGGCGTCGATATTGCGGCTCCGACTGGCACGCCGGTCTACGCGGCGGCCGATGGCATGGTGGGACGCGCCGACTGGTTTTCCAGCTACGGGCTGTACATCCGGATCGATCACGGGGCCGATATGGAAACCCGCTACGCGCATCTTTCCAAATTGGCGGTTGCTGCTGGCGAGCGAGTGCGCAAAGGCGACCTGATCGGGTATGTCGGCTCTACAGGCCGTTCGACCGGGCCGCACCTTCATTACGAAGTACGTATCGGCGGGGTTGCGGTTGATCCAATTCCCTATATGGTAGAGCGCACAGTTCAGGTTGCGGCACGCGACAACGAGCAGGCGACTGGGACCGGCGGCGAGTAAGCCGCCCGATGAGTTAACCCGCCTGGAAGCGGGTCGGACATTGGAGAGGGTGTCCGAATATGGGCGGCGGGTTCACCCGCCGCCTTTTTTTGTGTCAAGATCCGGCGATCGACATTTCCGATTTCGCTTGCGAGCCTCCCCTTCGTCGTTAGATTTCTCCGCCGAGTGATGGCGCGCCCTACGATGTGGCTGCCTTGAGGGAGAGAAATACGAATGACCATGCATCCGATCGCGCATGCCGCAAACCGTCCCGACCATCCCGCGGTGATCATGGCCGGTTCGGGCGCGCAGATGACCTATGGTGAGATGGACAAGGCTGCAAACCGGTTTGCCCAACTGCTCCGTGCACACGGCTTTGCGCCAGACGACGCCTTTGCGGTGCTGCTCGAAAACCGGATCGAGTTTTTCACACTGGTATGGGGCTCGCAGCGCGCAGGGACATTGCTGGTGCCGATCTCCACTCGCCTCACGGCGCCGGAGATTTCCTACATCCTCAAGGACAGCGGATCGAAGCTGCTGATCACTTCGCACGCGTTCGATCATGTTCTCCCCGACATTCGCGGCGAATGTCCAGACCTGCCCGTGCTGTTGGTAGGCGATGGCGGCGCCGAGGATTTCGACGCCGCGCTCGCCGGACAATCCGACGAGCCAATCCCGGATCAACGCGCCGGGGCGACCATGCTCTACAGCTCGGGAACCACCGGCAGGCCCAAGGGCATTCGCCCCGCGCCGCCGGAAGACCCCGATCCGCAGGCGATGATTCCTTTCCTCGGCCTTGCAACGATGGGCGCCGGTATGCCCACAGATGGCAGCATGATCTACTTGTCGCCCGCTCCTCTTTACCACGCTGCGCCGCTCGCCTGGTGTTCGGCGGCCCAGCGCCTCGGCGGGACGCTGGTGGTGATGGAGAAATTCGAGCCCGAAACAGCGCTGGCGGCCATCGAGAAATACAAAATCACCGACAGCCAATGGGTGCCAACCCATTTTGTGCGGTTCCTCAAGCTGGATCCCGCGATCCGGACCAAATACGACCTGTCGAGCCACCGGCGTGCGCTCCACGCCGCCGCGCCTTGCCCGGTCCCGATCAAGCGCGAGATGATCGAATGGTGGGGTCCAATCGTGAACGAATACTATGCCGGATCCGAAGGAATCGGGATGACGATGATTGGCGCAACCGATTGGCTCGTGCATCCCGGCTCGGTTGGAAAGGTGATCTACGGCCAGCTGCATGTCTGTGGACCGGACGGGGAAGAGGTGCCGGCGGGCACTGATGGCCTGATCTATTTCGAGAACGTCCTGCTGCCGACCTATCATAACGATCCCGAAAAGACTGCCGAGGCGATGCATCCCAAGGGTTGGATGACGCTGGGCGACATCGGGCATGTCGACGAGGACGGCTACCTGTTCCTGACCGATCGCAAGAGCCACATGATCATCTCGGGCGGGGTCAACATCTACCCGCAAGAGATCGAAAACCTGCTTGTGACTCATGATAAGGTGATGGATGCAGCTGTCATCGGTGCGCCCGACCCTGATCTTGGCGAGAAGGTCGTGGCGGTGGTGCAGCCGCTCGATATGACCGATGCCGGAGATGCTTTCGAAGAAGAGCTCCGCGATTTTCTTGCGCCGAACCTTGCGCGGATCAAGATGCCTAAGCTGTTCGATTTCCGCCCCGACCTTCCGCGCGAAGCCAATGGCAAACTATACAAGCGCGAGTTGCGCGATGAGTATGCGGCCAAGGCGCAGGAGAATGCGTAATGGCGAGCGCAGCGGAAGTCTTGCCCAGCGATATTGCCCGCCAGGTCATCGCGCCTGAATCTTACGCTGAGTGGAATGCACTGCTCAATACGTTCGACCGGCTTCGTGAAGAGGCACCGGTTGCGAAGGTTGTCGCCGAAGACGATAGCTTCGAACCCTTCTGGCTGATCACCCGCTATGACGACGTGATGCGGATTTCGAAGGATAACACCAGGTTCCTAAACAATCCCAAGCCGGTGGTGTTCGCTACGCGTCAGGCGACCGAATTCAGCCGCGCAGCGACCGGCTCTAACATGCTGGTCGATTCACTGGTCGTGTTTGATGCGCCGATCCACCCGAAATATCGCAAGCTCACGCAAGACTGGTTCATGCCGCGCAATCTCAAGCTGATTGAAGGCGAGATCCGCAGGCTGGCAGACAAGCTGGTACAATCCATGATCGATGATGGTCCCGAGGTCGACTTCGTCAAGAGAGTCGCTGCGCCGATGCCGCTCCATGTCATTATGCAGATTCTCGGTATTCCCGAAGAAGACGAACCGAAAATGCTGATGCTGACCCAGCAGATGTTCGGCGGTCAGGACGCCGATCTTTCCGGTTCCGGCATGGAAAACATGACCGCCGAGCAAATCACTCAACTTGTCGCGGGCGCAGTCAAGAATTTCGAGGATTATTTCGCGGGGATCGCTGCAGAACGGCGGGCCAACCCAACGGACGATGTTGCCAGTGTGATCGCCAATGCCAAGGTCGATGGAGAGCCGCTACCCGATCGCGACATGGCCGGATACTACATCATCATGGCCGCCGCCGGGCACGACACAACGTCCGCGACCATGTCGGGCGCGATGCTGGCCCTAGCGCGGGACCCGGGGGAATTCGCCAAGGTCAAGGCCGATCGCTCGCTGCTCCCAGGACTGGTCGAGGAAGCGATCCGCTGGACGACTGCTGTTCAACATTTCATGCGCACTGCAGCGGAGGATGTCGAAATGGGAGGGCAGCAGATCAAGGCGGGCGACTGGATGATGCTCAACTACGTTTCGGCCAATCACGATCCTGCGCAATTTGACCGTCCGCGAGAATTCGACGCCAGCCGCACTCCCAACCGTCACATGGCGTTTGGAGCGGGCGCCCATCAATGCCTCGGACTACACCTCGCGCGTTTGCAGATCCGGATACTGTTCGAAGCGCTTCTGGATCGCCTTGAGGAAGTTGAACTGGCGGGCGAGCCTGCCCGTTCAAGCTCGACTTTCGTCGGCGGCCTAAAGACCTTGCCGCTGCGAATTCAAGTCAAGTAGCTTCGAAACCCAAGCCCTCGATATGGGTAGCGGGCGCAACAATGCAAGGAGTGCGCGAAAATATTGTTTCAATACGGGGTTGATATCGAAACTATGTACGATTTTCCTGTTATTTCCGGGCAACATGTGTTAATACTCGGTTCATGGGAAAAATCAGGAACGAAACCGTTGCAGTGTTTGCGGCGCGCTTCGTTGCAGGTCTAACGCGATGACCCTGCTCGAGCCGTACAACATCCCTTTTGCTGCCGCAGCCATCCTGCTGGTGTTCATCGCGCTCGCGCAAGTGATCGGGATGGGCGACCTCTTTGAGGGCGCGGATGCCGACATCGATCTCGAGGTCGATCTCGACACACCCGATGGTGCGGACGTGCTCGGCAGCGGCGGTTTCTTCGAAGGAATGTTCAGCCTGATGGGGATCGGCCGCGTGCCGTTCCTGATCTGGCTGACTGTGCTCCTGTTTGTATTCGCGGGGATCGGTGTATCGATCCAGCAGCTGGCGATCGGCGTGCTGGGCGCTCCGCTTTCGACGTTACTCGCGGCGGTTGCCGCCGGTGTGGTCGCATTGCCGCTCAACGGAGCACTCACCCGCCCACTGGCGCGACTGCTTCCACAGGATGAGACGACCGCGATCGATGTGCGCAGCCTGGTGCGGCGCGATGCCGAGATCCAGACAGGCACGGCCCGACGCGGTTCCCCCGCGCGAGCAAAGGTCGTCGATGGGCATGGCCAGTCTCACTTCGTGATGGTGGAGCCGCACGATCCCGATGCGGCGCTGGTGGAAGGCGAGACTGTGCTGCTGGTCAGGCGTGAAGGTGCGACCTTCTTCGCGGTGCAATACGAGAACCCGTTGCTGGGCATCGACTGACGACGCCCGAAAACACGCGCGATCCGCCAACCCCGACGGCGGGAACGCGCATAACAGAAAACAGGAGGAAGAATGGAAAACCTACTCGAACTCGCGATCTGGCTCGGCCTTGCCTTTGTGGTCCTGCTGATCATCTTTGTCGTACTCACCAGTCTCTACCGTCGAGCATCGAAGGAAATCGCCTTCGTCCGGACCGGTGTCGGCGGGGAAAAGGTCGTGATGAATGGCGGCGCGTTGGTGCTGCCGGTGTTCCACGAGACCATGCCGGTCAATATGAATACTCTGGTGCTTTCCGTGGTCCGCCGCGATGCCGAAGCGCTCATCACGCTCGATCGGCTACGGATCGACGTGAAGGCGGAATTCTACGTTCGCGTCCGACCCGATGCCGGCGCGATTGCAATGGCTGCGCAAACGCTTGGCCAGCGCACGATGCAGCCGGAAATGCTTAAGGACCTCGTCGAAGGTAAATTCGTCGATGCGCTCCGTTCGGTCGCGGCGGGAATGAGCATGAACGAACTGCACGAACAGCGAGCGGACTTCGTTCAGAAGGTGCAGCAAGTGTCCTCGAACGACCTCGCAATGAATGGTCTTGAGCTCGAATCGGTGTCGCTGACCGGGCTCGACCAGACCAGCATCGAACACTTCAACGCCAACAACGCGTTCGACGCCGAAGGTCTGACCAAGCTCACAGAGCAGATCGAAGCGCGCAAGAAGCTGCGCAACGACATCGAGCAGGACACGCGCGTTCAGATGGAGACCAAGAACCTCGAAGCCGACCAAAGGTCGTTCGAGATCGGGCGCGACACCGAATACGCCCGGCTCCAGCAGGAGCGCGAGGTCGAAGTTCGGCGTGCATCGCAGACCTCGGAAATCGCCCGCGAACAGGCCGAGCGCAATCGCGAAGCCGAAGCCGCGCGGATCGAAGCCAAGAAACAGGTCGATGCGCAGCAGATCGAAGCCGACCGGCTCGTTGAGGAAGCTCGGATCGACCAGACCCGTGCGCTCGAAATAGCCCGTCAGGAACAGCAGATCGCCGTCCAGAACAAGTCGCGCGAGGAGAGCCAGGCCAAGGCGGAAGCCGACGCGGCGCGTGCGCTAGCGGTTACCGCCGAAGAGCAGGTCGTCACCTCGCGCGAAAGCGAAGTGGCCGAACGCCTCAAGAAGATCGAACTGATCGAAGCCGCGAAATTGGCAGAGACCGATGCGATCCAGATCAAGGTCGAGGCGGAAGCCGAAAAAGACGCGGCCCTAAACCGTGCAGAAGCGGCTCGTCTTTCGGCGAAAGGTGACGCCGACGCGGAAATCCTCCGCGCTGAAGCCGACCGCGTCCGCTTTGAAGTCGAAGCGGCCGGTAAACAGGCGATCAACGAAGCGGCCAACATCCTGTCGATGGACCAGATCAGCCTGCAGACAAAGCTGGCGCTGCTCAAGGTGCTGCCCGAGGTCATCAAGGAGAGTGCCAAGCCGATGGAGGCGATCGATTCGATCAAGATCGTCCAAGTCGACGGGCTTACCCAAGGCGGCGCAGGCGGTGGTGCCGCGAACGGCGCTGGAGGCTCAGGCGGCGGTTCCGGCAACCTGGCGACCGACGCTGTGTCGGCGGCCCTCGCCTACCGAGCACAAGCCCCGGTTCTCGATGGACTCATGAAGGAGCTCGGACTCGACGGATCTTCACTCGGTAGCCTTGTTCAGGCTGCCGCGGAAGACGTTGACAAATCGGGGAATGGCGACACTCAGCTTATCGCCAATGATGGCGTGGAAGGGGGCACATCGCCAGAACTTCCAACCGACGAAGCGGCTGGATAAGTTCACTTCAAATTTACCACATCGCAAGGCCTCCCGGATAGCGCACCGCCATCCGGGAGGTTTGATTTATGGGCGTTTGGGGCACGGGTTCATTCGAGAACGACGACGCGCTGGATTTTGCTGCGGAGATCCAGTCCGCAGAAGATCTCGCCAACGAAGTGCGGTTGCACGATGTTGGAGCTACCCTGGAGGTGGAGAGAGCTTGCCGCGTCATCGTAGTCGGTGAATGCGTTGCCGCGATGCGCGGTCACCGTCACGAATCCATGCCTGACGAACTGGCGGAACGCGTCCATGCGTTCGGGACTCCGGCCGACGAACTGTTCGATAATGCCCGAGACAGTGTCTCGATGGTTATCACCAATAGCGAGCTGAGCGATCTATGGGCCGAATCCGAAGATCGCGGTGAGTTCAACAGGGCGATGACCGACCTGATCGACAGGCTCAATCAGCCATTGTCGAGCGCCAAGAAGCCAACGAAGAAGGAAGGCAAGCCCAACTTCAGTCCCTGCTGGATTTGCGGCGAGGAGATGGGGCAGGAATTCACCTCGTTAAGCGTGACCTTGGACCCCGAATCCGGAATGAGCCAGAGCGGAAGTGTTCATCTTGCTTGCCTCAATGCTGCGCTGCATCCCAGATTCATGATTCAGGACTGGCAGTTCGACGATGAGATGATCGCGCGCCTGACGAGCGATATCTTCGGTAAGGGCGAAGACGGCTAACCCAACAGACGCTGGGCCATCGATCGGACCTCCGCTCCCATATCTTCCCGCTGGAGAGCCAAAGAGAGTGTCGCCTCAACGAAGCCAACCTTGCTGCCGCAATCGTAGCGATTGCCGTCAAAGGTAACCGCGTGAAAAGGTTGCGAACCTATCATTCGGGCCATCGCATCGGTCAGCTGGATCTCGCCACCTGCGCCTTTTTCCTGGTTTTCAAGAGTCCGCATGACTTCGGGCTGGAGAATGTAGCGTCCGGAAATGATCTTGTTCGAAGGAGCTTCCGCCACCGGCGGCTTTTCGACCAGCCCCTTCACTTCGGTGAGCGTGCCGCGCACCTCGCCGGGATCGATCACGCCGTAGCTCGATACCTCTTCCATTGGCACTTCGAGTACGCTGATGACGTTGCCGCCAACCTGACCGTAGGCATCGACCATCTGTTTCATGCAACCCGTCCCGCCTTTCCTGCCGATCATCAATTCGTCCGGTAGGAAGATTGCAAAGGGTTCGTCGCCCACAATCGCGCGCGCACACCAGATCGCATGGCCCAGACCCATCGGCACCTGCTGGCGGACCGTGATGATATCGCCGGGGGTCGCTCGGGTGGAATCGAGCACCGCCATGTCCTTGCCGCGCTCGCTCATTGTGTCTTCAAGCTCATAGGCGACATCGAAATGCTCGACGATTGCCGTCTTGCCCCGCCCGGTGACGAAGATCATCTGTTCGATGCCGGCCTCGCGTGCCTCGTCGACCGCATACTGGATGAGCGGGCGATCGACGATCGGGAGCAGTTCCTTTGGAATTGCTTTGGTAGCCGGGAGAAACCTGGTGCCCAGTCCTGCCACGGGAAAGACGGCTTTTTTGATCGGCTTGGGCGATGTCATGATGGTCCTCCCTGACTTGTGAAGTCGTCGTGCCGCGCGGGCCGCGCGAGGTCAATGCACCGAGTCGACTATGTGTGTCAGTTGCGCGAAAGGCATGATCCGCTAAGGCACCACGCCATGGACAAACTGATCATCAAGGGCGGCAATCGCCTTTCGGGTACGATCCCGATTTCGGGCGCAAAGAACGCCGCTTTGACGCTTATTCCCTGTGCGTTGCTAACCGAGGAGCCGGTGACACTACGCAACCTTCCGCGCCTCGCAGACATCGATGGTTTCCAGCACTTGATGAACCAGTTCGGCGTCACCACTGCAATTCAGGGCACCCGTCCCGAGGATTTCGGCCGGGTGATGACAATGGAAGCAACGCGGATCACTTCAACTGTCGCGCCTTACGATCTGGTCCGCAAGATGCGCGCCTCGATCCTGGTCCTCGGCCCAATGCTGGGGCGCATGGGCGAAGCGACAGTGTCGATGCCCGGCGGTTGTGCGATCGGTAACCGGCCGATTGACCTCCACCTGAAAGCGCTTGAAGCATTCGGCGCGGAGATCGAATTGGCGCAAGGCTACGTCAAAGCGATGCAGCCAGACAGTGGCTTGCCTGGGGGGGATTTCGATTTCCCCGTGGTTTCGGTCGGCGCGACCGAGAATGCGGTGATGGCGGCGGTGCTCGCCAATGGGACCAGTCGATTGTTCAACGCCGCGCGAGAGCCCGAAATCGTCGACCTGTGCAACCTATTGGCGGCGATGGGAGCGGAGATTGAGGGTATCGGCACATCCGACCTGACGATCCACGGTGTCAAACGCCTCCACGGCGCGACATATCGCGTCATGCCCGATCGGATCGAGGCCGGCTCCTATGCCTGTGCCGCGGCGATCACCGGCGGCGATGTGCGGCTCGAGGGAGCGAGCGCGCACGACATGGTCTCGACGCTTGCCGCGCTGCGGGCGATCGGCCTTGAGGTCGAGGAAGATGCGAAAGGCGTGACGGTCAAATCTAACGGTGCGCTCCAACCCACCGACCTCACCACCGCCCCTTTCCCGGGCCTTGCCACCGATATGCAGGCGCAGTTGATGAGCCTGCTGTGCAAGGCCGAGGGCACCAGCGTGCTGAAAGAGACCATATTCGAGAACCGCTTCATGCACGTGCCCGAACTGGCGCGCATGGGCGCGGATATCGCTACCGAAGGTCGCACTGCGATCGTCAAGGGACCTGTCGACTTGACCGGTGCGGAAGTGATGGCGACCGACCTGCGCGCTTCGATGAGCCTGATCATCGCCGCACTCGCAGCCGAGGGCGAGACGACCGTTCGACGCATCTACCATCTGGATCGTGGATACGAACGGCTGGAGGAGAAGCTCAAACTGGTCGGCGCGGATATCGAGCGGGTCGGCGACGATTGAGCGTCGGTTCAACCGCAGTTAAACCGACGTCGCAAACATCATCCGAAGGCTTTCGGAGATTAAGCGGTGAAACTTCGCGGGATGCTCGTCACTGTCGCAGCTGGAATGGCCTTCCTCGGGGCTGGCCCGGCGTTTGCCGACGATGACGATTACTACGAAAACCGTGCGAACAAGGTCGCGGATTGCGACAAGAAGCTTCGCGAAGCTCAGAGTAGGCGCGAATACTACGAGAAGCTTGAAGAGTGCGATCGCGAACTCGCCAAATTTGACCGCGAGTGGGCTGAGAAACGACGCGAAGAGAGGCGAAAACGGCGGAACGAACGTCGCTATCGGGATTGGGATGACTAGATTGCGGTGCTTAGGCTTTCCTGATGCCAGACTCAGGCAATAGGCGCTTTCACCGAAGCTATCGACTGACCAGCCACACCCGTATGGCGCTTGCCAACCCAGGCGGAGTCTCCGCCTTGATCCGTTCTTCGTCGATCCGCGCGACCAGCGCGTTGATCGGCAGGCCTTCGACTGCGGCCGATTCGACCAGCATCTCCCAGAACACGGGTTCAAGGCTGATCGATGTCTTGTGCCCTGCAATCTGGACCGAGCGTTTGACCGGGGGGTGGTAGCGAGGTTGCGTCACGCGCAAGTTGATAAAGCACATGCATGCAAGGGAATAGCAGTATTTCCGCGCACCCTCCCAAATGGCAACAACCCCGCCGATCGGGCGGGGTCCCCGAAACCGGACAAGCACGCTGCGAAAGAGCCGCACTCCTGCTAGCGGACGCGGGGCAAGTAGGAAACGGAGGTGATCATGGTCGAAATTGTCGTCGGGGAAGATGGCGTTGCTCGCTGCAATTGGTCGATGGCGACCGCCCAGTACCAGCGCTACCACGACGAGGAATGGGGATTTCCCGTCGGCGCAGACCGCCGCTTGTTCGAAAAGATCTGTCTCGAAGGATTCCAGTCGGGGCTTAGTTGGCGAACGATCCTCGAAAAGCGCGAGAACTTTCGTGCCGCCTTTCACGATTTCGATTTTCACAAGGTCGCCGAATTCGCCGAAAGCGATGTCGAGCGACTGTTGCAAGACCCGGGAATCATTCGCCATCGGGGCAAGATCGAAGCGACCATCAACAATGCGCGGCGCGCGATCGAGATGGTCGAAGCCGAAGGATCGCTCGCGCGCTATTTCTGGCAATACGAACCACGGGATCGCCTTTGGGATGGCCGGGAAATGCTCGCGTCCACCGACGCTTCGAAGGCGATGTCCAAGGACTTGAAAAAGCGCGGTTGGAAATTCGTCGGGCCAACGACGGCCTACGCTTTCATGCAGGCGATGGGGCTCGTGAACGATCACCTGCCCGGTTGCGCAGCGCGCGATCGGGTCGAGGACGCGCGACGAAACTTCGCGGTTCCCTAGCCAACCCGGCTTCGATCAGGCGGCGCGGACCTTGTCCAGAGCGCCACCCAAACGATCGGGTGCAACTGCATCGAGCGGTTGCGAGCGCACCGCCATCTTCGCGAGCTCCCGGATTTCGAGCGGGTGCTGGAACCGCATGCCGAATTGCTTGCCATTCTGCCAGCGGATTTGGCCAAGACGCTGCGGCAGGCCGAGCGCTTCGAAGCTGACCAGTCTGCCCTCGGGATGAAGGCCGTCGCTTTCGAATTTGGCACCTTCGCGAGAAATGTCGATCAGGCCCACGCGGGTAATCGTCCGGCCGTCGGTGATCCGTGCCTGCGCGGCAATTTCGAGCCGGATCGGGCGGTTCTCGAATGGGCTTTCTTCATGGAGGAATTCGTCGAGCGAGATTTCGGTTCCGAAGCGATAGCCAGCCTGGCGTTTGCCAGACCAGACGCGTTCGAGAGGGTAGGTCAGTCCGTTGGTGAGCTGGAGGATGATGCGCGGTTCGGGCGGAGCTTCATGCAGGAAACTCAAGCCTATGCCGAGTTCGGACAAATCGCGGATCAGGCACACATATTCGCCTGCTTGGCAGACGACCTTGGCCGTGCGCAGCATGGCAGACTTGCGCGCCGCGGCGCGATGTTCCGCACCCGCATTGCCTTCGATTTCGTGCGTGCCAGCAACCGGCCCGCTTTCACACAGTGTCTTGGCCATAATGCACCTGAGCCCCTCGCTCGCCTAGACTTTGGATAATGTAAGCTAACCCACCGTGGTTAACGAATTGCCAAGATTGGGCCCATTGTCGACGCGTAGTGCAAGGATTCGGGGATACCGATGTTGCATCGTTCAATTTCGACGCGATCACGGGCGATCGCTTGAGATTACAAGAAATTTGGGTTGTCCGCGACCGGGTCAGCCGGTAGATTGCCCAAATGGCTGGCCTCGATGCGCTCACCGATAAGGAAAAGCAGACGCTGCGCTTGATCGTTCGCGGGCATGACGCCAAGTCTGCGGCATCCGAGCTCGACCTTTCGGTCCACACCATCAATGAGCGGCTGCGCAACGCGCGTCGCAAGCTCGATGTCACCAGCAGTCGCGAAGCCGCGCGCCTGCTGTTCGAAAACGAGCTCGAGACCCACGAAAATTTGGCAGACAAGCGATTGGGGGAAGCCCCAAGCCACAGATCTCTCCATCAAGCGGATTGGAAGAATGGCCAGGGTGGCCATCGCATTCGCGACTGGCGTCTTGGCGCATTGGCGATCGGAGGATTGATTATGTTTTCGACATTGGCATTCGTGCTGCTTGCAAGCCCACCTGCCGGCGATGCAGCCTCGGAGACGGGCGCAATTGTCGCGCAAGAAGACACAGGCACCGCTGCAATCGTAACCCAGAGCAAGGATGCGGCGCTGGCCTGGCTCAAGTTGGTTGATGCGGAAGACTGGCAGGGAAGCTTCGACGCTGCTGGAAAGGCATTTCGTGTCCCCAACACCGTCGATGCATGGCGCGAAGCTTCGCAACAGGCTCGCACGCCGCTTGGCCCAGTCAAAAGCCGCATCATGGCGCAATACGAGCCTGTCGATGCCCCGCCGAACGGGTTTCACGTCGTGCGCTTCCGCACCGACTTCGAAGGTAGGATCGGCGTGATCGAATCGGTTACGCTCGAACGCGAAGCAGACGGGTTGAAGGTGGTCGGCTACTTCATCAACTGAAGATTGCCCCCCGCTCAATACATGTGCTGGCCGCCATTGATGCTCATGGTCGATCCGGTCATGAACGCGCCGTTCTCCGACGTGAAGAAGGCGACGCCGCGGGCGATCTCCTCGGCCTGGCCCAGTCTGCCGACCGGGATCTTGGCGACGATCTTCTCGAGCACCGGTTCGGGGACGGCAGCGACCATGTCCGTATCGATATAGCCGGGTGCGATAGCGTTGACGGTGACGCCGAACTTGGCGCCTTCCTGTGCTAGCGCCTTGGTAAAGCCGTGAATGCCGGACTTGGCGGCGGCGTAATTGACCTGGCCGTATTGCCCGGCCTGGCCGTTGATCGAACCGATATTGACGATCCGGCCCCATTTGCGTTCGCGCATCCCCGGGAAGGTCGCTTTGGCCATGTTGAAACAGCCGCCCAGATTGACTCGCATCACGTCGTTCCAGTCATCGAAACTCATCTTGTGGAGGGTGCCGTCGCGCGTGATGCCGGCATTGTTGATGACGATATCGACCGGACCGTGATCGGTTTCGACCTTGGCGCATCCTTCCAGGCAGGCCTCGTGATCTCCCACATCCCATTTGTGGGATGCGATGCCGGTTTCTTCCGAGAAGGCTTTGGCTGCATCGTCATTGCCGCCGTAATTCGCAATCACGGTATGCCCTTGCCGCTTGAGCCGATTGCAAATCGCGGCTCCGATTCCCCGTGTCCCTCCAGTGACGATCGCTACCCGGCCCATCGCAATTTCTCCCAAGCATGAAGTGTGGGATGAACCTAGCGGTGCCGTAGCGTCAGGCAACAAAAACCCCGCCGAAGCGGGGTCGTATCATACGAATTCACTAGGTCGAACGGGCTCAGAACCTGATCTGGGTCCCGACATAGACTGCCTGACTGTCCTGGACCGAATTGGTAAGCGGGTCGAGCCGGTCGCGCTCTTGCGAAAGACGCACGCCGGCAGTCACGTCCAGATTGGGCGAAAGGCGGAAAGAACCGCCGACATCGACAGTCTGCGCGCCGAGCGAATCGAGGGTGTTTTCAGAACGACCAGCGATTTGTTCGTCCTCGAGCGCGATACGCGGCTGCAGTCGACTGGGCTTGTCCACGCGAGTTGGCTGGGTCGGTTCGAACTCGGCGAGATCCGGCACGCTGAGGTCGCGGACGGTATCCGGAAGCTCGACCGGGCGGGCGAAGCTCTTGTACCCGCGCGCGGTGCCGAGATTGTAGCGGCTCGGCTGCAATGCGGCCAAATTCTCGCTCGCGCTCGGAACCGATTCGATTGCGGAGCGGACCGAAATCGCCTGCGCCGATTCGCTATCGATCCGGACGGCAACCGTAACGGTACGCTCGCCCTGGATCGGTTGCGATCCGGCGGGAGTGAAGCGAATACCCTTTTCGCGAGCCTTGGCGGCGATCCGCGCGGCCAAATCCGGATCGACCGAGGCTGGCGTGAAGAAATCGAGTGCGGCATTCTCGATCGCCGGATTGCCCTCGCCGAGCGAAACGACGGCGAGACCGGCGGAGGGGATTGCGAACGCCAAAGCGCCAACAGCCGCAATCAGCGGCAGCTTGCGCTGCTTCGTCGCTGTATGGGCTGGCTTGCTCGGCATTCTGTTTGGCATCCCCTGATCGAAAGGCTTCAAACGTCTGGCGAAAGCAAATTTCACCTTAACGAGGCCTGAGTCGCTTCTAATACCACAGAATGATAGAATCGTGACGAAGTTCTACGCAATCGTTTCTAAGACTTCGGATGAGAGTCCTTTCCGACCTGTTGCTTTGGGCACACAGGACGCTGCGGAATCCGCTGAAGTTCAGCGTTCAGAAAGGCCGGCGTGCCCAGTCCGCGACAAAACATTTCGCGGGATTGAGCGGGTTTCGATGCTTGCCGCGATCACCGCTGCCATTATAGAGCCTTGCATGCTGACTAAGGGATACGCCTCCGTGATACGCGTCCACACTCCGATTTCCCGTTCGAACCGGCTGGCACTGGCCGCTACTGCGCTCCTTCCTCTGGCCGCTTGCGGCGGCAATGATCGTCCGACGACCGAGCTTCAGGCTGCGCAGCTCAACACCATCGGCGTCAACGCGTTCTTGTGGCGCGCGTCTCTCGAAACCGTCAGTTTCGCACCGCTGCTGCAAGCCGACAGCGCAGGAGGCGTGATCGTCACCGACTGGTACGCCAATCCGTCGAACCCCAATGAGCGGGTGAAGCTTACGATTACGATCCTCGATCAGGACTTGCGCGCCGATGCCCTGCGCGTGGCTGCCATCCGCCAAGTCGCGGAAAGCGGCAACTGGGTCGATGCGCCGGTCCAGGCGGCGACGGTCCAGAAGCTGGAAGACATCATCCTGACCAAGGCTCGCGACCTGCGTCGCAAAGCCGTGGCGGGCTGATCCGTTTCGCACTAGCGGTTCCGACATGACCGACACCCGATTCGATCCGTCGCAGGCTGACGGACGCTGGCAGCGTGCGTGGGAAGAAGCGGGGACCTTCACCGCCGATTCCGCAAGCGACAAGCCCAAGAGTTACATCCTCGAGATGTTCCCGTATCCGAGCGGGCGCATCCATATGGGGCATGTGCGCAACTACACGATGGGCGACGTGCTCGCACGCTACAAGAAGATGCGCGGGCACGAAGTGCTGCACCCGATGGGGTGGGACGCGTTCGGGATGCCGGCCGAGAACGCGGCGATGGAGAAGAAAGTCCATCCCGGTTCGTGGACCCGTTCCAACATCGAAGCGATGAAGGCGCAGCTCAAGCGGATCGGCTTCGCGCTCGACTGGACCCGCGAATTCGCAACCTGCGATCCCGAATATTATGGCCACGAGCAGGCGCTTTTCATCGACATGTATGAGGCAGGGCTGGTCTATCGCCGCCAATCGGAAGTCAATTGGGATCCGGTCGATATGACCGTGCTCGCCAACGAGCAGGTTATCGACGGCAAAGGCTGGCGTTCAGGCGCGGAGGTCGAGAAGCGCAAGCTCGACCAGTGGTTCCTCAAGATCACCGATTTCGCCGAGGACTTGCTTGCAGGGCTGGGCGAGCTGGATGACTGGCCCGACAAGGTGCGGCTGATGCAGGAGAACTGGATCGGCAAGTCGTCAGGGCTGGAATTTTCCTTCGATCTTTCCAATGGCGAAAAGCTGCCAGTCTATACCACCCGGCCCGATACGATTTTCGGCGCCAGCTTTGTCGCGGTTGCCGCCGATCATCCGGTTGCTCAGGCGCTGACGGGGGACGCTGACGTCGCGGCTTTCATCGAAGAGTGCAAGAAGGGCGGGACCACCGCCGCCGAACTCGAAACCGCAGAGAAGCTCGGCTTGCGCACAGCAATCACTGCCAAGCATCCCTTCACCGGCGAAGCGATGCCGCTGTTCATCGCCAACTTCGTGCTGATGGATTACGGCACCGGCGCGGTGATGGGCGTTCCCGGCCACGACCAACGCGATTTCGAGTTCGCGACCAAGTACGGTCTGCCGATCGCGCGCGTCGTTGCGAGCGATGTCTCGCAGGCCAATGCGCCGATGGCGGGGGAGGCCGAACCGGGCGACGGCGTGGTCGTCAACTCCGACTTCCTCGATGGGATGAGCGTCGAGGATGCCAAGGCCGAAGTCATCAGGCGCGCCGAAGACGGCGGCTGGGGCGAGGGCACAACCGTCTGGCGGCTGCGCGACTGGGGCATTTCGCGCCAGCGCTATTGGGGCACGCCGATACCGTTCATCCATTGCGATACCTGCGGCGTCGTACCGGTGCCGAAAGGCCAATTGCCGGTCGTCCTGCCCGATGACATCGACTTCGAGACACCCGGCAACCCTTTGGTGCGCCACCCGACCTGGAAACATGTCGACTGCCCGAAATGCGGCGGCAAGGCCGAGCGCGAGACGGATACGCTCGACACCTTCGCGGACAGCTCGTGGTACTTCCTGCGATTCGCCAGCCAGCCCGGCGATGCGCCGTTCGACTCCGAGGAAGTGGCCAAGTGGCTGCCGGTTGACCAGTATATCGGCGGGATCGAGCACGCGATCTTGCATCTGCTCTACGCCCGGTTCTGGACCCGCGCGCTGGCGCATATCGGCAAACTCGAGGTGAAGGAGCCTTTTGCGGCGCTGTTCACTCAGGGGATGGTGACCCACGAGACCTATCAATTGAGCGACAACAACCCGATCGACACATTGGAGGAGTTGGGTCGTCTTGGAGCTTGGTTGGCTCCCGAGGAAGTTGAAAAGCAAGGCGATGGTTGGATCGAGAAGTCGACAGGCTTGCGAGTGGACGCCGGCCGCGTCGTCAAGATGTCGAAATCGAAGAAAAACGTCGTCGATCCCGACAATATCATCGACCGGTACGGCGCCGATGCGGTGCGCTGGTTCATGCTGTCCGACAGCCCGCCCGAGCGCGACCTGCCGTGGTCCGAAGCCGGGATCGAAGGCTGCTGGCGCTTCGTCCAGCGGCTTTGGCGTCTGTTCGACAGTTTCGATACGAACGCGACCGGCGAAGACAAGGCCCTCGCCCGCAAGGCGCACCAGACGATCGTCGCGGTGGCGGACGATATCGAGGCGCTGAGCTTCAATAAAGCGGTCGCGCGCATCTACGAGCTGACCGGCGCGGCGGAAAAGGCCAAACCCAGCCAAAGCCGTAACTTTGCGATCCGCACGATCCTGCATCTTGTCGGCCCGATGATGCCGCATCTTGCCGAGGAAGCTTGGGCGAAGATGGGCGAAAGCGGCCTGATCGCCGACGCCGCGTGGCCCGTCCACGATGCCGCTATGTTGATCGAAGACGAAGTGACCATCGCCATCCAGCACAAGGGCAAGCTGCGCGATACGCTGACTGCGCCCAAGGGAGCGCCCAAGGAAGACCTCGAAGCGCTTGCGCTTGCTAGCGAGAAGGTCCAGCGTTCGCTCGATGGAGCGGAGATCCGCAAGGTGATCGTGGTGCCCGACCGGCTGGTGAATATCGTAACGTGATGCGCGTCCGGATTCTCACTTTCGGACTGGCCCCGGCTGCGCTGCTCGCGCTTTCGGGCTGCGGACTCCAGCCGATGTATGCAGGTGGCAGCAGCTCCTCTGTCGCTCAGGGTCTCTCAGCAGTCGATGTCCCGGCCATTCCGGGGCGCGACGGCTGGCTCGTGCGCAACGCCCTGCAGAATCGCTTCGGGGTCGCAGGAGAACGGTCTCCCGCCTACCGGCTCGACGTGAGATTGGACGATGCGCTTGAGGCATTGGGCGTCCTCAACGACGACACGATCAGCCGCGAACGCCGAATCCTGCGCGCGCGCTATCAGTTGATCGACCTCGCCACCGGGGAAATCCTGCTCGATGCCACCGCCGGTGCCGATGCCGGAATCGACGTGGTTTCCAGCGAATACGCCACCATCGCCGCCGAACAGACCGCACTCGAAAACCTTGCCAAAGAAGTCGCCGATCGAATGGCAACCCGCATTGCGCTGACTTTGCGCGATCGCACCGATGGAACAGCGGGTCGGTGAAGGCGACGCAACGGGACTTCGCCCGCGGGGTACCGCGCAGCGCCGCCACGGCTTCGATATTCTTTTTCTGTGGACCTGATGAAGCGGGCGCTTCCGCTGCGGCCAATGCCATTATCGAAAAGCTGCCGGATGCGGGGGAGCGGGTCGATGTAGTGGGGTCCGATTTGCGTAGGGATCCGGCCATGCTCGGCGACGAAGCGCGTTCGGAATCACTGTTTGGGGACAAGCGGCATATCCTTGTGAGGGCCAGCGGCGATGAAGCCCATGACGCAGTCAAGGCCCTGATCGAAACGGGGGAGGCAGGTGCCGGCGATGCCGCTCCGGTCCTGATCGTAGCGACATCGGCAACTGACAAGTCGCGCACGGCCAAGCTTCTCGAGAAGCGCGCCGATGCTTTGGTCGCGATGTTCTATCCGCCCGACCTGCAATCGGTGTCTGCATCCGTGCGTGCCATGGCGGATGCGGCAGGATTGCGCCTGGGCGGCGACCTAGCCGAACGGCTTGCTCGCGGAGCCGGGCTGGATGTCAGGCTTGCGCAATCCGAAGTTACCAAACTCGCCCTCTATTGCGATGCCGATCCGCAAGCTCCGAAGACCGCCTCGCTCGAAGACTATGACGAGATCGGCGCGTCGACCGAAGAAGACGGCTTCCAACCGCTTGTGAACGCGGTGATGGGTGGGGAATTGGGGCGCCTCGATCGCGAAATCCGCAGGATGCGCGAGCTTGGCCTCAACCCGGTCGGGCTATTGCTGGCGCTGGAGAGACGGGCGGCCCAACTGGTGCAGATCAGCGCCAAATTGGGGCCGCGCGGGTCGCTCGACAATCTCGGCAAGGGCGAAAAGGCGCAGCTCGGGATCTTCTGGCGCGAGGAGCGCGACATCCGGCAACAACTCGCGCGGTGGAGCCGTTCCAAGCTCGATCGACTGGTTCCGCGCCTGGTTGAATTGCATCGCACTTTGCTCGCGAACAGTCAGGCCGCCGAGTTGCTCCTGGCGCAAGACCTCGCGCAAATCGCTCGGTTCGCCGCGCGTCGATAGTCGATTTATCGGGAAAACTCTCTTCGCAGACGCAAAAAATTCGCATTTCGCGGTATATCTGTGCTTAAGGAATACTACGTGGGTCGAGCCACGAGGAACCGCGCTGCATGAATACCCAACCGGGGCCATTGCTTAAGGCAGTCGAGCCCGATCTGGTCGAACGCAAGATCGCACCGTCTCGCGAGAGGCGGCGGCTTCGCGCATACATTCTAATGTTGCTGATCGACGCGGTGCTCCTGCACCTTGGCTTTGCGCTCGCATCGTTGATCTATGAAGGCGTGTGGTGGGAAAAGCGCTCCATGTTGGCGGCGCAGACGATGCTTCCGGTGTTCTTCACCATTGCGCTCTACAATTCGACCTACTGCGTGAGAGCGCTGAGCGATTGGATTTTCGCTGCCCGGAAGGCGCTGATCGCCCTCGCAATCTCGGCGGGCCTGATCAACTTCGTTGCGTTCTACACCAAATCGAACGCTCAGTTCTCGCGCATTTCGGTGACCCTGGGCCTGCTGCTTGCGGCGCTGGCTCTGGTTACGTTCCGACGGTTGGTGCCGATCATCATTGAACGCTTTTGGGAAGGCCGCGTTCGCAACCAGTTGGTGATCAATGACGGTGGACCGACATTCTCGCTCGAAAAGTGCACCACGATTTCGGCCGCGAAATACGAACTGGATCCGACCAGTCACGATCCCTTTATGCTCGATCGCCTGGGGAAGCTGCTGCGCAATCAGGACCAGGTGGTCGTCAGTTGCCCGCGCGAGCGGCGCGAGGCGTGGGCGTTTCTGCTCAAGTCGACGGGTGTCTACGGGGAAATCGTGAGCGAGCCTGCACACACACTCGGCGCGGTCGGCGTGCATCGCTATGAGGGACAGGAACGAACCACGCTGGTCGTATCGACCGGTCCGCTCGGTTTGCGCGCGCGTATTTCCAAACGTGCGTTCGATTTCACTGCCGCGCTGGCCGGGCTGATCGTCCTGTCCCCGCTCCTCGCAATCGTCGCCTTGCTGATCAAGCTCGAGGACGGCGGTCCCGTGCTGTTCGTCCAGCGCCGACTGGGGCGCGGGAACCAATTCTTCGATATGCTCAAGTTCCGCAGCATGCGCGAAGAAAGGCTCGATCAGGACGGGAACCGCTCAACTGTGCGCGGCGATGACCGGATCACCCGGATCGGGGCGTTTATCCGCCGCACCAGCATCGACGAGCTTCCCCAGCTGGTCAACGTCCTGCGCGGCGACATGTCGGTTGTCGGACCGCGTCCCCATGCCCTGGGCAGCCGGGCGAACAGCAAGCTGTTTTGGGAGGTCGACAGCCGCTACTGGAAACGCCATTCGCTCAAACCGGGCCTGACCGGTCTTGCGCAAGTGCGCGGGCATCGGGGCGCAACCGAGCAGGAGAAGGATCTGACCGACCGGCTCCAATCCGACCTCGAATACATCTCCAGCTGGTCGCTGCGCCACGACGTGGCCATCCTGTTCAGGACGATTTGGGTGTTGCGGCACGAAAACGCTTACTAGGCACCGACTTCGCGAGCGGGTTTCACTCGCTTTCGTCGTCTTGCGGGACCGAGAAACTGCCGGTCACGCGGCCCGTGCTGCCTTCGGTGGAACCGGCCACCGAGCTGCCGGATGCCCGACCGTCCACGCTCGATAGCCCGGAACGCAAGTCGATTACCAAGCGGCCGCCGTTCAGGGTATCGCTGCCGCGTCGCAGCCGGACATTCCCGGCCATGGTTATGATCCTTCGGTTGAAATCGTAGATCGCGACATCGCCGCTTGCGCGTTCGTTTCCGCGAGTCAGGACGACGCCGCCCGAAGCGGTGATCCGATCGATTCGCAATTCCCCGGTGTCGTCGTAATTTACCAGCGTGCGGGCCGACTGGACCCGCAAGCCGGCCTGGTCGATCACGACGTTGCCGGACAGGACGACCCGGTTCTGGCGGTCCTGCAATTCGATCCGGTCCGCTGCATAATTCACAGGTGCCCGGGAATTGTGGCCGGCGATCGATTGGGCCTGCAGGCCAATACCGCCAACCAGCGCCGCAGTCATGGCGAAGCCGCCCGCCGCCCAGCCAAGCGCGATGAGACGCAACGGTTTGCGCCGGGCGCGCGATGGATCGAGGGTGGTTGACGTCATCACGGTACTCTCAATTTTCCGGGAACCATGGATAGCCTTGCATTTCCTTCAAGCGCCAGAGTGCGGGCGTTCAAATCGACTCTGATCGAGCGGGCCGAGAACGATCCGGCGGGAACTTCGCCTTCGACACCGTCATTGCCTTGCATGGTTCGCGCATCGAGATCGACCGACACACCGCTGGCGTTCATTGTGTAGCCGTCTGCAGCAGTCAGGCGCACTGTCCCGTCAACCGCCACGACCTCTTCGTCGAGATCGTAGGTGCCGCCCGGCGCGCTGATACGCGCAGGCCCGTCCGAAAGCAGCAATTGCGCGATGAGGTCGTCCATCCGCACCAGCCCTTCGGCGCTCGACCGCTGGACCGCTTCGCCGGCCGTGATCGAAAACGGTCGACCGGTGTCGTCGCGTCCCCGATACATGGCATTGTCGACGCTCAGTCGCTCGTTGATCATAGCTACCTTGTTGCGGTCGAGCAGGAAGCTCACTTCGCCGCGTGGCGATAACGGGGTGATAACCATCAAGGCGGCAACCACCCCAACCAGCATCGGCAGGACCCTGCCAAGAAACCCGATCAGACGGTCGTGCGAACCGCCCGGCGCAGCGAAATGCTGGCGACGGCCGCGCAGGGCCTTCGCTTCGCTGGTTTCGATGCGGCGTTTGATGACCATGGTGGCCGGTCTGCCTCCTCTCGCCTTACGAGTGGCTGAAGATGTCGTGGTCGGCCCACCCGGCAATGTCGAGCAGCGCGCGGGTCGGAAGAAAGTCGAAACAGGCCTGCGCGATCTCCATCCGCCCCTCGCGTTCGAGCCGGACCGTCAGCTCTTCGCGCAAACGGTGCAGGAAACGTACGTCCGATGCGGCGTAATCGCGTTGCGCTTCGGTGATTTCCGGCCCGCCCCAGTCGGAGCTTTGTTGCTGCTTCGAAATGTTCTCACCCAGCAGCTCGTCGGTCAGGTTCTTGAGTCCGTGGCGATCGGTGTAGGTGCGCACCAGCTTGCTTGCGATCTTGGTGCAGAACACCGGCCCGGCCATCACGCCGAGGTAGTACTGGATCGCCGCAAGATCGAACCGACCGTAATGATACAGCTTGGTGCGATTTTCGCCCGGGAGCGACTTCGAAGCGCCCAATCTCACCGCAATCCTCGGCGACCAGAGCCGCACAAAGCTGTATCACTATGGCCGGTTCGATCTCGCCGCGATCCAGTATTACCTCGGTGTTATGGCCGGTCCTGTGTTCTGCACCAAGATCGCGAGCAAACTGGTGCGGACCTACACCGATCGCCACGGGCTGAAGAACCTGACCGACGAATTGCTGGGCGAGACGATCTCGAAACAGCAACAGAGCTCCGACTGGGGCGGGCCGGAAATCACCGAAGCACAGCGCGAATACGCCGCTTCGG
>JAAUYH010010438.1_pt1 | contig 115043 bp, 116 predicted proteins | sample 7278061 | NCBI WGS metagenome assembly JAAUYH01 (sample SAMN14350203, study PRJNA611818) | marine sediment metagenome | isolation source: surface marine sediment (0.6m) | place: French Polynesia: Moorea | collected 2018-08 | reverse complement strand
GTCGTCGGTCAGCCCGTTTGCGTCGAGCGCGTCGAGCATCTTCCCGACCATTGCGTCCATGAAGGAAATCGACGCCAGATACCCCTGGACGATCTTTTCCCAGTAGCCGTCCGCGACAACCTGGTCGTGGAAATATTGCGTTTGATGAATGAAGTCTTTGAACTGCGGCAACGGATCATGCGGACCCGCTATCGGAAGCTGAATGTCCTCAAGTGGATAGAGATCGAAATACTCCTGCGGCACGATATAGGGCGTGTGCGGGCGGTACACACCGGCGGCGGCGAAGAACGGCTGCGCCCCCGACGCGTCGTACCCGTCGAGAAAATCCTCGATGAATTGCGCAGTCAGAAAATCCGGGTGGTTTGACAGATCGTTGATCGCCTCCAATCTGAATGGAGCGTCGGATTGGTCGGCGACGAATTGCTGGTAGTGATCGGCGATGGGCAGGACGAGAGACCGCGTGTCGGCAGACGGGTGAAAGACCTTGCCGGCGATCGCGGTCTCGAAACCGTTCTGGTGATACACAGCGGGGATCGTCTTGTTGGGATCGATTGCGCTGCCCCAGGGCGTCTTGTTCTCAAATATCTGGGTGTTCGATGGGTCCAGACCGCTGAGAAAGCTCGCCCGCGATGCATTGCAGACCGCCGCCTGTGCAAAGGCGTTTGCAAACAGCGCGCCGTCGCCGACAAGGCGGTCGAGGTTGGGCGTGTGCACGACGCCCGCGTAGCCGCCGAGACCGTCCATCCAGTCGTTGAAATCGTCCAGCGATATCAACAGCACGTTTTTTGGCTTTTCCACGGTTGCACTTGCAACCGCGTTCGAAAGGTGGGCTTCACCCTCGGAAGCTTCCGACTGCGCTGCGTTCAGGGCCGGCTCGTGTACTCCGGGCGTGGAATTGAATTCAGAATGGAACATTCATTCCTCAAAATATTACCGATCAATTTCTTTGACTTTGATAGTATCGCCAAGGCGGGCGTTCCGTCTTGATGTATGTCAATCGAGCAAAGTTCGACTTGAGCAAGGAGTTCCACGAGCCAAGGAATTGAACTATGGCACATGGAACTGATGAAACTGTTAGGAAAAATCGGCTTGGACCGGGCGGCGGGCTTTCCTGGCGTTCGAAGATGGCCGGGCATTGGGTATCGACTTCGTGGATTTCTCGGAACCATCAATGCATGTGCAGCCGACCACGGCACACCGATACCTGCACTTTGAGTGTCCTTATTTGCCGATCGTTCGAGTGAGCCTAAAGACGTCCCCGTCAAACCGACGGTGGTTCCATTTTTCCTGGCTCTCCGCGCTCGCCCCCTTCAAACCTGCCTATGCCTTCTCGGCGTTTCACCCCCAAACATTGGTTTTTTGCGAATTTGAAGGGTAGAGAGCGTGAACAACAGCCCTTCCAATATGCGACGGATTTTCGCCAAATCCGGTGGTTTCGGGCCTTCGCGCGCGCGGTCAACGAACCAGATCGTGCCCAGGGACATAATTTGCGCATTTGCAGACAATCTAGCGCTTGTCAAAATGGTGCGAATCGCCCTGCATCCCGGCGGCTGGTGTCTGCTCAGCTCGGTGGACGCTTACCGGCCACGCCGATCTCAATTTCCATGTCCGCACAGGTGACAGGTTCTGCGATCGTCGACAGATCTCGGATCGACGTCTCGTGAACCTCGCGCGAGAATGCGGCGCAGCCGTCTGTCAGGAGGTATAGCGAGAAGTCCCGGACATGAGCGTCGCGCAGAGTCGACGCCACACCACCATTGGTCACGATCCCGCACAGGATCAATGTGTCGATACCGGCCTTCCGCAGCACCCACTCCATACGGGTCATGTAGAAGGCCGAGTAGGCCACTTTCTCGACAGTGATGTCGGCGGGTTGCAGCGGATCGACCAGGGCATGCCCCCATGCGCCCGGTGCGAAGTCGCCCTGGCCGAGAAACGGGCGCAATCGCTTCAGGTGCGGCGAGATGAACGGCTGTCCGCCCTTGCCGGGCACCAGGGTGAACTGGGTCGAGACGATCCAGCCTCCGGCCCGGCGCAGCGCCTCTGCCACAGGAAGCACCCGGTCTGGCAGCGCGGCGATATCGGCATTGGCCTGGCCGCCACGGGCGTAAGCTCCTTCGGGATGAAGAAAGTCGTTCTGCAGGTCGACGATCAGCAGAGCGGTGCGGCTTGGGTCAAATGGCGCGCCTGTCATGATGTGGCTTTCTCGGCCGAAAGGAATAGGTTGCCAAATTCGTCGACCGAAGCGGTGAGGTCCGGGTCGACGAATATCGTTGTGTCTGGTTGTTCCAACAAAGCCGGACCATCGATCCGGCTGCCGGCGGCCAGAGAGAGGCGCTGATACACCGGAGTGTCCCAAAATCGCCCATGTGCGTAGACCCGACGCATTTCGGACCGGTACGCCTCGGGCGTCTTCCCGTCGCGCGGCGCGAAGAGTGTCATGTCCAAATCGGGCCGCCGCCCCGATACCGACACGCGGTAGTTCACCACACGCACCGGAATACCGTCGAGCAGGCGTCCATACGCGGCGCGATAGGTGCGGTCGAAGGCATCCTGGATCGCCTCTGCCGTCAGCCCGCCTGCCGGGATGTCGACCGGAACCGCCACGGTGTGGGTCTGGCCCAGATAAAGCATGTCGACCTCATAGAACCGGTCGATTCCGCGGAACGTCACGCCCGACGATGCGACTTCGGCTTCGGTCTCTTCGGCCACGGCCTGCATTTCCGCGCCCAAGCCGCCCGCATCCAGATCGTCCAGCAGGCGGTTCACCGTCTGCACCCTGTCATAGCGCATATCCGCCACCACGCATCCGAGCGCCGAGGTGACGCCGGGATAGCGCGGCACCAGCGCGGCGCCGAGGCCGACCTCTTTGATCAGCGCACCGGTATGCAGCGCACCGCCGCCGCCGAAGGGCATCGCGACGAACTTTGCGGGGTCGTGGCCCTTTTCGATGCTGACCAAGCGGATCGCACCGGCCATCTTTGCGTTGGCCAGCCGCAGGACCGCCTCGGCGGCGTCTTCGGCAGCCAGGCCCAGCTTGTCGCCGATCTCGGCTTGGATCGCGGCCCGCGCAGTATCGATATCCAGCCGGTCGAGCTTGCCGCCGATGGGTCGCTCGGCATTGATCCGGCCAAGCACCAGATTGGCATCGGTCACCGTTGGCCGCGTGTTCCCCTGACCATAGCAAACCGGGCCGGGGTGTGACCCGGCGCTCTCCGGCCCGACCTGCAACAACCCGCTGCGGTCCACCCAGGCGATCGAGCCGCCGCCCGCGCCAATCGTTGTTATCTCGATCATCGGCGTCCGCACGACCATGCCGAAATCTATCGAAGTCTGCGGCGCCAGCTCGACCCGACCGTCGGCGACCAGCGAAACATCGAACGACGTGCCGCCCATGTCACAGGTGATGATGTTGTCGAACCCTGCCGCGCTGGCGACGGCGCGTGCCGCGATCACCCCCGCCGCCGGGCCGGAAAGCGCTGTGCGCACCGGATACCGTTTGGCTGCGTCGATCGACATCACCCCGCCATTCGACTGCACGATGAGGACGTCGCCGGCAAAGGCGCTTTGGTCCAAAGCAACCTCAAGCCGGTCGAGATACGCCGAGACCACGGGCTGCAGATAGGCGTTCAAGGCGGCCGAACTCAGCCGCTCGAATTCGCGGATTTCCGGCAGGATCTCGGTCGCCGCCGTGACATAGCCGTTTGGCCAAACCGCGCGCACCGCCTCCACCGCGCGGCGCTCGTTTTCGGCGTTGGCGTATCCGTTGATAAAGAACACGCAGACCGCCTGGCAGCCTGCCTCCAGCAACTCCCGCGCCGCCTCTCGCACCTGCGCTGCGTCTACCGGCTCCAGGACCGTCCCGTCAGCCAAAACCCGCTCATCGACCTCCAGCCGTAGCTGCCGCGACACCACCGGCTCGAACGACCCGCGCAATCCCCAGGTCGTCGGCCGGTCCCGGCGTCGCATCTCAAGGACGTCCTTGAACCCACGCGTGGTGATGATGCCGGTCCTGGCGCCCTTGCGTTCAAGCAGCGCATTGGTGCCCACTGTGGTCCCATGGACGACCGTGCTGATCGTCGCGAAGTCCTCGACCTCGCGCCCGATCCCTTCGATGAGTCCCCTGGACTGGTCGCCGAAGGTCGAAGGCACCTTGGTGATCGCGATCTCTCCGCTGGCTTCATCCAGCACGAACACGTCCGTGAACGTGCCGCCCACATCGACGCCGACGATATGTGCCGGGCCGATCATCCACCGGCCTTTTCGGTGACGTATCCCAGTTCGATATCTCGCACCCGCGCCGCGTTGCTGCGCGCATCCTTGGCGCCATAACCGCCGCCGCCCGGGGTCTCCAGTCGTACGCGCTGGCCTTTCTTCAGATGGATGCCAACCATCTTCGACACCATCGGCGGCTCATGCTCGCCATCGTCCTGCTGAAAGAAGAACCGGTTCGCCGCCCCTGCGCCGCCGCCAACCACACCAGCCGGTGCATATTTGCCCCGTTCGCCGAAGAGAAACGCGGTCGCCTCGTCCTCCAGCAGCTCGATTTCATAGACCGCGCCCAGCCCGCCGTGGAATTTGCCTTCGCCACCGGAATCCGGCCGCAGCGCCCATTGCCGGAAGCAGACCGGATAAGCGGCCTCCAAGATCTCCAGGGGCGGGATCGTTGCGGTCGAGATCGGCGCGTTGCCGTGGTTCAGCCCATCGCCGGCACCATGCGCCCCGTGCCCGCCGCCGAAGAAGGAAAACATCACCCAGCGCTGGCCGTTCTTGCGGTGCCCGGCCAGCGACAGCGCGTTGATCGTCCCGTAGGCGCATGCCATCGCGTCATCCGGCGCAATCTGGGCCACCGCCTGGAAAACCACGTCGATCAAACGCAGAATGGTTTCGGTATAACCGGCCGTGGGTTTCGGCGCCGTGACCGACAGGATCGACTCCGGGTCGATCCGGAATTCCACCGGCTCCAGCACGCCGGCATTCGCCGGCACGTCGCCGAAGATGTGCTTCAGCGCGACGTAGCAGGCAGCGATGGTCGTCGCGCGCGAGATGTTCACCGGCCCCCGGCAGGCCTTGGCCGAGCGGGTGAAATCCAGCACCATGCGGTCGCCCTCGATGATGAGATCCAGTGCGATCTTCAACGGATCGTCCGTCACCCCGTCATTGTCGAGCCAGTCATCCGCCGACACCTTGCCTCGCGGCAGGTCCGAGATATACGCCCGCATCATCTCGGCGGCGCGGTCCTTCAGCGCAGCCAGACATGCGGCGGCGGTTGCGTCGCCGTATTCATCCAGCAGCGCGTGCACCCGCCGCTCGCCGAGTTCCAGCGCGTTGATCTGGCCGTTGAGATCGCCGTAAAGCGACATCGGCAGCCGTGAATTGGCTGACAGGATGTCGACGATATCCTGTTGAAAGGCGCCCTGATCGTAAAGCTTTACCGGCGGGATCAACATGCCCTCCTGGAACACCTCGGTCGCCGCCGGGTTGTAATTGCCCGGCACATTGCCGCCGACATCGTGCCAATGCCCGACCGAGGCGAGGTAGCAGAACACATTGCCATCCCGGAACACCGGTTTCACCAGCCGGAAATCGCTCAGATGCGTGCCGCCGTCATACGGGTCGTTGAAGATCCAGACATCGCCCTCGTTCGCGCCGCCTTGTGCCGCGGCTTTGTCGATCACTGCCTTCACCGCAAAGGCCATTACGCCGACAAAGATCGGCAAGCCCGATTTGCCCTGCACCAGCGTCTCGCCACTCTGTGCGTCGTAAAGTCCGTGCGACGCGTCGTGCGCCTCGGCGATGATCGGATTGAATGCCGAGCGGAACAATGTCGCGTCCATCTCGTCTGCGATCTGTTCGAAGCGACCCTTGAGGATCGCCAGGGTGACCGGGTCAATCGCTGTCATCGCGCCCCTCGAACCTTCGCCCCAATTCAAGCATCTCCGGCGTTCCGATCACGTCGTTCAGCGCGCTGAAATCGAACATCCGGTCGCGGAACCCGGCATTGGACCCGGTGGCGATCAGGTTGCCGTAATACTCCCGCGCCCTGGCTGCCAGCGTCCGTACGATCCCGCCGGGAAAGATCACCAGCGAGAACCCCAGTTCCTGAAGTTCCTGCGCCGTTAAGGCCGGGGTCTTGCCGCCCTCGACCATGTTCGCCATCAACGGCAACCGATCGGCAAAGCTGTCCGAGATCTGCCTGAGTTGGGCCATCGACTGGGGCGCCTCGACAAAGAGCATGTCCGCCCCGGCCTCGGAATACCGCTCGGCGCGATCAAGCGCTGCGTCGAACCCCTCGACCGAAATCGCGTCCGTACGAGCGATGATCAGCGTTTCTTCGCTGGAGCGCGCGTCGCAGGCTGCTGCGATCTTGCCCACCATCTCGGCTGCGGAAACCAGCGTCTTACCGTCGAGATGCCCACAGCGTTTCGGCAACGTTTGGTCTTCGAATTGCAGGGCATTGGCGCCCATCCGCTCGAACGCCCGCGTCGTACGCTGCACGTTCAGCGCATTGCCGAACCCGTTGTCGGCATCGACCACGATCGGCAGTGCGATCCGGTCGCGTAGCACGGCGATGGTGTCGGCCACCTCGCTCATCGCGACCAGCCCAATATCGGGCCTTCCAAAACGGGTATAGGCGATGGCAGCACCCGACAGGTACACCGCCTGTGCGCCGGCCTGTTCGGCGATCAAACCGGTCAGCGCATCGAACACGCCGGGCGCAAGCAATATGTCGGGCTGGGAAAGGCGGGCGCGAAGGCTCATCGCGCAGCCTCACGCTGCGCAGCAAAGCGTCTTTTCAGATGAGGTACCAGACCGCCGTCGGAAAGGAGCGCGCGCAGGTTGTCGGGCAGCGGCTCCAGCGGGACGGCGCGGACTTTGTCAGTCAGGTGCAGGGTCGAAGACGGCAGATCGAGCGTCGCCCGGTCGCCCTCTTCGATCCCGTCCAAATCGGGCAAGACCAGCACCGGCAGGCCCAGATTGACCGCGTTGCGATAGAAGATCCCGGCGAAGGACCGCGCCAGAACTGCGGCGATGCCCAGATGCTTCAAAGCCTCGGCGGCCTGTTCGCGCGACGAGCCAATCCCGAAATTGCGCCCTGCCACCAAGATATCGCCGGGACGCACAGATCCCGCGAAATCCGGGCGCAGCGCCTCCAGACAATGCGTCGCCAGCACCTCGATCCCGCCGCGCATGTACCGCCCCGAAGCAAGCTGATCGGTATCGACATTGTCGCCGACCAAAAAGATGCGCCCCCCGCTCATGCGGCCTCCTCAGGCAAAAACTCACGCGGGTCCGTGATCTCTCCGGTCACGGCAGAGGCGGCTACGGTCAGCGGCGAGGCCAGCCAGACCTCGGAACTGGCATCGCCCATTCGTCCGCGGAAATTCCGCGCGGTGGACGAGATGCAGATCACGCCTGCGCCCAAACGGTGTGCGCCGTAGCCGGCGCAGATGCCGCAGGCGTTCGGTAACAGCGTGGCGCCGGCCTCCTCCAGCGCCTTCAGCGTCCCATCTGCGGCGGCGCGGTCTTGGTCCTGACGCGAGGATGGCGCGACCAGCAAGCTGACACCATCCCTCGTCCTGCGGCCCCGCAACACAGAGGCCGCCGCACGCAGGTCGTCGTATTTCGCACCTGTGCAAGCACCGATATAGGCCACGTCAACGCCAGTTTTCGGCGCATCGGTCACCGGGCCGGCATTGGCAGGCGAATGCGGTGCGGCGACCTGCGGAACCAGCACCGATGCATCGAAGCGGTGATGCGCCAGCAGCTCTGCGCCGGGGTCGGTCGCCAGATCGCGCTCCGGGCCGACCGGAACGCCCCGCTTCGCCAGATATTCCGCCGTCACCGCATCCGGCGCGATCAGCCCGGTCTGTGCGCCCAACTCGGCGGCCATGTTCGACAGCGTCATGCGCTCTTGCATCGACAACGCAGCAATGGCCTCGCCAGTGTATTCCACCGCCTGATACTGCCCGCCATCCATGCCCAGCCGCCCGCAAAGCGCCAGCATGATATCCTTGGCGACGACGCCCCTGCCCAGCCGTCCGGTCCACTCCAGCAGGATCGTGCCGGGCACCTTGATCCAGATCTCGCCAGTGGCCAGCACACCAGCCATTTCCGTGGCGCCGACGCCAAACATATACGCTCCGAACGCCCCGCCGGTCGGCGAATGGCTATCACCGCCGACCACGAACATGCCCGGCCGCAGATGCCCGCGCTCGGGCAGCACCACATGGCATATGCCCTGTCCGTCATGGAACGCCACCTGCTTGTCCCGCGCCCAGTCGCGGGTCAGTTGCAGAATGCGCGCCCCTTCGCCGGTATCACCCGGCACGAAATGGTCCGAGATCAGAACCACCTTGTCGCGATCCCAAAGCCCGACACCCAGGTCCTGCAGGATCGGCTCCACCCGCCGCGGCCCGCCGCTGTCGTGGATCATCGCCAGGTCGACCTGCGCTGTCACCACATCGCCAGGCGTCACGCGCACGCGGCCCGCTGCCCGGGCGATGATCTTCTGCGCCAGGGTCGCCGCCATCCTCAGGCCTCCGCCCCGAAAGCGGGCGCGTCCGCGGTTTGCGCGATCATCCCGGCTGCGGGCGTCCAGGTCTTGCCGTCGTCACCCTCGACCCGCCGCATTGACATCGCAAAGCGGTAGACGTCCGGGCGATAGAGTGCCCGGATAAATTCCACCGGGCGCTCGTTCACATCCCGCACCGTGCGTTGCACTTCGATCAACGGGTTGCCCGGCGCAACCTCCAGCGCTGCCGCCACATCCGGATCGGCCAGCGTCGCGCTTATCGTTTGCGATGCCGAGGCCACGGTTACACCCGCCGCCTCGAGAAGCTTCAGCAGCGCCACATCGCCCAGATCATCCGCGGCATACTTTCGCCCGATCTCCTCGGGTACGTGCGTCACCAGATGCGACATCGGCACACCCTTGAGCCGCCGCATCCGCACCGCACGCTGCACCGGCGCGCCCGGCGGCAAGGCCAAGGCGGCGGCAACCGCCGCCGTCGCCGGAACGTAGCCGAACTCCAGAACGGACACGTCGGTGTCCCGCGCCATGGCCGAGACGTTTTCCAGCCAACCCTCGAGGGCCGCGTTCATCACCTGACCGCCAAGCGCCTCGGCGACGCGCGTACCACGGCCCCGTTCGCGCACGACAAGACCGGCATCTGCCAGATCATTAAGCGCACGCTTCACCGTTATGCGAGAGACGCCCAACTCGTCGCAAAGCTCGTGCTCGCTGGGCAGCAGGTCACCCGGCGCCAGCTCTCCCGAACCGATCCGCGCCTTCAGGATCAGAAATATCTGCCGGTAAAGCGGCATGCCAGGGCCACGGTCCAGTTTACCGATGGGAACAGTCTGTCGGGCTGAGGTGGCCAAAACTACACCGCGCGTATCTGTTGACGATATAATGATATATCTTTATGTCATTTAAAAGGTCAACGCGTAAATCCGGCGCACAAGCCCGGCGCGGACCGGAACCGACAAGGGGGTGTCGCGATGTTCAGTGGCTTGCATCCGATCCGTCTCCGGCGCTGCCGGATCGACGGGGTCCGATAGACTATGGCGGGCGAGGGCGGCATGCTGAAGCGCCTCGACGACCTGCTCGAAAAGGCGCTCTACTACGCCTCGGGCATCCTTTTGATCATCATCGCAACGGCCGTGTTCTACGCCGTCACCATGCGCTACGTCTTCAACGAACCGCCGCTTTGGGCCGACGAGGCGCCGCGTGCGTTCTTTCTTTGGATGACCTATCTCGGCATCGCGGTGGCCACCAAGCGCGGCCAGAACATCCGCGTGACGCATTTCATCGACAAGGTCGCCGCCAAGCCGCGCATGATCCTGGAAACGTTCATGCACATCCTGGTGCTGATCATGCTGGCGACATTGGTGTGGTTCAACATGCCGATCCTGAAGCTGCAGGCAGGCGGCAGCATGCTGTCCACGGGCTGGAGCTTCGTCTGGCTCTACGCGCCGGTCTCGGTCGGCAGCCTTCTGATGCTGTTTTATCAAAGCCGGCTGATGATCCGCACCGTGATGGACTACCGCGCGGCAACCGGCGGAGGCGCGTAGGATGCTGCTCGTCTCGATGATTGCCATCCTCTTCATCTTCTCGCTTCTGGGGATGGAGATCGCCTGGGCCATCGGTCTGGCCGCCTTCGGCTATCTGACGCTGGCGCAATTCACCGACAGCTTCACGCCGATGGTCCTCTTCGCCCAGCAAATGACCTCGGGCGTCAATTCCTTCGTGCTTCTGGCGATCCCGCTTTTCATCTTCGCAGGCGAGTTGATGAACGTCACCGGCGTCACCCGCCGGATCGTGGGCTTCGCCGCCTCGCTGGTGGGCCACCGCAACGGCGGGCTGGCCAATGTCGGCGTCACCGCGAATTTCATCATGTCGGGCTGCTCGGGCTCGGCGCTGGCCGACGCCGCGGCGACCGGGACTGTCCTGCTGCCCGAGATGAAGAAACGCGGTTTCAAGCCGGCGTTTTCCAGCGCGGTGATCGCCTCGGCCGCCACCGTCGGCCCGATCGTCCCGCCGTCGATCTCCTTCGTGCTGCTTGGTGCGATCGTGAACATCTCGGTGGGCCAGCTGTTTCTTGGCGGCGTCGTGCCTGGTGCGCTGATGTTCATCGCCATGTTCGCCATCACCTGGTGGATCTGCCGCAGCCGGCAATACCCGGTCGAGACACGTGCCACCGGCAGTGAACGCGTCAACGCCTTCATCGAGGGCATTCCGGCGCTGATCGCACCCGGCATCATCGTCGGTGCGATCATCATGGGTGTCGCGACGCCGACCGAATCCGCGGCCATCGCGGCGTTCTACGTGCTGTTCCTGGGTATCTTCATCTACCGCAATCTGTCGCTGGTGCAGATCCTGAACGCTGCCAGCCACGCGGCCGTTGCCACATCCGTCATCATGCTGACCGTGGCCACGTCGAAGATCTTCGCCTGGCTGGCGGTCAAGGAAAACCTCGGCGTGATCCTTACCGACGCCATGCTCTGGGTCACCGACGAGGTCTGGGCGCTCTTGCTGATGATCAACGCCATGCTGCTGATCCTTGGCATGATCATGGAAATCCTGCCGATCATGCTGATCCTCGCGCCGGTGCTCTTTCCGCTGCTGACCGGGCTCGGCATCGACGAGGTGCATTTCGGCGTCGTCATGGTGCTGAACCTGATGATCGGGATGATCACGCCGCCAATCGGCTTGAACCTGTTCATCATCTCGTCCATCGGCGGGGTCGGCGTGATTGACATCTTCAAAGAGGCGGTCCCCTATTTCTTCATCCTGGTCGGGGTCCTGCTGATCATCACCTATTTCCCGGCAATCACGTTGTTCCTGCCGGAATTGTTCTTCGACCGATAAGCGGGCGCGGGCGCCCCGAACGGCAAAACCAAGGGAGGCTATGCCATGACCATCTCACGACGTTCCTTCAACATCGGGCTCGGAACGGCCGGTCTCGCCGGCGCGTTCGCCGGCCTGCCGGCACAGGCCGCGCAGATGCTGATCTACGGCAACGCAGGCAATATCGACAGCGCGTCGAACAAATTCGCCAAGAAGTGGCTCGATCTGGTGACCGAGCGCACCGGTGGCGAGCTGACCTTCGACATCAAGGCCGGCACCATCGGCGGCGGCAAGGACGTGCTCGATGGCACCGCACTTGGCACGGTACAGATCTATAACGGCGCCTATACCGGCCTGCGTGAATTCGACGTGTTCTACGCGCCCTATTTCGCCCGCGATTCGAACCACGCCCAGGCGATCGCCAACGACCTGCTCTACGACGAATTGAATGCAGCGGTGCAGAACCGGTATCCCGGTCTGCGGTACCTCAGTGTCGCACGTGCCGGTCCCTGGAAGCTGTTCACCAATGAAAAGCTCGAAACCTTCGACGACCTGAAGGGCATGAAGATCCGCGCGCCCGAGATCGAGGGCGTGATCGCAGGGCTCGAACAGGTGGGCGCCAAGCCCACGGTCATTCCGTTCAACGAGCTATACGGAGCATTGCAGCAGGGTGTCGTCGACGGCATGGCGACGCTGGGCAACCTGATGATCACCCAGAAGTTCTATGAAGTGGTCAAGCACTGCTATCAGAACGACTGGGGCATCGGGCTCGACAAGCAGATGATCAATGTCGGTGCATGGAACAGCCTCAGCGAGGAGCAGCAGACGATCCTCGTGGACACGTTCAACGAGCTGGAGCCGCAGGATTTCTTCCGCGCCACCGAAGAGGCCGAGATCGAGAACTTCAGGCAGTGGCGCGAGTTCAACGGAGAGGACTCAACGCCGCTTCTGGATGCCACCGCGGCGCAGGCGACACTCGAACCGGCGATCAAGGCGCTGGCCGACGATATCTTCGGCGAAGGCACCTACGACCGCATCCAGGCGATCTGATCGCATCACTCCCCGCCGCCGAGGATCATCTCGGCGGCCTTTTCGGCGACCATGATCGTCGGCCCGGCGGTGTTGGTCGATGGTATCGACGGAAAGATCGAGGCATCGGCCACCCGCAACCCCTCGGCGCCCCGCACCCGCAATTCCGGATCCACCACCGAGCCTGCGTCTGCCCCCATCCGGCACGTTCCGCACAGGTGATGCACGGTGCTCGCGGTCTGCCGCACCCAGGCCGTCAGCGCCTTGCGCGAGGTGATCCCTGGCCCCGGCGATGTTTCGCGCCCGCGATAAACATCGAACGGCGCCTGCGCGAAGACCTCGCGCAACATCCCCACCGCGTCCACCAGCTGCCCGACATCGCGCGGGTCCGACAGGTAATTCACCCGGATGTCCAGCGCCGCGTCCGTCGCCGCACCGGTCAGCCGCAGCCGCCCCCGGCTGGCCGGCCGCATTACCGAGGCATTGGCCATGAACCCCGGTGCCTCATTTACCGGTTTCGCAAACGGATTGAACCGCACAGTGGCGCTTGAAAGCGCAGGCAGGAAATGGCTCTGGATGTTCGGTATTTCCGCACCCGGCCCGCGCAGATACGCCCCGGACTCCAACGGAAATACCGTCATCGGCCCGGTGCCGAAGGCCCAGGCCTTCAGGAACTCCCGCGCCGCCCGGTCGATCCGCGTCAGCCCGTGCAGCGTCGCCGCCTCTGGCGCCTCGTGACACACCCGGATCAGCACATGATCGTGCAGGTTTCCGCCCACCTCCGGCAGTTCCACCAACGGGTCAATGCCCAGGTCCGCCAGTTCATCCGCCGGTCCGATGCCGGAGCGCATCAGGATCGCCGGCGATCCGATCGCTCCGGCCGACAGTACGACTTCGGCCCCGGCATGGAGAACCTCACGCCGCCCGCGTTGGATCACCTCGACGCCCGCGGCGCGCGCGCCGTCGAAGACGACCCGCGAGACTTCGGCGCCGCTCAGAACAGTCAGGTTCGCCCGCCCCGCCGTCGCGCCCAGAAACGCCGTTGCGGTGCTTTCCCGGCGCCCGTTGCGAATAGTGAAATGATAGTACCCGAACCCTTCGGCATCCGGCGCGTTGAAGTCGGTGCATCGTGGATACCCGGCGGCGACGCCCGCCTCGACGAAGGCCTCGACCAGCGGGCTGACCGGGATCTGCCGCCGGGATACGGTCAGCGGCCCGTCACTTCCATGATGCCCGGCGCCTCCCGGCCCGGCGAACCGTTCGGATTTCAGGAAATAGGGACGCACGCCGGCCCAGGACCAGCCCGGCATCCCCGCCTGCGCCCAAGCGTCATAGTCCTGCGGCAGGCCCCGGACATAGACCATGCCGTTGATCGCAGTCGATCCGCCCAATACCTTGCCGCGTGGCAGATCGACCTGCCGGCCAACGATCCCCGGCTCGTCGCCCGTCCGGTACCGCCAGACATGCCGCCGCCCGCGCAGCAGCATCGCGGTCATCATCGGCACCTTCAGCGTCGGGTCGTGCCGCCCGCGCCCCCCGGCCTCGATCAACAGCACCCGCGTGTCCGGATTCTCTGACAGCCGCGCCGCGAGAACGCAGCCCGCCGCCCCGGCACCGACGACGATATGAGACCAGCCTCGCGCCTGCACCGTCACGATTTGCCCGAGGCTTCGTCGAACCCGCCTTGTCCGGTCATCCGCGCCCAGGCGGCATAGGGCGCACTGGCCTTCACCTTGCCCGCCACGATCAACTCGCGCCAAACATCGCAGGCATCGACGAAATTCGGTACCCCGCCGGGGAACATCGCCAGGCTCAGTCCTTCCGCAATGGCGCCTTCCTCAGCCCCCGCCTCGTAGGCTCCGACGATATGTTCACCGACCCAGACCCAGCGCCGATGGCACTGGTGTGCCGCCGCAAGACCGATCTCGGCCACCCACCGGTCAACGACGAACCGCTCCCGCAGTGCGTCCAGCCCGTTGCGATAGGCGTGCACACCGTCGAAACCGTCCAGATGTGGCGCCCAATGCGCTTCGACAAATCCGTGCCGGTCCGCCCCGTCCGCCCAGGCCGCCAGCGCCAATGCCGTCTCGACATCCGCCTCGCTGCCACCGCCTTTGCGCAGACGGTCGATATGATGGGTGGCGATTGCCTCGCCGGTGGAGACCAGGATGATCAGCCAGACGATTTCCTTCTGGTGCAAACTCATCGCCCTGTCGCTAAGTGTCAGCGCTGAATACGTGGCATCATAGGCGGCCAGAAGTTCGGGCGACGACACCGCCAGAAGCCCGTGATGCGGCAACAGATACCCGCGTTTGGCCCGTAGCGCAGCCAGGGCGGTTTCCACTTCGGCCACAGTTTGCGGCACTTGGCTGTCGTTCTGCATTGCTCCTCCCGCCTTACGCTCTGGGCCAACGATAGGTCGCACTCGGCCAAAACCCAACCGCTCACGTTGCAAGCCAACCGGGCCGAAGCTAGGCTTTTGTGGGGGGAGGCTCGAGAAACATATGGGCAGACTCGACGGAAAGACAGCGGTCGTCACCGGCGCCGGCAGAGGCATCGGACACGCCATCGCCGAGCGGTTCCATGGCGAAGGCGCGACCCTCGCGCTGCTTGATGCCGAGACCGAGGCCGCAGACAACCTCGCCCGCGAACTCGGCGGCGGGACACTGTCACATCCGGTCGACGTATCCGATGAAACTTCGGTCAATTCGGCAATCGGAGCCGTTCTGTCCGCGTTTGGGCGTATCGACATCCTGGTCAACAATGCCGCCGCGCCGAACACGCGCGCGCCGGTCGCCGACATGGCCCTGGCAGACTGGCGGCGCGCGCTCGACGTCAACCTGACCGGAGCGTTTCTGGTCGGCCGCGCAGTATTGAGCTCGATGCGCCGAACCGGCGGCGTCATCATCAACGTCGCCTCGCAACTGGGCAGTGTCGCGGTGCCGCACAGTGCCGCCTATTGTGCGTCCAAGGGCGGCCTCTTGCAACTGACCCGGGCGATGGCGCTGGACCATGCCGGCGACGGCGTGCGGGTCAACAGCCTGTCGCCGGGCGCGGTGATGACGCACCGGCTGACGGCGATCTATGGCTCAGAGGACGCGGCGCAGACCGCACTGGCACCGAAGCATCCGATCGGACGGATCGGCCGTCCGGACGATGTCGCAGGCGCGGCGGTCTTCCTGGCTTCGGACGAGTCTGGTTTTATGACCGGCGCCGACCTTGTGGTCGATGGTGGGTATTTGGCGCAATGACCGAGGCCGAAGCTCTGGTGATGCGGCTTCTCAAAGCGCTCGAAGCGCGTGACTTCGACACCGCCGCGGCTTGTTTTGCGCCAGGCGGCCAAATGGTCTTTCCCGGCGGCGCCATCTTCGCCACGCTCGATCAGCTCATCGACTGGGCCCGTCCGCGCTATCAGCGCGTGGCGAAGCGTATCGAGCGGATGGACACGGCCGAAGCCGCCGACGGCACTGTGGTGATCTGCCAGGGCACACTTCATGGGCTTTGGCCCGATGGCACCCCGTTCGAGGGCATCCGTTTCGCCGACTGGTTCCTGATCCGCGATGGGTTGATCGTCCGGCAACATGTCTGGAACGATCTTGCAGAAAATCGCGGCGCCTGAGCGCCCCGTCCCGACGGGTGATCTGACGCCGCAGGTTGGTGGTATTTTCGTCCTTGAAATCATAAGGTTAGAAAAATGCCTTGGCTAGGACATTTCGTCCCTTGCGGACAAAACCCGTTGCCGGAACCGCTCTCTCCAAGCTTCCCCCGTGATCCAGGGCCGCAGGTTCTGGGCTGACGGCGCCTCGCCCCTCAGGACCAGCAGCGCCCGCCACATCAGGCAAAGGTTTGGAGAGATCACCGGCACGCCCGCCCCTTTCGCCCGTAGCAGTGTCGGCAGCGTCGGCAACCCCGTGCCCAACATCGCGACGGCCTCCAGGTTTTTCGATCCGAGTGCCTCAAGCCCGGTCTCCGATGCGCTCGCCGAAAGCGAATAGATCGGATGAAACGCCTGATCGTCGCTGGTTATCCGATGCACCGCGGCGACCTTGAGCCCGCGCTTGGCCCAATAGTCCAGCGCCCGTCCATGCAACGGATCCCCATAGGGTGAAATGATCCCGACCCGCCGCGCACCCAGAACGCGAAGGGCATCCGCCACTGCATTGGCCGCCGTGATCAGCCGATAGCCCCGCCGGCTCTCAATCTTGGCCAAGGTCTCGTTCTCCCGGTCAGGGTCGACCAAGTAGGCTGCACCGGTACAGGCAAAGATTACCGCGGCCAACGGTGCATTCGCGAAGCGGTCCAGCGTCCACTCCAGGGACAGCACGTAATCCACCAGCCGATCATCCATCGACGCCTTTTCGCTCGTCAGGCGCGCGGTCAAGAGCCCGACACCGGCCGGGCAAAGGATCGTGAATTCGGGTTCTGCCGTCGTGTTGGCCTGCGGCGTGAGCACGCCAATCAACCCAAGCGGAGCATATTCGGTCATGGCACACAGTTCAGATTCATACGCTCGATGATTGGCGAAATCCTTGGCTGGTCAAGTCCATTGGCGGCCGAGACGGAATTCTCCGGATATGGAGCTACGCGATCCAGCTCCGATACGTCCTCGCGGCTTCGGGCAACCCGGAATGTCATCCGGCCTCAGCTCTGTGCGGGCCGCCACTTTCGGCCGAACGCCATCAACACGATCATCAGCACACCCGCGATGTTGATCCAGACGGCGCTCGTCGCCGCGTTGTATGGCAGGAGAATGGCCATTCCTCCTCCAGCAGAGATTAGACGCCGGAAGGGCGAAAGCGGTTGCGTAAGGAACCCGACAACACCGGCCGTTACAAAATAGACGCCGACCGCTGCAGTGATCAGCGTCACCGATACCTCGAACCCGGATCCTTCCATCAACAGGGCCGGCGAAGTCGCAAACAGAAATGGGATGAGGTAAGCAGGCCACGCGATGCGGACAGCCTCCCAGCCGGTTCGCATCGGCGGCGCCATCGCCATGTTCGCAGCCACAAACGCCGCGATGGCAACGGGCGGCGTGAGCATAGAGAGCATTCCAAAATAAAGCACGAAAAGATGCGCCGCCATTGGCTGCAGGCCAAGTTCCACCAAGGGTGGCGCGGCCAGAGAGGCCAAAAGAAGGTACACACCGACAGTGGGCAGCCCCATACCCATCACGATGCAGACAGCCGCCGTCACCAACAACAGCAACAAAAGGCTGGATTCACCAAGCTGCACGAGGAAAAAGCCCAGTCCGAACGAAAGGCCAGAACGCGCGACCAGCCCAATGATCATACCCGCGATCGCACAGATCAGAATGATCTCCACTGCGGCCTTGCCAGCTGCGATCAAGACCTCGAAGACGATCCGGGGCGAGATCCGCCGCCCGTCATAAGTTCGGATCAGAGAGAGGCCAAAAAGAACCAGTATCGCGATCAACGCCGATGTCTCTGGCCTCAAATTGAAGCTGAAAAGGCAGATGATGAGGACGGCGAACGGGGCAAAAACGAACCAACCGCGCTTCGCGACGCTGGCGAGTGCCGGAATGCGGCTTTCCTCTACGCGGCTGATGCCCAACCGGCCCGCCTCGAGATCTGCGAAGACGAACAGGCTGAAGTAATAAAGGATGGATGGCGCCAGCGCAGCCAGCATCACGGCCGTATAGGTCGCCTGCAGGTTCTCGGCGAGCAGAAAGGCGGCCGCGCCCATGATGGGCGGCATCAACTGGCCGCCGGTGGACGCGGACGCCTCGATGGCCGCCGCGGTTTTTGGACGGTAGCCGCCATCCTTCATCATCGGGATCGTGATCGCGCCCGTGGACGCGACATTGGAAACGGCGCTGCCGGAGACGGAGCCAAAAAACGCCGATCCGAGAATGGCGATCTTGCCCGCCCCGCCGCGCCTTCGCCCCGCGAGGGCGAGCGAGAAATCCGAGAAGAACGCAGAGCCACCGGTCGCCAGCAGAAGCTGCGACAGGATCAGAAACGGCAAGACAACCGCAACGGCAATGCTCAATGCCGCACCGGCGAGCGAGGCGCTGTCGAGCACCAGGAAGGTCAGCAACCGGTCCGGCGCGATGGAGCGGCTTTGCAGGGGACCGGAAAACTCACTGGAGAATAGGGCGTAGAGACAAACGCAGGCGAGGATGACGATCAGGCTCCAACCCATCGTCCTTCGCACGGCCTCGATAATCAGCGTGAATCCGATGATCGAGATGATCAGAGCTTCGGTCGGATGATAGAACACATTTTCCGACAGGGTCGGAAACCGCACGGCGAGCCACCCTCCAAAGCAGAGCGACGCAGCCGCCAGTATCCATGAGACCAAAGGCCTGCGCCCCGCCGTTGTCAGGTATGCGATCGCCATGGACATTGCGAGCGCAACGATCAGGATTTGTTCGGTATAGACGCGCCATCCGATCCAGAGCGGCGCACCCGACGACCAGAATATCGCGGTGAGGGTGGTGAGCGCGGCAAGCCCGGCGACAAGGCTATGGCCGCCGCGCATCATTGCAGGCATGGCGTCAGACGTCTTCGATCATTCGGTCCAAACGCCCTTTTCCCGGAAGAACTTGATGGCACCGGGGTGGTACTCGACACCCACGTCCATACCCATCTGCTCTTTGGTGAACCCGCGCCAGAACGGCCCACCGGCAAGCAGGTCGCTCTCTTTTTCCCAGAGCGCCGCGACGGCTTGATAGACCATGTCGTCCGAAACCTCTGCATTGGCCCACAGCGTGTAGTCGAAGACGTTCACGTTTGTGTCCGTCACGATGCCCGGGATGTTCGCATCCGCCCCCAGGGTCTGGGAATAGGTTTGCGGCAGAAACTGCCTCATCCGATCGATTGCGACTTCGCTGTCGTCGAGGGAGAGATAGCGAATGCCGAAGGTCGCATCGAACTCGCGGCTGTTGCCCGCACCCACGACGACGATGGTGACGTCGGTCGATCCTTCCTGGAAGCTCGCCCACATACGCGGAAAGTTCGGCACTGCGACGCCCTCGACGTCGTCCAGCGTCATCTCCGCGTTTGCGAGGTAACCCTTGGTGACGTAGTCGCCCAACGCCCTGTCGGCAAAGACGGGCACGCGTTTGCCCTTGAGGTCCGTTATCGACTGGATGTCACTGTCCCGGCGCACGATATAGGCATTTCGGAACGGCATGAGCCGTGCGACCATCTTGAGGTTGGGATTGGGCCGGCCTTCGGACATCCCGGTGCCATTCACAGCGTAGGTCAACTGAACGATGTTGGAGATGCCGAACTCGATCTCGCCGGCGTTGACCAGCGGAATGTAGTCCGCGGTATTCGCCAACTCTTGCGGACGCATCTGGAAAGGCGCCGCCTCGGAGATCGCCGCGGCGAGTGTGCGTCCGACCTGACTGGTCCCGCCTCGCGCCGTCGAGCCAAGCGCAGCCACCTGCGCCGCCGCGGAACCCGCAATGGCGACAAGCACCAAGGCGGCGCCGATGAACATACTCATTCGCATAGTCAGTCTCCCTGCTTTCAGTGTCTCTCGAAGAGGGGCCCATGCCCCGAGAACTGATCGTTGATCCCCATTGCCCTCAGCGCGTGCCAGTAGGTTGCCGCATTGATTGCGATGAAGGGCTTGCCATATTCCTTCTCCAACTCGACGCAGAGCGCGCACATGGAAAGATTCGTGCCGACCTGCACGAAGGCATCGACATCGTCGCCATCCATTTCCGAAACGTGAGCGCGCAGTTCTTCCGGCTGCACCTGGGCGATGGCGACAGGGCTCGGGCATTTCAGGCCCCGGAAACGCACGACGTCGAAGCCGCAGTCCTGAAAGAACATCGTGACGTTCTTGTCGGATACAGGAAAGTAGGGAGAGATCACAGCAATCCGCTTTGCCCCAGCAAGGTTCAGAGCCGCCTCACAAGCGAAAGATCCGGCAGACACGCGACGCCCGCAATGATCGGAAAGCTCCTGCATCCTTTTTTCCGACGCAGCACGACCGTCCCAGAACATCAAAGCCGACATCCCCATGATCAGGTAATCGGGCTCGCACGTCATACAGCGATCGACCGCTTCGTAAAGCGTGGCCCCTATCGCTTCGACAAGCGCAACAAACTCGTCATCGCTCCGAACCTTCATATTCGGAACGAAGATACGTCCGAAATGGTTGGTTACGCCCGTGACGCGAAAGTCATCCATGTCGGGCTGGACGATGGTGTTGGTGGAGGGCGCGACGATAGCGAACTTGCTTCGCCATCCGCGTGCGTCTTTCGCCATGAAAGCCCCTCCTGCACTGATCGTTAACAGTGTAGATATTCCGATTGTCCTTCCGTCAAGGAGTTGTCCGGACAAATTATTGCCCCATCATTATTGCGAACGAAGGGTCGGCGGGCGATACAGGGTGCCTTCCGAACCGCCGGAGGCTGCAGAAGAGGTATCCGACATGTCAGACCCGAAGCTAAGAGAAATGATCACCGGCGGTCGGTTCATAACGGCGCCCGGCGTGTTCGACATGATCTCGACCCTTGTTGCGGACAGGATGGGGTTTCCGGCGCTCTACGTGACGGGATACGGTGTATCCGCCTCGCATCTGGGTCTGCCGGATGCAGGTCTCATGACCTACACCGATATGGCGGACCGTGTGCGGCGGATTGCCGAAGCCGCCGAAACACCGGTGATCGCTGACGCCGACACCGGTTACGGCGGCCTTCTGAATGTCCGGCACGCCGTGCGGGGCTACGAAGCCGCCGGTGTTTCTGCGATCCAGATCGAAGATCAGGAGTTTCCCAAGAAGTGCGGCCATACCCTTGGGCGCCGGGTGATTCCGCTGAAGGACATGGTTTCAAAGATCAAAGTCGCGGTCGACAGTCGATCCAGCGCGGATTTCCTGGTGATTGCACGCACGGACAGCCGAACATCGCTGGGATTGGACGAAGCGCTGCGCCGCGCGGAGGCTTTCAGCGAAGCTGGGGCTGACGTTATCTTCGTCGAGAGCCCGGAAAGCGAGCAGGAGATGCGCGCGATCAATGCCGCGATAGACAAGCCGACGCTTGCGAACATGGTTTCGGGCGGACGCACACCGATCCTTCCGGCCGAGGAACTCCAGAAACTGGGCTTTGCGATCGGCATTCATCCGGCGCTGGGTTTCTTGGCGGTTGGCGCCGCACTGAAATCCGCCTACGGCGTTCTCGCTGAAACAGGCGACGTCAAAGGCGCCGCTCTTGAGGACTTTGGCGAGTTCAACAAACTGGTCGGCTTTGAAGACGTCTGGGAGTTCGACGCACGCTGGGCCGAAATCTAGCCCGCATCCAGGCTGAGGCTTGCGCGGTGAATGTATCTGTCACCGCCACGATGCCAGTTGAACGAGGCGATGAGAGTCCCCGAGGCGGCCGAGTAGCGGCGCATGATCCTGAGAACGGGAGCATCGGCGGTGAGCCCCAGCGCCGCTGCGACATGAACGGGGGCGGGTAGCGCCTGCATCTCTTGCTCGACGTTTTCTATCGGCTCGCGGGCCGCGGATGACAGCGCCGCGTAGATCGGACCGGAGATGCTTTCCACCTCGCGCGCCAGCTTGGCAAAGCGTCTTGGCACATAGCTTTCGACGACGGCGAGCACTTCGGCCGCCGAGACGTCCGCCCGGCGCAAGGCGCGGACATAGCACCAGGTCTCACCGGCGGCGCCGCCAATCTGCCGCGCCACACCTTCGCCGAGTTCGACGTCCGATATCGACTGAACTTCAAGATGAGTATCTTCGGCGTACTGGGTCAGGTCCGAGACCGACCGGTAGCGCTGCACGAACACGCTTGCAGGCGTGGTTCGGACGACGCGGCTGCCGGCGCCCTGCACTCGCATGACGATGCCGTCGGACTGCAACCGGCGAAGCGCCTCACGGATCGTGAAGCGGCTGACGGAAAACCTCTGGCAAAGTTCCGCTTCGCTCGGCAATGTGGCACCGACCGGAAACACGCCAGAGGCAACCTCTCCACGCAGGATCGCCAGGATTTCAGCGTAGCGCGGCGTTCGCGAGGCAGGTTCGCTACCCATCGAAAACCTCCGTCAAGCGACCTTTTCGAGATCTCGCAGCGACTGGATCATCGATGAACGCATGACGTAGGCGAAATGCCGGTCCCGGTCCGCCACGGTTGCCCGCAACTCATCGTGATAGGCGCGGCGCTTGTCGGGATCCGATTCCTTCAGGATCGCCCGATTGCGAAGGGCCTGCGCCTGTACGGTTTCAATCGCAACCTTGCGGCGCTGGCGTTCATATCGACCCATCAGGTCAATGTCCGCGCCCCGCCACACCTGCGCCAGCTTTTCGCTCAAGTTCACTGCGTCGTGGATCCCGCCGTTCATCCCCATGCCGCCAAGAGGGTTGTTCAGATGCGCCGCATCGCCGGCAAGGAATATCCTCCCGTGCACATATGCATCGGCGACGCGCTCGTGAACCCGGTAAGCCGTCTTGTGGGCGATCTCGTAGGGCGCGCCAGGCAACACCGCCTGCATGTGTGTTTCGATCCGTGCCGGATCCAGGATCTCTTCGTCCGACAACGTGGGGTCGGTCGGGAACAAGACCCGCCAAAGCGTCGGGGTTCTGAGAAGAACGAACCACTCCTCCGGATCGGAAATGTAGCAGATGTCGGCCAGACCCTCGATTGCCTCGTGATATGGAAACGGGGTCGACAGCGAGAGAAAGATTTCTGGAATCGTCAGCCCCGGGAAGTCGACGCCGGTGGATTTTCGCACCGCCGACCGCGCCCCGTCCGCGCCGATCAGGAAAGGCGCCGTGAAGACTTCCGTGCCGCCATCCTCGGAACGCGCTCTGACCGTGACGCCATCTGCATCCTGCGAGACGGTTTCGACAACGATCTCCGTGATCAACTCGGCGTCCGGGTGCGCGGCAAGCCGGGCGCGCGCGGTTTCCGTCAGCTTCCATTGTTCGCATTGCAGCCTGTAGGGGTGGTTCGTTTCCGCCGCCAGCAGGCCGAGGTCAAAGGTCGCGACTTCCCCCTCCGTGCGATCCCGAAACTGCCAGAGCGGGCACTTGATCCCGCGCTCGATCAAGCCATCGGCGATCCCCAGGCGATCCAGGAAATCGATTGTCGGCGGATGGAATGTCGAAGCGCGAAGATCGATCGCCAGATCAGCCGAAGCCTCGAGCACGGTGACGGGAATCCCCTCCTCAAGCAGAGAGACGGCTGCCACCAAGCCAACCGGGCCAGCACCGGCGATCAGAATTCTCTCGTTGGCCTTCGGCATCTTCAAACCTCCTGCGGCACCTCGTCAAAAGTATAGATTTAACTGGACAAATTGCGAGCGCGCGTGAGGATGACGGCATGACCGAACATGGCAGGCTCGTTATCCTAGGAGCATCCGGCGGGATCGGCCGTGTGCTGACGGCATGCGCAATCGGCAAAGGGTGGGAGGTGATCGCGCTGGATCTGCCAGCGACACTCGACGCCTGCCCGCCCCCCGCCGAAGTCGCAAGTGCGGCTGTGGATCTGCACGATCCGATATCGGTGGAGACCGCGTTTGCCGCGATTGGCAAGATCGACGGTTTCGTCAACTTGGCGGGCTACATGAGCCAGATCCAACCGCTGATCAACACGTCGCTCGACGCGTTCGACGACGTCGTCGCAGGAAACCTCCGCGGCGCGTTCATCGCCGCAAAGGCGGCGCTGCCGCACCTCGCCAAAAACCGCGGCTCGATCGTCAATGTCGCATCCGGACTGGGCGCCCACGCACGCCCCGGCTTCGGTCCGTATTCGGCCGCGAAGGCCGGAATGATCAGTCTGACCAAGACGCTCGCGTTGGAAGCCGCGCCCGAAATCCGTGTCAACGCAGTCGGCCCGAGTGCGATCGACACCGACTTCCTCAGCGGCGGAGCAGGCCGTGAGCGGCGCGCGAAGGCCCCGATCAACCTGGACGCCATCGCAGACGCGACACCCTTGAAGCGTATCGCAACCCCCGAGGATGTTGTTGGGCCGATCCTGTTCCTTCTGAGCGAAGAGGCGCGTTTCATGACCGGACAAACGCTTTGGGTGAACGGTGGGGCGTTCATGCCATGACGGCCCCATCGCTGACGGGGCGGGCCGTTTTCGTCACCGGCGGCTCTCGGGGGCTGGGAAGAGAGATGGCTCTCGCCCTGGCTGAAGCGGGTGCGAACGTCGCGATTACGGGCTCCCGGCCATCCCGCCCGCTTGATGAAACGCTTGCAGAGTTAAAGAGCCGGACGGCAGCCTTGGCGTTCGTCGCGGACGCCACCGATGCAGTGGCCATCGGTCACGCCGTCAAGGCCGTCGTCTCCGCCTTTGGCCGACTCGACGTGCTGATCAACAACGCCGGTCTCGGAATGAGGGCTATCTCGGAGACGTTCAACACAACGCCTGCCAATTTCTGGGAGGCCGATGTCGACGCCTGGCGGCGGATCGTCGAGACAAATGTCCATGGCCCGTTCCTCGCCGCGCGCGCGGTCGTTCCTCACATGCTGGCGCGGCGCTTCGGCAAGATCATCAATATCTCCACCTCCGACATCACGATGATACGGAATGGGTATTCGCCTTACGGACCGACGAAAGCGTTCCTTGAGGCGGCCAGCCGTGCCTGGGCGGTGGAGCTCGCGGGCACCGGCGTGGATGTCAATGTCCTTCTGCCTGGCGGAGCGACAGATACCGATCTGTTGCCGCCATCGCCGAACAAACGGGGTGCGGACGGACACCTGTTGTCGCCGGAAATCATGCGCGCACCGATCTGCTGGCTCGCCTCGGACGCGTCAAACGGTGTTACCGGCGGCCGCTTCATCGCACGACTCTGGCCGGACGATCACGATGTTCCAGGGGCAGCACGGGTCGACACCGGCGAAACGCCTTCGATCATGTAGCCCCGACGCTTTCCATGTAGGCGATCGCATCATCCGTCGAGATAAGGTCCGCATATTTCGCGCTCATGTCGTAGAGGTTGGCCTCGTGGGGGCCGGTCGCGCGATCGCCGCACGCCTCTTCCGCGATGAGCGTGATGAAGCCGGTGGATATGCTGTCCACGCAGGTCGCACGCACGCATCCAGAGGTCGTCAAACCTCCGATGATCAATGTGTCGATCTTCATGAAGTGCAGCGTTGCGGCAAGCGACGTGCCGAAAAACGCACTTGGGTATTGCTTCGAGACCAATAGATCCCCCTGTTCGACGGTCAGCCCATCGGCAAGCCGTTGCGTATCCTTGCCTGCGTCGAAGCACGAGAGGGCCGGCACCTTGGCATAGAAAGCACCGCCGTCGCCGCCGCCCGGCTGGTACTTCACCTCGGTGAAGATGACGGGAACCTTCGACTTCCGAGCCGAGGCTGCCAACCTGATCGCGTGGTCGCGAGCGACTGCGCATCCTTCTCCACCAAAAAGCGGAGCGTCTTCGTCGAAGTAGGCATGAGCAAAATCGACCAACAGCAGGGCGGGACGGTTTCCTCTCGTCTGAGCCGAATGATAACCGGCTCTCGCATAGTTTTTGTCAATCGTTTCCGTCATTTGCATCCCGCCCGTACTTCCACGTCACCGGTTCTGGGCCAGTATCCTCCAATTCTCTTGAATCAAACAAGCGTTCAATTCGGCTTTCGAAAGGGGAAAGCGCAAAGGAAAACTCATCCGACGGTTCGGCCCGGCACCTCAACCGTTTGCGGAGCGAGACGGTCAAGGCAATCTACACCGTGCGCATGAAGAGCCAGTCCTGAACCGACGCGGGCCAACCTTCGGTGCGATCCTCCGCATCAATGCCTAGCTCGCCAACGCGTGAGATGTTGCGCAGGAACAGACGTACGTCGGCCACCGGGTTGCCAACGGTATCGACCTGGACCGACACCGTTCCTTTGGCCGGCACCGTCGCGCACCGCTGGTTGCCCGCGTCCGAGATCCCTCCGGTTCCGATGAAGGAAAGAGGCGTTCAAGGACACTCACCGAAACCGTGCCAATGGACAGGTGTACCGGGGATACCCGCGTTGCTAGGATCGGATCGTGCCATGCAAAGTCCGGAGCATTACATGCTGGAACACCTATCACCCCTGGAACGCACTATGGCTGCCGCGGTCGACGACGCCGCCACCGTCACCGAAGACGGCACCCCGCTGGCGTCGGTTCCGTTTGGTATGCGCAGCCACAAAAGCCGGACGCATGTCGACAATCGCGGCTCGGTTACAGAGATTTTCGATGCCCGATGGGGCTGGCATGACGACCCGATCGTATTTGCCTACACCTATACGATCCGCCCCAACTGCGCCAAGGGATGGGGTCTGCACAAAATGCACGAGGATCGCTATTTCCTGCTGCAGGGGCGGATGGAGATTGTGTGCTACGATGTCCGGCCCGACAGCCCGACCTGCGGCGCGATCAGCAACGTCGTCCTGAGCGAGGAGAACCCGCAGATCGTCAACATCCCGGCCTATGTCTGGCATGCGAACTTGAACATCGGCACCGGTGACGTCAGGGTCGTCAACTTTCCGACGATGCCCTATGACCACGCCAAGCCCGACAAGTGCCGCCTGCCGCTGGACACGGATCTGATCCCATACGACATACCCAGGCAATACCACGGGTGGTAGCCGTGGCAGACATAGATGTCTCGGTCCTGGTGCCCACGCACAACCGGCTGGAGACGCTTGAGCTGTCCCTGAAATCGATCCTCGCGCAAAAGGGCGTTGCATTCGAGGTCCTGGTCGCAGGCGACGGCTGCCCGCGAGAGGTTGCCGGCATTGTCGACGCGCTTGGCGACGACCGCATCCGGTTCTTCGACCTGCCCAAGGCGCCCGGCGTGGGCTACGCCAATCGAAACGTCGCACTGAGAGAGGCGAAGGGATCCTTGATCGCCTACGCCTCGGATGACGATCTGATGACGGCGGACCACCTGGCCAATCTTGCGGCGCATTTCCGGCGCGACCGGGTTCAGTGGGCGTATTCGCGACCGCTCTACGTGCGGCCCGACGGTTTGATCCTTCCGGTATTCACCAATCTCGAGAACCCTGTGATGCTGCGCCAGTATCTGCGCGAATTCACCTTGATCTACATGTCGGCGATCATGCACCGCCGAAGCGTGTTCGACGATGTCGGGTTTTGGCCCGAAGACGTTCTCCGGCACGGCGATGTTGTCTTTTGGCGGCGCATCCTGACGAAATTCGGTCCCGGCGGTGTCGCCTGCGAACGCCGGGCGAGTTCGTTTCACTTCTCGGCCGACTGGCGCGATGACGACGACCGCTGGCCGGTCCGGCTGGCGATGCTCAGGGCCTTGGCCATGACCACGGCGCGCTGGCCGGAATGCCTTCGCTTACATGACTCCGGAGACGCCTCGCAGCAGGCCGAGCTCTGGGCGCGGCTGAGCGAGCGGCCGGAGCGGTCGGTCCGTCAATTGCGGCACGGTATCGATCTGTTGCAGGACCGGCTCGCCTGGAATCTGTCGACCATGCCGGCATTTCGATGATGCACGGTGTCGCCGGATTTTTCAGGCATTGGTGCAACCCGCCTTGGACGACCGCCCATGCCACCGTTACAGGATGAAATCCCCCGCATCCACGGTATCGATATTGCGCAGGTAAAGCCGGAAATCGGCCACCGTGTCGCCGTCGGTATCGACCTGCACCGACATCGTGCCGTTGGCCAGCACCACCGCGCGCAGCTCGTCCCCCACGCCCGTGAAGGCGCCCGTGCCGATGAAACTCAGATCCCCCGCCGCCAGCCCGTCGAGGTCGATCACGTCCACCCCACGCTCGAAGCCGATGATCACGTCGGTATTGCCCGCCGTCGTCAGGCTGTCCGCCACGCTCTGGAACACGAACGCGTCCTGCCCGCCATTGCCGCGCATGATGTCCCGGCCCGTGCCGCCGATGATCTCGTCATCGCCCGATCCGCCCAGGATGAAATCCACGCCCGTCCCGCCATTGATGAAATCGTCGCCCGCACCGCCGCGCAGCGTGTCGTCATTGCCCGCGCCGAACAAGTCGTCGGCGCCGCTATTGCCGTTCAGGTTGTCGTTGCCCGACTCGCCGAACAGCTTGTCACGGGCGTCCGATCCGATCAGCGTGTCCTCGCCGTTGCCGCCAAACACCCCCTCCGACACGGTGCCCTGCCCGACCCCGCGATAGGTGTCGTTGTTGTCGTCGAGCGTGACCTTCCCGTTGATGACGCCGGAATTCGTCAGCGTGTCGGTTCCTGCTTCCATGGTGACGTTGCCGGTGATCTCCCCGGAATTGGTCAGAGTATCGGCATACACGCTGGTCAGCACGGCGAATTCGGACGGCGTGGTGATGATCCCGCTGTTCAGGATATCCACGCTGCTTCGCGAGCCGACCAGCGCAAAGTCTAGACTGGCGCCATGTGTGCCGCTGATCGTGCCGGTGTTCACGATAGATCCGTAATCTGAGGCCGAACTCGACACCCAGTTCATCGCAATCGCGACATGTTCGGTGGTCCCGGGCGTTGTGGTCAGAAGCCCGTGGTTTTCGACCCGGTTGTTTTCGCCATTTCTAAAATAGAACGCGTAATCCCCAGAGACGACCTCGCCGTAGTTCAGGATCGTGTTGTTGTTGCCGGTTCTGAAAGCTACCGCATCATTTGCGGCATTGATGACGCCCGTGCTTGAAATGGTGAAAAGGTTGTCGTGCGCGGTAGTCGTGGAAAAAAAGAAGTCATGCGACATGTCTTCGGTGATGATCGTGCCCATGACCGTGATCCGCGTATCATCGATCGAGTTGTCGCCGCCCGGGTCCGCCTCGAAGACCGGGTCGCCGGCCGCCGTGGTCATGACCACCCCCGGCAGCAGGGTGACGGTGTCGCCGTCCTGCACGGCGTAGGTTGCCACCTGGTTGGTCGAAATGAGTTCTATGGCCATGGAATTGTCCTTTCCGGGAACCGGTCAAACGAAATGCGGGGGCGGTGTGCCCCGGAACGCTTCGATCTGTTGACGTTCTTTTTGGTTCAGAGGCGGCGCGTGCTTATGCCGGACGCCGCCCCTTCCTCAACGACCCGTCAGAGGATGAAATCGTTTGCGTCCACCGTGTCGATGTTGCGCAGGAACAGACGGAAATCGGCCGTCATGTCGCCATCGGTGTCGACCTGAACCGACATTGTGCCGTTGGCCAGCTGCACCGCCCGCAATTCGTCGGCCGTGCCCGAGAAGCCGGCCGTGCCGATAAATGTCAGATCGCCCGCAGACAGACCATCGAGGTCGATCACGTCCACGCCGCGTTCGAAGCCGATGATCACGTCGGTGTTGCCCGCGGTCGTCAGGCTGTCGTTGACGCTTTGGAACACGAACACGTCCTGTCCGCCATTGCCGCGCATGATGTCGCGGTTGAGGCCGCCGATAATCTCGTCATCGCCCGAGCCGCCAAAGAGGATATCGACGCCGGCGCCGCCGTTCACCACGTCGTCGCCCTCGCCGCCGCGCAGGGTGTCGTTGTCGCCGCCGCCAAACAGGCTGTCCGCACCGCCGCCGCCGGTCAGCGTGTCGTTGTCGGCTTCGCCGAACAGCTTGTCGGACGCGTCCGAGCCGACCAGCAGGTCATTGCCGGTTTCGCCGAAGATTCCGTCATCGACCTCTCCCAGGCCAACGCCGCGATAGGTGTCTGCGCCGTCGCCAAGCTGGACATTGCCGAGCATCAGACCCTCGTTGATCACGGTTTCGTCGCCGCTGACGCCAAGAAACGATCTGCCCCCCGGATCGCCTGCGGCGATGGTCCCGCTATTGCGCAGCACCAGCGTATCGGCACTTAGAGTGTTGGACTGAATGCCGACAAGGCCCCCGGAAATGTGGCCGGTATTGAGGATTACAATGCCGTCGGCACCGGATTCGGTGAAAACCCCGGTGACCTGTCCGTTGATGATCCCGTGGTTGACAACCCTACCGCCATTGCTGAGGTCGTCGATACCGGCGTCCTCTAGTCCTAGGATCGTGCCGGAGTTGTAAATGTACACGTCCTCGCCACTGGCATAAATGCCGTCTTTTCCGCCTTCGAGGGTGCCAAGGTTTTCGACCGTCACTCTCTTGCCGAAAATGTCGACCGCGGTATCGTCACGGCCGATGACCGAGCCCTCGTTGACCAGAACGTTGTCGTCGGCGCCAGTGTCGAAGTCGACGCCATCATCCTCACCCCAAAGCGTTCCGGTCGCCCGCACATAGACGTTGTTGCGCGCTGTCTCGGAATGGACCGCATCGCCGTCCTCGAACGGATTGTCGATCTGCGGCACCGCATAGACCGAGCCCTCGACGGCATAGCTCACGTCGGTGAAGGTGACGAAGTCGAAGCCATAGCCGACATTGGTGACATATTCCTGGATTTTGGTGATCCAAAGATCGCCGTTCGCCGTCGCGTCGATGCCGAAGATCGTATTACCGGTGAAATTTATAGCCATGGTTTACCCCCCGTTAAGAATGATTCCTCTATAGCCAAAATTTGAGGCCTTGGCGACGCGTCAGTCTGGCTCGTGCGCCGAAAGATGCGCATGGTCTCACCCAATTCCGGCCCTGCCGGGCGATCGCCACCGCGTCTCTGAATGACCGGTACGCGTTCACCGACGGAAACCCCGACGATGCAGCGCGCGCATCCGATGGTCGGCAACTCAACGGCTTTAAGTGATTGAAAAATAGGATTTGGCCGGCGCAGCGAACCGCATCCTGGTCCATCCGCTGTCAGCATCCGAACAACCGCGCGACGACCTGGTTGACCCCCATCGCAGTAAAAGCTGTCAGGGGAGAACCGCGGCGCTCTGGCGGTCGTGTGGTGATGAGCATGGCGCGCTGCGTCGGTCCGGATAACCGGGCGCTTCAGCCTGCGGATGTCCCCCCTTACAATGCCTCGCCCGCCGGTCAGAGTTGGCGCCGGTCTCTGGAGGCCGAAATCCGCTGTCTTCAATTCGGCCGCGGCCTTCGTGACCGCCCGCGCTGCCTGGGACCAAATGACAAAGATCATGTCCTGCGCGTTGCTTGCGCATACTGTTTCGGCACCCCGGTCGGTCGCAGGCTCGCCTGGCCTGCAACTCGGGATTTGGTCGCAACCGGTGGCGGGGCACGGAATCCTGGGTTATGACCCGGTCCTGATTGGCGTCACGGATCGGGTCGGCTGGCAGTGCCTCGCGCCGATCGGAACTCTGGCAATCGTTCGATGAAGGCTATGTCTCTGTCTGCGCTGGTCCTTCGATACAGCTTCTTTGCCATACTGGCGACGCTGGCCAATCTCGGCGCGCAACGGCTTGTCCTGTCGACCGGGGCGGATACGACGCGCTATATCCTGGCGGTCGGGGCCGGAACACTGGTGGGGCTGGTCGTCAAATACCTGCTCGACAAGCGCTGGATCTTCTTCGACGCCGAGACAGGGCTGCGCGCACATAGTGAGAAATTCACGCTCTACACCGTGATGGGGATCGTGACGACTGCGATCTTCTGGGGGTCGGAAACGGCCTTTTGGCTGATTTGGAGGACCGATGGAATGCGCGAACTGGGCGCCGTTCTGGGTCTGACGGTAGGGTATGTTGTGAAATACCGGCTCGACCGCCGCTTCGTCTTTACCAACCATTGAGAACGGCTCGGCAAAGTTCCGCCAGTGGCGCGGGACACGGCTGGCCCGATCCCGGCTTTTGGGTTAGCCAGAACCTCGCGCGCTTAGGGATGAGGAACACCATGAAACAGGTGGCATTCGCCGCGTGCCTTCTTGCACTTTTCGGAACGAGCCCTTCCGGCCCGGCAAAAGCCGCCGGCGCTGTCCGCTCGCCAGAGGCTTGTGCGCCCGACCTGCTGGACCCGGTGCCGGAACGCCCGGCCCGCGCCCGTGCGGGCAGCGCATTCGTTGAAGAAATCCAGAGGCTCGCCGGCCCGGCCCGCGACGCTGAGGTGGTCAAGCAGGTTCTGGCCGGAAATTTTCCCGATTTCCTGCGCCGGCTGATCCCGGTCACCATGCGATGGACGCCGCCCGGCGGTGCGCCCATCGACGTGACGATCTGCGTCACGCCGGATTACCTGGCCGTGGGCGGTGACGGCGATTTCGTCCGCGTACCGCTGGGCCTTCCCGCCGCGGCGGCCGTCGCCACGAGGATGGGGTTTCTTCTGCCCACGACCAAGATGGTCGATGCGATCTATGACCAGGCGCAGATACGGTTGGCCCCGGCCCCGATGCCGCCGACGGCGGCGATGGAATCGACCGACTATTTCTGGCGCCACAACCGCACGGTCGAGGATCAGCGAATCCAGACCTCCGGCGCCCAGGCTGCGCTGACTGCCGGGCAGAAAAAGGACATCGTGCTATCGAACCGGCTGCGGTCGAAACCGGGGAGAGTGGCGATCTACGGCTGGCACCGCCCGAACGGCAAGCCGATCCAGCCGCTGAGCACGGTGCACGGCAAAAACTATGCCGACTACAGCCACGGGGTACGGCTGGTCAGCATGACCGCCTATGTGAACGGCGAGCCCCGCTGGCTGCCCGACATCCTGCAGGATCCAAGCCTCGCGCCCAGCGTGAACAGCGAGGGCGCAATTCCGCACCTCGACCGTTTGCTCGACACGATTCGCTAGGGCCCTAGTCCAGCGATTTGCAGCAGCGAAAGCCCAGGTGATAGTTGGAATGGCTGTTCGCGGCCATCACACGGCTGCCGTGCCAATAGGGCGCCCGCCAACGGCACCAGTCCTGATGCGCATAGTAGCGGTCGAAGATGAACCAGCTGCCCTTCATCTCGGTCACGCCCAGCGTGGTGCTGCCGGTGCTGGTCATCTGATCCGGGCTTAGCGGCAGGTTCATGTGTTCGGCGGCATTGCCGTGCTGGTCGTAGACACCAAGCGAACTGCGGCATTCCGGGAAGGCACCCGCTGGATAGGTGTTCGAGCCGCAACGGCTCCAGCCGCCGCCTTGGCAGCCGGGACTTTTCTGACTGGCCGCCGCGCAGATGCCCTTTTGGTAGGCCGGGCCGTAGGCCCAGCTTTTGCCGGCCGCATTCTCGCGGTTCATCGCCTTGGCCACGGCCGATACCGAGCCCGGACCAATTCCAAACCGGTAATTGGGCTCCTCCAGCGCCCCGGCACAGGCGCCCTCCCATTCATGGGCGTCGCACAGCCGCTTGCCCATGGCCACGCAGACCTGCGCCGCCTCGCGCGCCCTGATCCAGGTGACCGGATAGGTGCAGGGGATGTTCGGAAATTCGAACTGGTCGATACAGGCCCTGGCATCTTCGGGCTGCTCGGTCCGCGGATCGTAGAGCGGCGCCATGTATTTGCCGCCGCAGATGGTTTCGAACCGGGCGTTTGAATAACCCTCGCCGCCATCTGGCGCCCGGGCCTTGCACTCTTCGACGCTCATCGGGTGCCTGGCGACGGCCGGATTGCCCTGGCCGGCAAAGCCCGATGCCGAAAAGATGGCCTTCACTGCCTGAAGCCGCTCCGCGGTCTGGCCGTGCACATCCTGCAACTGCCGGAACATCAGCGTGTTCTGCTCTTCGAACGCCGATTGCCCGAGGACGGGTGCGGCCAGGGCCATTGCCAGCCAAAATAAGGTCAACCGGATCATTCCGCTGCCTCCAGCTGATAGATGAAGAATAGATCACGGCTGTCCGGATAGCCGAGGAATTTGGGGATCACGGTGCCGTCGTCGGACTGCTTGTCGAATTGCGCCATGATCTCGGTCAGATGTTCGACATGCACCTGCCCGTCCTGTCGCGGATAAAGCGCAAGATAGGTCAGTTCCGGCGCGTTCATATCCAGAAGCATTGCATAGCTGCATTGATAGGCCTGAAACGTCCGCGCCAAGGCGGATGGCGTTGCAGTCGAAAAATACCCGTAGATCAGATAGCGCCGGCCCTGATGTTCCTGCAGGCATCCGCCTGCACGCAACGTACGCAGTTCCGCCTTGGCGCTGCCCGACCAGTTCCCTGCCCCCCATTGGTTGACGCGGTCTCCGGGCACCGGCACGCCGGTTTCGGGATCGGTCTGAACCAGCGGCACACCATTCTGCCGCGCAAAATGGATCCGCGGCAGCAGCCCGTCGTCAGCGTCTTTCCATGTCTTCATTCCCGTGGTGCCGTCATCCAGCACGTAAAGCGTCGAAAGCTCTGTCTTCAGTTTGCTGTAGATCACGCCCTTCTCGATGAAGCCGTAGTGCTTGCCGGTGTCGATCACCGCGTAGTCGCCGAACTTGAACGCCCCGTGATGACGTTTGAACCCTGCGGCGAAGGTCGCCACGGTGCGCCCGGCATAATCCGGGCTGACCATGCCGCTGCGTACCAGCGGACTGGCGTCGCCGATCCCGTCCGGGCCGGGCAACCCCTTGATCCGCGCAGGCGCCCGCGGACGCCCCGACCAGTCAAGCCGCGGATGATCGGTGCCCAGGGCAAAGCCGATGCCGTACTGGTCGAGGTCGAACGCGACCATGTAGGCCACCGCCTTGCCCTCGATGCTGTCCAGCCGGTTAGCGTTGCCGCCGCCTTTTTGGATTTCGGATGCGATCGTGCGGGGCTGGATCGCACTGACGAAGACGCCATCGAGGCCGGCGGCCGGATACCAGGCGCCCGGGGCCATGGTCTTTTGATCCGGGTCGGCCAGCGCAAGGCCGAAACCGATCGGGGTGATGGCGCTCTCGCTGTATTTCGGCTCGATCTTTGCTGGGCACGGTCCGTCCTGCGCGCAGGCATCGCCCTCTGCCGCGACCAGGTCCGAGGTCTCGGCGAACTTGTCCTTGTACAGCGTCGCTTTGACAGCGCGCACAATTTCTTCCCCGCCCCAGACGTGATCGCGGAGAAAATCGGTCACCGTCTCGAGGCTGCTGCGGGAACCGGCGATGGCGTTGCGCAAGTACAGCCGGCCACCGCAGAGCGGTGCATAGGGCAACCCGCTGTCCCGTGCGGTCCGGAACGCGCTGGGTTCGCCGGTCCATAGTTCGCACAGGGTGGTTTCGGCCGTGCTGGAGATCAGGACGTCCGCGAACGGTTCCTCGGCAAGCGCGACCTCTTGGCCAAGGGGATCGGGGTTTTCTATGTGAAATGCGCCGTCGCCGATGGTCAACAGGAAGGTGGCGTTGATGTTCGGGTTCAGGTTGACCAGCGCAACCGTTTCCCCGGATGCCAGGGCGGCGGTTTGCTGACGGCGATAGGGCTGCAACTCGACGATGGTCTTGACCGCCGCCGCCTCATACTCCGCCCATTGCTCCGGCGGGGCCGGAAAGGTCTGGGCCAGGGTGCCCGTTCCCAGTCCGGCCAGACCCACCAACACGCCTGCCCCAGCAAGCTTCCCGATGCGCGATTTCACGTTTTTCCTCCTCAGAACAGATGTTTGGCCAATTCCAGCGCGCCGCGTTTCCATGGCGCGCGATGCGTGACCCCCGGTGCAGATTTCAACGCATCGCGATGCGCCACATACCAGTCGTAGTTGCGGATCAGGGCTTCGCGGTTGGAATACCGGGGCGCAAAGCCCAGCCGGTCGCTGATCTTGTCGATGCTGACGAAACTGTCCTGCGCCATGGTGTCGTAGATCCACTGATAGACCGGCGACAGGTGCAGCGCCTCCAGCAGCTTCAGCGTCCAGATCGCCGGCGCCTTCGGCAGACCGACGATGCGTTTGCCGTGGCCGGCGTGATCCAGGACCGCCTGGAAATCCTCGCGGATCGAGCGGAAATCGGCCGCGCCCACATTGAACACGTCATCGACCCGGTCCGACGGCAATGTCGCGCAAAGATAGATCGCCGCGCATAGATCCTCGACATCGAGCAGCTGATACCGGTTTCCTCCGGACCCAAGCACCGGGAAATTCCGCCCCTGGCTGGCGAAATCGTACAGCAGCTCGAAAATGCCCAGCCGTTCGGGGCCGACAAAGGATTTCGGTCGCAGGACCGGCACGCACATGCCTGTGTTGCGGAACGCGGCGCAAACCTCTTCGGCTTCTATCTTGGCACGGCCATAGGGACCGACACCCGACACCGGATCGTCCTCGAAAATCGGGTGATGGTCGGGGACGCCGTACACCGCGGTCGAAGATATGTGGACAAAGCGTTCGACGCCCGCCTCCTGCGCCGCGGCCAGCATCTGGCGCGTACCCTCCACATCGATCGACCGGATCTCGTCCGGCGTATAGAGCGGCAGCGCAGCAGCGCAATGGACCACCAAGTCGATCCCATCCATCGCCGCACGCGCCGTATTTACATCGCGGATATCGCCTTGCACGACGTCGATCTTCGCCGCCTCGGGATAGGCGAATTGCGCGGTATCGAGGCTGCGCACGGACTTTTTCCGGTCAAGCAAGTAGCGTACGAGGTTGATCCCAAGAAAACCCGCACCGCCTGTGATCAGGTATTTCATCCTCAGCCTAACGTCCGGTCCACCCCAATTCCGCCATGCCGAATCGGCCGCTTTGGGTCTGTGGGAATCGGATTCGCGAAAAACATGCCCGCACCCCCGAGATTTGGAGGCTTCGTCCGACACGCTTTGTCCATCCCACCCTTCGCGACGGCCAAACAACCCACCGCGGGCGCAATCCAGCTTTCTGTCCTTGCCGGATCGGACAAGCGGCTGGCCATGATCTGCATCAATACCCCTTAAGGGAACGGTTGTGTGAACCGCATTGCGCCGCTCATAGGCATTGCCCGGAAACTCGAAGACAAAGACCGAATGCTACGAAGCCGCCAGGCTACTGCGCACCAGAGAACACAAGCCGCAGTTTGTAGCGGTTGTTTCTCTGGTCATCGTTGTCCGGATCATCGACGGACATCAGGAACAAGTCAGGCGCGCCGTCGTTCACGGATGGCGTCGCCGGATCGCCGTCGCCAAACTGATACGCGGCGATTCCGGCACCGTCCGAACTGTTGGAATGGGCGTGAAAGCGCTGGTCCAACCGGGTACCGTCCGAAATTCCCGACGTGTTGAGGTTGTAGAGCGTCACCGTCTTGAAGTGATCAGGGCCTGAGCTGTCGTCGAGGATGCCGAACATCAGCTCGGGGCGCCCGTTATTGTCGCTGTCGAACATCGTTGCTCCGAACCCGTCGGACCGATGGCTCAGCCCGTCTTCCTGAAACGGCCCGGCCCATGAGAAATATCCAAGGCTGGTCGGGTTGTGGCCGACGATGTATTTGATCTTGTTCTGGCCGTCCGGTGAATCGTAGACGCCGATGATGACGTCGTCGCGGCCCTGACCATCGAGATCGCCAATGGCAACGCCCAGCCCGTCGATCCGGCTGCCCAGGGATTGCCCGCCCATCGCCTCTCGAATTGACAGACAACGGCCCAAACGCTCGTCAGCGAAGTTGCGGCAGATCCTGTACTTGATCTTATTGCCCCCGTCATAGACGGCGATCAGCATATCGTCGCTGCCGAATCCATCGAGATCCCCAAAGGCGATCCCGGCTCCTTTTCCGCGATGCCCCATCCCGTCCATGGCGAGTTCCTCGCGGCAGTCCAGGTCATTCGAAACCTCCTCGAAGTCGCAAAGCTCGAACTTGAAACCGTTCTGTCCCCCCGCATCGTCGTAAGTCATCAGAACGAGTTCCATCCGGGCGTCGCCGTCGATATTCGTGATCGCGATACCGCCCCCGTCGCCGCGGCGGGACCGCGCGTCCTGTTGCAGCACATGCGGACACATCGCTCGCAGGGCTGCCAGATCGCCCTCGGAAAACTCGGCCCTCAGAGCGCCGATGGACTGACCTTGCGGCCTCGGGATGATTGTCGTGGCACGTACCCCGTTGGCACGCACAATCCCAAGCGCGTTTGCGGCGTAGTGCATGATCGAGTTGAAATCGTAGGGGCCGATTTCCAGTCCGTTCGTCGACCGTTTATCGAAATTGCCTTCGTTTCCCGCTCTGATGTTGTTCCAAACGATCTGGATGTAATCGTCCCGGTCTTTTCGCGTGTGTTCGTGCAAAAGACCCATCGCATGGCCCATTTCATGGACAAAGGTTCCCTGACCGATACGGAATTGCGCCTGCCGGCTCGGAAGAGTGAACTCGATATCCTGCCTTCCCCCCTTGCGCCCGTACCAAGACGCACCACAGCTCGACGGTTGATTGCGGTCACGGTCCGTATACCCGCACGCCGCCTCGACCCCATTGAACCGAACATAGTGCCCGTCGCCGGCTGTGCGTTCGACCCATCGGAAATCGGTGTTGTTGTTCACATAGTCTATGGCGTCCCTGATGGCGCGGCGTGTCTGGATTTTGGCAGCCGCAAGATCCGGCGTGTCCGGGTTGTCGAAGTCGATGTCGCTGTCGCCGGGCCTGACGACAAGCGGATCTTCGTTTATTTCATAGGGTACCCGGCAATCGGGCCAGAGGCTGTTGCCGTCCGAAACGGCCAGTGCGTAGCTTGCATTGGGCACACCGGGAACCCCCCGCTGCACTTCGCCGACGATGATGTCGCCCTCGACCGTCAGCACATTGCCTTTGATCCGCACATCGCGCTCTCGCGGTTCGGAGTCCCCAAGCAACGCGACGGGCATCCGCTCCGCCATCGGGATCGCCATCACACTTTCGAAATGCTGAAAGGTACTTTGGCCCGAAATCGACTTCGGGTCGCCGAAACCCATGCTGAAAGTGCCGATTGCGCGCCGCTGCCCTTTCGGAAGCGCGATCATCGGTCCGGTGGAAAAGCGCGGCGCGGCAGCGTTTCGCGTGCCGAAATAGATATAGGCCGCGCGCGGACGGCGCCCTTTTGCGAAGGATGACTCCACGTAGAAGACCACGTTGTCTCCGAAAGTCCTCACGTAGTAGCGCCGCCCGTTGTCATCTTGATAACTGCCGTCGAAATCCGCGCCGTGGCTACGAAATCCGCCCTCGGTCTGCAGCGGCAGCTGGTCGCGAAGACCGGCCAGATTGCAGGGCCGCATGGTCGAGAACGGCAGCCCGTCCGCATCGCCCTGACGCATCAGCGTTCCGCCGGCGGTGACCGCCATGGTTACACGGCCGGTGGCCGTAGCCGTGTACTTCGGAACCGAAATGAACCGGCCTGAAATCGTACCGCCGTTCCGCCTGCCGCGGAAGACATGCGAATAGCTGCGGCCGGGATGCTCCGCAAACCAGTAGACGATGTCACCTTCCTGTCTGAGATAGGCGATGCCGCCGTCGTCGGTAACAAAGCCCGGAGCGAGTTCGAGGCTATCGAGGTTGGCGGCGTCGGCCAACTGCGTGCCGCCATCGCCGCAAAACGTTTCTGCGGGCTGTGCATTTCCGTGCGTGGGAGTGACCAAAGAGCCCAATAACAGTGCTAAGATGAAAAATCGCATAAACAACCTCTAAGACTAAAATCAATCGAGTTGAGCGTAGCAGAAAAGGCGGTACCCCACAACGAACGCGCAGCAGTTTGAACAGTGTAACGAAGCGTTCCTCGGCCCTTTGCGTTGGCGCCGCGCCCCGGGCAGGGCTCAGAGCCGGTCTCGTCATGCTTCTCCGGCGGGCTACCGGGAGTGGACCTCGCAAACCTGTCTCAGGTGCATAGGAGACATCCAGACTCGTTCGCGGCCGGGCCATTGGAGCGGGAAGTCCGATTTTGCTAGGAACTACTTTAGGTCATGCAATGCCTTTGCTGCGGTCGTCCGGGTCAATGCCGCTTGGAGAGACGTGGCTGTCTGTGCAGTCCCGGATAGCACCCCGAATCCCTCCACCAAGACGGTGCGCGGCACGTCTTTTCCTGCAGCCGCTTTCTTTTCGGTCAAACGGGCGCATCGCGGATTTGTCGCACAGCGCGGGCGAATCGCGTTTTCACGTTGCGTCAACGTGAATTTAGGGGCGGAAATCCACCGGGGAATCGTTTATACGAAGCAAAAAAAGGGGGGACGGCGCGGCGATATTCCCCGTCAAGGAACGGCATGGGTTTGTTACGCAGCGCCGAAAGACGTGAAGGGTTTCCTATGATTATCCGACTGACGCTTTTGACCACGGCAGCCATCGCCGGTGCCATGCTGGTTTTTGGCACCGATGACGGCAGTGTCGCAGTCGAGGAGATCGCCGAGGCGGTGCTTGAAGAAACAGCCCCCATGCCGGCGGCAGCCCCGGTCGAGACGGCCGCGGTTGAGACGGCCAAGGCAGAGGATGTCACGCAGGGCGCCATTCAGGCGGCGGTGCAGGAAGAGGTGCCCGGTCTTGCCTCGGAGGTCGAGGTTGCCAAACAAGAGGCGCTGGACCTGACCGGAGTGCTGCCGACCTCGACGCAGGTCGATGTGGCGGTCGCGACGGCGATCGCGGAGACGCCGGTCGAGGCAGAGCCGCGGGCCGGGACCGTGACGTCCGCCGCGCCCGAACCGGAACCCGAGCCAAGGATAGTCTATGTCACCGGGTCGCGCGTGAACATGCGGGCGGGGCCGTCGACGTCGAATCCGGTGGTCGATCGGCTGGTCCGCGGAACCGCGGCCGAGGTGCTGGGCGAGGCTGGGGACGGCTGGCTGCAGATCCGCGACATCGCCACCGGGACCGAGGGCTTTATGTCAGGCGATTTCCTGTCGCCGGCGAACCCGGGGTAGCCACGCCGACAGTATTCCTTGGCCTTGACATGGCCACGCGTCACGGATCGGGCGCGGCGCCCGGCGGGGATTAGTTACCTTCACTCGTGCCGGATGCGACGGATTCCGCAGGGCCGTTTGGTTGTGCCCGTCAGCGCGCTGGCCTATTGGGGCCGACAGACATCTTTGGCGGCAAACCATGGCGCAGAAATCGATACTGATTACCGGCTGTTCCTCGGGCATCGGATATGATGCGGCGCACACGCTCAAACGGCGGGGCTGGCGGGTCTTTGCGTCCTGTCGCAAGGCGGCGGACTGCGAACGGATGCGCGCCGAGGGTCTGGAAAGCCCGCGGATCGACTATGAGGACCCCGCCAGTGTCTCAGCCGGAGCGGCGCAAGTGCTTGAGGCGACCGGCGGTACGCTGGAGGCGTTGTTCAACAACGGCGCCTACGGGATTCCCGCCGCGGTCGAGGACCTGCCGCGGGAGGCCTTTTCGGCGATATTGCAGGCCAATCTCGTGGGGCCGCATCACCTGACGGCCTGTGTGATCCCGGCGATGCGGGCGGCGAACCGCGGGCGGATCGTGAACTGCACCTCGGTGATGGGCTATACGGCCTATCCCTGGCGCGGCGCCTATGTGGCGACCAAATACGGGTTGGAAGGGTTGACGGACACGCTGAGGATCGAACTGCATGACACCAACATCCATGTGTCGCTGATCGAGCCGGGGCTGATCACGACGAAGTTCGGCGAGAATTCAGGCAAGAACTTCGAACGCTGGATCGACTGGGAAAACTCGCTGATCGCCGACAAATACCGGCGCGACCTGCTGAAGAAGTGGGAGGGCGGCAACCCGAATGCCTGGCTGGAGGTTCCCGCGTCCCATGTGACCCGCAAGCTGGTCCATGCGGTCGAAAATCCGCGGCCGCGCGCCCGATATCGGGTCACCGGGCTGGCAGAATTCGCCTATGTGGCCAAGCGGCTCTTGCCGACCCGCGCCGCCGATTGGCTGATCCGGCGCACGGCCTGAGGCTGCGGCGAATTTCGCCTTCGCTTTTTCTGCGCACCCCGCTACATCGCCGGGAACCGGAAAGGATAGGCCATGCTGCAGGACCCGCTTTTCATTCTCGTCGCCGTTGCGGTGTTGATCGTACTGGGCATTCTGATGGTCGGGATCGGCGGCTTTGCCAAGGGTGGCGATTTCAACCGAAAGCACGCCAACCGGATCATGCGCTACCGGATCGCGGCGCAGGCGGTGGCGGTGGTATTGATCCTTCTGTTCGTATTCTTCCGCCGCATGGGGGGCTGACAGATGGTGGTTCTATCCAAGATCTACACCAAGACCGGCGATGCCGGGGAAACCGCGCTTGGCAATGGCGCGCGCGTGGCGAAGCATTCGATGCGGGTGACGGCCTACGGGACCGTGGACGAGGTGAATGCGACCGTCGGACTGGCGCGGTTGCAAGCGGTTGGCGATATGGACGCGCATCTGGCGATGATCCAGAACGACCTGTTCGATATCGGGGCCGATCTGTGCCGGCCGGATATGGAGAAGGATGCCGAGGCGGAATATCCGCCCCTGCGGGTGACCGAGGACCAGGTGACGCGGCTGGAGGGCGAGATCGATGCGATGAACGGCGCGCTGGAACCGCTGCGCAGCTTTGTCCTGCCGGGCGGGTCGGCCCTGGCTGCGCATCTGCATCTTTGCCGGACCGTGGCGCGGCGGGCAGAGCGGCTGACGGTGGAACTGGCGACGATGGAACACGTCAATCCGGCGGCTGTGAAATATCTCAACCGGTTGTCGGACTGGTTCTTCGTCGCCTCGCGGATCGCCAATAACGACGGCAGGGATGACGTGCTTTGGGTGCCGGGCGCGAACCGATAGCGCGGCGATCACTGGGCCGGCCAATGGCCGGGCGAGTGCCCGGTAGAGCGAACCGCCAGGGCCAAGCGCCGCCGTCGGGCGTGGATGTCCTGCATCGGTTCTGTGCGCGATGGCGCGAATATCCCGGGGCAGCAGGTGCGTGTGCCACCGGCATTGCCATGTCAGACCTGTTCGATTGGAAACCACAGCTCGACCTTGCCGGTGGCCGTCTGCGGATCGAAATCCTCGGTATAGACCTCGTATTGCGGGCCCGGTGCCATAACCCAGCCGTCACCCAAATGCGCGCCATTCAGGACCCGGTCGAACATCGTCGCGATGCCCGAGACATGCCCTTGATGAACGAAAACCGCGTGCGGACCGGACGGCAGGCAAAGCTCGATCTGGCCCTCGGGGACCGGCGCATCGGCCGATACCTCCATGCCGCACAGGTACTGAAAGCTGCCTGGGGCGAACCCGTGCGAAACGCCGAAGACCAGTTCGCCCACCACACCGGTCAGCGCGGCATAGTCCCAGTTGCCCCATTGCCGCGGAATGCCGCCGCGCGTGTCCTTGGTATAGCGCCCGTTCGCCCCCACAAGCCGGCGCGCAGGCGCCTCTTCGATCCGATCCGGTGTGATCATCGCGGCCCCCATTCAACCCAACGCCACCATAGCCCGACGGATCGCTTTCGCAATGACGCGGCGTTCCGGGGCTTTGGCGCGTCGATTTTGCACTGTTTTCCCCAAGTTTGCTCCGCTAACACTCGCGCGTGGAATTGATCCGCCCCGCCTGCGGGGCGCCCAGCCAGTGGAGAGACGTGCATGAAGGTCCTTGTGCCGGTGAAACGCGTGATCGACTACAACGTGAAGGTCCGCGTCAAAGCGGATGGCAGCGGGGTCGATCTGGCGAATGTGAAGATGTCGATGAACCCCTTTGACGAAATCGCCGTCGAGGAAGCGATCCGCTTGAAAGAGGCCGGCAAGGCCGAGGAGATCATCGCGGTGTCGGTAGGGGTGAAGCAGAACCAGGAAACGCTGCGCACGGCGTTGGCGATGGGGGCCGACCGGGCGATTCTGGTGGTGGCCGCCGAGGATGTGCACACCGATATCGAGCCGCTGGCTGTGGCCAAGGTCCTGAAAGGCGTGGTCGACGAAGAGCAGCCCGGGCTTGTGCTGTGCGGCAAGCAGGCGATCGACAACGACATGAACGCCACCGGGCAGATGCTGGCCGCGCTCTGCGGCTGGTCGCAGGCGACCTTTGCCTCGGAGGTTTCGATCGAGGGCGACCGCGCGGTTGTCACGCGCGAGGTCGATGGCGGGCTGCAGACGGTGAAGGTTGCGATGCCGGCGGTGGTGACCGTGGATCTGCGGCTGAACGAGCCGCGCTATGCCTCGTTGCCGAACATCATGAAGGCCAAGCGCAAGCCGCTGGACGAAAAGACGCCCGCCGATTACGGCGTCGATGCGGCACCGCGGCTTGAGATCCTGAAGACCGTGGAGCCCGAGGCCCGCAAGGCCGGCGTGATGGTCGGGTCGGTCGAGGAACTGGTAACGAAGCTGAAAGACGAAGCGGGGGTGATCTGATGGCTGTTTTGCTTCTGGGAGAGGTGAACAACGGCGAATTGTCGATGGACGCCACCGCAAAGGCGGTGACGGCGGCGTTGAAGCTGGGGGATGTCACGGTTCTTTGTGCCGGGGCAAGTGCAGCGGCAGCAGCCGAGGCCGCGTCGAAGATCGAGGGGGTGTCCAAGGTGCTGTGCGCCGAGGATGCGGTGCTGGGCCACCGGCTGGCGGAATCGACCGCCGCGCTGATCGTGTCGCTGGCCGATGGGTATGATCACATCATCGCGCCCGCGACCACGGACGCCAAGAACGTGATGCCGCGGGTGGCGGCCCTGCTGGACGCCATGGTGATTTCGGACATCTCGGGCGTGGTCGATGGCGACACTTTCGAACGGCCGATCTATGCGGGCAACGCGGTCCAGACGGTGAAGTCGTCGGATGCCAAGAAAGTGGTGACGGTCCGTACCTCGACCTTCGATGCGGCCGGTGAAGGCGGCAGCGCGCCGGTCGAGACCATCGGCGCCGCGGGCGATCCGGGCCTGTCGGAATGGGTCGAGGACAAGGTGGCCGAGACCGACCGGCCGGAACTGACCAGTGCCGGCATCGTGGTGTCCGGCGGGCGCGGCGTGGGCTCGGAAGAGGATTTCGCGCTGATCGAAAAACTCGCCGACAAGCTGGGCGCCGCCGTGGGCGCCTCCCGGGCTGCGGTGGATTCGGGGTATGCGCCGAACGATTGGCAGGTCGGCCAGACCGGCAAGGTCGTGGCGCCCGATCTCTATCTGGCCGTCGGCATCTCTGGCGCGATCCAGCACTTGGCGGGGATGAAGGATTCCAAGGTCATCGTCGCGATCAACAAGGACGAGGAAGCGCCGATCTTTCAGGTCGCCGACTATGGGCTGGTCGCCGATCTGTTCGACGCTGTGCCGGAACTGACCGACAAGCTTTGACCTTTTCGCTGACCCGTTGTCAAAGGCCCCGCTGACAGGCGGGGCCTTTCGGCTGTCAGCCCAGCGACCGAAGCACGGGCGCCAACCGGTCCGCGACGCGGCGGTGCACCGCCGGACCCAGCATTTCCTCGGCCGCGGGCAGATCCATCGGGCCGTAGATCATTTCGTCCAGGCCGGACCGCCTCTCTTCCGGCTCGGCAACAACCTCGACTACGTCGGCAGCACCGTCAGCCACCGCATCGATCATCGTGCGGTCGATGAACAGCGGGTCTTTGTCCGGCATCGGGCCGGTTCCGTCCTCGCCCGGGCGGTGATCGGCCAGCCAGAGCAGAATGACCTTGCTGCCGATCTGGTCCATCAGCAGGCGCATGCGCGCAACCCAGGCATCCTTCAGTTCCCGCTTCACGATGGCGAACCTGTCCGGTGATTTCTTTGCCAGGCTGGTCAGCATGTGACGGGTAAAGTTGAACTCGGTAAAATCCACGTCATCGTAGATCTTGGTCAGTTGCCTCGACGCGCGCAGGAACCGGTCGTTGCGGCGCGGATGGACCGCGTAGAACCGGTTCGACATGTTCTGCGCGCCGATCAGCTGGATCACGGCCGCCTTGGAATGCGCACAGATTTCGAGCAGCGAACGGTCGTTCAGATAGGCGTCGACCCCGGCATTGACGCAGCCCAGATTGACCGATCGGACACCGGTTTCATGTTCCACCAGCACCGGGAACGGCGCCGGAATGAACCGGCCATAGGTTTCAATCCCGCCAAGGAAGGTAACGTAATCCCCGCGCAGCCGCCGTCTTGGTCCGCGGAACAGAAGTTTCGACCTGCCATACCGGCACGGGAAATAGTCCAGGGCCGGCTGGCCCAGCTTTGCAAAGGTCATTTCCACCCACACATGTTCAGTTCACCCAGGGAACAGATTCGCAGACCGCCCTTGCCAAGTTATGAACACCGGGATTTGAGCGAATTTGTCCCGGTCATTCGCCCTTGCACGGTGGCTTGACCGGCGCATATGGTCCGGCCAGCACTGCGGAAAGGGCGTTGGATGGAGATCGCGAAGGTAGGCGTGGTGGGCGCGGGGCAGATGGGCAACGGCATCGCCCATGTGCTTGCGCTGGCAGGCTACGAGGTCTTGCTGAACGACATTAGTCAAGAGGCCTTGGACGGCGCGCTGGCGCAGATCGTCAGAAACCTGGACCGGCAGGTGTCGCGCGGCAAGGTGGCATCCGACGACCGGGATGCGGCGCTGGCGCGTATCAGCACCACGCTATCTCTGGCCGAATTGGGTTCCACCGACCTGGTGATCGAAAGCGCGACCGAACGCGAAACCGTGAAACAGGCGATATTCGAAGACCTGGTGCCGCATCTGCAGCCGCACACGATCCTGACGTCGAACACCTCGTCGATCTCGATCACCCGGCTTGCCTCGCGCACCGACCGGCCGGAAAAGTTCATGGGCTTTCACTTCATGAACCCGGTGCCGGTCATGCAGCTGGTCGAACTGATCCGTGGCATCGCCACCGATGAGCAGACCTATCAGGCCTGTTTCGGCGTGGTCGAGCGGCTGGGCAAGACCGCCGCCTCGTCCGAGGATTTTCCGGCCTTCATCGTCAACCGCATCCTGATGCCGATGATCAACGAGGCGGTCTATACGCTCTATGAAGGCGTCGGCAACGTGGCCTCGATCGATTCGGCGATGAAGCTGGGCACCAACCATCCGATGGGCCCCCTGGAGCTGGCCGATTTCATCGGTCTGGATACCTGTCTCGCGATCATGAACGTGCTGCATGACGGGTTGGCCGATACCAAGTACCGCCCCTGCCCCTTGCTGACCAAATACGTCGAGGCCGGCTGGCTTGGCCGCAAGACCCAGCGCGGATTTTACGACTACCGGGGCGAGGTGCCGGTGCCGACGCGTTGAATTCAGGCGGGACCAGGTTCCATCGGTTTTTTGGCCTGAAGTTGCCATTCGCGACCCGTCTTCTGCCGCGGAATCAAGGCCGCAGGCCGGTCGTCCTTGGTAGCGCCGTTGGTCCGAGCGACCGATGAATGACCGACCGCCGGTTCGTAGCCTGAAAAGATCCAGTGGACCCTTTCATGGCGGCCACGACCCCCCGGCGGCGAGGCGATTTTCTGACGGCGCGTATCGGATTGAGGTCGTTGGGACTTTGCCGGGATAAGACGAGCCGGTCAGAGGTGCGGTTTGCCTCCCCGCCGGTCGGCGATGGCGCGGCTTCGCTCTCAATAGGCAAAGTCCGTTTCAGGGGGCTTAACGTCGCCCGGAATCTCCCCGCGCTAGGCCGTATCCTTCAGCGCCAGGGTGTGCTCGCGCAGCCAGGCCATAAAGCCGCGGGGGTTTCCGGCCCAAGCCTCGCACTCCTCGGGCGGGATCGGACGGCCGATCACCGGTCGCTGCGATTTGTTCAAAGCATGGATCACTTCATAGAGCAACAGCCCCTGCCGGATCGTCGGAGAGACCTGATTTGCGATCTGGTACCAACGCGAGTTCTGCCCCGGGAAGTAGACCGGCAGGACCGTGGCGCCGGATTTGCGCACCATCTTGGCGGTGAACGGGCCCCACTCTGCCTCGACCACGGGTCCGAACATCGTCTCGGACGAGGCGACGACACCGGAGGGAAAGAAGGCAACCACCCCGCCCGCGGCAAGCTGGTCCATCGCGCGCTTGCGCATCTGGACGTTCTTTTCGAAGGCATCGACCTCATGTGCGAAGGGGACCGGGATCATGAACTGGCTGATCTCTTTCACGCCAGTCAGCAGCGACCGGGTCAGGATCTTGTAGTCGCTGCGCACCCGGCCGATCATTTCCGCCAGAACCACCCCGTCGACCAGCCCGTGCGGGTGGTTCGCCACCACGATCACCGGACCGTCACGGGGGATTCGGCGAATTTGCTCGTCCGGGGTCAGGATATCGATACCCATGGCGCGCAGGGCCTTGCCCCAGAATTCCTGCCCCTCGGGCACACCGGACCGTTCGAACCGCCGGATCATGCGCAACAGGCGCAACTTGCCGGTCAGCCATTCAATCGTGCGGATCGTGTTCGCCTGCCAGGGATTCGGAAAGGTGTTTGCATACGACAGCTTGCGCTTGTCATAGGGCACATAGTCCGTCCGGCCGTGCAGTGTGGTTTCCTGATAGCTGTCTACCAAGGGCTCCGCTCACTCCCTGGGCGCATCCCCACGCCCGGTCAGAAATCCTCGCCGAACCGGTCGGCCACCAGCGCTTCAAGCGCGTCCGCCAGCTTCTCGGCCTCGGGACCGCTGGTTTCGACCTCAATAGAGGTTCCGCGAGAGGCTGCCAACATCAAAAGACCCATGATGCTGTCGCCTTCGGCCTCAAGACCGTCCTTGCGTACGGTGGCGCGGGCATCGTGATCTTCAACCACCTCGACCAGCTTGGCCGAGGCGCGGGCGTGCAGGCCTTTTTCGTTGACGATGTTCAGGGTTCGCGTGACGCTGCTAGCCATAGGCCTTTCCTAGCCTGCCGCCGCGTCGAAACTGTCGATGTACTTGCGCCCGGCGCGCAATGCGCATGTCACGGCATCGCCGACGTCCAGATGCCGGGACTTCGCCAGCTTGATCAGCATCGGCAGATTTGCGCCGTACATGATCTTGCGGTCGTCGGGCCGGCAGGCCTGCAGCGACAGGTTGCTGGGCGAGCCGCCGAACATATCGGTCACCACCACCACGCCGTCGCCCGAATCGACGCTGTCGGCGGCGGCGCAGATCTCACCCTGCTTCAGGGCGCGGTCGTGGTCGGGTTCGATCGAGATGGCACGGATTCCGTTCTGCTTGCCGACGACATGTTCGACGGCGGAAAGATACTCGCGGGCCAGCCCGCCATGTGCGACGATCACGATGCCGATCACAAGAGCCTCACCCCACAGAGATTGGCGGCACGGATCGGGCGTGCCGCTCGAATTCCCTGTGCCTTTTAGAAACCCGCCACCCGGCCTTTGCAAGCCGATTCGCCAGATCTTCGGTCACTGCGACCGACCTGTGTTGCCCGCCGGTGCAGCCGAAGCCGATCGAAAGATGGTGCTTCCCCTCGTCGCGGTAAGCTGGCAGCAGAAACCCGATCAGGTCCGAGACATGCCGCAGGAACTCTGCATGGCGCGGGTCGGCCTCGATATAATCGCTGACGCGGGAATCGCGTCCATCCAGGCCGCGCAGGCCCGGGTGCCAGTGCGGGTTGCGCAGGAAACGGCAGTCGAGAACCAGATCGAGCCCCCGCGGCACGCCGCGCTTGTAGGAAAACGACTGGACCGAAACCGCCATGCGGTCTGCCGGGTTCGGGTCGTACCAGCGCCCGATTTCGGCCCGCAGGTCGTGCGGCGTCAGTTCCGATGTGTCGATCAGCAGATCCGCGTGATTGCGCAGGGGGTCCAGCAGATCGATTTCGCGGGCGATTCCGGCCTCGGGCGCCTCTGCCGGGGCCAGCGGATGGCGGCGGCGGGTTTCGGAATAACGCCGCAGCAGGACGTCTTGACGGCAATCGAGGTACAGAACCTCGGCCTCGACCTCGGGCGTGTCGGCGAATAGCCGGATCAGGTCGAGCACGCTGTTTACGCTGAAATCACGATTCCGGACATCGAGTCCAAGCGCCAGCGGGCGCCCGCTCGGCGGGGCTTCGAGCAGCGGCTGCAGCAGCCGCATCGGTAGGTTGTCGATGGCTTCGAAGCCCAGATCCTCCAGCGCATTGATCGCGGTCGAGCGGCCGGCGCCCGAGGGGCCGGTCACCAGTATCAGCCGCAGGGTGTCTTGCGCCGCCGTTGCCGTATCCTGCCGCTTGTCTTCGTCTCCGTCCATCAGACCTCTGCCCGCCCGCCCTTGAGATACTGCAGGATTGCCGAAGCGAAATGTAGGCCCTCTATTTTGTGAAGCAATGGGATCGAGCATCCCAGGATATCGGTGACGCGTTCGGGCGGCAGCCGCTCGGTTTCGATCTTGTCGAGATCGACGGCCAGGACAATCGGTGCCGGCGGCGCGGGTGTGGCGGAAAGGATACCGATTCCGCGCACCTCGATCCGGCCGCGGATCGCGGCGGGGGCGGAGGCGACGGGCCATGCGTCGGGCACGGTGACCTCGGTCCGGTCATCGGCGACCAGCATGGCCCCGAACGCCATCAGTTGAAGCGCCAGCGCCGACTTGCCGCTTCCGGCGGCGCCGAGGATCAGAACGGCGTTGCCGCCGAGCGAGACACAGCTTGCGTGGAAGAGCACGGAAGGCCTCCTCCGGGGGGCGGGGACAGAAGTACGGACGGCCCGCGGCCGTCCCTGCGGCGTTCGTTAAACCGGCAGTCCCACCACAAAACGGGCGCCCAGCGGCTCCGAGGTTACATCGGCGTCGGTGGGACGGATGTTTTCCGCCCAGATCACGCCGGAATGCGCCTCGACGATCTGTTTCGAGATCGCCAGGCCCAGACCCGAATTGTTGCCGAACTGCTGCTCGGGCCGTTGCGAGTAGAACCGGTTGAAGATCTTGGTTAGGGCCTGTTCGGGGATGCCGGGGCCGGTATCCTCGACGACGACCAGCACACGGTCGTCCCGGCGCCTCGCCCAGACGCGGATTGCATCGCCGTCTTCGCAGAACGAGATCGCGTTCGAGATCAGGTTGACGAAGACCTGCGCCAGCCGCGCCTCGAGGCCGTGGATTTCGATCGGATCGGACGGCAGGTCAGAAATGAACTCGATGCCCTTTTCCTGCGCTTCGTTTCCAAGATAGTCGGTCAGGTTGCGCAGCATCGCCAGCAGATCGAACGCCTCTTCGTCCTCTTTCACCAGCTCGCTGTCCAGCCGCGAGGCGTTCGAGATATCGCTGACCAGCCGGTCGAGCCGCCGCACATCGTGTTCGATCACTTCGAGCAGCCGGTCACGCTGATCGTCGCGCTTGGCAATCCGCAGGGTGCCGATGGCGGACCGGAGAGACGCCAGCGGATTCTTGATCTCATGCGCCACGTCCGCGGCGAATTGTTCGTTGGCGTCGATCCGCTCGTAAAGTGCGCTGACCATGCCGCGCATCGCCCCCGACAGCCGGCCGATTTCATCGGGCCGGCCGGACAGGTCTGGGATACGCACCCGCGTGGGATTTTTCTTGCGGGAATTGCGGTCTCCGCCGATCTCGGCGGCCGCGGCGAGGTCCGACAGCGGATTGGCGATGGTTGAGGCCAAAACCAGGCTGAGGCCAATCGATACCAGGATCGCGATTACGAACATGCGCAAGACCTGCTCACGTTCGCTGCGCACCAGCGCGTCGATTTCACCCGCGGCGCTGGACAGGCCAACGACACCGACCGCGGTGTCGCCCTGCAGGATCGGCGTCGCCACCGAAAACACCGTCAGACCGTTCGCCAGAACGCCGCTGTTAACCAGGGTATTGCCGTCCATGGACCCCGCGAACATGCCCCGCAACAGATCCTCGACATTGACACCCGTCGTGCTGCGGTTCTTGGCGGAAAACAGCCCGGCCAGACCGTCCCACATCGAGTTCAAAAGATCGGTCAGAACCGTAGAGTGGCGGTCGTCGTCCATCTCCGGCATGCCGACGGCGGCGGGGCGCGGGCGCCCGAGGGTCGAATCGATCAGGGTGCCGCCAGCGTCGAAGACATAGACCTCGATCCCCGGTGACAGTTTCAGTCCGGTCAGCGTTTCCGAGACGTTCACGCCATCGCCCACGGCAAGGTTGACCGGCGCACCCTTTGGCAGCTGTGCCTCGAACACGTTGGTGACAAGACGCGCCTCTGCCACAAGCCCCGCCTCGCGCTGCAGGACCAGATTGTCGCGCACCGGGTTCAGCCACAGCACGCCTGCGACCAGCATCAGCAGACCCAGCAGGTTGAACGTGACGATCTTGCGCGCCAGCGGCGAGCGGTTGATGGCGATTACGCCGCGCGCACGGCGTTTTGCCCGCGCTTCCGCGTCGGGATCGGTTTGCGGCGTGACCCAGTCTTCGCCCAGGACAAGATCCTCATCCCGGACGGCCTTGGCACCCTTCATGTCGATTTCTGACGCGAGCGTCATTATTCCTCGTTATATCTGTACCCGATGCCGTACAGGGTCTCGATCGCCGAAAAATCGGAATCGACCGAGCGCATCTTTTTGCGCAGACGCTTGATGTGGCTGTCGATGGTGCGGTCGTCGACATAGACCTGATCGTCATAGGCCACATCCATCAACTGGTCGCGCGATTTGACGAATCCGGGACGCTGCGCCAGCGCCTGCAGCAGAAGGAACTCCGTCACCGTCAGCGACACGTCCATACCCTTCCACGTCACCGCGTGACGCAGCGGATCCATCGACAATTCACCGCGCACCATGATCTTGCTGGCCTCGGTCTCACCGACCTCGCCGCTGTCGATCGCTTCCTGCCGGCGCAGAAGCGCGCGAATGCGTTCGACCAGCAGACGCTGCGAGAACGGTTTCTTGACATAGTCGTCGGCGCCCATGCGCAAGCCGAGTACCTCGTCGATCTCGTCATCCTTGGACGTCAGGAAGATGACCGGCATCGAGGTTTTCTGGCGCACCCGCTGCAACAGGTCCATGCCGTCCATCCGCGGCATCTTGATGTCGAACACGGCCATGTCGGGAAGGCGTTTGTTGAACGCATCCAGAGCCGCCTGCCCGTCATTGTAGGTTTCAACCTCAAAACCCTCGGCCTCGAGAGTCATAGAAACGGACGTCAGGATATTCCTGTCGTCGTCGACCAATGCTATCCTCGACATGGGAGGCTTCCTTATACTGCTCTGTTTGTTGCCTGTTTTTCTTTGCCACATTGTTCCCATTCCGGCCTTTCGAATCAACAATTAAGTGCGAATCACCCAGGGTCTCGCGATCAATCAGACGCGAAAATTCGTAACCAATGGCTAAATTGCCTCACTTTTGGGCTGGTTTACGCGAAGGCAGCCGATGGTTGCGCTAACCTCGCGATGGTTGCGCTAACTGTGCGGCTGCGTCCTGTTCACACGAAAAATCATCATGTTATAGGCCGGATCGTCGGCAGATAAACCGCCGGCGCGGTGCGATGCACCGCCGAATCCGACAAGAGACGCCGAACGATCGGCGAGGGAGCACAGGATCATGGAAACCGGACGGGTCAACCCGCAGCACCGGCTTGAAGACCAAGGCATCAGCGGGCTTGGCCATGTTTACTACAATGATCTGGAACCTTCGCTGGTCGAACGTGCGCTGAAACGCGGCGAGGGATCGCTGGGTAAGGACGGGACGTTTCTGGTCACCACCGGCAAGCACACGGGCCGGTCGCCCAAGGACAAGTTCGTAGTCAAGACCGAGGGTCTGGAAAACACCGTCTGGTGGGAAAACAATGCGGCCATGGAGCCCGCATCATTCGACGTGCTGTACGCCGATATGCTGCAGCACATGAAAGGCGGCGAGTATTTCGTTCAGGACCTTTACGGCGGCGCCGATCCGGCGCACCGGCTGGATGTAAGGGTGGTGACCGAGCTTGCCTGGCACGGCCTCTTCATCCGCCACCTGCTGCGGCGCCCGAACCGGGCGGAACTGGACGACTACATCCCGCATTTCACGATCATCAACTGCCCGAGCTTCAAGGCCGACCCCGAACGCCATGGCTGCCGGTCGGACACCGTGATCGCGCTGAACTTCGAAAGAAAGCTGATCCTGATCGGCGGCACGGCCTATGCGGGCGAAAACAAAAAGTCGGTGTTCACCCTGCTGAACTACATCCTGCCCGAGAAGGGCATCATGCCGATGCACTGTTCGGCCAATCACGCGCCCGGCAATCCGGTGGACACTGCGATCTTCTTTGGCTTGTCGGGCACCGGCAAGACCACGCTGTCGGCCGATCCGTCGCGCGTGTTGATCGGAGATGACGAACACGGCTGGTCCGAACGCGGCACCTTCAACTTTGAAGGCGGCTGCTATGCCAAGACGATCCATCTGAGCCGCGAGGCCGAGCCCGAGATCTACGCCACGACCGAGAAATTCGGCACAGTGATCGAGAACATGATCTACGACCGGGAGACGCTGGAGCTGGATTTCGACGACGACAGCCTGACGGCGAACATGCGGTGCGCCTATCCGCTGGACTATATCTCGAACGCCTCTTCGACGGCCCTGGGCGGCCATCCGAAGAACATCATCATGCTGACCTGCGATGCCTTCGGCGTGCTTCCGCCGATCGCGCGGCTGTCGCCGGCGCAGGCGGAATATCACTTCCTGTCGGGCTTCACCTCGAAGGTCGCGGGCACCGAACGCGGCGTGACCGAACCGGAACCTACCTTTTCGACCTGCTTCGGGGCCCCCTTCATGCCGCGCCGGCCCGAGGTTTACGGCAATCTGCTGCGCGAGAAGATCGCCAAACACGGCGCGACCTGCTGGCTGGTGAACACCGGCTGGACCGGCGGCGCCTATGGCACCGGATCGCGCATGCCGATCAAGGCCACGCGCGCCCTGTTATCGGCCGCCCTCGATGGCTCGCTGGCCGAGGCCGAGTTCCGCAAGGATCCGAATTTCGGCTTCGAGGTGCCTGTTGCCGTGCCCGGTGTCGCGTCGATCCTGCTGGAGCCGCGGCGCACCTGGGACGACGCCGCCGCCTATGATGCGCAGGCCCAGAAACTGGTGGGCATGTTCGCCAGGAACTTCGAACAGTATTTGAGCCATATTGACGAAGACGTGAAGGCCGTGGCCATCGGGTAAACCCGACTTTCAGGCCTCACGCGCCGCTGCTAGGGTGCATCCCATGCGGCGGTGCGTTCAATACTTGCGGTTTCTTGCCTTGGCGATCCCGCTGCCATGGACGAGCCAGGCCGCCGTGACCGCGCCGGGGGCGGTGTCCTACTCTTATGGGTACTTCTGTGCCCTGGAGCCCGTCAGCGAGCTGGAGGCCGAAGGCACCATTTCCGGCACCGTTTCCCTGATCGATGGCCCGCCGCGGTTCATCCGCGAGGGTCCGCTTGTGCCGGCGCAGATCGGCGTCGGGTTCGGCATCGTCTTCGACCTTTTGCCGCGCTATGTCGGCCCGGTTCAGGTCGAGGTCACGCATCCGCCGATGGGGCCCGATGGCGTAACGACCGAAATTTGGGTGTCTGACATCACCGACGCCGTCGACAATTACGTCGGCTTCTCTTTCGACCTGCCTTACGAGTTACGCGAAGGCGACTGGGGCTTTCGCGGCACTGCGAACGGACGGCTGGTCTTTGATGTCTCCTTCAACGTGGTCGGCGCGACCCTTCTGCCGGCCGTGGAATGCGGACCGGCGCTAGCGTCCTGAGAGCCATGGACGCGGGTCCGGTTTTCGTTCAACCTTGCCCGCGGAAACCGCGCGAGGCCCAGCCATGATCGAAGAACCGCCCCTGCTGACCGTCAAACGCCCCGCGCGCCGCCCCGCGCCCGCGCAGATCGCGGCGTTCCAGGCGGTACCCACCAGTTTTGTCGTGGATGCCATGTACGGCGCCGGGGCGATGTCGCCGGTGATCCGCCCGCTGGGAGAGGGCCGGGACCTGATCTGTGCCGCCGCGGGGCCGGCGCTGACGGTGGATTGCGGCCCGGGCGACATCCTTGCGCTCTTGGCGGCGTTGGAGTCGATCCAAGAGGGCGACATGGTCGTTTCGGCCTTTCATGGGCACCAGGGTTGCGCCGCCGCGGGCGACCGGGTGACGGCGATGATGAAGAACTGCGGCGCGGCCGGATTCGTCACCGACGGACCGATGCGTGACTATGCCGGGATCGTCGAGGCCGGATTGCCGTGCTGGTGCACCGGGCTCAATCCAGGCTCGCCCTTCGGAAACGGTCCCGGGCGCGTCGGCTTTCCAATCCAGATCGGCGGTCAACAGATCGAGACCGGCGACATGATCGTCGCCGACCGCGACGGTGTCGTCGTGGTGCCGTTTGCCGAGATCGACGCGGTGATCGGGATGCTGGCCAAGGTGGCCGAGTTGGAGGGTGCTCTGGATGCGCAGTTGAGGGCCGGCCTCAACATCCCGCAAGAGATCCGCGACCTGATGGCGAGCGACAAGGTGAAATACGTCGATTAAACGAAGACGAGCTTTGCCGGACCCGCGTTCCGTCGATTCTTGGTCTTGAGCTGACATTGACAGGAATCTGATAAGCCGCGCCATCGCCGACCCGCGGGGAGGCGAAAGAAACCTTTGAACGACTCGATTTATCCCGGCAAAGTCCGAACGACCTCGATGCGATACGCGCCGCCAGCAAATCGCCTCCCCTTCGGGGCGGGTCGGCGATGGCGCGGCGGGGCTGCGCCCCTTGATTCCGCGCCTGAATGCAGATTGCGAACGTCCGCTCCATGCCACAATCCGCCTCCCGATCTTCCGAACCTGGCAAACAGCCTGTGCCCTGCCGGATCCTTGGAGCCAACGCCGGAAGGTCAAATGCTGCGAGTGCGAGGTCCGGTATTGGCCCAGTTCCTTGCCGGAACTCGCGATCATCGGCGTCGCACGGGCCGCGCCTGCCCCTCTCTTGGCCTCCGCAATGCACGGTGGCTCAGTTCAAAGGCCCAATTATTCCGATCCCGATATCCCTTAACTCGCGGTTGCTATCGCCTGATAAACTATCCGCGCCTGCCCCCCCGCAGCGCCGTCACAAAGGCAAGAAGGATTCTGGCGCGACATTTTTTAACATCAGGCTTCAAGTTTACGAATTATTATTGCGCTGCAGGTGCGAAATGACTATGCCCGTCCGAAGTGGATTGAAGGAGGCCCCAGATGGCGCATGATGGCCGGGAGATGACGATCGAAACCGCTCTACTGCCGGACCTTCTGGCCTTGACCAAGGCCGCAATCCCGCCCGCCGAGGCGCTTCTGGAAACCGCTAGGGACCGGGTTCGGGCCATGGTCACGCAGAACGGCAAGGTGTCGGGCGCGCTGCTTGAAGCGAACCAGACCGCGGCGCACGGGCTTGCCTGGCTGGCAACCTACGTCGAGAGCTTGCGCGAGATGCAGGGCTGGGCCGAGCGGCTGGACACGGATGGCAGGTTCGGCGAGCTTGAACGACTGATCCACCAGATCGCCTTCGGGGAATATCTCTGGCAGATCTACGGCGGCATTCCGATGAGCCAGGGCGAAATCGTCCGCCCGCAGGATATCGGCCTGTCCCAGGAGGATCAGCGGGCGTTGATGCAGCCCGCGGTGATGACGCTGACCCAGGCCGGCAACAGCCAGGCGGCGCGGATGCGGCTGGTCGCGTTGATGCAGGACGGCGCGGGCCACGCGACCGTCGGGTCCACCGGGCTTGACGACGAACTGGAAATGATCCGCGAACAATTCCGCAGGTTCGCCGATGAAAAGGTCGCGCCGCATGCCCATCACTGGCATCTGAACGACGAACTGATCCCGATGGAGGTCATCGAAGAACTGTCAGAGATGGGCGTCTTCGGGCTGACCATTCCCGAGGAATTTGGCGGGTTCGGACTGTCGAAGGCCTCGATGGTGGTGGTGAGCGAAGAGCTGTCGCGCGGCTATATCGGGGTGGGCTCGCTCGGGACACGGTCCGAGATCGCGGCCGAGCTGATCCTGTGCGGCGGGACGGCAGAGCAGAAGGCGAAATGGCTGCCTGCACTGGCGAGCGGCGAGACTCTGCCGACGGCAGTGTTTACCGAGCCGAATACCGGATCCGATCTGGGTGCGCTGCGAACCAGGGCCGTGAAGGACGGCGATGACTGGGTGATCACCGGCAACAAGACCTGGATTACCCACGCGGCGCGGACCCATGTGATGACGGTTCTGGCGCGATCGGTGCCGGAGACCTCGGATTATCGCGGCTTGTCCATGTTTCTTGCCGAAAAGACGCCGGGGACGGACGCACAGCCCTTCTCGGACCCGGGGCTTTCGGGCGGCGAGATCGAGGTGCTGGGGTATCGCGGCATGAAGGAATATACCGTCAATTTCGACGATTTCCGGATAAAGGGCGACAACCTGCTGGGCGGGGTTGAAGGCCAGGGCTTCAAGCAGTTGATGCAGACCTTTGAGTCCGCCCGCATCCAGACCGCGGCCCGGGCCGTCGGCGTTGCACAGTCGGCAATGGAGGCGGGCCTGCAATACGCGCTGGATCGTAGGCAGTTCGGCAAGCCGTTGATAGAATTCCCGCGGGTGGCGGGCAAGCTGGCGATGATGGCCGTGGAAATCATGGTAGCCCGCCAGTTGACCTATTTCTCGGCGCGGGAAAAGGACGCGGACCGGCGCTGCGACCTCGAGGCGGGGATGGCAAAGCTTCTGGCGGCCCGCGTGGCCTGGGCCTGTGCGGATAACGCCCTGCAGATCCATGGCGGCAACGGGTTCGCTCTGGAGTATCCGGTCAGCCGGATCCTGTGCGACGCGCGGATCTTGAACATTTTCGAGGGCGCCGCCGAGATTCAGGCGCAGGTGATCGCACGGCGGCTTTTGGGGTGAAGCGCGAGCCGTTTCCATGCGGACACCCATCAAGCTGAGCGCCCGTTGCCCGAACCACAGGTGGAAACGGCCATCCTTGCGGCGTGCCGCGGGCCGTTATCCCGGCTTCGGAAAAGACATCCCGCAGACGTCTTTCGATTAGGTCGATGGCAAACGGAGCAATGTCCATGCCGGTCGACTTTCACCCCATGAGTCCGCGCGGATCGCTTCAAGGTCAGTGGCCTGCCATCGCCGACATGTCGTCAAAGCAAGGCTCATCATACGCTAGCCGTTCTCGCGCAGGACCAGTCCGGCGAGGTAGAGCGATCCGCAGATCAGAATGCGGGCCGTCGGATCGGCGGCGGTGATCCGGCGGATCGCGTCCCGCGGCGAGGGCGACTGGGCGGACTGAAGGCCCACCGACAGGGCGGCGTCGGCGACCTCGGCGGGGCCGAGGGCGGCCTCTGTGCCGGGAATGTCAACGGCGTGCAGGGTTTCGGCAAGCCCGGCCAGCGGACGCAGGTAGCCGGTGATGTCCTTGGTGTTGAGCATCCCGCAAATCAGGTGCAGCGGGCGGTGCGGCAAGCCACCGAGGACCTCGACCAGCGCCGCGCCGGCTGCGGGATTGTGGCCGCCGTCAAGCCAAAGCTCTGCCGCACCGGCCGCGTCGACCAGCGGGCCGGTGCGCAGGCGCTGCATGCGCGCGGGCCAGTGGACCTGGGTGAGGGCCGGTTCATAGGCGGTATCGGGCGCGCCGATGGCACGCAGGGCGGCAAGGACGATCCCCGCATTCGAAACCTGGTGCGCACCGATAAGCGCGGGCATGGGCAGATCCAGCAGGCCGGTTTCGTCCTGAAACACCAGACGCCCGCGTTCTTCCCACACATGCCAGTGCTGGCCATGGACCAGAAGGGGTGCGCCGACCCGGGCAGCTTGGGCCTCGATGACCGCCAGCGCGGTGTCCTCTTGGGGGCCGACGACACAGGGCACGCCGCGTTTCAGGATGCCTGCCTTTTCGCCCGCGATCTCGGGGAGTGTCTCGCCCAGATATTGCTGGTGGTCGTAGGACACCGGCGTGATCACCGTCAGTGCGGGGCGGTCGACGACATTGGTGGCGTCGAGCCGGCCGCCGAGACCGACCTCGAGCAGCAGGTGATCGGCCGGGATCCGGGCGAAGGCGAGCAGCGCGGCGCAGGTGGTGATTTCGAAGAACGTGATCTCGGCCCCACCGTTGGCGGTTTCGCATTCATCCAGAAGCCGGGCGAAATCGGGTTCCGAAATCAGCCCTCCGGCCAGGCGGATGCGTTCGTGGAAGCGGACGAGATGCGGTGAGGTGTAGGCATGGACAAGGTGCCCTGCGCCTTCGAGCCCGGCGCGCAGCATCGCCTGGACCGAACCCTTGGCGTTGGTCCCCGCGATATGAATGACGGGCGGCAGCTTGTCCTGCGGATCGCCCAGTGTCCGAAGCAGGCGCCAGACACGGTCGAGCGTGAGGTCGATGATCTTGGGGTGCAGCGACATCATCCGGTTAAGGATGATGTCCGAGCCGTCCGTGCCGGTTCGCTCCAGCACGATGTCCGAGCTTTCCGTCGTCACGCCTTGGCTGCCTCGACAGGGGAGTCGGCGACGGGTTCAAGCGCGGGCGCTGGATCTGCCGGGGGGTCTTCCCCCGGTTCGGGCGGCGGCAGATCGCCCCGGACGGCCGGGCTCTGGCCCGTCAGCATCCGCACGATAGTGATCAGTTCATCGCGCAGGTCCTTGCGGTGAGTAACCCGGTCGAGCATTCCGTGGTCGAGCAGGTATTCGGCACGCTGGAATCCCTCGGGCAGCTTTTCGCGGATGGTCTGTTCGATGACACGGGGACCGGCAAAGCAGATCAGCGCGTTCGGTTCGGCGATCTGAATATCGCCCAGCATGGCATAGGATGCCGTTACGCCGCCGGTAGTGGGGTGGGTCAGGACGACGATGTAGGGCAATCCTGCTTCCTTCAGCATCTGCACGGCGACCGTGGTGCGCGGCATCTGCATCAGGCTGAGAATGCCCTCTTGCATGCGGGCGCCGCCCGCCGCGGAAAACAGGATCAGCGGCAGGTTCTGCTCGACCGCACGTTCGGCGGCGGCGATGATCGCGTTGCCGACGAACATGCCCATCGAACCGCCCATGAAGCTGAAATCCTGCGCCGCCGCAACGACCGGAGTGCGGCCGATCTCGCCCTGGGCGACCAGCATCGCCTCGGGTTCGCCGGTTGCCTTCTGGGCGGCGCGCATGCGGTCGGGGTATTTCTTTTGATCGCGGAACTGCAGCGGGTCGGCGACCGGCTCGGGCACCTCGATCCGGGCATAGACGCCGCCGTCGAACAGCGCGTTGAACCGCTCACGGGGCGTCAGGGCCATATGGTGGTCGCAGTTTGTGCAGACGTTGAGATTTTCGCTGAGCTCGCGGTGAAACAGCATGGTGCCGCATTCGGGACATTTCGACCACAGGTTCTCTGGCGTCTCGCGGCGCGAGAACAGCGAGTTGATCTTGGGCCGGACGTAGTTGGAGATCCAGTTCATCGAAAGCCTCGGCGGCTGCTTGGTTGCCGTCAGATAAGGCCGGTGCGGGCGAAATGCAATCAGCGTTGCAGGGCGCGGCGAAGGATGAACCAGGTAAGGATCAGGACGGCGACGTCGCCGAGAATCAGCATCGGCAGCAGGCCGTTGTCGTCGGCGGCATAGGGTGTCGTGTAAAGCGCGAGGCCGGGAAGCGTGCCGTCCACGGCGACGATCAGGATGGCGAAGACGTTGTTGGCAAAATGCAGGCCCCAAGCGGCGCCGAGGCTGCCGGTGGCGGCGGTCAGGTCGGCTGCGGCGAGCCCGAAGATGCCGGTGGCCCCGACGATCAGAAGGGCGTTGCCGCCCGTGGTGGCGGGGTCGTAGTGGACGGCGCCGAAGATCAGGCTGGGCAAAATCATCCAGACGACCGGAGAGCGGAAGCGTGCGGCGAGCTGCTGTTGCAGGTAGCCGCGAAAGACCAGTTCTTCCGCGCCGGTCTGCAGGGCGATGCCGGCGAGCGAGAGCGGCAGAAGAGCGAGCCACAGGATCGGGTCGAGTTGGGGTGTCGCGTCGAAGACGGCGAACCAGACGGCGACGGCGGCGGCATAGATCACGGTGGCGATCGCGGCCGCACCGGCGAAATCGCGGATCGCGCGCGCGGCGCGTCCGAACAGGCTGCCGACGGGGCGGCGGTGCAGCAGGCGGACGGCGAGCATCGGGCCCAAGGCCATGCCGAGAAAGGTCGCCAGCAGGATCAGCGTGCCGGCCGGGGTTGCCGCGTTCGCGACCTGGTTCATGCCGCCCGCGCCGGTCAGGGCGCCTGCCGCGGTGACGATCAGCATCAAAAGGCCGATATAGACCAGCACGCACAGCACGCAGCCAAGCAGAATGCGCCAGAGCTGCGGACGGGCCCGGGCGGGCCGGACAAAGGTTTCGAAGGCGGGTGAAAAGGCGCGGGCCATGCCAGCGGGGTTACTGCCTTGTACCGGCACATGCAACGCGGCGCATGCGCGGATATCGGCGCTCGGGGGCGGGCGGTTTGCTTGTGTCCACGCGCATGCTCGCCTATTGCAGCACAAGCCGAATTGAGGAGTTGACGATGCTGAAGGGAAAGACCGACAAGTCCCGCCTGCCAAGCCGCCATGTGACCGAGGGCCCGTCGCGGGCGCCGCACCGGTCGTATTACTATGCCATGGGGCTGGACGATGCCGAGATTGCGCAACCGTTCGTCGGCGTGGCGACCTGCTGGAACGAGGCGGCGCCGTGCAACATCTCGCTGAACCGGCAGGCGCAAGCGGTGAAGCTGGGCGTCAAGGCGGGGGGCGGGACGCCCCGCGAATTTACCACGATCACCGTGACCGACGGCATCGCGATGGGGCACGAGGGCATGCGGTCGTCGCTGGCCTCGCGCGAAGCGATCGCGGACACGGTCGAGCTGACGATGCGGGGGCATTGCTATGACGCCATCGTCGGCCTTGCAGGCTGCGACAAGAGCCTCCCGGGGATGATGATGGCGATGGTGCGGCTGAACACGCCGTCGGTATTCATCTATGGCGGCTCGATCCTTCCCGGTCGTCTGGACGGCAAGGACGTGACCGTTCAGGACGTGTTCGAGGCCGTGGGGCAGCACCAGGCGGGCAACTACACCGACGAGCAGTTGCGGGTGCTCGAACGGGTGGCCTGCCCCTCCGCCGGGGCATGCGGTGGACAGTTCACGGCAAATACCATGGCCTGCGTGTCCGAGGCGATCGGTCTGGCGCTGCCGAACTCCTCCGGCGCGCCTGCGCCCTACGAATCGCGCGACCACTATGCCGTCGCTTCGGGCGAAGCCGTCATGAACCTGCTGGAAAACAACATCCGGGCGCGGGACGTGGTGACGCGGAAATCGCTGGAAAACGCCGCACGGGTGGTGGCCTGCACCGGCGGGTCGACCAATGCCGGGCTGCACCTGCCTGCGATCGCGCATGAGGCGGGGATCGAGTTCTTCCTGGAAGATGTATGCGATATCTTCAAGGACACGCCGTATTTCGTCGACATGAAGCCGGGCGGAAAATACGTGGCCAAGGACCTTTACGAGGCGGGCGGCGTGCCGGTGGTGATGAAGGAACTGCGCAAGGCGGGGCTGATCCACGAAGACTGTGTGACGGCGACCGGCCGGACCATGGGCGAAGAACTGGACCTGGTAGAGCGCGAGGCCGATGGCAAGGTGATCTATCCCGTCGAGACGCCGATCACCGCGACGGGCGGTGTCGTCGGGCTGAAGGGCAACCTGGCCCCGGAAGGCGCGATCGCGAAGGTCGCGGGGATGCCGCCCGAGGACCAGGTCTTTACCGGCCCTGCGCGGGTGTTCGAGTGCGAGCAGGATGCGTTCGAAGCGGTGCAGAACCGCGCCTACGAGGAGGGCGATGTGATCGTCATTCGCAACGAGGGCCCGGCGGGCGGGCCGGGCATGCGCGAGATGCTGTCGACCACGGCGGCGCTGAGCGGTCAGGGCATGGGCAAGAAGGTGGCGCTGATCACCGATGGCCGGTTCTCGGGCGGCACGCGCGGGTTCTGCGTCGGCCATGTCGGGCCCGAGGCCTATCACGGCGGGCCCATCGCCTTGCTGAAGGATGGCGATTTGATCACGCTCGATGCGATCAACGGCGAGCTTTCGGTTGACCTGAGCGACGAGGAACTGGCCGCGCGCAAGGCCGATTGGGCCGGTCCGCGCGAGACGATCTATGCCTCGGGCGCATTGTGGAAATACGCGCAACTGGTGGGTGTAACCTACAAGGGTGCGGTCACCCATCCCGGCGGCAAAGCGGAGCGGCATGTCTATATGGACCTGTAATCGAAGCCTTCTGGCCGCGGCATCGGCCGTTTTCCTGTCCGGCTGCCTGCAGGCGCCGGACGTGTCACGCCGCGAGGGCGGCACGTTCCGGATGCCGCCCGAGACGGTGACGGTCGCAGGGCGTTCCGTGGTGATCGGCGGACCCGAGGGGTATTGCGTCGACCGGTCGGCGAGCCGGCTGCGCAGCAAGACGGCCTTTGTCCTGCTTGGCAGCTGCGCCTCGATTGCCGGCGATGCGCGGGCCGGAGCGCCGAGCGCGGCGGGAATCCTGACGGCCTCGGTCAGCCGCGACACCGGTAGCGGGCCGGCGATCGACGCTGTGATCGATCAGATGGCGGCGTATCTGACCACGCCCACGGGCCGCGCCGCGCTGGCGCGCGACGGCGATGCCGGTTCGGTCGAGGTCCTTGACAGCCGGCGCGAGGATGGCGCCCTGTTCATCCACCTGCGCGACACCAGCGCCGAGGTTTTCCCCGGCTTGGCCCAGGACTATTGGCGCGGGCTCTTCGACATCAACGGGCATCTGGTGACGGTGTCTGTGGTCGGCTTCGCCGACCAGCCGATGAGCACCGATACCGGCCTGCAGGTTCTGCGCGGTTTTCACGCCCGAATACGCAATGAGACGCAGCGGAGCGTGTCTGACGTGCGGCCGCCGCAACGGCGGCTGTTTGGAAACCTGCTTAACTGAAATTATTTGTTTCTAAACCAGAAACAAAGAAAGTATCTGTCGGATGGGTCGGATGCGATGGCAAGGTTGATGGGCAGTTTGATCGACGGATTGTTTCAGCAGCGCGTATTGCGCCGCTGGAGCCGTGCGGCGCGCGATGCCCAAAAGGTCGATCTGGAAACGCTGCGGGATTGGCGCGGACGCGCGCGTGAGATCAAGCGGCGGCTCGACCGGGTGATTTACGTCGCGGACGAGCGGTTGACGCTGCCTGCCATCGGCTCGAACGCGATGCAAAAACCGTTGAATACCGACTGGGCGTACCGGCCGGAGTTGTGGCGCGGGCCGGTCAGCCCGCTGGGCATGGTGGCGGTTGAGTCGAAGACCGAATATGGCCGCGAGGTGAAGGTGTTCCACGACTGCAGGACCACCGAGCTGACGCTGCGCCAGATCCGCAACACCCGTGAAACCGATTTGGCCCCGTTCGGCCTGCGGATGGAGGTGTTCCGATTCGACGGCTCGTTTCTGTCGCTGGTCGTGGAACTGCCCAAGCAGGGAGTCGAAGGGCTGCAGCGGCGGCACGTGATCCGGCTGAATACGGTGGTCGAGATCGAAAAGCCGCTGGAGATCTTCGCGCGGCTCAACATCAAGCACGGGCCGAACGTCGAGCAGGTCGTGCGCGAGCTGCCACTGGGGGCCGACGAAGTCTGGGTGGAGTTCGACCTGGCCTATACCAAGTTGAACGAAAAGCGGGTCGAGCGGATGTGGCTCGACCTGATCTTCGAAGGGGCCGAGATGAACCAGATCGTCCTGCGGGATGTGGCGCTGACCCGGCGCCCGCGTGCCGAGGTCTAGGAGGACCGACATGTCCGATTTGTCGCTGGTCAAGACGCGGATACAGGCGGGGATCTGGGAAGGTGTGTTGTCGGGCGGGCTTGGCACCGGGCAGGCGCCGGAGATCGAGGTCAGCCATCAGGGCGTACCGGTGCAGGGTGTCGCGGTGACCTCCGACGGGGAAAATCCGGGTAGTTGGAACGTCAAGATCGCGATTCCGCCCGATCTTTTGTCGGACGGGGTGCAGACCTTTCTGATCGTAGATCCGGACGCGGGCGAAGTTCTGAACAGTTTTACGATCGTCACCGGCGAGCCGTTGGAGGACGATATCCGCGGAGAACTGGATCTGCTGCGGGCCGAGCTGGATATGCTGAAACGCGCCTTCCGGCGGCATTGCGTCGAGACGATGTAAGCTTATTCGGGGTGATGGCGCTGGACGAGCGTGCGCGCGGTCCAGACCAGAACGGCGGCGACCACGACGCCGGCCAGCCCGGCGATGAAGTCGATGGCCGAGGCGCTGCGGCCGGGAACCAGGAGCTGGGCGTATTCAATAAGATTGGCGCTGGCGACAAGTGCGAGGACGACGCTGGCAACGCCCAAGAGGTCGATAAGCGCCACGGTCAGGACGGCAAAGACCAGACCGTAGACCAGCGGCATCGTGTCGGTGGGCATATGCATGTCGGTTGCAAGCGCGCCGAGCGCGATCAGGCCCCAGACCCCCAAAAGGACGACGGGATAGATCGCGACACTGATCAGAAGCGACTGCAGGATGCTGCGCAGCGTCTCAAGGTTCATGCGACTCTCCCCAGGGTCAGATACCTTGGTGCTTGACGGGTGATTCCGGCTTTTGTTTGACCGATTTGCGGCAGCGCACTTGACGCGGCGTTTCGCGTGACAAGCATCCCTGCTCACCTATTCTGCGCCGAACTGGAGGACGCCATGACCGACTACCCCCATCTGCTCGCCCCGCTGGATCTGGGTTTCACGACACTTGCGAACCGCGTGCTGATGGGGTCCATGCATACGGGGCTGGAAGAGACCAGGGATTGGGACCGTGTGGCGACGTTCTATGCCGAACGGGCCGCGGGCGGTGTCGCGTTGATGGTGACCGGGGGCATGGCGCCGAATAGCGAAGGCGGCGTGTTTCCCGGCGCGGCGGGGCTTTTTACGGATCAGGACATCGCCAACCACCGGGTGGTGACGGACCGGGTGCATGGCGCAGGCGGCAAGATCGCGATGCAGATCCTGCATGCGGGTCGGTACGCCTATGGGCCGGAATGCGTCGCGCCGTCGCCGGTGAAATCGCCGATATCGCCGTTTCCGCCGAAGGAGCTGGACGAAGAGGGGATCGAAAAACAGATCGCCGATATCGCGACGGCGGCGGCGCGGGCGCGCGAGGCCGGTTATGACGGGGTCGAGGTGATGGGGTCCGAGGGGTATTTCCTCAACCAGTTTCTGGTGACCCACACCAACAAGCGCACCGACCGCTGGGGCGGGTCCTACGAGAACCGCATGCGCCTGCCGGTCGAGGTCGTCAAGCGGGTGCGGGCCGCGGTTGGCGAGGATTTCATCGTGATCTACCGGCTGTCGATGATCGATCTGGTGCCCGACGGATCGACCTGGGACGAGGTCGTGAGGCTGGCCAAGGCGATCGAACGGGCGGGGGCCACGATCCTCAACACCGGGATCGGCTGGCACGAGGCGCGGATCCCGACGATCGCCACGTCGGTGCCGCGGCGGGCGTTTTCCTGGGTGACGAAGAAGCTGATGGGAGAGGTTGCCATCCCTCTGATCACCTCGAACCGGATCAATACACCCGATGTCGCCGAGCAGGTGCTGTCCGAGGGATGCGCCGATATGGTGTCGATGGCGCGGCCGTTTCTGGCGGATTCGCAGTTCGTGGCGAAGGCGGCGCGCGGAGAGGCGGCGCTGATCGCACCCTGCATCGCCTGCAACCAGGCCTGTCTCGACCATACCTTCGGCGGCAAGATCTCGTCCTGCCTCGTGAATCCCCGCGCCTGCCACGAGACCGAGCTGCAGTACCGTCCCGCAGCCATATCGAAGCGGATCGCCATCGTCGGTGCAGGTCCTGCCGGAATGTCGACGGCCCTGGTGGCGGCAGAGCGCGGGCATCGGGTGACGATCTTCGAAAAGGACAATCGGATCGGCGGACAGCTGAACATGGCGCGGGAGGTTCCAGGCAAGGAAGAGTTCCACGGGCTGGTCGACTGGTATGCGGCGTCGCTGAATGCAGCCGGCATCGAGCTTCGGTTAGGCAAGACGGCGGATGTCGGGGCGCTGAAAGAGTTCGACGAGGTGGTGATCGCCACCGGCGTCCTGCCCCGGGATCCCGATATCCCGGGGCAGGACGGACCGAATGTGCTCAGCTACATCGACGTACTGCGCGGGCAGGCCGACGTTGGCGAGCGCGTGGCGATCGTCGGTGCGGGCGGCATCGGGTTCGACGTGGCCGAGTTTCTGGTCCATGGCGACGAAAGCCCGACGGAAGATCTCGCGCTTTGGAAGACGGAATGGGGTGTGGGCGACCCGTCAGAGACGCCGGGCGGGCTGGCGCTCGCGGGACCCCAGCCCGATCCGCCCACTCGGAAGGTAACGCTGTTGCAGCGCAAGGCGGAAAAACTGGGCAAACGGCTGGGCAAGACGACCGGCTGGATCCACCGCAGCGCGCTGAAGATGAAGGGGGTCGAGATGATCGGCGGCGTGAACTACGAACGCATCGATCGCAACGGACTGCATGTGTCTTTCGGCGAGGCGCGCGAGTCCCCGAAACTGATCGAGGCCGACACGGTCGTGCTGTGTGCAGGTCAGGTGCCCGAACGGTCGCTGGCCGATGCGCTGGCCGACGCCGGGATCGGGTGCCATGTCATCGGCGGGGCCGACGTCGCGGCGGAGCTGGATGCCAAACGCGCCATCGACCAGGGATCCCGGCTGGCGGCGGGCCTTTGATTCCCTCGGACTACTGCAACTGCCGTCCGGCCCAGTTGCCGGCCGTAAGATCCCGTTGCGCCGCGAGGAAACCTTTGGAGGCGTCCGGGTGCCATGGAAAGACGCCGCTGGTGGTCGGTATGACCAATTGCAGACATTCGAAGTCGTCGCCGCGGTAAAACCAGCGGCTCCATCCCAGGTAGTCTGCATACTTGGCCCTGTCGACGGGCAGGAAATACACGCTGACACTTTCCAGGACATCCGCTACCGCCACGCCAATTGATACAGGTCGGCCCTTTGGTAAGTCGTTCCATGTGTGCCAAAACACATCGTGCGCAAGTTCGCGCTTTAGGCCGAACACGATCAATTCCGGGTGACCATGGTTCACCCAAAACCCCGTGGTATAGGAAAACGCAGGCACATCTTCGTCACCGAAGACATGCGTGCCGAACCAACCGAATTGCCTGACCTGGGTAACGAAGTTTCGGTCGTGCTGGTCAAGTTCTGCCGGATCAAGGTCAAGTGCAGTGAACAAAATGCCGGTTCCCGTTGGGTCCGCCCGAGAATGCGGAGCGCTCCGACATTTTGTGGAAGGTCGTCACCCGGTCAAGTCGATCGTGCGGGTGGCACAACCAAAAAACGACCCGCGAACACATCGTTTCCGCGTTTCCCTGCCCAAAACGATCCCATATAAAACCTTTCTATTGTCCGGACGCTATCGCATTCTTGACAGATTTCGCCGCGAAAACCTTCGCTGCGGGGCCCACGGAAAACGAGTACGTTATGGACAGATTGACGGAAATGGAGGCCTTTGCGACGGTCGTCGACCAGGGCGGGTTCACCGACGCGGCCAAGAAGATGGGGATTTCCAAATCCGCCGTCTCGAAACATGTCTCGTCGCTGGAGGCGCGTTTGGGCGCCCGGCTTTTGAACCGCACGACGCGCCGTGTCAGCCCGACCGAGATCGGGCTTGCCTATTACGACCGCGCTCGCCGCGTGTTGAACGACGCCGGAGAGGCGGATGCGCTGGTCACCTCGATGCAGTCCGCGCCGTCTGGGCTTTTGCGGATCAGCGTCGCCACGGATTTCGGAGTCAATCACCTGTCGCCGGTGTTGGGGGAGTTCCTGTCCGACTTCCCTGAGGTCACCGTCAACATGGTCCTGAACAACCGTTACGTCGAGCTGATATCCGAAGGCTTCGACATGGCGGTGCGGATCGGCGAGTTGGAGGATTCGACGCTGCGCGCCCGCAAGCTGACCGAGACAACCAAGCGGATGATCGGCGCACCGTCCTATTTCGACAAATACGGCCGCCCGCAGAAGATCGACGACCTGAACGAGCACAAGCTCTTGCACTATTCCAGCCAGTCCTCGGGAAATGTGTGGAGACTGACCGCGCCGTCCGGTGAAAAGCGCCAGGTGCGCACGGCCGGCTGGCTTTCGGTGAATGACGGCCAGTCGCTGCTGAACGCGGCAATCTCGGGCCTGGGGATCGCCTATCTGCCGAGCTTCCTTTACGCCGAGGCATTGGAGCAAGGTTTGGTTCAGGAGGCGATCCCGGAACTGCCGGTCGAGACCCAGGGCATCTATGCGGTCTATCCGCCGGGCCGGTTTACCCAACCGAAGGTGCGCGCCTTCATCGACTTTCTTGTCCACCACTTTGCCGACAAAGGGCCTGATATCTGGTAGTCGGGAGTTTTTCTAAGGTGCACTACTGGGTCGAGGTGAGGATCACCTCGACCCGTCTGTTTTGGGCCCGGCCTTCGTCGGTAAGGTTGCTGGCACGCGGCGCCAGATAGCCGACGCCTTTGGCATCCACCTGATCCAGGGGAACGTCATATTGCTGGATCAGCCGCTCCCGGACCGCACGCGCGCGGCGTTCGGACAAAGCGACGTTGCGGTCGAGCGCGCCTTGCGAATCGGTGTGGCCCACCAGAACGACCCGCCGTTCGGGGCGGGCGGCGAGATAGCCGGCAAGGCTTTGCAGCGAGGCAAAGTCCTGAGCGCCAAGCTCGGACGATCCGGTCTGGAAATAGAGGTCGTCGAGCGTGGCATGGCCATGCGATTCAAGCAGATCGCCGATCGGACCGGCGGGCGCCAGCGTGGCCTGGGGGGCGGGGGTCTTGGTCGAGGTCGTCATCGCCGGGTCCGGCCGGGACCTGCCGATACGGGTCAACTGCACAAAGCCGGCATTGGCGCTGCGGCTGACGACCAAAACGGCATATTCCGGACCCTCGTCACTCTCGCGCCGGGCGGCGAGATAACGGAAATCGCCGAGGTTCACATGCATATCTGGCTCGGGCAGGATGTCGATCTGGTAGCGGAAGTCAAAGCCGCCGCAGATCCTGGCCTCGCATTCATAGATCGTTTGGTAGCCGGCGGATTGCAGCTGTTCGCGCAGCGGGGCGAGGATCTGCAGCGTCGTCAGGCTGCCGCCGCCGACCTTCCACGATTGCTGTACAACGGCGCCCTCGGCGGTCAGTCCGGAAATAGGGCCTTCGGTAAATGGACCGGTGGGAACGAAATAGCTGTCCTTGCGGGCAGAGTGCTCGGCCACGGTCGACGATATTGCCGGAAATTCCAGCGACAGCGCCTGCGCCTGCATCGGCGCCAGGGCGGCAAGCGCCAATGTCGCGGCCCGCAAGCTCATCTGTGGGCGGCGTGGTAGTCTTCGTTCGGGCGCATATCCACGGCCGAGGCCACGCGGTTGGTCATGTTGAAGAACGCGGCGACGCTGGCGATGTCGAAAATATCGCGGTCGGCGAAGCCGACATCGCGCAGGGCCTGCCGGTCCGGTTCCTCGACCGTCGCGCTGGCCGTGGTCAGTCTGGCCGCGAAATCGAGCATCGCGCGCTGCCGCGGGTCGAGATCCGCGGTGCGGTAGTTCATCACCATCCGCTCTCCCAGCACCGGATCGCCGCTCAGCTCGCGTACCGCGGCGCCGTGGGCGACTTGGCAGTACCAGCAGCGGTTGATGGAACTGACGACCACCGCGATCATCTCGCGCTCGAGCTTGGTCAGCCCGCTGTCGCCCAGCATGATGTCATTGTACATTGCGGTGAAGGCGTTCAGCTTGTCGATGTCGAAGGCGTAGGCCCGCAGGACATTCGGGATCATCCCGAGCTTGTCCTGGCAGATATCGAAGTATTTCTGTGTGGACTCCGGCAGTGGATCGACCATGGGCAGGTCGAGCGCGGTTGGCTGGTCTTTTGGGTCGGACATGTCTGCTCCGGGCGAGTGGCGCCCTTATTTTATTCTGTAGTGATAGTGTCCCACAACCTGCATCCCGAGGGAAGCATAGAGCGCATTGGCGGCAGCGTTCGCGCGGGTGACCGCCAAGGTGAGATATCGGGCACCCTGATCTTGGGCCCAGTGTGCCGCAGATCGCAAGATGTTGGCTCCTACGCCCTGACGGCGGTGTTGGGGCGTCACCTCGATGGCGTGGATCATGGCGACGGTCCCGTCGCAGGCGGCAAAGGCCACACCCGCCGGCTGGTCGTTCTGGCGCGCCAGGATCGCCGTTTTCGGGCTGCCCGCGCGGCCCATCACGGCCAGCCGGGACGGGCCGATGCCGCCCGCCGCCCAGAGATCGGCCATGATGGCAAGCGGCGGCCAGATGTGGAAGGCAGAAACCGGGGGAACCGGGGAACCGGTCAACTCGGCGGTGTCGATGGCGTAAAGCACGACGGGGTCCTTAATTCTGTAGCCGAGCGAGTCGAGCAGGGCATCGAGGGTTTCGTCGCCGCGGCGGATCATGAAGAGGTTGGGCTGGCCGAGCGCGGCCATTGCATCTTCGGCCGAGGGCACATCATCCGTTTCGAACGCCGCTTCGGCAGTCGTCGCCGCCACCCGTTGACCGCCCCCTGCCCCGTCCCGGACGGTCCAGGGCCCCACGCGCCGGGTCGCCGCCGGGGGCCAGGTGGCCTCGACGACCGGATAGAGGTCGGGACCGCCGGGCAGTGTCATGCGGTCAGGCCGAGCCGATCCGCCAGTTCCTCGGCAGCCGCTTCGACGGCCGCGCCGTCCTGCCCGCGGATCACGATGTTGGCACCGTATTTTCCATCGCGCTGAAACGGATAGGAGCCGAACGACAAGTCGGGATTGGATTGCGCCAGCACGCCGAGCGGTCCGGCGATGTCGCCTTCGGCGAGTTCGACGCGGACCGAACGCGACACGACCGGCGCGCCGCCCCGAAGTGTCGGCAAAAGGCCTGCGGCCATGGCGGCGAAGATCGTCGGCACGCCTGCCATCACATGCACATTTCCAAGGGTGAAACCGGGCGCGGCGGAAACCGGGTTGTCGATCAGCGCGGCGCCCTCGGGAATGCGGGCCATGCGCAGGCGCGCCTCGTTCAGCTCGATGCCTTCGCGGTCGTAATGTGCCTGTAGGATCGCACGGGCGTCATCACGAACACCGATCGGCAGGCCGAAGGCCGCGGCAATACAATCGGCGGTGATGTCGTCATGGGTCGGGCCGATCCCGCCAGAGGTGAAGAGGTGGTCAAACGCGCGTCGAAGCGCGTTCACCGCTCCGACAATGACGTCCGGGTCGTCGCCGACGAACCGGACCTCTTTCAGATCGATGCCGGCCTTGGCAAGCTCCCCCGCCAGATGGTGCATGTTGGCGTCACGGGTGCGGCCCGAGAGGATTTCGTCGCCGATCACAAGCATCGCGGCGGTGGGATTGGGCATTTCGGTCTCCTCTTGCGCCCAAGAATTTTCGAAAATTCTCGGCAAAACCCTTCGACGGATTTTGTGGGCGGTATAGGTGTTTGCCCATGCGCTTTCAAACCCCCCTGATTCCCGCCCGCCTGGTGCGGCGATACAAACGTTTCCTGTCCGACATGGTGCTGGAGGACGGCCAAGAGGTTGTCGCGCATTGCCCCAATCCAGGCTCGATGATGGGACTGCAGGACCCCGGAATGCGCTGCTGGCTGGAGCCCAACGACGACCCGAAAAAGAAGCTGAAATACGGCTGGCGGCTTGTCGAACTTTCGGGCGGGCAGTGGTCTGGGATCGACACCGCCGTGCCGAACCGGGTGGTGAAGGAGGCGTTGCAGACCCGGCAGGTGCCGGAACTGGCGGCCTATTCAGGTGTCCGGCCCGAAGTGAAATATGGGCACAAGAGCCGGGTCGACTTTCTGCTGACCGAGCCGGGGCTGCCGAATGCCTATGTCGAGGTAAAGAACGTCCATCTGCGCCGCGACGGCGATTGGGCCGAGTTTCCCGACAGCGTGACGGCGCGCGGGGCGCGGCACCTGGACGACCTGGCGGCGATGGTGGCCGAAGGGCACCGCGCAGTGATGTTCTATTTCGTGCAACGCACCGATTGTGCGCGGTTCCGGCTGGCCGATGACATCGACCCCGGCTATGCCGGCGCCTTCGCGCGGGCGCGCGCCGCCGGTGTCGAGGCGGTGTGTTACGACAGCACGATCTCACCCGAGGGTGTCGCCCTGCGCGCACCGCTGCCCGTCGAGATCTGATCGGAACGCCTTGCGTTTCAGTCCGGCGCGTCGACCTTGATGGTAGGGTCGAATTCCACCGCGATCACATGGCGTTCAGGGGAAACGCCCTCGGTCCAGGGGTTGATGAATTCGGCCAGTTCGAATTTCACGATCTGGCCCGTGTCCGGATCAATCCAGATCTGGTCGAGGCTGCCGAAAAAGCTGCCGGTGGCATCCGGGGTGGTCTGGGTGCGGTAGGTGTAGTGCAGCAAGCCATCCTCGGTCTGCCCATGGCAGACCGTGTCGGTGAGATTATCGCGCTGTTCGGCGTATTGGCGGCGCAGGGTGGCCTCGCGGCCATCGGGCATCTGTGCGGGGTTCTTCGTCCACGGGCCGGTCTCGGAGGGGCCGTTCCAGAGGTCGCGGTCGATGGCCATGGTGAAGAAATTGGCGGCCGGTTCCCCGGCAATGGTTTTCAGCGGGCTTTCAATCGTGTTGCGGTATAGCCGGGTCGCGGTGCCGTCGGCATCGTAGATCTGCACGATCTGCCGGTGCGGCGGGCGCTGGAACGGATCGAGCGGACCGCTGAAGAGCGCGGCAATCTCGGTGCGGCAGGTGTCCGCAGCCGCGGGGACGGTGAGGATCACCGCAAGACCGGCGGCGAGCGAAAAGAGGTGGCGGGCGATCATGGGCGGCTCTTCAAATCGTGGTTTTCGGTCCGTTCGGCCGGATTGAACGCAGATTGCAAAGGTTCGCAGGCAGACGCAAGCATCTGGTCCTTTCACATCGCCTCGCCTATGTAAGGCGGAAGTTGAACGATGGAGTTTCGCGTGGACGAGCGCAACCGGGGACGGCTGACCAGGGACGGCATCCGCATCTATGAAGCGGCGGATTTCGCCGGCATGCACAAGGCTGGACGGCTGGCGGCCGAAATCCTCGATGCCGTCGCGCCGTTGGTTCAGGTCGGCCAGACCACGGGTGCTCTGGATGCGGAAATCGAGAGGATGGTCGCCGAGGCCGGGGCGACCTCTGCCACCATCGGCTACAAGGGGTATCAGCACGCGTCCTGCATTTCGGTGAACCACGTGGTCTGTCACGGGATCCCGGGCCCGAAGGTCCTGAAGGACGGTGACGTCCTGAACATCGACGTCACCGTGGTCGTCGACGGCTGGTTCGGCGACACCAGCCGGATGTATGTGGCCGGCAAGTTGAGCCGCCGGGCCGAAAGGCTGATCCAGGTTACCCATGACGCGCTGTTCAAGGGGATCGCGGCGGTGAAGCCCGGAAACACGTTCGGCGATATCGGGCATGCGATCCAGACCTTCGTCGAGGCCAACCGGATGTCGGTGGTACGCGATTTCTGCGGTCATGGGCTGGGGCGGGTATTTCACGCGCCGCCGAATGTGCTGCACTACGGGCGACCCGGAACGGGACCGGTGCTGGAGGAAGGCATGTTCTTCACCATCGAGCCGATGGTGAACCTCGGGCGGCCCGAAACCAAGGTTCTGGCCGACGACTGGACAGCGGTAACCCGGGATAAGTCGTTGTCGGCGCAGTTTGAACATTCGGTGGGGGTGACGGCGACCGGCTGCGAGCTGTTCACATTGTCACCGGCGGGAAAGTTCCATCCGACCTGGGGGTAGTCGTCTGAATTCGTGCAGAAGTCTGTTCTGACCGGGGACCGGCTCACCGGTTGTCCAGTGCCCGTTCCAACATGTCGAGAGCCCCGTCCAGACGGGCACGGGGACAGGCAATGTTCAGGCGGGCGAAGCCCGCGCCCTGCGCACCGAATGAAATACCACGCGTAACGGCCCAATTGGCCCTGCCCCGGAGGAACGCGTGCAGCGCGCCGGGATCGAACCCAAGCGCGCGGAAATCGAGCCAGAGGAGAAAGGTGCCCTCGGGCTCGATCAGCGTGACGTCCGGCACTTCGTCAAGGCGGGTACGAACGAGGGATAGGTTTTCCCGTAGATAATCGATAACCGCGTCGAGCCAGGCACCGCCATCCCGGTAGGCGGCCATCATCGCCACATTGGCGAAAGCATTGTTCTTGTTGACCGTCAGGCGGCTGTTCTCGGCCTGAAAGTGAGCGCGGCGATCCGTGTCCGGCACGATTGTGAACGCGGAACAGCAGCCCGCAATGTTGAAGCTTTTGGCCGGAGACAGGATCGTCACGCTGTTTGCAGCGTGCCGGGACCCAAGCGAGGCAAAGGGCGTGAAGCGGTGGCCCGGAAAGATGATATCGCCGTGGAGTTCGTCCGTCACGACAAGGACCCCGTTGCGCAAACAGATCTCGCCGAGGCGCATGAGTTCCATGCGGGTCCAGACACGGCCCACCGGATTGTGCGGATTGCAGAGAAACAGCAGACGGTTTTTCGGATTTGCGGCAAGAGCGTCCAGCCCGGCAAAGTCGATCTCGTAGCGTCCGTCGCGCAGGATCAGCGGGTTCTCGGCGACGGTCCGGTGATTTTCGCGGATGATGTCGAAGAAGTCGAAGAACACCGGAGGCTGGACAATGATCCCCTCGCCGGGGTCTGTGAACGCTGAGGCGGCGATGGCGAGGCTGTTGAGCGCGTTCGGCGCACGCAGGATATGATTCGGGTCGACGGTCCAGCCGTGGCGGATGCGCAACCACTGGGTCAGAGCGGGGATCAGGCCATCCGGGACGGCCTCGTAGCCGAAGATCCCGTGCTGCAGGCGTGCGTGCAGGGCGTCAAGGATCGGCGGCGCAACCTCGAAATCCATATCGGCGACACCTGCGGCGAATAGGCGGTCGCTATCCTCTCCCAGAACGATGCGATGGGTCTTGAGCGCCGGGACGGCGCGGCGATCGGGCGGATGGTCGAAATTGAACGGCATCAGACGTCCCTGGCATCGCGGGCGATCTGGTACACGGCGTCGCCGATCTCCACGCGGGCGGGCGGGCGCTTGGCCAGTACGATGCCCGAATACGGCGAAGGGACGGGAGTTGGCATTCGGCAGGGCTTCAAAGGATCGTGGATCGCGCCCATGGACTCGCCCACGTCCACGGGTTCGCCGATGTCCTTGAAGGGCTCGAAAATACCCGCGTCTCGGGCGTAGACCGACCCCTGCGCATGAAGCTCGCGCGTGCCGTGGGCCGCGTCGGGTGAGTAGCCGGGCAGCATGCCCAGCCCGTGCAGGATGCGTTTGAGGCCGCGTTCGGTCCTGGAGAGGATGTCTTGCGACACCGCACCGGCGCCACCGAGTTCGGCCATCACCGAGATAACGCCGTTACGGTTGGCCGCGCCCATCGCGGTCCGGGCGGTCGAGGCACGGCCGCCGCCGCTGGTGAAAACCCATGCGTAGGGCAGATCAAAGGCGGTTTGCAGGGAAAGAAGCTGCGCCGTTTCTTCGGGGGTGTGGCCTTTGCCGCGCAAAAGCGTCGGCGGGTAGAAGAGCGAACTGCCCCCGGAATGGAGATCGACCATGACATGGGCGCGCGGGATCAGCACGGTCTCCAGAAAATGCGCGATGACCTGGGTCGGCGTGCCATGCGGGTCGCCGGGGAAGGTGCGATTGAGGTTGCCACCGTCGATGGGCGAGGTGCGCGTTGCGGCGCGCGCGGCGGGGGCATTGGTCATGGGAAGAATGATGAGCTGACCGGTTATGTCATCAAGCGCCAGGTCCCGGGCCAGGCTGCTCAGCGCGATCTGGCCCTCATATTCGTCGCCGTGAACGCCCGCGAGCATCAGCACGACCGGGCCATCCCCATTCCTGATCGAGACGACGGGGATCGGGATCCAGCCATAGGCGCTTTGGTGGGTGGAATGTGGAAGGCGGAGGAAACCGGTTTGTTTTCCCGACGCGTCGAGATCGACTTCGGATGTGATCGGATTGTCTGGCACCTTCCACTCCCCTTGATGGGGATCAGGAATAGACTTTGTGAAACGGCAGGGGAATGCGTGAAACCGGCGCGCCGTCAGTCGGCGTCGCGATCACTGTCTTCGCGCCACCGGCGCAGAAGTTCCGGCTCGCCGCCGCGTGTGGTCAGGATATCGCCGATCAGGACCGGCTGCGGCCGCGGTTTCGGCTGTGGAGCCGAGGTCGTTTCGACCGTGTCGGGCCAAGTCCAGAATTCTGCGAAAGCGGTCAGCATGGGATGAGACTACCGCAGTTTTAAATGGCGGCGAAGCCCCCGGAGGATCAAATCTGCAAAAGCGCGGGAAGATCTGCCATACGGTGGAATACCGTCGCACCTGTGGCGGCCAACCGCGTGCCATCATCATGGGCGGCAAAGCCGAAACAGCGCATCCCGGCGCGGCTTGCCGCGGTACAGCCCGAAACGCTGTCGTCCACCACGGCGCAGCGGCTGGGCGGCACGCCGAATTCACCGGCGGCAATCAGAAACAGGCCAGGGTCGGGCTTGGCGGTGCCGTGGACATGGGCAGAATAAAGCCGGTCCGTGAGGCGGGCATGCAGGGCCGGGTGCTGGCCCAGCGTGATCGCCATCTTGCGCAACGAACCGTTGGACCCGACGCAATACGGGATACCGGCGGTGTCGAGACGGTCGAGCACCTGTTCGACGCCCGGGATCAACGGGGTGCCTTCGGCAAGGCGGACGTACATCGTTTCATAGAAAGCCTCGACCCAACCGTCGCGAATATCGGCGCCCATCGCGGCGGCTTGCTGTCCCACCGCACGCATGGTGCCGCCGGTGAACATACGGTCGATCTCTTGTTGCGAGAGGGTCAGGCCGCGTTGTGCGAAGTCCTGTTGCAGCAATTCGTTGGTGATCGGCTCGCTGTCCACGAGCACGCCGTCGCAGTCAAAGATCACAAGGTCCGGGCGGGTCATGGCGTGTACTCGAGGATGGTGATGTGGGTGTCGCCGTAACGGCGCGTGTCGAGGAAGGCAAAGCCGTCCGGGGCGGTTTGCGGGGCGTGTTCCTCCCAGACGATGATGGCGCCGGGGGCCAGCCACTGACCGGCCCTGGCCGAGGCCAGCGCCCGTTCGCCGAGCTGTTGGCGGTAAGGGGGGTCGAGGAAGACCAAGGTGAACGGGGCGGCATGGTTCTGGCCGAGGCGGGTGGCGTCGCGCCGGAAGAGCTTGACCTGGCCGCCGGCCTGCATAAGCGCGGTGTTCTCGCGGATCAGGGCGCGGGCCCGGGCGCCGTCGTCGACAAAGGTCACATGTGCCGCCCCGCGCGACAGCGCCTCGAACCCCAGCGCGCCGGTGCCTGCAAACAGGTCGAGGACGCGCGCGCCGGCGACGGGGTCGCCATACCGGCCGGAGGCGAGAATGTTGAACAGGCTCTCGCGGACGCGGTCGGGGGTGGGGCGCAGGTGCGCGGAGGCATCGCCCTTGCCGATGGCGGCAAGGCGCAGGCCGCGTTTTGCCCCGGCGACGATGCGCATCAGGCGCGCAAGAGCGGTTTCAGGTCGGCCTCTGTGTCGCCGACCACTGCCGGATCCGGCGATTTGCCCATTTCGATCAGACGTTTGCCGATCATGTAGGCGCGGGCATCGTTCATCGCGTCGACCGCAAGCAACCGGTCGCCTGCGTAGTACCAGTAGGACACCGCCGCGCCGCTGCCGCGAGTGACAAGGCGGTCGTAGCCCGTGTTGAGCCCCGCGATCTGCAGTTTGCAGTCGTATTGATCCGACCAGAACCAGGGGACGGGGGCATACTCCTTGTCCGCGCCAAGCATGTTTTCGGCAACGCACTCGGCCTGGTCGATGGCATTCTGCACGCTTTCGAGGCGGATGCGGCGGCCCTGGTAGGGGAAGGACGCGCAGTCGCCTGCAGCCCAGATCGACGGGTCGGCTGTGCGGCCCTGCGCATCGGTTTTTATGCCGTTGTCGATGTCTAGCCCCGCAGCCTCGGCGAGTTCGGTCGCCGGCGTTATCCCAATGCCCGTGACGACGACGTCCAGGGCAAGTTCCGTGCCGTCGGACAGGATCGCCCCGGTCACATGATCGTCGCCGGTCAGATGCTTGAGCCCGGTGCCTTCGCGGATCTCGACGCCGTGGCTTTGATGCAGCGCGCGGAAATAGGCGGAGGTTTCCGGAGAGGCAACGCGCTGCAGAATGCGATCGGCCATTTCGATCAGCGTCACGCGCATGCCCCTGGCAGCCGCGACCGCAGCCGCCTCGAGCCCGATATAGCCGCCGCCGACGATCAGCACACCGGCGCCCCGCACAAAGGCCGGGGCCATTTCGTCGACGTCCCGCAGGGTCCGTACGACATGGACACCTGCAAGCTCGCCGCCGATGGCGCCCGGCAGGCGCCGCGGGACCGCGCCGGTGCAGAGCGCAAGCTGGTCATAGGCGATCTGATGGCCGCCCGCGATCACCACCTTGTCGGCGCGGTCGATGGCGACGGCGGTCGCATTGGTCAAAAGCCCGATACCGTTTTCGGCGTAGAAGCTTGGCGGTCTCAGATAGAGACGTTCGAGATCCATCTCGCCCAGAAGGTATTTTTTCGACAGCGGCGGGCGCTGGTAGGGCGGGGCGTTTTCCTCGCCGATCAGCGTGATCGGGCCGGTATGGCCAAGCGCCCGCAGCTTTGCCGTCAGCGAGGCTCCCGCCTGGCCCGCGCCGATCACGACGATTTTGTCCATGTCTGCCCCCTGCAGGTCTGGTCTGCGCGTTTGGCCCAGCTATATCCTGTGCACTGTGAAACGCAATTGACGAAGGGACAGGATCATGGCGATTGGCGAAGGCGACACTCTACCGGCCGCGAGCCTGCTGCAGCTCGGAGAAAACGGACCGGAAGCGGTGGATCTTGGCGGCAAACTGTCGGGTCGCAAGGTGATCCTCTTTGCAGTGCCCGGGGCCTATACCCCGACCTGCAGCTCGGCGCATGTGCCGAGCTTTGTCCGGACCCGGGATCAGTTCCTGGAAAAAGGTGTGGACGAGATCATCTGTGTTTCGGTCAACGACCCCTTCGTGATGAAGGCGTGGGGCGAGGCAACCGGTGCGGCCGAGGCGGGCATAACCATGCTGGGCGATGCGGATGCGGCGTTCACCAAGGCGATCGGCATGGCGTTCACCGCGCCGCCTGCGGGGCTGATGGACCGGTCCAAGCGCTTTGCGATGTATGTCGAAGACGGTGTGGTGAAGGTACTGCACGAAGAAGAAGGCCCGGGCGTCTGCGAGGTTTCCGGCGGCGAGGCGATGCTGGCCGCGATCGGATGATCGAAATGTGCGCTTCCGCGCGCGGTTTTCTGCCAGGATGACGTAAGCCGGGCTATCCGGCTAGCGCGTCCATCTTCGTAGCGAGTTTGATGTCGAGATCCGAAAGCCCGCCGGCATCGTGGGTGGTGAGCGTCACCTCGACGGTCTTGTAGACATTGAACCACTCCGGATGGTGATTCCATTTCTCGGCCCAGAGCGCACAGCGGGTCATCCAGGCGAAGGCCGCGGTGAAATCGGCGAACTGATAGGTCTTGACGATCGCATCGCGGCTGTCGTGCATCTGCCATCCGGTTTCCAGCAACGGCTTTAGCAGGGCCTCGCGGTCGGCGTCGGTCAGGGATTGGGTCATTCGTCCTCCGATCTGGTTTTGCGGAACGGGCCATAAGCGGTCATGACTTCGATATCTTCGGTCACCGCAAAGCGTTCGGACTGCAAGTATTGCTCGATGGCCCGGCGAAAGGAATCGTCGGCAATCCAATGCAATGAATGGCAGTGGACCGGCAGATAACCGCGGGCCAGCTTATGCGGGCCCTGCGCGCCGGCCTCCACGCGTTGCAGCCCGTTGCGGATGGCGTAGTCGATGGCGCGGTAGTAGCAAAGCTCGAAATGCAGACAGGGGTGGTCCTCGGTACAGCCCCAGTACCGACCGAAGAGCGTTTCGCAGCCGATGAAGTTGAGAGCCCCGGCGATATAGCGGCCGTCCCGCTCTGCCAGAACCAGCAGGATGTCGTCGCGCAGGGTGGCATGAGCCTCGTCGAAGAAGGCGCGGGTCAGGTAGGGCGTGCCCCATTTGCGGGCGCCGGTGTCCTGGTAAAAAGTCCAGACGGCGTCCCAGTGGTGCGGTTCGATCTGGCTGCCGGTGAGTTCGACGATGCGGCCGCCGAAAGCGTTGGCCTGTGCGCGTTCCTTGCGGATGTTCTTGCGCTTGCGCGACGAGAGGTCGGCGAGGAAGGCATCGAAATCCGCGTAGCCGCGGTTCACCCAGTGGAACTGGTCGGTGACCCTTTGCAGAAGGCCCATCTGTCCGCCCGCCTGCGCCTCGGCCTCGGTGCAAAAGGTGACGTGCACCGAGGACAGGTGGTTTTCGGCAGCCAGTTGCACGGCGCCCTGAACCAGCGCGGACTGCCCCATTTCCTCGAGCCCCGGTTTCACCAGAAACCGGCGCCCGGTGACCGGGGTGAAGGGAACCGCGATCTGCAGTTTCGGGTAATAACTGCCGCCCGCGCGCTCGAAGGCAAAGCCCCAATCATGGTCGAAGATATATTCGCCCTGGCTGTGCCCTTTGGCATAGAGGGGTGCGGTGGCGATGACCTGGCCGTCCATCTTCGCGATGATGTGGCGCGGCGCCCACCCTGTGCCGGCGCCGACGGAATTGCTGGTCTCCAGCGCCTGCAGGAACCGGTGAGTGGTGAAGGGGTCATGCGGGCGACCGCCATCCACCGCCTCGGGGCAGGCGCATGCGTCCCAGGCTTCGGGTGCGATCTCGTCCAGGCCGGCGAGCACGTCGATTTCTATCCGGGTTTCGCGCATGCACCTGTTGTCCGCTGGGTTGAATGTAAGTGTGGCGCGTGCGCGCAGGCCGTCAAGGTTGCGGCACTACGGCGGGGTAGCCTTCGAACGTGATGTTGTCGGCGATCTTTCGAGCCACGGCCTCTTCTTGCGGCGACCGGACCGTCCAGCAAAGGACATGGGCGCCTTTTGCCTTCAGGTCCGCGATTCGCGGGCGGGCGAGATCGGTGGCGCGATGGCTGACGAAGGTGACGCCGAGGCGGTCGAAATCGGGCACTTCACGCAGGTGGATGAACACCTCTTCGGGTAAGTGCGGCCAGTCGTGAGGCTGGTAGGCGCAAGTGGTCAGACCGCGCGGGACGCCCGGCGCGGCGGCGGCAAAAATATCGACCGCGTTTGGGTTGAAGGACATCACCGCAACAGGGCCCTGATAGCCCGCAAGGTCCGCCGCCACGGCGCGTTCGAGCGGCCCGACGTCGCGCTTCATCTCGCCGTCCTGATCCTTGATTTCGATCAGCAGAGGCGTGCGGCCGCCCACGAGCGTCAGGATTTCGGCGAGCGTCGGGATCGTTTCCGCCCCGCCGGACAGCGGTATCTGGGAAAGCTCGGCGGTGGTGCGTCCGCGAACCGGGCCGACCGCGGGCGTGAGACGGTCGAGGTGATAGTCGTGAAACACCAACGCGCGGTGATCGGCCGTCAGTTGCACGTCCAGTTCGATGCCATAGCCCGCCCTTATGGCCGCGCCGAAGGCGGCGCGGGAGTTTTCCGGGATGCCGATGCCGATATCGTGATAGCCGCGATGCGCCAGCGGCAGTGCCAGGAAGGCCGGGTCCAGCGGCGTCATCCGACCTGGAAGATGCCTTCGATTTCGACGGCAACGCCAAGCGGCAGCGCGGCCGCCGAGACCGCGGACCGGGCATGGCGGCCGGCGTCGCCAAGCGCCTCGACCAGAAAATCCGACGCGCCGTTGATCACCTGCGGCTGCTGGGTGAAATCGGCGGTGGAGTTGACGAAGCCGGTCAGCTTGACGACGCGCACCAACCGGTCGAGGTCGCCGTCGCAGGCGGCCTTGACCTGAGCCAGAAGGCTGATGGCGCAGGTCCGTGCGGCGGCGGCGCCGTCTTCGACGGATATGCCGGCGCCCAGCTTGCCGACGATAAGCCCGTTTTCGTTCTGGCTGATCTGCCCGGAGACATAGACGATGTCGCCGACCTTGACGGTGGGGACATAATTCGCGGCGGGAGCAGGCGCGTCGGGAAGCGTGACGCCGAGCTCTGCAAGGCGGGATTCGATGGTACCTGGCATGGGCGATTCTCCGTGCGTTGGATGTGCGGCGACGCTATCGCGCGCAGGGCCCGGGTCAATGGCGAAATCGCCCGGCGTCAGCGCTTGCGGAACAAGGCGGCGAACCCGACGTCATCCTTATGCGCGCCGCTGGCCCGCGGACCGTAGTACCGGATCTTGGTCAGCGACAGGTCGGTGATTTCGCTGCTCAACCTGTCGAAGGCGGCACCGAAGCCTTCGGTCTCGTAATGCGTCGGATTGATCGCCAGGCCGACCAGACCACCGGGCTGCATAATCCGCAGAAGCGGCGGGATGCCTTCCGGGCCGACATGACCCAGGGTAAAGGTCCCCGCACTGACCGCACCGGCATAACTGTCTGGCGGCAGGTCCAGCCCGTCGAGGATGTTGCCTGCGATCAGGTCGCGATAGACGCCCTTGCGTCCCGCCGCCGCCAGCATTTCGGGCGAGAGATCCAGCGCATCCACCGGGCCGATGCCGAGGCGCGCAAGTTCCACGCCCATCGCGCCGGTTCCTGCGCCGAAATCGAGCACCGGACCGCTGCCGCCCGCCTCGGCAAAACAGGCGGCCAGATTGCGTGGCTGGATATAGTCGTTGCCCGCGACGAATTCCGTGTCGTAGCTGTCTGCCCAGTCGGCATAGAAACGGCGGGTCTCGTCCGCGGATTTCAGCGAGTAGGCGCTTTCCAGGTCGGGCTTTGGCACGGCGGACCTCCCATGCCAAAGCCTAGCGTATTGCTGTAGGGATTACATCTGCAGGATTTCGGCCACCTCGACCGAGCCCGATCCGTCCTTGACCATCGGACATCCCTTGGCCATCTCGACCGCCGCGGCCTTGTCCGCGGCCTCGACGATGGTCAGGCCGGACACCGGGTTCGCGCCGCCGTCCTCGACCGCGCCCGATGCGCTGACGGTGGTCGACTTGCCTGCCGGGCCGCCGCCATCGACGACGGCGGCGCCCATGTCACCGTACCACGCGCCCCATTCGCCCATGACCCGTTCCTGCTCGGCCGGGTCTTCGGGCGCCTTGCCGCCGTGATAGACAAACGCAAATCTCGCCATGATATCCTCCTTGATGGCAATTCAGTCGGTCAGTTCCGCTTCGAGTTTCCGCAATGTCGAGGTCCACCCGTGCTTGTGGCTTTCCGCAGCACTGTCGTCGGGCAGGTCGACATGGCTGAGATGAAACTGCGTGCCGCCGCCCTGCGCGGGGACAAGCCGGATCGTGACGTGGCTTTCAACCCCGCGTTGGTCGTTTTCGTCATGCCAGGCCCAGGTGAATCCGATCGAATTCGGCGGATCCACATGGGTGACCTGGCCGGACACCTTGTAGCGCTGGCCGTCGGCGTTCTGCATCACCGACATCCAGGGACCCCGGCTTTCGAAAGACAGGTTGTGTTCGGGCACGAACATCCCTTCGGGGCCCCACCACTTTAGCAGGTGCTCGGTTTTCGAGATAAAGCCGAACACCCGTTCCGGTGAGGCGTCGAAGATGCGTTCGATTGTCAGGTCGGGCATTTGGTCAGTCCTCTTGCAAAGCGGCGGCCAAGCGGTCGAGCGAGGCGTTCCAGAAGTCCTGATGCCTCAGCATCCAGTCGCCGATCGTGCGCATCTGGTCCGGTGCAACGGCGTAGATCCGGCGCTGTTTGTCCACGGTTTGGGTGATCAGCCCGGCTTCGCGCAGCACCTTCAGATGACGGGAAATCGCCGGCGCCGAGATATCGGACACATCCTGAAGATCGCCGGCGCTTTGCGCACCGTCCGTCATCAGCCGTTCGACGATGGCAAACCGTGTCGGGTCCCCAAGCGCGGCAAAAGTCGTAACAAGATCAGGCATGGCATATATTCACATTTTTGTTAATTAACTACACACGTAAATACGTTCCGTCAAGAGCCTTGCACTTTGCCGTCGCCACGCCAATTAGTTTGCGGATGGAACGCATGCTTCTCTCCTTTGGGCACGGCTATTCCGCCCGCGCATTATCCAGGCTGCTGATCCCGCGGGGATGGCGCGTGGTCGGTACGACGCGAAGTACCCGCAAGGCGGCGTCCCTGCGCGCCGACGGCGTCGAGCCCTGGATTTGGCCGGATAACCCTGTGGACAGCGTCTTGGCGAAGGCAACCCATGTGCTTGTCTCCGCCGGCCCGACCGAAGACGGCGATCCGGTGTTGGCCGCGCTCAGAGACGAACTCGCCGAGGCGGCATCACAGCTGGCCTGGGTTGGCTACCTGTCGACGACCGGTGTTTATGGCGACCACGGTGGCGGCTGGGTGGACGAGGGCACGCGGCTAGCGCCGTCGACCAGGCGCGGACAGCTGAGGGTCGAGGCCGAAGCCGCCTGGCAGGCACTTGCCGCTCAGACCGGCCTGCCGCTGCATATCTTCCGTCTTGCGGGCATCTACGGCCCGGGCCGCGGGCCGTTCGAAAAGGTCCGGAACGGGACCGCCCGGCGGATCATCAAACATGGCCAGGTCTTCAGCCGCATCCATGTCGAGGATATCGCCCGGGTACTGGCCGCTTCGATCGCGCGGTCCAACCCCGGCGCGATCTACAACGTCTGTGACGACGATCCGGCACCGCCACAGGACGTCATCGCCTTTGCCGCCGAACTTCTGGACCTGCCGCTGCCGCCCGCCGTCGACTACGAAACCGCCGGCCTGTCGCCCATGGCGCGCAGTTTCTATGCCGAGTCGAAACGGGTGCGAAACGACCGCATCAAGGCCGAGCTTGAGGTCAACCTGAAATACCCCACCTACAAGGCAGGGCTTCGCGATCTTCTGAAACGGGAAGGCGGAGGTGCGGTTTAGCTGCCCACGCCGAGAAGGACGATCGTCAGGAACGCCATCATGACGCCAACCCACTCATCGCTCCCCGACGACGCGACCGTTTCTTCAATGATGATTTCCGGTTCCATAACCGGTTCGCCATAGCTGCCCGCGAAGACGCCGGTGGCCGCCAGGCTGAAAGCTGCTGCAAGAAGGACCTTTTTCATGGTACCGCCCCAAGTTTCTCTGCACCACATGTAGTACAGTTTCCGGGGCAACGCTACAGCTTTGACCGGCGCGCGGTGTCACATCCGCAAGTGTTGAAATCCTGCATCAGGCGCGGCGGCTGGCGATCTGCGCAACGCCCAGCACCTGCAGCACCTTGGACTCGATGTCTTCCGCATTCATCGCCGCCGCTGCGTACATGTCATGCGGGCTCGCCTGGTCGATGAACACGTCGGGCAGCACCATCGAGCGATAGGCAAGACCCTGATCGAACACGCCTTCTTCGGCCAAAAGCTGGGCCACATGGCTGCCGAAGCCACCGATGGCGCCTTCTTCGATGGTGATCAGTGCCTCATGCTCTGCGGCTAGACCCAGAATCAGGTCCCGATCGAGCGGTTTGGCAAACCGCGCATCGGCAACGGTCGGCTGGATGCCCTTTGCCGTCAGCGCGTCGGCGGCGTCGCAAACTTCCTTCAGACGGGCGCCGAAGGACAGGATCGCAACCCGTTTCCCCGCGCGGATCACACGGCCCTTGCCGATCTCGAGCACCTCGCCGGTTTCGGGCATTTCCACCCCGACGCCCTCGCCCCGCGGAAAGCGAAAGGCGATGGGACCATCGTCGTGGGCGGCCGCGGTGGCCACCATATGCTTCAGTTCCGCCTCGTCCGCCGCGGCCATGACCACAAATCCGGGAAGGTTCGCCAGATAGGAAATGTCGAACGCCCCCGCGTGGGTCGCCCCGTCGGCGCCGACCAGCCCCGCCCTGTCTATGGCGAACCGTACGGGCAGACGCTGAATCGCGACGTCGTGAACCACCTGGTCGTAACCGCGCTGCAGAAAGGTCGAATAGATCGCGCAGAACGGCTTCGTGCCGCCGGCTGCGAGTCCGGCGCAGAACGTCACGCCGTGCTGTTCGGCGATGCCGACGTCGAAGCAGCGCGCCGGGAACCGTTCGGCAAACAGGTTCAGGCCGGTGCCGTCCGGCATCGCGGCCGTGACGGCGACGATCTTGTCGTCCCGCGCCGCCTCGTCGATCAGCGCCTGCGCGAAGACCTTGGTGTAGCTCGGCGCGTTCGACGGCGCCTTTTTCTGCTCTCCGGTCACCAGGTCGAATTTCGACACGCCATGGCCCTTGTCGCGGGCCTCTTCCGCCGGGCCGTAGCCCTTGCCCTTCTTCGTGATCACATGAATCAGGATCGGCCCCGTCGCCCGCGCATGCACGGTGCGTAAAACCGGCAGCAACTGGTCCAGATCGTGGCCGTCGATCGGTCCGAGATAGGAAAACCCCAGCTCCTCGAACAGCGTACCGCCCACGGTCATGCTTTTCAGCATTTCCTTGGCGCGCCGCGCGCCCTCCTGGAACGGTTCCGGCAGCAGGCTGACCGCACCCTTCGCCGCCGCCTTGAGTTCCTGAAACGGGGCACCGGCATAGAGGCGGCTGAGGTAGGACGACATGGCGCCGACCGGTGGCGCGATGGACATTTCGTTGTCGTTCAGCACCACGATCAGCCGCTTGCCGAGGTGGCCTGCGTTGTTCATCGCCTCATAGGCCATGCCCGCGCTCATCGCGCCGTCGCCGATCACCGCGATCGCGTCGCCAATGCCGTGCCCGGGCACGCCACCCAGATCGCGCGCCACCGCAAAGCCCAAGGCCGCGCTGATCGAGGTCGACGAATGCGCCGCGCCGAACGGGTCGTAGGGGCTTTCACTGCGCTTGGTGAAGCCACTGAGGCCGTCCTTCTGCCGAAGCGTCCGGATCCGGTCGCGCCGCCCGGTCAGGATCTTGTGCGGATAGCATTGGTGGCTGACATCCCAGATCAACCGGTCGCGCGGCGTGTCGAACACCGCATGCAGGGCGACGGTCAGTTCCACCACGCCCAGCCCTGCCCCCAGATGCCCTCCGGTCTCGGACACCGCCGATATCGTCTCGGCCCGCAGTTCATCCGCCAGGCGACGCAACTCGGCGTCGGTCAGGCCCTTGAGGTCCGCGGGAACCTGCACCCGGTCCAACAGCGGCGTTTGCGGTCGTGTCGACATTTCGCCCTCCCTTCGGGCGGTTTCACATCCGGCGCGAGATAACGAAGCGCGCGGCCTCTCGCAAGGTCCCGGCGCGGTCGCCGTAGGGCTCCAACGAGGCTTCGGCCTCGGCCACCAATTCGGCGGCGCGTGCCTTCGCTCCTTCGAGGCCCAAGAGCGACACGAAGGTCGCCTTGCCAGCGTCCCCGTCCTTGCGCAGGCGCTTTCCGACCGCCTTGCTATCCCCTTCGACATCCAAGATATCGTCGGCGATCTGGAAGGCGAGGCCAAGCGCCCGTGCATATCGCCGCAGGTTGACCTGCACGGCGCCCACATAGATCGGCCCCACGGCGCACGACCACTCTATCAAAGCGCCGGTCTTGTTGCGTTGCAGAGCAGTGATTTCGCCCAGCGTCAGCGGCGTTTCGGCGGTTTCGGCGGCGATATCCTGTGCCTGTCCCAGCACCATGCCCTCGGCGCCGGAGGACCGCGCCAAATCCGATATCAGCCTGACCCGGACCTCGGCGTCTTCCCGCATGTTCGCAAGCAGGTCGAACGCAACCGTCTGCAGCGCATCGCCGGCAAGAACCGCCGTGGCCTCGTCCCATTTCACATGCACGGTAGGCCGGCCGCGCCGAAGGGTGTCGTCATCCATGCAAGGCAGATCGTCATGGACGAGGCTATAGGCGTGCATCGCCTCGATCGCCGCCGCCGGCCAGATCGCGCGTTCGGGATCGATCCCGAACATCGCCGTCGATTCCATCACGAGAAACCCGCGAAAGCCCTTGCCGCCCTGAACCGCATAGCGCATCGCCTGCGACACCGCCGTGTCCGCCTCGAAACTCATGTACGCGTCAAGCAGGCTTTGCACGCGCGACGCATGGGCCGCGAGTTTTTCCGTAAAGCTCACAAGCCTTCGACCGGTGTCGTCCCCGTCGGCGTGCCCTGCTCGTCCAGCGTGATCGCGGCGACCTTCTCTTCGGCCTCCTTCAGCTTTTCTTCGCAGCGCTTCTTCAGCGCCGCGCCGCGTTCGTAAAGCTTGATCGATGCCTCCAACTCCACGTCGCCCGATTCCAGCTGTCCGACCACGGCCTCAAGTTCGCGCATGGCCTCTTCGAAACTCATCTCTCCGACCGGTTTGTCGCTCATGACGCGGCCTCCATCAAAACGCCCACATGCGCCGCGGTGCTCGCGGCCAGCCCCCGCAGATCATACCCGCCCTCCAGTGTCGAGACCACGCGCCCCGCGCAATGGTCCGCCGCCACGTCGCAGATGCGCCGGGTCACCCAGGCGAAATCCTCGACCGTCCAGTTCAGTTGCGCCAGCGGATCGTCCTCATGGGCATCAAAGCCGGCGGAGATCAGGATCAACTGCGGTTCGAATTCCTCGACCATCGGCAGGATCACGTCGTCATAGGCCTGCATCATCTCTGCCCCGCCGGTCATCGGTTCAAGCGGCACGTTCAGCACGTTGCCATGCGCCCCGGTCTCGCGGGCATAGCCGCTGCCGGGATAAAGCGGCATCTGATGGGTCGAGCAGAACATCGCGCGCGGCTCGTCCCACAAAAGGTCCTGGGTACCGTTGCCGTGATGTACGTCGAAGTCGATGACGGCCACGCGGTCCAGCCCGTGAAAGTCCAGTGCCCGCTTGGCAGCGATCGCGATATTGCCGAAAAGGCAAAAGCCCATTGCCCGTGCCGTCTCGGCGTGGTGCCCCGGGGGACGCATGCAGACAAAAGCGTTGCCCGCCTGCCCGCTCAAAACCGCGTCCACCCCCGCGCAGCAGCCGCCGACCGCCCGTTGCGCCGCCTCCAGCGACCCTGGCGATACATGGGTATCCGCGTCGAGCGACAGGAATCCCTCGTCCGGGATGGCGCCTTCGATGGCAGCGACATAAGCCTCTGGATGGCACCGCAGAATATCCGCGCGGTCACACAAGGGCGCTTCCTGCCGGTCGAGCGCATCGAACCGTGCCACGCCCAGTGCGGTCATGATCGCCTCATAGCGCGCAACGCGCTCGGGGTGGCCGGGCGGGGTGACATGGGCCAGGCTGGCCGGATGCGTTATCAAATCCGTGGTCATGGCCCCAAGGAACCGGAATAGTATCCTCATGACAAGCCGCATTCTCGCAGTGCTGCTGGCGTTGACCGCGCCGCCCGCAGCCGCTCAGCCCGTCGGTTCAATGGTTGCCTCGGACCTCAGCCGGGATGGCCGTGTCGAACGCTTCGCCCTGATCGATGGCGGCGATGGCGCCGTCGATCTGCGGATTGAGAACACCGGCTTCGGCAACGGCGTGATCTATGCCGAAGACATTGCCTGGATCGGCGGCATCGGACAGCGTCCCGAGCTTGGCATCGCGCCCAACGGCTCGGTCCGCGTGACGTCGATGAACGACGCCATCGGGCGCAGCCGGTGGGAGTTGACACTGACGATCGCCTACCGCGACGGTTCCTACACCTTGGCGGGTGTCACCTATCGCTGGCGCGACACGATCGAACTCGCTGACAACGGGGTCTGCGACGTCAACCTATTGACCGGGAAAGGCGTGCTGCAACGCAATGGCGGGCCGATCCGATCCTTTCGCACCGCCATGTCTGCGCGCCCGGCCACCGGCTGGAATTTGGATACACCGCTGCCGCCCGAGTGCGGTATTCCGAACTGACAGCCGCCTTTCCATCTCGGGCACACAGTGCGGCACGCTCACCTTGGGGCTCCCCTTTCAGAAGATGTGACCTAGTATGGCGGCATGGCACGCCGGAACCCGTATCGCCCGTTCACCCCCGATCCTGCGCAGATGACGCTTCGGCCAAGGATTTCCGGAAACGAGATCAATGGGTTAGGCGAGACAACCTCAAGACCGCCGCGTATGGTCTACTGGGCGCCGGAGCCCGGCGATATTCCCCATGGGGACATGCAGCGCTGGTTTTTCACCGTCGATCCGGGCCTTCCGGACTTCGCCGAGGCACGGGTGCGGCGGCAGGAGATCTTTGACGCCCCGCTGCCGGATGTGGCCGAGCAACCGGTGATACGGACGCCCGAGGGCTGGACGGCGGCGCTGGACCGGTTCGTCGAAGCCGGGTCCTGCGAAAAGATCGGCGTGGCCGAAATGGACCCGAACTGGGTGTTCGAGGGCCATGATATCCCCCAGTCCCGTGTGATCATTGCCGGTGTGCAGCATGAATTTTCCGCTATTTCCCAAGCGCCTGAACCGAAGGCGGGGGCCGAGGTCATGCGGCAATACAACCGGGCCGCGCTGGTGGCGAAAGAGATCGCAGGGTGGCTTCGGATCCAGGGCTGGGACGCCGAACCGGTGACGGGACCGAGGACCGGCGCGCTGGCGCTGATCCCGCCTGCATTGGCCTCCGGGTTCGGGGAATTGGGCAAGCATGGCTCGATCATCGACCGCGACATGGGGGCGTCGTTCCGGCTGTCGGCGGTGCTGACCGACGCGCCGTTCGCCCCCACGCCACCGGCAGAGCACGGCATCGACGGATTCTGCCGCAGCTGCCGGATCTGCGAGGACGCCTGCCCGCCCGAGGCCTTGTTTTCGCAGAAGAAAACCGTGCGCGGGGTTGAGAAGTGGTATGTGGATTTCGACCGCTGTCTGCCGTTCTTCAACCAGACACAAGGCTGTGCAATCTGCATCGCCGTCTGCCCGTGGTCACGGCCCGGGGTGGGGCCGAACCTGGCGGCGAAACTCGCGCGCCGGGCCGCGCGGTTGGAGGCCGACGGGTCGGATGAGTAAACGAGACGTCAACGCGTCGGAACGCAATTGCCACGAATCAGGGATTAACTCCCTTGTTTTTCGGGGAAATGCGCAATCGGAGCTCCATTTGAATTGCGTCGGACCCCGATGGACCATGAGGCGTGGTTAACAGACTGAACGCCGGCGAGGTTTTGCCCACCGAACCGGCTTTCGGAGGCGTGCCTATCGCGGTCTATCGGGGCAGGCTGGATTTTCGATGCGGTTCGGCGTGGTTCCCGGCATGTGTTCGTGCCGCGCGCCTGGAGTGGAATGCGGTTTGTCGGATCCGTGTTTGCCGGTTCTGTCCTGGAGGGGACATTGCCTGCTAAGAACGAAGCCGCGTGATCGCCGACCCGCGGGGAGGCGACCCGAATCTGTGAACAGCTCGATTTATCCCGGCAAAGTCCGAACGACCTCAATCCGGTACGCACTACCAGCAAATCGCCTCCCCTCCGGGGCGGGTCGGCGATGGCGCGGCGGCCTGCGGCCTTGATTCCGCGCCAACGACCAGTCACGAACGCTCCCTCCTGGCCAAGACCCGGCCTTGCGATTCATTCACAATGCATCGCGGTCCAGGCGCGAAGCGCTCTGAGATGTTTGGTTGCACCCCGCGCAGCGGCAAGTGACCGGACCCGCGGATCAGGAAAAGAACCGCACGTTGCGGGGATGGGTGCGGGTGGACTGGGTCTGGATCAGCCCCGCGCGGAGGGTCGCTTGGGGCGCCTCTGCCGGGGTGGCAGGCGTGACGTCCTTCATCGGCGCGGTCCCCGGGGTCAATTTGTGCCGCAAAAGCGCCAGCGGATGCGCCCGCAGCGTCAGCCGCATCGCCACGTAGTCCTCGACCACCTGTTCGCCCAGCGTCATCTCGGGCAGGGTCACGGGCGGCTCTACGATGCCTTCACCGTCGAGATCGCCCGCAAAGAGCGGCAGTTCATCGCCCTGGACCAGCGCCTTGGCGGCCCAGAGCGCCTCGCGCCGGGTCAGGCCGATCCCGGCGAAGGCGTCGGCCTCGGCCAAAACCCGCAGAAGCTTGGCCGGGGTCCCCGCCCGCCGCCGGATATCCTCGACCGTGCGATAGCCGTTGCCGCGCGCGGCGGTGATCCAGCGCGCCTCTTCCTCGGCCATGGCCTTGATCTGGCGGAAGCCGAGGCGTAGCGCGAGGCCGCCATGGCCGTCGGGTTCCATCACGTTGTCCCAATAGCTTTCGTTGATGTCGACGGGCAGGACCGTCACCCCATGCTCGCGCGCATCGCGGACGATCTGGGCGGGAGCGTAAAAACCCATCGGCTGGGAATTCAGCAGCGCGCAGGCGAAGATGCCGGGGTGGTGGCATTTCAGCCAGGCCGAGGCATAGACCAGCAGCGCGAAGCTGGCGGCGTGGCTTTCGGGGAAGCCGTAGCTGCCGAAGCCCTCGATCTGGGAAAAACAGCGTTCGGCGAAATCGTCGTCATAGCCGTTGGCGCGCATGCCGTTCAGGAACCGGGCGCGGAAGTCGCTGACATTGCCGTGCTTCTTGAAGGTGGCGAGCGAGCGGCGCAGACGGTCGGCCTCTTCGGCGGTAAAGCCCGCGCCGATAATCGCGATCTGCATCGCCTGTTCCTGAAAGAGCGGCACGCCGAGCGTCTTGCCCAGCACCTCGCCCAGCGCGTCCGAGGGGAAGGTGACCTGTTCCTCGCCGTTGCGCCGCCGCAGATAGGGATGCACCATGTCGCCCTGGATCGGCCCCGGGCGGATGATCGCCACCTCGATGACCAGATCGTAAAAGCTGCGCGGGCGCATGCGCGGCAGAAAGTTCATCTGGGCGCGGCTTTCGACCTGGAAGACGCCGAGCGCGTCGGCCTTGCAGAGCATGTCGTAGACGGCCGGGTCCTCGGGCGGCAGGGTGGCAAGGGTATAGCCGGTCTGGTGGTGTTGCCGGATCAGGTCGAAGGCCTTGCGGATACAGGTCAGCATCCCCAGCGCCAGCACATCGACCTTGAGGATGCCGAGCGCGTCGATGTCGTCCTTGTCCCAGGGGATGACGGTGCGGTCCTCCATGGTGGCGTTCTCGACGGGGACCAGTTCATCAAGCCGCCCCTCGGTCATGATGAAACCGCCGACATGCTGGCTCAGGTGGCGGGGGAAGCCGATGATTTCGTAGATCAGCGCCATGGTCTGCTGCAGGCGGCGGTCGGAGGGGTCGAGGCCGATCTCGCGTATCCGGTGGTCCTCCAACCCCTGGGCGGAGAAGAACCCCCAGAGCTGCGACGAGAGCGCCGAGATCGTGTCGTCCGTCAGCCCCATGGCGCGGCCGACCTCGCGGATCGCGCGCTTGCCGCGATAGTGGATGACGGTGGCGCAGAGGCCTGCGCGGTGGCGGCCATAGCGTTCGTAGATGTGCTGGATCACCTCCTCGCGGCGCTCATGCTCGAAATCGACGTCGATATCGGGGGGTTCGTCGCGTGCCTCGCTGACGAAACGTTCGAAGACCATGGTGCCGATTTCGGGCGAGACGCTGGTGATGCCGAGGCAGAAACAGATCACCGAATTGGCCGCGCTGCCGCGACCCTGGCAGAGGATGCCGCGGCTGCGGGCGAAGGCGACGACGTCGCGGACGGTCAGAAAGTAGGGTTCGTATTTCAATCTGGCGACAAGCTGCAGCTCGTGCGCCAGCATCCGTTTGACGCTATCGGGCGCACCGGCGGGGTAGCGCCAGCGCAGACCTTCATGGGCGAGCCGCTGCAGCCGGTCCGCCGGGGATTCGCCCTCGGCGATTTCATGGGGATATTCGTATCGCAGCTCGCTCAGGTCGAACCGGCAGCGGGCGGCGATGTCCGCGGTACGGGTAACGGCGTCTTCGAACCCGGCGAAGATACGCCGCATCTCGGCCTCCGATCGCAGGCGCTGCTCGGCATTGGCGAGGGCTGCGCGACCCAGCCTGTCGACGCGGCATCCGGTGCGGATGGCGGTGAGGATGTCGGTGAGCTTGCGCCGGGCGGCGGTATGCATGATCGGGGCGGCGGATGCCACGGCGGGGAGGCCGAGCCGCTCCGCGAGCGCGGCGAAAGCGGCGAAGCGGGTCTGGTCCCGGCCGTCGTATTTCGGTGCCATCAGCAGGCTCACCTGCCCGGGAAAGCGGCGCGTCAGCCGTTGCGCCGCTTGCGACCACGCGCACGCGCCGGGCTTCCCCGCCTGTACCGTTTGCAGCGGGTGGACCAGCAGCTCCTGGCCGGCACCCCATGCGAGAAGATCGTCCAGGGTCAGATGGCAGTCGCCTTTCCCGGCCCGAAGCCGGCCCGCCGAGATCAGCCGGCAGAGCCGGCCCCAGGCGGCGCGGTCGCGGGGCAGGACGGTGACCGTGAAACCGTCCTGCAGCACGATCCGGGCGGCGGGGATCAGGCGGGGAACGGTATAGATCGGCGCCGAGGGCGGTTTCGGGATATGGGCCGGGCGGGGCGGACCGATGGGATCGGCGTCGGCCGCGCGGCGCAGCCGCACGGCGCGGGCGATTTCCCTCATCTCGGTATGCGCACGCACGATGCCTGCGACCGAGTTCTCGTCGGCGATGGCGATGCCTTCGATGCCCAGGGCCGCGGCACGGCGGATGTATTCCTCGGGGTGGGCGCCGCCCGTCAGGAAGGTAAAGTTCGAGGTGATGTCAAGTTCGGCAAAGGCCATGGCCAGATGAGTATATTCACGTTTTGTTCCTTTGTGGAGTCCTGCCGCCGCGGTGTGCCCGGTGTGGCGGCCCCGGCGCCCGGAGCAATGACGGGATATGCGTATTTCTTACGAGAAGAAGGAGGCGGGCAGCGCATCGTCCGCTGACGGCACCGAACGGCGCGAGAGTCCACCCTGCCATCCGGCGAGGCGTTCCGTCGAACGCCCGGAGGCGGGACGGCAGGGCTTCTCCTCGTGCGGTCATCGGCTCGCCAGCCTGTACCGCGGCGCCAATCAAACGGCATCAACCTTAACGCAAGATTACCGCGTGCGGTCTTCTTCTCGTTCAAAATACGCATATCCCACGGCGGAGACTGGTGCCGGCCTTCGAAGTCAAGCGCGACCGTGCTGCCGGCCCGCGGGGCCGAGCGCAGCGAGGCCCCGCCCCGGCGCGGTGCGCGCAAGCGCGCCGCAAAACCTCCGCTCTCATGGACGGCCTGCCTTCAGGTCCCGCCCTCGACACAGCGCCCCCGCACACAATCGCGCAGCCGGAGCCGTTCGGCGGGGGACGGGTACTCGATCATCGGATCGATGCAGGGCCAAGCGTCAGCTCCCAACGCCCGCCCGCCTCGGTCAAACGCGACATGACCGGCCTGCCGTAGGGAAGATCGGCGCAGGACGCATCGATGCAGGTCACATTGACCGTCACCTCCGTCTGCATCCGGTGGGTGAAGCCGGCCGCGTCAAGGCCCTGCCCGCAAACCGCGCCTGCCGCATGTCGAGCGCCACGACGCCGACCAGGTCCACCGGCCCGCGCGGCCGTGAGAGCCGGCCGTAAACCGGCAGCATGCGGTCGTCGCTTTCGGTGGCGAGGTAGCACAGCGAGTCCGGCGTTTCGACGACGCGTTCCAGCGCCTGCGGGCTATGCTATGGCCCGTATCGGCGCCGCGACCTGCGAAAGCGCCCTCACGCCAGCCGGTCCGCGAAGGTGTCCATCACCTGAGCATAGACCGCGCGCTTGAACGGAATGATGCGGTCGACGAGATCCCGCGGATCGAGCCAGGCCCAGCGCGAGAATTCCGGGTGTTCGGTCTCGATCACGATCTGGTCGTCGCGGCCCAGAAACCGCATCAGGTACCAGCGTTGTTTCTGTCCACGGAACCGGCCCTTCCAGACCTTTGGCACCAGATCGTGCGGCAGGTCGTAGAAAACCCAGTCCGGCGTCTCGGCCTCGACCGTCACAAGGTCGCCGGTCACGCCGGTTTCCTCCCAAAGCTCGCGCAGGGCGGCCTCTTGCGGGGTTTCGCCGGCATCGATCCCGCCCTGCGGCATCTGCCAGGCGTCCACCTGGGCGTCGATCCTCTGCCCGGCAAAGACCTTGCCGTCGGCATTCACCAGAACGACGCCGACGCAGGGTCGGTAGGGCAGTAAGGCTATCTCGGCGGGGGTCATCGGCTGGATATGAAGGGGGCGGCACGGCCGCCCCCCCTGGATCCTAGTTCTGGTCAGGCCCCAGCGCCGAGAGGCCCTTGAGGATGTCGATGGCATAGGCCAGCTGATAGTCATCCTCGCGCAGCTGCGCCGCCGCCTCGGCGGCTGCGCGGTCGGCTTCGATCTGACGGCGCTCGTCCTCGGTCAGCGAATCGTTGTCCAGCGATCCGCGCAGGTCCGCCTCGGACCGGGTGGGGCGGTTCGCCGCGTCCTCCTCGGTCTCAGTTTCCGGCGTGCGCGGCGGCTGTTCGACGATGATGTCGGGCGAGACGCCCAGCGCCTGGATCGAGCGGCCCGACGGCGTGTAGTACCGCGCCGTGGTCAGCCGCATGGCGCCATCACCCCGAAGCGGCATGACGGTCTGGACCGATCCCTTGCCGAAGCTCTTGGTACCGACGACGATGGCGCGGCGGTGGTCCTGCAGCGCGCCGGCGACGATTTCAGAGGCCGAGGCCGAGCCGCCGTTGATCAGCACCACCAGCGGCTTGCCTTCGGCCAGATCGCCGACCTGGGCGTTGTAGCGTTCGCCATCCTGCGGGTCGCGGCCACGGGTCGACACGATTTCGCCCGCGTCGAGGAACGCGTCCGAAACCTTGATCGCCTGTGTCAGCAGCCCGCCGGGATTGTTGCGCAGATCCAGAACGAAGCCGTTGACCTTTTCCATGCCGCCGACCTCGTCGACGGCCTCCTGCAGGCCGCTGGCCAGGTTGGGATAGGTCTGGTCGTTGAAGGTGGTCACACGCAGCACCACGGTTTCGCCCTGGGTGCGGGTGCGTACGGCGGTCAGCTTGATCGTGTCGCGGATGATCGACACATCAAAGGGTTCGTCCCGGCCCTCGCGGACGACGGTGATAATGATCTCGCTGCCCACCGGACCGCGCATCAGTTCGACCGCCTGGTCCAGCGTCAGGCCAAGTACCGATTCTCCGTCCACATGTGTGATGAAATCGCCCGCTTCGATACCGGCGGCGTCCGCAGGCGTATCGTCGATCGGCGAGACCACCTTGACGAAACCTTCTTCCTGGGTGACCTCAATCCCCAGCCCGCCGAATTCACCGCGTGTCTGCACCCGCATGTCGCTGGCGTCCTTCGGGCTGAGATAGCTGGAATGCGGGTCCAGCGAGGTCAGCATGCCGTTGATGGCGGCCTCGATCAGCTCGGCCTCGTCGACGTCTTCGACATATTGCGCGCGGATGCGTTCGAAGATGTCGCCGAACAGGTCCAGCTGTTCGTAGACCGAGGTCTTGCGCTCGCCCTCCTGTGCCAGAAGCGGCCCGGCGATTTGCGTCGTTGCGATCGCCCCCACCAGGGTTCCAGCCACCGCGGCCATCAAGAATTTCTTCATCGCGTCCTCTTTGTCATTCCAGGGCGAACCATAGGCCGGGATCCACGGCCATGTCACCTTGCCTTGCCTCTATATAGAGCGTTTCTGTGCGATCTGCGCCACCTCCGTCGGTGGCGCGCGCCAAAAACACGCCCGCATCCGGTGTATTCCCGCCCATCAGGCCGACCGGGGTTCCGGCGGACAGCACCTGCCCGACCTCACCATAGACCTGATCGAGCCCTGCCAGAACCAGAAGATAGCCTTCCCCGGGCTCAAGGATCATCACATTTCCGTAGTCCAGAAGCGGTCCGCGGTAGCGGATCGTGGCGGGCCACGGCGTCGTGACCAGCGCGCGCGGCTCGGTGGCGACGACGATGCCGGGGCGGGCGATGCCGGCGGCGTCCTGCTCGCCGGCCCGGCGCAGGACGGTTCCGGCGACAGGCAGGGGCAGCCCGCCGGCGCTTGCGTCGAAGCCGGGCAGTTCCGCGCCGCTGTCCTGCAGGGCACCGAGGCCATCGGCAAAGCTTTGCAGGGTGTCGGCGCTGTTGACCAGTTGCGTCAGCGCGCCGGGATCGTCCAGGAACCGCCGTGGCAGATCGGTGCGGTTCGAGATCGCCAGGCTCAGCGCCGTGCGCGCGCGCTGCACGCCCTGCAGGCCCTCTTGCAGCGACGCGGCGGCGCTTTCCTGCAAGGCCAGCATCAGCGCCATGTCTTCCAGTTCGGATTTCAGCGCATCCGCCTCACGCTGCAAGGCCGGCGTGACGTCCGACACCATCATCCCCGACCGGGCGGTGCCGATCGGTCCTGCCGGGTGCAGCAGCAAGAGCGGCCTTGGCGAGGCCTCGATAGACTGCAGCACCCCCAGAAGCCGCGCGACCCGGGCGCTTTCGGCCTCGAACTTGCGCCGCAGCGCGGCCTCGCGGATTGCCGCACGCCGCACGCCTTCGCGCAACGCGGTCAGGCCGTGCTCATAGGCGCGGATCGTCTGGGTCAGCGCGCGGACGCGGTCGGCGGCTTTCTCGGCCGCGGTCAGCGCGTTCTGCGCGGCGGCCAGCTGCCCGGCGGCACGCTGGGCGATGATCGTGGGATCCTCTTGCGCCAGGGCGGGCGCCGCCAGCGTCAGGGCGAGGAAGACCGCGCGCCGTATCATGCCTGCAACAGGCTCCGCCCGGTCATTTCGGGCGGTTGTTCCAGCCCCATCAGGTCCAGCAGGGTGGGTGCCAGATCGGCCAGCCGCCCGTCGCGCAGGACGGCACCCTCCGGGGCTCCGACGACGGCCACGGCAACGGGATTGGTCGTATGCGCCGTGTGCGGCCCGCCGGTTTCGGGGTCCACCATCGTTTCGCAGTTGCCGTGATCGGCGGTGACGATCATCGCGCCGCCGGCCTTTTCAAGCGCCGTCAGGACCGCGCCAAGCCCGGCATCGACCGTCTCGCAGGCAGTGATCGCCGCCTGCAGGTCGCCGGTGTGGCCGACCATGTCGGGGTTGGCGTAGTTCACCACGATCAGGTCATATCCCTTGTCGATGGCCTCGACGAATTTTTCCGTCACTTCCGGCGCGCTCATTTCCGGCTGCAGGTCGTAGGTCGCGACCTTGGGCGAGGGCGCCATATAGCGGTCTTCGCCCTCTTCCGGCGCTTCCTTGCCGCCGTTGAGGAAGAAGGTGACATGCGGATACTTTTCGGTCTCGGCCAGCCGGAATTGCCGCAACCCGTGCTTGGCCACCCAGGCGCCGATGGTGTTAACGATTTCCCGCTTGGGATAGGCGGCGGACATGAACCGGTCGTGGATCTTCGAGTAGTCGACCATGCCCAGCAGCGCCGAGAGCCTGGGGCGCTTGCCGGTGTCGAACTCGGTAAAATCCGGCTCACCGATGGCGCGCAGGATCTCGCGGGCGCGGTCGGCGCGGAAGTTGATGAAGAACACGCCGTCGCCATCGCGGATGCCGGTGTGGCCGGGCAGGACCGTCGGCAGGATGAATTCGTCGGTTTCGCCGCGGGCGTAGGCGGCAGCGACGGCGGCCTCGGTGCCGTCAGCGACCTTGCCCTCTGCGGTCACGATGGCCGCATAGGCCTTTGCAATCCGCTCCCACCGGTTGTCGCGGTCCATGGCGTAGTAGCGGCCCGAGACGCTGACGATCTGCGCGCCCTCGGGAAGCGATGCCTCGAAAGCGGGAAGTGTATCGGCCGCGCCCTTGGGCGGCACGTCGCGACCGTCGGTGATCGCATGCACAGCGGCGGCCACACCTGCCTCTGTCAGAATCTTCGCGGCGGCCGCGATATGCGCCTCATGACTGTGTACGCCGCCGGGGGATGTCAGGCCCATCAGATGCGCCGTCCCGCCTGCCGCCTTCACCTTTGCCGCGAAGTCGAGAATGGCGGTATTTCGGAAAAACGACCCGTCCTCGATGGCCAGGTCGATCTGTCCGAGGTCCATCGCCACGACCCGGCCTGCGCCGATATTGGTGTGCCCCACCTCGGAATTGCCCATCTGACCGCTCGGCAGGCCCACGTCCGGACCATGCGTTCTGAGGAACGCATGCGGGCAGGTGGCCATGATCCGGTCGAAAGCCGGGGTGTCCGCCAGCGCCGGCGCGTTGTCGGCGGTGTCCTCGCGGTAGCCCCAGCCGTCGAGGATACACAGACAGACGGGTTTCGGCGTAGCCATGACCATGCCCTTCGTTGTTCGTCCCCGTTTCTACCCGGCCTTGCCGGGAAGGTGAATCGGCTTTCTCACCGCTGGGCTGTACAAAATCCTTCGGAGGATTTTGCCAAGGCCTTTCGCAAAAGCCCTGGCGCCTCACGCCCGGTGATAAGGGCCGCCTGCCAGGATCGAGGCCGCGCGATACAGCTGTTCTGCCAGCATCACCCGCACCAGCATGTGCGGCCAGACCATCGGACCGAACGAGAGCTGCCGATCGGAGCTGTCTCTGACGCTTGTGTCCAGCCCGTCCGCCCCGCCGATCATCAGAGCCGCATCCTGCGCGCCGTCGTCCCGCCAGCGCGCCAGCAGATGTGCGAAGTCGACCGATGTCATCGTCTTTCCGCGTTCGTCCAGCGCGATGATCCTGGCGCCGCGCGGAGCAGATTTGCACAACAACGCGCCTTCCGCAGTGATGCCGCCGCCCTTTTTATCCTCCACTTCGTGGACGGTGACCGGGCCGAGCCCGAGAGCCCGGCCTGTCCTGTCGAACCGGCTTAGATAATCATCCACCAGCGCGCGTTCCGGTCCCGTCCGCAGGCGGCCCACCGCGCAAATGTGAAGACGCATCAGTTGCGGGCAGCCGCCACAGCCTCGCCCGGGCTCATCCACATCTTTTCTAGCTGGTAGAACTCGCGCACTTCCGGGCGGAACACGTGGACGATCACGTCGCCTGCGTCGATCAGCACCCAGTCGCCGGTTTCCTTGCCCTCGACCTTGCACGACATGCCGTAGGCCTGTTTCAGCCGGTCGGTCAGCTTTTCCGAAATCGCCGCCACCTGTCGGGTGGAACGCCCGGAACAAATCACCATGAAGTCCGCGATTTCCGATTTGCCCTTCAGGCTGATGGAAACCACATCCTCGGCTTTGTCGTCTTCAAGAGAGGAAAGGATTTGCTCAAGCAGAACTTCGCTTGACGGTTGCTGGGGAAGCCGCTTCACTCCGGCATCCATAACGGCCGCGTCGGGGGCCGTTGCTGCAAATTGAGACAGGACAGTGTCCTCCTATGCTGCGCGCCGATCCAGAGCCCCGGCGCCGGGCTGTCAAAAAGATAGCATCGCCTATGTTAAATCTCAATGACACGTACCGATTGCCGCCGAACTGCGGCTCGACAACCGCAAGGCCGGACCCATGAGGCTGCGGCTTTGCTGGCGGGTGCTGCACGGCGTGTGGCGGCTGATGGGCGAGCGCGACCTGGATCTGATTGCCGCCGGCGTCGCGTTCTACGCCATGCTGTCGGTGTTTCCGGCGGTGGCGGCGGTGATCGCGCTGTGGGGCTTCGTGGCCGATCCCGCGGTGATCGAAAGCCAACTCGATCTTCTGCGTCCGCTGATCCCTGCAGAGGTGTTCGCCATCATCGACGGGCAGACATCGGCGCTGATCGGTTCCAACAACAGCACGCTCGGGCTGGCCACGCTGATTTCGACCGCTGTCGCGATCTGGACCGCGCGGGCGGGGGTCGATGCGCTGAAGCGCGGCCTGAACGCCGCATATGGCACTCAGCCACGCTCCGGGATCTCCGGATTTCTGGTGTCGCTGCTGCTGACCTTTGCCCTGGTGGGTATCGCTCTGGTCGCATTGGCCAGTATCGTTGTCGCACCTTTGATTTTGGCGTTCTTTCCCGATTTCCTGTTGGGCGGCAATACCATGGTCGTCGTACGCTGGGCGGTGACCGTTGCGGTGGTGATGGGCGGTCTTGGCGTGATCTACCGCTACGGGCCGAACCATCGCGGGCCGCGTCCGGACTGGATCAGCCCGGGCGCGGTCATTGCCATCCTGCTTTGGGCGGCGGCGTCGACGGGTCTTTCGACCTACCTGGCGAACTTCGCAAATTACAACGAGGTCTACGGGTCGATCGGTGCTGTCATCGCTTTGCTGCTGTGGCTCTTTCTCAGCGCCCTGTCGGTGCTGCTGGGCGCGGCTGTGAACTCAGAGCTCGAGGATGCCGTCTGACCCTTGCATCGAGCCGATGACGCGGCGGCAGGACTTGGCAACGGCGGGCCAAGCGCTTGCGGATCATGGCCGAGGCCTTGATCGCAGGGCCGGGGCAGAGTACCCAAGGCATCATGACTCGGGTTTTCGATCTCGACGATCACGCGCGCCTGCCCTGGCGGTTTTTTGGCGCGACGCGGGCTATTCTCGCCCGCACATAGCGCGGCGTGCGTGCAAGCACGCAGCCTGCAGCGACGATTTCCGGCAAATACGGGAGAGGACCGATGTCCCCCAAGACACTCTATGACAAAATCTGGGATGCCCATCTGGTGAACGAGGCCGAGGATGGCACCTGCCTGCTTTATATCGACCGGCATCTGGTACATGAGGTGACCAGCCCGCAGGCCTTCGAGGGCCTTCGGATGGCAGGCCGCAAGGTGCGTGCGCCCGACAAGACCATTGCCGTGCCCGACCACAATGTGCCGACCACGGCGGGCCGCGAAAATCCCGAGAACATGACCGAGGACAGCCGCATCCAGGTTGCGGCATTGGACAAGAACGCCAAGGAATTCGGCATCCACTATTATCCCGTGTCCGATGTCCGGCAGGGCATCGTCCACATCATCGGGCCTGAGCAGGGCTGGACCCAGCCCGGCATGACCATCGTCTGCGGCGATTCGCACACAGCGACCCATGGCGCGTTCGGAGCACTTGCCCACGGCATCGGCACCAGCGAGGTCGAGCATGTGCTGGCCACCCAGACGCTGATCCAGAAGAAGTCGAAGAATATGAAGGTCGAGATCACCGGCAGGCTGCGTCCCGGTGTGACCGCCAAGGACATCACGCTGTCGGTGATCGGCGAAACCGGCACCGCGGGCGGCACCGGCTATGTCATCGAGTATTGCGGCGAAGCGATCCGCGATCTGTCGATGGAGGGCCGCATGACGGTCTGCAACATGGCCATCGAGGGCGGTGCGCGCGCCGGCCTGATCGCACCGGACGAAAAGACGTTCGACTACGTCAAGGGCCGCGCGCATGCGCCGAAAGGGGCTGCGTGGGAGGCCGCTTTGGCTTACTGGAAAACGCTCTACACCGACGAGGGCGCCGTGTTCGACAAGGTGGTGACGATCAGGGGCGAGGATATCGCCCCCGTCGTCACGTGGGGCACGTCGCCAGAGGACGTGCTGCCGATCACCGACGTGGTTCCCGCGCCGGAGGATTTCGACGGCGGCAAGGTCGAGGCGGCCCGGCGGTCGCTGGATTACATGGGCCTGACCCCCGGAATGCCGCTGAGCGAGATCGAAATCGATACCGTCTTTATCGGCTCCTGCACCAACGGACGCATCGAGGATCTGCGCGCGGCGGCGGAAATCCTCAAGGGCAAACACGTCAAGGACGGCCTGCGCGCCATGGTCGTGCCCGGATCCGGGCTGGTCCGCGCCCAGGCCGAAGAAGAGGGTCTGGCCGATATCTTCAGGGAAGCCGGGTTCGAATGGCGCATGGCGGGCTGTTCAATGTGCCTTGCGATGAATCCCGATCAACTGGCCGAAGGCGAACGCTGCGCCTCGACTTCGAACCGCAACTTCGAAGGCCGGCAGGGCTATAAGGGCCGGACCCATCTGGTATCGCCGGCCATGGCGGCGGCTGCGGCGATCACAGGACACCTCACAGACGTTCGAGAGATGATGTAATGGACAAATTCACCACCCTCACCGGCATCGCGGCGCCGATGCCCCTGGTCAATGTCGACACCGACATGATCATCCCCAAGCAGTTCCTGAAGACGATCAAGCGGTCTGGGCTTGGCGTGAATCTCTTCGACGAAATGCGCTATGACCGCGACGGCAACGAGAACCCGGAATTCGTGCTGAACCAGCCGCAATACCGCGATGCCGAAATCCTCGTCGGCGGTGAGAATTTCGGCTGCGGATCCTCGCGCGAACATGCACCCTGGGCGATCAAGGACTTCGGCATTGCCTGTGTCATCGCGCCCAGCTTTGCCGACATCTTCTTCAACAACTGCTTCAAGAACGGCATTCTGCCCATCGCGCTGCCGCAAGAGCAGGTCGATATCCTGATGAAGGATGCCAAAAAGGGCGCCAACGCGCGGATGACCGTGGACCTCGAGGCCCAGACGATCACCACCTCGGACGGGGAGGTCATCGGCTTCGAGGTGGATCCGTTCAAGAAGCATTGTCTTCTGAACGGACTCGACGACATCGGCCTGACCATGGAGCACGCTGCGAAAATCGATGCATTTGAGGCAAATTTGAGGTCTCAGCGCCCTTGGGCCTGAGACCTGACCAAACCACAACATCTTGGGCCGCACCATCACTGCGGCTCATTCCCGCTTTCAAATGGTTGCATTAGCGCACCAGTTCTTCCCCGAAAACGCCCGATTCTTTTTGTTATCTTTTCCAGACACTTGCTGGGAAAAGTGAAAGTAGGCAAAAGTTGGGCAAAGATGAGGCAGCCCGCCACAATCGGCGGGATCAAGTTGGGACAAGGGCGCGGCATCGAACTGCGTTCGGCCAGTTTGAGGGTGACGAGCGGTGATCAGGCGTATGGCAGGCGCCCTTGTGCGCGCGATGCTTGTGGTGTTGTTGGTGGCGACGCCGTCGCTGCTGTTGCCCGGCATTACGTCGGACGCATCGCAGATCGTCGCGCTGGTTGCGATCTTCGCCGCGGCGCTAACCATCTTCGAATACGCATCTGTCTATCCCGGCCTTGTCGAATTCCGCGACGCACCTCCCTTTAATCGCCTGCGCTTCGCGGCGCTGTTTCTGACCGTCTTTCTGATTGCGATGGTCATCCGCGGCGAAACCGACGAGTCGATGGTAACCCGCGCGATCACGACGTTCGGGACCAATATCGGTCTGGCTATTGATTTCCCCTACAGCCCGGTCCGGCAGATCGTTCTGCTCTTGCCGGAAGACATCATGTACGAGCACCTCGCCCGTGTCCGCACCGCGGCGGGGATCAGTTATTTCGTGTCGATGCTGGCGCTGGCGATCTTCTATTTCTTCGTCCGGGTGCGGAACTGGCCGCTGCATAACGGCCCGTTCAACGTCTGGATCAACCTGCCCACCTTCGATCCCACCACCGGCGGTGATGTGGTACAGCGGCTGGAGCGGGATGCGCGCTTTAACATAATCGTAGGATTTACCCTGCCATTCTTCATTCCGGCGGTCTTGAAGGTGTCGGAATCCATATTTGGCCAGGTGACGCTGGAAAATCCGCAGTCGATGATCTGGATCGTGGCGGCATGGGCATTCCTACCGGCAAGCCTGCTGATGCGCGGCCTCGCTATGGGCCGCATCGCAGAACTGATCGAGCGCAAGCGGCGCAGCAGTGCCGCGGCGCAAAAGGCCTTGCAGCCGGCCTGATCCTTTTTCTATGCGCGGCAGGCGTCTGGGCCGAGCCGTTGCGCATCGCCACCTGGCACGTGGAACTGACGCGCAAGGGACCCGGCCTGTTGCTGCGCGATATCCTCACGGGCGACCCGCAGGCAGAAAGCGTTGCCGACACGGTGGCGCATATCTCGCCGGATATCCTGCTGTTGACCGGGATCGACTATGACATGGGGCTTGCGGCGCTGAGTGCGCTCGCCGACGCGATCGAAGCGCGTGGCACAGCCTTTCCCCACCGTTTCGCCCTGCGTCCGAACAGCGGGCTTATGACCGCACTCGACCTGGATGGCGATGACCGCACCGGCGGCCCGCGCGATGCGCAAGGTTACGGGCGCTTCGCCGGGCAGGGCGGCATGGCTGTGCTGTCGCGGTATCCGGTGGTCACAGAGGAGGTGCGGGATTTCTCGGCCTTGCGTTGGGTTGAGCTTCCCGGAGCCAGGTTGCCCGAGATGGACGGAGCGCCGTTCCCGTCCGCCGCCGCACTGGAGGTCCAGCGGCTGTCGTCGACCGGCCATTGGGATGTGCCGGTGAACCTGCCTGACGGCGGGCGCGTGCATTTGCTGGCCTTCGCGGCGACTCCGCCGGTCTTCGACGGTCCGGAGGACCGAAATGGAAAGCGGAACCACGACGAGATCGCATTGTGGACCGCCTATCTGGACAACCGCCTAGACGACCCGCCGCCCAGGGGTCCGGTGGTGGTGATCGGCAACGCCAATCTCGATCCCCTGGATGGGGAGGGCCGGCATGAGGCGATGGCGGCCTTGCTGTCCCACGAACGCCTGCAAGACCCGCGCCCGGGCAGTTCTGGCGGCGCAACCGCCGCAAAAACGCAGGGCGGTGCCAACTCCACACATAAGGGCGACCCGGCGCTTGACACGGCGGACTGGCGCGACCTGGCCGGTCCGGGGAACCTGCGCGTCAGCTATGTGTTGCCGGATGCGGATCTCTTGGTGGTCGGCGCGGGGGTGGCCTGGCCATCAGAGACGGCACCAGCGCCCTCCGCAGCCGCACTTCGCCACCATTTGGTCTGGGTCGATGTCGCGCCGCCGGTTCGGCCCTGACCCGTTTTGCGCCCGGCGATGCGCCATGGCTGCCACGGCGTTCGTGAAGTAATTCACTGAAAACAAAAAACCACGAGGGGCCCTGGCTGGGATATGTCAATTTCCGCATACTTCCGCCAAGCTTTCTTGACCCTCGACCAGCAACGGGCTAGGCGATTTCACGCCCGCTTTAGTTGAAGGAATCCCGCACATGCCCAACCCTTCGATCCTAATCCTGCCTGGCGACGGAATCGGCCCCGAAGTCATGACCGAGGTCCGCAAGATCATCGACTGGTATGGCGTGAACCGGGGGCTAGCATTCGACGTCAGCGAAGATCTGGTCGGCGGCGCCGCATACGACGTCCACGGCACGCCGCTGACCGACGAGACCATGGCCAAGGCACAAGAGGCTGACGCCGTCCTGCTGGGCGCCGTCGGCGGGCCGAAATACGACACGCTCGATTTCAACGAAAAACCTGAGCGCGGCCTTTTGCGCCTGCGCAAGGAGATGGACCTTTATGCCAACCTGCGTCCCGCGCAATGTTTCGATGCACTGGCCGATTTCAGCTCTCTGAAACCCGAAATCGTTGGCGGCCTCGACATCATGATCGTGCGGGAACTGACCTCGGGTGTCTATTTCGGCGAGCCGCGCGGGGTCTTTGAGGAAGGCAACGAACGCGTCGGCGTGAATACCCAGCGCTATACGGAATCCGAGATCGCCCGCGTCGCCCGCTCCGCGTTTGAACTTGCCCGCAAGCGCGACAACAAGCTGTGCTCGATGGAGAAGGCCAATGTGATGGAATCCGGCGTGCTTTGGCGCGACGTCGTCACCGAGGTTCACGCCGCCGAATATCCCGATGTCGAGCTGAGCCATATGTATGCCGACGCCGGCGCGATGCAGTTGACCCGCTGGCCCAAGCAGTTCGACGTGATCGTCACCGACAACCTCTTCGGCGATCTGCTGTCGGACCTTGCCGCCATGCTAACCGGCTCGCTCGGCATGTTGCCTTCGGCATCGCTGGGCGCACCCATGGCCAATGGACGTCCCAAGGCGCTTTACGAACCCGTCCATGGCTCGGCCCCCGATATCGCCGGTCAGGGAAAAGCCAATCCCATCGCCTGCATCCTCAGCTTCGCCATGGCCCTGCGCTACAGCTTTGATGCCGGGGAAGACGCCGACCGGCTGGAGGCTGCAGTGGAAAAGGTGTTGGCCGACGGGCTGCGGACCGCCGATCTTATCGGCGAAGAGGGCCGCGCCCCGGTCTCGACGTCCGAAATGGGCGACGCAATCATTGCCGCGCTGGATGCGAGCGTCAACGCCGCCGCATAGCGGCTATGCGGGCCGCCCGGGTTGCGACGGGTACAAGATAGGTCTTCTGTCGGCGGCAAAGTCGTAAGGCCGCTGACATGCCGGACCCGTCCAAATCAAACCTGCTGGGCGTTCTCTTTGCCCTCACAGCCTTTGCGCTGTTTTCCAGCCACGATGTGATCGTCAAGACGCTGGGCGGCTCGTATGCGCCGTTCCAGATCGTGTTTTTCAGCGTCCTCTTCGGCTTCCCGCTGGCCACGCTGATGCTGATGCGCGACCCTGTGTCCGGGCATCTGCGGCCCGTGCACCCGTGGTGGACCGCGTTGCGAACGGCGGCGACGGTCGTCACCGCCTCTACCGGGTTCTATGCGTTCTCGACCCTGCCGCTCGCCCAGGTCTACGCGATCCTTTTCGCCGCGCCGCTTCTCATCACAATCCTGTCGATCCCGGTCCTCGGAGAGCGTGTGGGCCTCCACCGCTGGCTGGCGGTCGCAGTCGGGCTCGCCGGCGTGCTGGTCGTCCTGCGCCCGGGCTTGGAACCTCTGGAACCCGGTCACGTCGCCGCGCTGATCGCGTCGCTGGGCGCTGCCGTCTCTTCCGTCATCGTGCGAAAGATCGGCCGGGACGAACGCAGTGTGGTCATGCTGCTCTACCCGATGGTGGCAAATTTCGCCGCAATGGGCATGATCCTGCCCTTTGTCTACAAACCGCTGCCGGGCGAGGACCTGGGTGCTCTTGCGGTCATGTCGCTTCTGGCCTTTGCGGCCATGCTGTGCCTGATCGCCGCTTACCGCCGCGCCGACGCGGCCGTGATCGCGCCTATGCAATATTCCCAGATCATCTGGGCGGCTCTGTTCGGTGCTCTTATGTTCGGCGAAATCCCCGACCGGTTCACGGCGCTTGGCGCCGGGATCATCATCCTCAGCGGCGTCTACATCGTTCTCCGCGAAGGCCGTGCGAATGTTTCGGTCAATCGCCCGGTTCTCAACACCCGCAGCCGGGCCGCCACGCCGTCCACACCGAGAGTTACCGGCCTGATGAACCGAATGGAAAGATCGCAATCCGAGCTTGAAAACCGCGCCAAACACGGCTAAGCCGCAACCTCGGTCGGAGTGTAGCTCAGCCTGGTAGAGCACTGTCTTCGGGAGGCAGGGGTCGTGAGTTCGAATCTCGCCACTCCGACCAAAATTTCAAATAGTTAACACTTCGCCCATATTTACTGGCCCCCGTTTCGCCCCCAATTCACCCCTCCATAGCCTTCACGGCACCCGCCTGACTCTTTGGGGAATGGTGCCAGTATGTGTCCTCGATCGTCTTCATCGAAGTGGCGAAGAATTCCGCCAGCTCGGTCTTGTCGGCCCCGCCGCGTACCGCCCAGATGATGGCTGTGTGCTTCAGCGTATGGGGCGTCGGCCGCCTGCCCAGATCGGCGGCGCTGACCACGTTGCGCCAGGCCGTCTTGATCGATGCGACCCGGGCGCCGCGGAATTCCACCGCCCAAGTGTAACCCATACGATCCCACCGTATCGCATGCGCCAGAAGCTGGCGGGGCAGCTTGACGGGCGTGCGGCGTTTCTTCGTCACCCGCTCGCCTTCGCCGCACCTATACATGACGCCGGCGTCTAGGTCGAACCAACCGCCGACCATCGACGGGCCAGACAGGCGCAGCCCGAGCACGGCGTCGCGGCGCGTTCCGGTGTAGAGCGCACAGGATGAAATGAGCGATGTGGGCGAGCGCCTCGCCGCCCAGAGCAGCCTGGCCACTTCGCCGCGGGTCATTGCCCGCTGGCTCGTTTCGGGCTTTTCCGGCAGCGTCACGGGCGGTGCAGTCAGCAGGTAGCCTTCCTTAACGCAGTAGTTCAGCGCCGCGGACAGCGTGCCCAATTCGCGTCGGGTGGTCGATGCCTGAACGGGCCGCATGGCGGCGTAGCGGCGGCAGGTGGCGCCCTTGACGGCCGAGACGGCCTGGCCGCCCCAATACGGCAGCAGGGCCTGTATCGCGTAGGCAATGCGCTCACTGTCCACGACGTGGGGCGCGTGCTCTTCGCCATAGATTGCCAGCGCGTCGCCGCAGGTCATCCCCTCGGCGTGCACGGGACCACGCGCACGGTGCTTTCTCTCGATGCATTCCGCGAGGATCGCTTCAGCTTGTCCGCGATCCTCTGTGCCCGTGCTGTACTCTGGCTGGCCGGTGTCCTTGATGACCCATGTGGGCCGTCTGCCTTTTCGCTTTCTGAGATAGAGTCGCGGCCCTTTGGCCGGCATAGGCATTCGATCAGCCCCCATAGGTCGTAAATCTTGGTCTTGCGTCCAATCTGGAAAGCATGCCCGCAATCCCGCGCCGCTTGCAACAGCGGCGCTTCCTTGAAGCCCGTTTCCTCGGCGGCCTCGCGTGCTGTCCAAAGGCGTTTCGGGACAATACCAGTGCCGCCAATGTCGAACGCCTTCATTGGCTATTCTTTCGCTTGCAGATGGATACGGTAGGCGCGGCGCGGGTCGGCCATTGCGATCATCGCTGCGTCGAAGATATCGGCCAGATCGGCGAAGCGCGGGTCCAGATCGATCCGGCAGGTGGGGCGGAAAGTGGTGCAGTAGGACCGGGCCAGCATGTCGGCGACGGACGAAAAACCGGTCAGCTCGTCGACCAGTTGATCGGCGTTCGGCCAGGCGCGGTTGATATGGCCGGGGGCGGCCTTGCGTACGGCGTCCAGCACATAGGCGGTCATGCGCATTGCCGGGCCTCCTCTGCGGCCTGGACACGCTCTGCGCGGTTTTTGACCCAGTCCGATATCAGCTGGTCGGTGTAGCGGCGGGCGGCGTTGGCGGTGTCTACTGCCACCGGGTCACTGCGCCGGTTGCGGGTCATCCGGTAGGTCAGCATCGCGGGCGCTGCCATCATGCCCACCCGGCGCAGCTCCGCGTCGTCCTTCTGGCGGCAAGCAGCACTGCAGTATTTCTGCCAGTCGCGCGTCGGGTTGAAGGGACGCGAGCAATCGGGGTGAAAGCAAATGCCGGGGCGGTGCATCGGCAGGACACCGTCGCATGCGATGTGAAATGGCTCAATGTCGAGCTTGAAGCCCGTCTCGGTGCGGGCATTCGGGGACGTGCCGGGGACGCGCGCCGCCTGGTCCATGGAACAAGGTTCCACGGCCCAGTCAGGGAGTGATTGCGCGTCCCCGGCCACCGCCCCACCCCTATTCGCGCTTGCCGCAACAATGCGGCAGGTCGGAGAAGCTGTGACGGCTGACCATGACGTGATGCGGCTGTGCCAGGCGGTCCGGGTGAAACTCCAGACCGCGCGCATGCATCAGCGTGTGCCAGGCGATGTGAAACAGGTCGGGTTGCGCGGCGAATTCGCCCGGATGCAAGACGACGTAGCGGGCATTTTCGACCGATCTTTTCATGTCTATGATCGCAGGCATCTGCCGTTATAGCCTGGCAAGGTATGGCGCAAATGATATTGCGAAATAATGGAAGGAACTTCCATATACCAACATAATATAGAAGATATTTCCATTCTTTGTGCTGAACACACCTCCCAAGCCATTGGGTTCCGGTTTTTCCCACACGTGGTTAATGAAGCTTTAAAGCGGCGAGCATGGGGAGGGCAGTATGGATAATCTGGATCTGGCTCGACTAATCGCATTGTGCGAAGCAAAGCTGGGGGGAAACCGGCTATTCTGTTGAGCTTGAGCAAGACCCTGCCCGCGGGGAGGCCAGAGCAAGTGTGGTGCGGAATAGAGCTCGATCCGCACCGTTTTCCTCGCTGAGGCACGATATTTCTAGCCGAGAGGTGTTTTGGGTATTCCTTGTCGCAAAGGGTCAGGACGTTGGGTGCGTCGCCGCCAGATTGCATCAGCTGGCTCCAGGCGAGCTAGTTGACTATCTGCAACGTTCGTACGACCGGCTCTACGACGGAAAGAACTTTGTTCTCGATTTCTCATTTGAAAGCTGGATACGGAAGATTTCTGGGCGGGTCGCATATCTAGGTGAATTCTATATCGACGAAAATCACCGAGGCAGCCGAAACCGGCTTCGTCAGTTCACGCATGTCCTATTTTCATTGACCGTACTGAACTTTAGGGTTGATTGGATGTTCGCCTTTGTTCCTGACGCAGACGACGCACTAGGCTATTCTCGAACTTACGGGTTCAGCCAATTCGAAGAGCGGCGAATACACTGAACTGACATTCCCAGTGATCGAAATCAGGAGGTCATTTGCGGGCTTGAAGGATGGCAGATCGCGGATAAGGCCAAGCACTATGTAACCCATCCTGAGCGATTTATGGTTCCAGAAGTTCCCATTCGCTAGGAGCTTGAGGAATAAGAATAGGCAATTCTTCGTCGGGCTTGTATCGCAACGGTACGAGGTGTGCGACATTGACCACTACCTGTGTCCACCGGCCTGCCTAAAAGAGTTTTCCGGGAAGGTGAATTCTCACGAACCTTACGTCTTTTGGCGTGCGCTGTCCGTCAACTGGAACTTTACGTTCTTTGCAGGAAATAGTGCTGCGACCGTACCTTGTGACAGACGCAAGTGAGTTGTTGAACTCCTCGTGATCAGCATCTGGCAGTCCGCGAATATGTCGTAGATAGGGTTCAACTGCACCATCCTCCAATGTTGGCGCTGCCAGTCCCTTCGGTCCTACATGTAGGATGTTGACCTCTCCACCGGCCAAGTCAGGTAAGAAGCTGTCGATGTAGGGTAGGAGTTGCTCAAATCTGCCATCGATTTTTGTATCGGCCTCTAGCCATAGTTGAAAAACAGCCCTTGCGATGTCTCTGCTCATGAACTCAAAGGCCGGGCCGATCTTGGCATTCGAGATCTCAATGAGCCTTTTCGTCGAGCTTAATATTTCCGGCAGCGCTGACAGGTCGCCGTCAGTTTTAGGTACATCCAAAGAGCCATCAAAAAGACGATCAACGGTCGTACCGAGCCTTTGGGCAAGGCGATGCAGCGCAGTGCTGTTTGGTATAACAGTGTGATTGGGGTGCAGCCATTGACCTGCCCGTTTCGGTGATTGACCTGCGAGCGCCGATGCACGTTCCTTAGAAATTCCCAGGTCACGCATACGCCTCAACGTGTTTGTTTTCAGATTGCGAAGAAAGCGGAGGTCCTCATCGCTCTATCCCATTGCCTTACCGGTATAACATTATCCCCTGCGCACGTCATAGTTGACTGCGTTTTGGTTCGTCAATGATACTCCGCGCCATTAATCCGTCGGCAATTCTCGTGGTCCCAGTTCTGAAAGTGCTACAGCGATGGAGTGGAAGAGGTATGAAATTTATGAACGCGTGGTTCTGTGGGTCTCCTGGCACACAGGAATTACGCCGAATGTTCTGTTTAGGCTGGCATTCGTTTGCATGCGTCGGCGAAAGAGATCCGCTCAAAGACCATCGGACACAGCGGAAGAGATGCGCGACTTCACGTCAGCATCTAAGAAACAAGATAAATCTCCGGAATAGAGGAAGTTCATATCCGCCCCAAGCTTTTCCCAGATTTCATAGGCCATTTCTGGAGAGCCCCCATTGGGTGGTCCGGGTTGATTGTTAGTGCATGGTCGGTCTCGGGTCCAATGGAACGATGCTTTCCGGCGCCGGTGGCCGGTATCCCAGAGCGCTGTGCGGCCTGACGGTGTTGTAGTGGACACGCCATTGTTCGATCAGGATTTGGGCTTCTCGGAGTGAGTAGAAGATCTCACCGT
>JAAUYH010058299.1_pt1 | contig 115310 bp, 108 predicted proteins | sample 7278061 | NCBI WGS metagenome assembly JAAUYH01 (sample SAMN14350203, study PRJNA611818) | marine sediment metagenome | isolation source: surface marine sediment (0.6m) | place: French Polynesia: Moorea | collected 2018-08 | reverse complement strand
GGCCATCAGGTTCTGGAACTGCATCAGGATCGCATTAGCGGCCAGCACCAGACCGCCCATGCGCGCGCCTTGCGCCGTGACGAAAGAAATCGTGAACACGAGTGCCAGCGTCCGGATCAGCAGGTTCAGGTTAACCGAGAAGAAAGCGGTGTATTCCTTCAGCCGGAGCAGCTTGTGTGCAGCCCACTGGCCCGGGTGCCGGATCAGTAGTTTTCCCGCGAAGTACAGACCGAGCGCTGCGCCGGTGTATTCGGCGATCAGCGATGCCAGCGCAACCCCGGCGACCTTCATGTCGAGTACGAGGACGAACAGCAGGTCGAGCACGATATTGACGAGGTTGACCGTGACGACGATCAGTAGCGGGATGCGCGCGTTCTGCATGCCGATGAACCAACCGACCAGCACGTAACCTGCGAGTGTCGCGGGTGCGCTCCAGATACGGATGGAGAAGTACTCGCGGGCGTAGACATCGATGTCGCCGGTGGCGCCGAGCAGCGGCATCGCGATCTGCGCGATCGGCTTCTGCAGCGCGATCAACGTCACAGCGATGAACATGGCGGTCAGCAGCGCCTGCCCCAGCGCGGTCCGAATGCCGTCGTTGTCGCGCGCGCCGTAGCGCTGGGCACTGATGCCGGTCGTGCCCATGCGCAGGAAGTTCATGCCGATGTAGATGAAGCCGAAGATGGTAGTGGCGATCGCGACGGCACCCAAGTAGACGGCGCTGTCGAGATGACCCACCACGCCGGTGTCGACCATGCCGAGCAACGGCACGGTGATGTTCGACAGGATCATCGGCAGCGCGATGCGCCAGATGTCCCGGTTCTCCGGCAGCCTGTCGGCGGACTCGCTCAACTACTACGCCTGGAGGCTCTGATGCTGTACTCCGAAGAAGGTCGTATCCGCGGGTGTCAGCCGAACGCGTTGACGCCCGTCAGCTCGCGGCCGACCGACAACTGGTGAACCGTCTCTGTCCCCTCGTAGGTGATGACGCTCTCGAGGTTCAGCATGTGGCGGATCGGCACGTACTCTGCGCTGATGCCACTGCCGCCGAGGATGTCGCGGGCATCGCGGGCGATGTCGATCGCCGCGCGGCAGTTGTTCCACTTCGCGAGCGAGACCTGCGACGGCTTCATGTTGCCGGCGTCTTTGAGCTTGCCGAGCCTTAGAGATAGCAGCTGCGCCGTCGTGATGCGACGGCTCATGTCGGCGAGCCGGATCTGGATGGTCTGTGTGTGTGTCAGCGGTTTATCGAACAGCACGCGGTCGGCAGCGAAATTCAGCGCGGACTCGAGGCAGGCCTGTGCGGCGCCGATGACGCCCCAGGTGATGCCGTAGCGCGCCTGCGTCAGGCAGCTCAAGGGCCCCTTCAGGCCGACGACGCCCGGCAGGACGTTTTCCTCGGGCACGTGGACGTTGTCGAGGAATATGGCGCCCGTGACTGAGGCGCGCAGGGAGAACTTGTTCTCGATCTCCTGCGTGGCAAAGCCCGGCGTGTCTTTCTCGATGATGAATCCACGAATGCCTTCGTCGGTCATGGCCCAGACCACGGCGACATCTGCGATCGGCGAATTGGTAATCCACATCTTGGCGCCGTTTAGGACCCAGTCACTGCCGTCGCGCTTCGCGTGCGTCTTCATGTTGGCGGGATCCGATCCGCCGTGCGGTTCGGTCAGGCCGAAACAGCCGATAGCCTCACCCTTGGCCAGCGCCGGAAGCCAACGGCTCTTCTGCTCTTCGGAACCGTAGGTGTAGATCGGGTACATGACGAGGCTGCTCTGCACCGAGACGAAGCTGCGTAACCCACTATCGCCGCGCTCGAGCTCCTGGCAGATCAGTCCGTAGCAGATGCTGTTGAGCCCGGCACAGTCGTAGCCCTGAAGCGTGCTGCCGAACAGGCCGAGCTCGGCAACCGGCTTGACGAGTTCCATCGGGAAGTAGTGTTTCTCGAAGGCATCGCGCATCAGCGGAATGGCCTGATCGTCGACGAAGCGGGCGACCGACTCCTGGACCATGAGCTCGTCCTCGGACAGCTCCGAGCGAACGTCGTACAGATCGAGTGCATCGAGATTGGAAAGCGTTGTTGCCACGTGAAGACCTCAACCGAATAAGCCGGGAGCGGCAGTCTATCAACGGGGCCGTCGGGATGTCAGCAGTCTGGGAACAGAAAGGCTGCGCTCTAGAACGGTATACCCAATCGTCGGTAAATGATCGACAGCATCCAGGCCGGCCCGATCATCGTCAGCATCAGGTCGTCGAACAGCGGTTTGAGTCCCGGTTTGCTACGGTGGCCCAGCCACAACGCGATCGTCCCCGCGACCAGGAAGCCTATGGATACGCGCGTCGCCGAGTAGTCCGACTGCTCGAGCCACAACTGCGATGCGGCAACGCCGATCAAAAACGGCAGCATGCCGATGGCAATCGACAGGGAAATGATGAAGTAGTAGATGGCGGTCGCCATCAGGAACGCGCTGCCCCAGTTCAAAAGCGGCGATATTTCGTAAAATTGCAGCGGCACCGGCAGCGTCCACAAGGCGCCGACGACGCCGAGCACGACCATCAGGATGGCGACCCGGTAGAGCCACGGGTAGGTCAGGTTGCGGTGGCTCTCGGCGTAACGCTCCAGCCAGCCATCGTTTTCGGCCTCTTCGCTCATCTCTGCATTCTAGACTGAAATCACATTGCGACAACAAAGCGCGTGTAAAATACGGGCAACACTACATAACTGAACGACCGTTAAGGATTCGTTCAGCCAATTACCGACAAACTTCACACTGACGATCACAGACGGTCGTACGAGGGAGTAAAGACATGTACGTATCCAAGAAAGTTTCCATCGTTCTTCTTGCCGCGCTCATCGTTAGCGGGTGCAAAACGCTCGACGCGTATACGCGGGAGGAAAAGACGAGCAGCGCCACGAAGGGCGCCCTCATTGGCGCGGCGGCTGGCGCAGTCGTCGGATTGATTACCGGTGACGACGCCGTCGAGCGCCGTCAGCGTGCCCTGATCGGCGCCGGCGTCGGCGCGATTGCCGGCGGTTCCATCGGCGCGTACCAGGACCGGCAGGAAGCGAAGCTTCGGGCCGAACTCGAAGGCACGGGCGTCAGCGTCACGCGTATCGGTGACAACATCACGCTGAACATGCCGGGCAACGTGACTTTTGCGACGGACAGCTCGGACCTCAGCCCCGCGTTCTTCGACGTGCTGACGTCTGTTGGCAAGGTCATGAACGAATTCGAGAGCACCATTGTCGAGGTTGCCGGGCACACCGACAGCACCGGGTCGGACGCCTACAACCAGCAGCTCTCTGAGCGTCGCGCTGCTTCCGTCGCAAGCTACCTGCGGTCGCAGAATGTCCGCAGCGACCGGATCATCACGGTTGGCATGGGCGAACAGCGCCCTGTGGCAGACAACTCGTCAGCCTCGGGCCGCCAGGCGAACCGTCGCGTCGAGATCACGATGGTGCCGATCCAGGCAAGGTAATCTCTTTCGGGGCGGGCCATCCGGTCCGCCCCGTTTTCATCCCCTGATGCCCGCATAACTCAAAGAAGAGGGCAGTCCATGGAACTACGTCTCGCGAAGTCCGACTCCGGACGCTGGATAGAAGGCTCCGGTTTCATCCGGCGGCTCTTAAGCGACGACGATGACGGTGAGCGTCACCAGAGACTCGTTATCCAGGTACCCGGCGGAAACACCCTGCTGGTCGCGCACAACCTGGACCTGGCGAAGCGAGTACCCGCCGGTGTTGGCGACCGGATCTACTTTCGAGGCGTGTTTGAGTGGAACGAGCTGGGCGGCCTCGTGCACTGGACGCACCACGATCCAACGGGCCAGGAAGACGGCGGCTACGTCCGTTTCCGTCGCCGCATCTACAAATAAAAAAACCGCGGCAAATGCCGCGGTTTTCAGGTCTAGCTTTCGGAGAGAGATGGCTGTCAGAGGACCATCGCGTTCCTCAGCTTCTTGATAGCGTTTGCTTCTACCTGCCGGATGCGCTCGGCCGAAACGCCGTAGCGATCAGCAAGATCGTGCAAGGTCAGCTTGTCCTCGGTCAGCCAGCGGCTTTCGAGAATGTCCCGGCTGCGATCGTCGAGCGTCGCCAGGGCCGACATCATGCGTTCGCTGGCATCGTCCTTGAAGTCTGCCGTTTCAACGAGTTTCGCAGGATCTGCGTTGTTGCTCGGCAGGTAGGCCGCCGGCGTGAAGTTGTTGTCGTCGTCTGCGTCCGGCGCCGGATCGAAAATAGCGTCCCGGGCGTGCAGGCGCTTCTCCATCTCGGTGACTTCCTTGGCGGACACGCCGAGGTCTTCTGCGACGGCCAGCGTCTCTTCATGAGACAACCACGCGAGCGACTTCTTCGCTTTGCGCAGGTTGAAGAACAGCTTGCGCTGCGCCTTGGTCGTCGCCACTTTAACGATGCGCCAGTTCTTCAGGACAAACTCGTGAATCTCGGCACGGATCCAGTGCACGGCGAACGACACCAGGCGGACGTCGTATTCCGGATCGAAGCGTTTGACGGCCTTCATGAGGCCCACGTTGCCTTCCTGGATCAGGTCGGCCAGCGGAAGTCCGTATCCCGTGTAGCCTTTTGCGATGTGAACGACAAAACGCAGGTGCGCCATAACGAGTTCGCGGGCGGCATCCAGATCGCCGTCCTCGCGGAACTTCAGCGCGAGCGTCTGCTCGTCTTCCTTGCTGAGCACGTCGATCGCACCGACCGCCTGGATATAGGCGTCGAGGCTTCCGACCGGTCCGGCAAGGATCAGGTCTTGGTTCTTGGTAGCAAGAGCTGTTGTCATCTACAAATCTCCTAACTTGGAGCCAAATTTTAGCACTCGGGTACTTAGAGTGCTAACAACGAGTGTCAGTTCCCTTAAAACTCAAAGTTATTAGTAAATAAAAACAATAAGTTAGATAAAACCGAGAAAAGAATTATGTAAAAACGACTTATCTCGGTTCGATGGCGCGCATGTGCCGGGCTGCCGCAAACCACGACCCCAGCAGCCCAAGGAGCACACCGCCAAGGACGATCGAGCCGGCCTGCGCCACATCGAGGCTCATGACCGCGAGGCTGCTCTGGTATAGGCTTGCCAGCTGGGTCACCTGCGGACGCAGCAGCGCGAACCCATACTGCACAAGGCCTATTGCAAGCAATGCACCGAAAGCGCCGTACCAGAATCCGCTCCAGAGGAACGGGCGCCGGACGAACGCATTGCTGGCGCCGATCAGCTTGGTCACCTCGATCTCGTCACGCCGGTTCTGGATATCCAGCCGGATCGTGTTGCCGATAATCGTGATGATGGCGGCAGCCAGCAGCACGGCACCGATCAAAATCGACCGTTCGACGATAGCAAGAATGGCATGGAATCGCTGCACCCATTCCGTATCGATTTGTACCAATGCGGTCTCCGGCAGATTCTCGAGCTCCTCCCGGAGCAGCACCATCGACTGGCTCGTGTTCGCGGTACTCGGGCGGACGATCAGCGTGTGGGGCAGCGGGTTTCGACTGAGCTGGTCCAGTGCGTCACCAAACCCGGACAGCTGTTTGAACTCTTCCAGCGCCTGGTCCGACGTGATGAGCTCGACGGACTCGACGTCGGCCCTTTGTTCGATCAGGCGCGCGAGCCCCTCGGCCTCGCTGGCGGTCTGTCCGTCTTCGAGAAACACAGAGAAGTCGAGCGCCTGTTCCCATCCGCCACTGATCGCGGACACATTCTTGACGAGCAGGTGAAGTGCTGCCGGGAGTGCCAGCGTGATGGCGATCACGAGGATGATCATGAAGCTCGCCACGGGCTGGCGAGCCATCTTGCCAAGTGCACCGACACAGCAGCTTGCGTGCCGCAACAACCATATCGTCACCGGGCCCGACGAACGGACCGGCTGGACCGCGTCCGTGTTCCTCGTCACTGCCAAGGCGCCTCCTCGACGACCAGCGGCGATCCTTCGCCGTCGTCCTCGCCCTCATCGAGACGGCCGTCCGCCAGCGGAATGCGACGGCAGCCCAGTTTGTCGATCAGTGCGATGTCGTGACTGGCGATCAGCAGCGTCACGCCGACTTCGTTGAAACGCCTGAAGATCCGCATGACTTCAAGCGACAGATCCGGGTCGAGGTTGCCGGTGGGTTCGTCGGCGATCAGCAGCTTGGGCCGGGTGACAATCGCGCGAGCGATACCGACCCGCTGCTGCTCGCCCGCCGACAGGGTCTCCGGGCTTTGCTTTTCCTTTTTTAGAAGACCGACCTGGTCGAGCGCGGCGCGGACACGTCGTCCGACTTCGCGGTGCCCGACGCCGGCGATGATCAGCGGCAGCGCAACGTTGTCGGCGACCGGCCGGTCGTACAGCAGCTTGTGGTCCTGGAAGACCATGCCGATCTCGCGCCGGTATTTCGGAATCTTCCGACGGCGCACGCGACGCGTGTTCTGATTGTCGACGATCACCTGCCCGCTGGTCGGCCGTTCGATCAAGGCGATCAGGCGCAAGAGCGTGCTCTTGCCTGCGCCGGAGTGGCCGGTGACAAACGCCATCTCACCCCGCTCGACGTCGAGCGACAGACCGGACAGAGCCTCCTGTCCGCCGGGAAATCGCTTCGTGACGTTCTCGAGCTTGATCATGCCGTTTCCGAGTGAGCTCCCCCGGACAATAGCGCACGCGCATAGTCCCTGGCGACAAACGGCTGCATGTCTTCCGCGGCCTCGCCGATGCCGATAAATCGAACCGGGACCTTCAGTCGGTCGGCAACCGAGAGCAGTATGCCGCCCTTCGCGCTGCCGTCGAGTTTCGTCACCGAGATGCCGGTCAGGCCCAATGCATCGTGAAACTTCTCAGCCTGTGTCAACGCGTTCTGACCCTGGCTCGCATCCAGGATCAGCATCGTCTCATGCGGCGCCGACTCATCATGCCGCGCAAGAACGCGCTTGATCTTCGCAAGTTCATCCATGAGCCCCTGCTGGTTCTGCAGTCGCCCCGCCGTGTCTGCCAGCAGGACGTCGATGCCGCGAGCGCTGGCCGCTTGCCATGCATCGAAAAGCACGGCGGCCGGATCCGCGCCGGACGGTTGTGCAACGACCGGCACGTCATTCCGTTCTCCCCAGGCCTGCAGTTGTTCAACCGCTGCGGCGCGGAACGTGTCGCCTGCCGCGAGCATGACGGACTTGCCGTTGTCCTTGAGGCGCCGCGCCAGCTTGCCGATCGTGGTCGTCTTACCGGCGCCGTTGACGCCAACCATCAAGATGACGAACGGCTTGTGTGCACCATCGACGGCCAGCGGTTGCTCGACCGGCTCCAGGATCCCGGTCAGTACGCGCTCGAGACCCGCCTTCAGGGCATCGATGTCCTTGAGCTCCTTGCGGGCCAGCTGCTTCCTCAAGTCCTCGATGATCTTCTCGGTGGTCGAGATGCCGACGTCCGCCATGACCAGCAGCGTCTCGAGTTCCTCGAGCGTGTCCTCATCGATCTTGCCGCCCGGTGCGAGGTTGGCCAGGTCGTACGTCAGCCAACTGTCGCCCTTGTTCAAACGTGCGCGCAGCCGGGAAAAAAACCCGGGCGATTTGTCTTTGCTCTCAGTGTTCATTCGGGCAGCTCTCTATTCCACGAACGCCGGTCGTGAAATAATCCCAAGCGATGATTCCATTGATCCTGATTTGATGGGCCCCGTTGCAAAAAAGCCCGGGCGGTTGCGTATTGTAGCCGGAAAATGGCGGAGTCGCCTGTTGCCGATCCCGGACGTCGAGGGGCTTCGTCCGACCAGCGAGAGAATCCGGGAAACCCTGTTCAACTGGCTCGGTCCCCGTATCTACGGCACGCGATGCCTGGACCTGTTCGCCGGAACCGGCGCATTGGGTCTCGAGGCGCTGTCCCGGGAGGCTTCGCAGGTCGTCTTCGTCGAGTCATCGGCCAAGGCCGTGACAGCGCTCCGAAACAGTGTTGAAACGCTGGGCGCCGATAGCGCCGACATCGCGCACGGCGACGCATTCGAATACCTTCAGCGCTCCGAGGCGGAGAGCTTCGACATCATTTTCCTGGACCCGCCATTCTCTGATGATTTGATCGATGATTTGTGTAGACTCATCGCTGAGCGGCGGCTGCTGCGTCCCGGCGGATGTGTCTACATCGAGCAGGATCGGCAGGCGCCGTTACCCGATCTGCCGGAGGGGTGGCAGGTCACGAAATCCAAGACGGCCGGCAACGTGCGCTATTCGTTGATCTCGGTCTGAATGACCACCGGCGTTTAAGGAGGGGGAATGGCGGTCAAGGCGATGTATCCGGGTACTTTCGACCCGATCACACTGGGCCACGAAGATCTCGTGCGGCGCGCACTGGCGGTTTTCGATCGGGTCGTCGTGGCGGTTGCCGGCGACTCCAGCGGCAAAGCACCGATGTTCAGCCAGGAAGAGCGGGTCGAGCTGGCCGAGATTGCGCTCAAGGAATACGATCGTGTCGACGTTGTCGCGTACCGGGGGCTGACAATCGAGTACGCCCGCAAGAACGACCTGAAAGTCATCGTTCGAGGCCTGCGCGCCGTGTCCGACTTCGAGTACGAATTCCAGCTCGCGAATATGAACCGCCGCCTGACTGAAGACGTCGAGACCCTGTTCCTGACGCCGACGGAGACCTACAACTTCATCTCGTCGAGTCTCGTCAGGGAGGTCGCCAGTCTTGGCGGCGACATCTCCGAGTTCCTGTCGCCGGAAGTGCACGACAGGCTGATGGAAAGGCTCGACAGCAAAGGCTGAGCGACCGGCGAAAAACAAGAGGGAAGGCCTATGGGCGCCAAAACCTGGATGCTGGTGATGTCGAACGGCAGCGCTCGGGATGCCTTCAAAGCGTCGACCGAGCTCGACCGGCAGGCCACGACCGAGACAGCCCATGCCTTGTTCCCCGGGGAGGAGCTTGAGCCCCTGGAGGACGGCAGTCTTTGCTGGACGAACCCGCCGGACAAGGAGCTTTGCATCGGCTGCTTTCCCGACGTCACGGTTATTGCCGCCAGGGAGTTCGGCATCGACAATCCATCGAGAATTCCCGAGCGATTCCTCGAAGCCGCGGGCAATCGTCTGGTGACCGTCCACGCAATGCACAGCGTCGTGGACTAGTTTGCGTTCGCCCACTGGAAGAATGGAACGCTGGTCCGGTCACTGAGCGTTTCGCCGGACAGCGGCGTCGTTGAGGACATTGGCGAGCGCATGGCCTTCGAGGTGCCCTACTGGTCGGGCGCGCATGCCATCGAAGAAGATGACGAGGACTTCGAGTACCCGTTACCGTTTCATCCGCTGGAGCTGGGCGAAGAAGCGCTGAAGTATTTCTTCGGCTACCAGCTGGAAGGGTTCATCGATCCGGATTCGCTCGAGCCCGAGGACGTCCCGCTCATGAGATTCCGTCGCAAACGACGTCTCATAAAACGGCCTTTCTGGAAGTTCTGGTAGAGCGACTCGCAGTTTTCCCGCGTTACCGGGTGTTGACGGGAAGACAGGCCGCACCCATCGCGGTCATCGCCTCGACGGGCTCTCGCGCCAATGCAGACTTAAGCTCATCGTAAACGTCGTCCGAGCCTTTCGCGCGTGTGTAAACGCGGGCGCCGCAGGACTGACCGGCCGACAGGTATTGAACGGTATACTCCATGTTGTCCTTCGGCGTGAACGAAGTGAGCGCGGTGCAGGTGACGTAGTAAGTCTCGTTGTCTTCCGACTTCACGTAGCGATCGAGCAACGCGATCGCGAGCATCTTGTCGCCCGGGACGGGAAACGGCTTGACCAGGTCACCCATCTGAATGAACTCGCCGGGAAGCTCAACCGAGCCTGAGCAGTCTTCTCCGTTCTTGTAGTACAGAAAGCCGCCTCGGTCTGGCACATCGACGAAGATCGTCGGCGAGTTGGGGTCCTCTGGCCGCTCGTATGGGATGGCGAATACGCAGCCTGACAGGACGGCGGAAAGCGGCAACAGCAAGCCGAGGGAGACTCTCATAACTCTGACCTCTGTGAGCAAGGCGAAATTCGAGATTATCAGTTCGCTGCTTGTGCGGCAGAACCGGCCGCACACTTTAGTGCTAAGCGTTGTTTTTCGACAGAAGAAAGGCGTCGTACCGACGCCTTGTCCGAAACAGGCTGAGTTTCCAGGAGTGCTCCGCGGAAGACCGGTTCGGCACCTCCTAATGTCAGAGTCTCTTCAAAGCCGAAACCAGCCAACGACAGGTTTTGAGATAGACTTTAGTTTCTGACTCAGCGCGGACTTGCAACACGTCTTTTCGTTCCAGCATCGAACAGCAATAGATCCGATAGAGAGAACCCGATGTCCTACCAGATTGCCCAGCTAAATATCGCTAGATTCATCAAGCCTGCAGACCATCCGGACAATGCGGACTTTGTGAATAGCCTGGATCGCGTGAATGCTGTTGCAGAAGAACAGGCAGGCTTCGTCTGGCGGTTTACCGGTTCCGGAAACGACGCACTCGATGTTCAGGCCTTCGAGGACCCGAATGTTGCCGTCAATATGTCGGTATGGACTGACCTTGGGTCGCTTGCGAACTTCGTTTACCGAAACGAGGACCACATTTCGATCATGAGGCGCCGACGGGAGTGGTTCTCGAAAGTAGAGTTTCGCCTTGTTCTTTGGTGGGTAAGGGAAGGACATACACCCACACTGGACGAAGCCAAGAGACGCCTTGCATGGTTGAAAGAGAACGGTCCAAGTGAGAGCGCATTCACCTTCAGGCATCCGTTCCCGAGTCCGAGCGGCCAGAATCCCGATCCGATTCTCGATGAATGCGCCTAGCCACCTGGATAACCTGACCTCGATGTCTGTTTTTAGGTGCAAGCTGCCGCCTATGCGTACTGGGGCAGACTGGCGGATTTCGACCCGAAGCCGACAATCTGACGCCGAGCCAGAGGACAGCCAGTATCGATGCGCTCGCTAATAACACCCGCACTCGAATATGAGGAAAGCTATCGAAGCTATATCGACGAGCTGGGTGATGCAGAACGTTATCCGTTCACCCTCGACTTCGAATTTGATGATTTCTCGGCACTTGTCACTCGGCTAGATAACTTTTCCCTTGGCATCGACCTTCCCGATGATTTCGTGCCGAACACGACCTATTGGCTGGTGGAAGATGGTGAAATCATCGGTGTGTTCAGCCTGCGACATCACATGACGGAGAGACTCAAGCGGCTTGGCGGGCATATCGGGTTTGGTGTGAGACCCTCTGCCCAGGGTCGCGGAGTTGCGAAGGAGCTGCTCAGGCAGACTCTCGCCCAAGCCGGCCGCCTCGGCTTATCCGAGGTGCTTGTTGTCTGCTTGAAGGAGAATGTGGCCTCGTCCCGAGTGATCGAAGCGAATGGGGGGGCGTTAGAGTCCGAATACTCGGTGCCTGAGTACGATGGACTGCTGCTTCGATACGCGATTCCAATCGATAAGGGGACGTCGTAGGCGGTGGCAAGCGGCTACGGGCTGCAGCGAACTTGAACGGCTTCTGGTGGCCGCAAGCTGGCGCTTAGGCAATTTGAGGTAGACTGGTGGTTACTGACCCAGCGACCGGTGAGATTCTTGCCATACAAGGTCCCTCATGCGCAGCATTAGGCCCTATCTTGTGTTGCTTGTCTTATGCGTTGTTCTTCCAACACCGCGCTTTAGTTTCGCATGTTCATGCGGCGACGCGCCGATTACCGAGCGATTCGAGGACGCAAAGACCTTGCTGCTGGTGAAGGCTGGACCGACCACGTCGGAAACAGATGAAGAAGGTCGAGAGATTCGCAAGTGGCCATTTGAGATTGTCGAGCTTTACAAAGGCGAGCCCAGGTTCAAATTGCTTTGGTCCAGTGGTGGTGGAGCCTCTTGCGGTGCGCATCTACGGCAGAATCAGCATTACCTGGTTTCGACGGGCGACGATGGCAGAGTCGGACTTTGTAGCACGTCCCGTATCGGCAGCGATCCAATGAACAACGATGAAATCATCGTCTTGAATGCGCACAAGTACGGTGAGATTTCGGAGCTGACAGAACCCTGGTCCTTTTCGGAGTCTGCCGAGACTTGCTCCGTAACCCACCAGTTCACCTCTGGGGGCAGCTACTTACAGTTCTTCTACCGATTCAAGAAGCCTGAGCACCTTGATGCTCGACAGTATCAATTTCCGATCCCGTACAGAGCGCCGGGCGGTCGAGAAAACAGGCGACCAATCGAAGATCGTGGGCCGCACCCATCAAGCGAGCCAGGCTTTCTGAACCTGCGGATCAGATTCGGCTCGGGCCGTCACGTCGAGGAGGGCTCCGCGAGACTAATTATCGATGACCGACAGTGGCGGACGCGCAGAACGTTGATGGAGGCACCTTGGGCATATCCCTACGAGGTAATCGACGAAGAGGAAACTAGAGAGGTCTTGGGCGCACTAGCCAACGCATCATCGGTCTCAGCTACGTGGAGGCTTTGGCAGTTGCGTGACTACCAACAGAAACGGTATCCCGAATACCCTGAAGCCTTCGCACGTACATCCGTACTGTTTCTCGGCGACGCGATCTCGAACTTCATGCAATGCGTCGAGCGCGGCGTAGTTCACGACAACTAGTCATTCGAAAGCATACTCGACCGGTTGCTTCTGGCCGTTCGCAGCCGCCCAGGCGTTCTGCGGTAGACTGACGGCTTTTGACCCCAAGCGGACTCTCTAGAGCAGAATCCAGTTATGCAGAATCTTGTTCCCAGGCTCTTACTAGTTCTTGTCTTACCTATGCTTTTCGCGTACGAAGCCGTCGCGGATGAGGATGGGCTCATAATTCAGTTCAAAATCTCAGAGCATGCTGGTGGAAGTGACTCGCGATCCTCTATCAATAGCTCTGTTCTGATGAGGCTTAGCGAAGAGGTATCCTTCGAGATCGGAGGTCAATATGTCCTCAAAATTGAATCCAAGAGAGATGGCGAAGAACGTGTATCACTACTTGTTTCTCTAAAGAACATCGTTGACGGTAAGCCGTATTACGTCGGCGCCGGTTCCGCAGCATTGAAGATAGGCGAGAAAACACAGTTGAGTCTTCGCAACTACGAGACGAACTACACAATAGATCTCGACACCTCCTACGGGAAGCTACCTGACCCTGGACCCTGAGCAGCAACGGCAGCCTCTGGCCGGAATCAGCCGCCCAGGCGTTCTGAGGTAGGGTGGCAACTTCTGACCCAAGGAAGACATTCAGCTTTATATTTTTCAATGGCCGAGTAAGAATGTCGACGTGCAAATGATGTTCCGAAGAATCAGGTCAACCGCCTGTGCTGTTTCCATGGCCGCAGTTCTCGCAGCCTGCGCGAATCAGAGCGTCCCCCAATCCGATGACTCGCTCGCGTTACCGCAACGCGCGGACGGAGTCGAGAACATCAGCATCAGTCGAGACCGCTTAGGCGGTGGGCTCCTTCGAGACCGATCCCGTCTTCAACTCACGACAAAGATGTCCGTATCCGTGAACGGTCAGGATGTTGGGACGCTCCGCCGTGGGGAACTAATCAAATTCGGGCTTGAAGCAGGGCGTTACGATATTGGAATTGGGTGCTCTTCGCCCTACAGCACACATAGCGGGCCGCATTATAGAGAGATCTCGGTAGAGGTTGGCGAGGATAGTGTCGAGATAAACGCGAGCCGCTACGTTACCTGCGAACGCCAGATTTCGTCCACGCAAAACTGGAACCGGAATTCCGAGCAATGCTTTAAGGACAGCCGCTCCTACGGCATGAACAATTGACCTGCGTCGCTTCTCCAACGTCTCATTGCGGAGGAAACCAGCCGCCCAGAAGTTTGAGGTAGACTGACGGCTTCTGACCCAATGCAGTCATTCGCGTTTTCTTTGGTAGGAGTCTTTTTTGATGCCCGACGCCGACCTTCCAATCTCTTTCGAACGTGACGAGCCCGAGGTCAGCATTTTTCAATTCGAGAATGTCGACATCGAGGTCACCCGTTCAAAAGGCGTCGATAAGATGGGCCCGGATGAAGATGGGCTGTACGAGTTCTACTATGATTTCGAGCTCTTTGAATTTAGGTCGGGCTCTAGAGTCGTACATGGAAGGGCGTACGCGGATCAAGAGAATGAGGCGAGCCTTATTGCTATATACGAAGACGGCGAACGCCGTCTAATGTCGGTATCCGATCTTCAAGCCGACCTAGGTCGCGCTGCGATTCGATATTTCAAGAACATTGGGAAGACGGATATTAAATGGCTCGACCCCGACAACAAGGTTACCGGCTATTCGCCTATCCCATAAACGGCCCATGCGAACGACCGCTATTGGCCGAATCAAGCCAGTCACTTGGGCTGAGGTAGAATGACGGCTTACGGCCCATTCCCGACGCTCAAAGGTTCACTGCCGACACATGACTAAATTTTCGAAGCAGGCGTTCATTGATGCCACCGCAAGTCCTTCGACGCTAGAGAAGTTGGAGTTTGAACTGAGAGAAGCGGTCGAACAGAGCCTGCATCCAATTGTTCAAGCTGAGATGGAAAAGATCGTCGCCAATCTTAACGAGAGCGGGCATTCCCTACAGTATAGGATCGAGCCAAGGCCCGGCGATCTGCACTTTCGCGATTGGAAGCCTGGTCAATGCGATCTCATGCTCGCTTGTGACGTCGTTATATCGGCTTCCTTGGCGGTGCGCAGGAGCTGTAGAGATCACTTTCGACCGGCCGCTTCTGGCCTATTGCGGACTCTTACCAACCACCAAAAGCAGACATTCCAACGTCTGCTAAGGCAACATGCAGCCTAGCGCTGGCAGTTAACGCAGTAGAAGGTATTGCGCTGGCCGATGACTTTCGAGCGAATGGTATCGCCACATCGATTGCAGTCTTCGTCCGCCCGGCCGTAGACATCCAGCTGCTGCTGGAAGTAACCGGACTGACCGTCCCCGCCATAGAAGTCCCTTAGAGTCGTGCCGCCGGCATCGATGGCGCGGTCGAGCACATTGACGATGGCGCGCGCCAGCAGCAGGTAGCGCTCCCTCGATATTCGACCGGCCGGGCGGGTCGGATGGATGCCCGCCAGGAATAGCGACTCGCTGGCGTAGATGTTGCCGACGCCAACGACCACGGCCGCATCCATGATGAACTGTTTGACCGCAAGCTTGCGGCCGCGGGATCGCTCGTACAGGTAGTCGCCGGAGAAGTCGGGCCCGAGCGGTTCCGGCCCGAGGTGTTTGATCAGCTTGTGCTGCATCGGCCGCCTGCTCCAGTGCAGCGAGCCGAAGCGACGCGGGTCCCGGAGTCTTAGCGCAACGCCTGAGTCCAGCTCGATATCGACGTGGTCGTGAACGCCGGCCGGCGTGCCGGTATCGACGATGCTGACATGTCCGGACATGCCCAGGTGCAGGATGGCCGTAGCCGTGTCAGTGTCGATGAGGATGTATTTCGCCCGGCGGCTGACAGCATTGATGCACTGCCCCGGCAGCTCCCGGTCCAGGGCCCTCGGCACCGGCCACCGCAGCTGTCGTTCGCGCACGACAACTTTCGTCACGGTCTTGCGGACGAGGAACGGCTCGATGCCGCGACGACTGGTTTCTACTTCAGGTAACTCAGGCATTCACTCTGCTGCTCTGTGAGACCACAAACAAAAAAGCCCGCAATGGTCGCGGGCTTTTTCGAGTTCGTTCGAAGCGAGGCTTACTTGATCTTCGCTTCCTTGTACGCGACATGCTTACGAATCGTCGGATCGTACTTCTTCGTCTCCATCTTTTCCGGATGAAGCTTCTTGTTCTTCGTCGTCGTGTAGAAGTGACCGGTTCCGGCACTTGAAACGAGTCGAATCTTTTCGCGGTTAGTCTTAGCCATGGCCTAATTCCTCCGGCGCTTTATACGCGCTGACCCTGCTCACGCAGGTCGGCGACGACCTTGTCGATGCCGTGCTTGTCAATGATACGCATGCCTTTGTGCGACACGCGGAGGCGCACGTAGCGCTTCTCAGATTCGAGCCAGAACCGCTTCGTCTGCAGGTTGGGCAGGAAACGGCGGCGAGTCTTGTTGTGGGCGTGGGAGACGTTATTTCCGCTCTGCGGACGCTTCCCGGTCACCTGGCAAACCTTGGACATCTTCTTAAGTCTCTGATTTCTAATAGAGTTACCCGCCGGCGGCGGGCAAAGAGCGCAATATTTAACCAGCATAGGGCCCGTATTACAAGGCTTCGGACAGCATTGTGGGGAATTTCCGGGGGCGCGCTCCCGGCCTCGTTCAGGCGGGCAAGGGCAGTCGGTTCTCGTCGTGAAACGTCGATACCTGGAACGACGTCACGGTGTGTGTTCCGAGCTTCTTGAACGACACCTCGGACTCGCCCAGCTCGCAGAGCCACTGGTTGCTGCGCAGAGGTCGTTTCGACGTTAACGCTGCCGGCGAGAACAACGCCACGCAGATGCCGGCATCCGGGTCTCGGGCCGAGCGATACTCGAAGGCCTCGATACCCGCGTCACGCATCGCGGTGCCAAGCGCCTGGCAGTCGGCATAGGAGGAGGGGTGCCTGAGGATCGCCTCGTGACGACTGAACGGTGCGTCCTGCAGGGTGATGCCCAGATTGGTGTTGTAGCGCGCCGAGAACAGCGTGTGTTCGCTGCGAATCCGGTCTGACGGCGGGTCCCCGGCCATTGAGTACCAGAACACGAACCGGTAATAGGCTGCCTCGGCGAGCGTCGGCTCAACGGCCCGGCCCGCGTAGAACAGGCTCGGCTCGTGACGACGGCCGAAGCGCGATCCCCATTTCAGCGGCGGGTAACGGAAGGGGGTCTTCAGCAGGTAGTGCAGCTTGCCCGTACCTTCAGGGTACGGCGGCTTGACCTCTTCCAGCATGGACTCGAGCAGGGCCTGCTCCTCGAGCGTGTCCACGTAGCCGAGTGTCGCGACCTGCTCCTGGCTTTCGACGAGCCGATACAGTGTGCCGGCAACGGGCCGGACCTGGTCCGGCCCGTTACATTCGTCCCAAATCATCGTGTCAGATCTTGCCGCGGATCGCGTCAACGAACTGCAGAACTGTCACCAGGCCCTGGACCGATTTGATCTGCTCAGCCGGCACGCCGCCGGTGATCTTGTTTGGCGTCCGCATAAAGTGCCGAATCCAGGCCTCATCGCCGCCGGTCAGCGCAAAGAGGGCGCGCGCGAGACGGACCAGCATCAGCGCCAGCTCACCCTGTTTCGATTCGGGGTCCAGTGACGGGTTGCGCTTGAGTCTGCTGACCGCTGTCCGGTGCAGGCCCAGGACGGCGGCAAGGTCAGCCTGTTTCAGGCCGAGCTCGGCAGCCGCGTTCAATGCTGCCTTTGCAAGCACCGCGTCTGGTTTGGCTTTTAACTGCTGTACGGCTGGCATCGACTGCACCTCTGTTACATATGCACAAAATATACACAAAATGTGCAAATAGCACAAACCGGTGCGCTACGGTCGATGGTCCGGTCACAGCAGGCCCCGGCCTGCCAGCGACACGCTGTGGCCGGCGCCGATGATCAGGTGGTCCAGCAGACGAATGTCGACGAGATCCAGTGCCGCCTTGAGCCTTTGCGTGATTCGCTCATCGGCACTGCTGGGCTCCGCGACGCCTGATGGGTGGTTATGCGCAATGATCAGGGCAGCTGCGTTAACGTGCAGCGCCTCCTTGACGACCTCCCGCGGATAGACGCTTGTGCCATCGATCGTCCCGCGAAACAGCTCATCGAACTTCAGCACGCGGTGGCGATTGTCGAGATAAAGGCAGCAAAAGCGCTCGTGGCCGAGGTGCCCGAGTCGCGACAGCAGAAAGGCTTCCGTGTCGGCCGGGCTGCGAATCGTCTGACCAGGGTCCACGGCGGATTCGAAGAACCGTCTGCCGACAACGGGGAGTGCCTGCAACAGGTCGGCCGTGGCCGGACCAACGCCCTGTTCCGCGGCCACCGACTCGCGGGGCGCGGTCAGCAGCTGCCGCAACCCCCCGAATCGGACGAGCAGACCAGTACTCAGCTCCAGGGCCGATTCCCGGTCTCTTCCATAGCCGAGTACCGTCGCCAGCAGCCTGACGTCCCTGTCATTCATCGCTACATGCCTCCTCGTGAACCTATGTTCGAGGCCGGGCCGGTTGCTGCCAAGTGACTAATCCCGGTCAATCGGGGCGATTCGCTGCCAACGGCGCTGAACCGCCGCCGGGCACAGGCAGGGAGCTATATCGTTAAAACCAAATCATCTGGTCGTTGAGCGCCAGAAGCTGGAAAACGACTAAGGCTCGGCGGTACGCTGTATCAAACCTCTACCTGGCCAGATTATGAATATCGTCTTAGGCATCAGCGGCGGCATCGCCGCCTACAAGACTCCCGAGCTCGTGCGCAGGCTCAAGGAACGCGGCGCCGACGTGCAGATCGTGCTGACGGCGTCGGCTGGCGAATTCGTGACCGAGACAACGCTGCAGGCCGTCTCGGGCCGGCCGATCCGCGACAACCTCTGGGACAAGGAGGCTGAGGCCTCCATGAGTCACATCGAGCTCGCGCGCTGGGCGGACGTGGTGCTTATTGCACCGGCCACTGCCGAGATTATCGCGCGGCTGGCCGGTGGCTCGGCTCCGGACCTGCTGGCGACTCTGTGCCTGGCAACGGAGGCGCCGATCGTCGTCGCGCCGGCCATGAATCATGTCATGTGGAAAAACCCTGCCGTGCAGGCGAACCGCGACCTGCTCGCCGGGCGCGGCATACACATTGTCGGACCTGACCACGGCGACCAGGCCTGTGGCGAGACAGGCAGCGGTCGCATGTCCGAGCCTGACGTCATTGCGGCCGCGGTCATGGCTCGAGTGCAGGCATCAGGCCGGCTGGCTGGCAAGACCGTTTTGATTACGGCTGGCCCGACGCGTGAGGCGATCGATCCCGTCCGTTACCTGTCAAATCGCAGCTCCGGCAAAATGGGGTATGCGCTGGCCGAGGCCGCTCGTGCACAGGGCGCGGACGTCATCCTGGTCAGCGGCCCCGTCAACCTGGCTGCGCCAGCCGGCGTCGAAAGAATCGATGTGACGACGGCCGAAGAGATGCACCATGCAACGCACGACAAGGTCGGCGAATCCGACATCTTCATCGGCGCTGCCGCTGTCGCCGACTATCGTCCCGCGAACGTGTCGTCGATCAAGATCAAGAAGACCGAGTCGGCGATGAGCATCGAACTTGTCCGCACCGAGGATATCCTCGCGTCTGTCGCGGCCTTACCCGAGGCGCCGTTTACCGTCGGCTTCGCCGCCGAGACAGAGAACCTGCGTGAGTATGCGATGAAGAAGCTGGCCGCCAAGCGTCTCGATATGATCGTTGCCAATAAAGTGGGCGAAAGGCTGGCCTTCGACTGTGACGACAACTGCGTCGACGTTTACTGGCCCGACGGAGCGCGCTCATTCGAGCAGCAAAGGAAAGCGGATCTTGCGCACGGGCTCGTCGCTTTGATTGCCGACCGATACGAGCAGGTACGCGGCACCGGAACAGAGCCTCGCCTGTCCGTGATCTCCAGCAAAGACTAGCGCCTGGTAGCACTTTCCGGATAAACCCTGCCCGAGCCTGTTCCCTTAGTGCCAACAGGCCCTAGCTTCCGTCATTCCGAGTTCGTAACATGCATCGCGGGTTGCGACCCAACCTTGAATTGCGGCATTACCCGACGCGGGAATTGCCAGGAGAAGACTACGTGCGACGCATAGAACTAAAAATCCTCGATTCGCGCATCGGCGACAGTATTCCGATGCCACACTACGCAACTGACGGTTCCGCCGGGCTCGACATGCGTGCGTGCATTGATGAGTCGATGACGGTTTCACCCGGCGAGACGGTGCTCGTCCCGACGGGCCTCGCTATTCACATCGGTGATCCCGGTCTCGCCGCTGTGCTGTTGCCGCGATCAGGCCTCGGACACAAGCACGGACTCGTGCTGGGTAATTTGACCGGCCTGATCGACTCGGACTACCAGGGACAGGTGTTCATTTCATGCTGGAATCGCGGACAGAACGCCTACGAGGTTCAGCCGGGCGAGCGCATCGCGCAGATGGTGTTTATCCCGGTGGAACAGGTCGGTTTTGATGTGGTCGACGAGTTTGATTCGAGCGACCGAGGCGACGGCGGTTTCGGCAGCTCCGGGACGGGCTGACCAGGTCCTGCCAACGAACCCTATTCGAGACCTTTCAGGTGCTTGAAGCGCTCGATGTCACCATCGAAACGTGCACGGATCTGCTCTTCTTCGTGCTTGTAGTTTTCGAGGTTCGCGTTGTGCTTGACGATTGTCGCCTCGGTTTCCTGCAGGTCAGCCAGCAGGTCTGAGTCGATCATCGGCGCGTCCATGTCTTCGCTGTAGGGCGAGAAGTTCCGTGAACGCTTCTGGAGCATATCCAGGCGCCGCTCGAGGTTCCTGAGGTAAAGCTCCGTGACGCGCGCCTGGGCCTGCCACAGCTCCACGCGCCGATCCCGGTGCATCATGATTTCTTCGATCGTCAGGTAGGTATTCAGCAACGCCCGGTCTGCCCGCAGCCTGAGCTCCAGTGCCTCTTGCTCTTCTGCCGCTCGTTGTTCTGCCGCAAGTTCTTCAGCGGTCTTCCTGCCATCGATCCGGGCGATTTCCACGCCGTGTTGATTAACGACAAATTTCTTGCGTTCCGAGTCTTCAACCGGGATTCTGTCGCCGATTACGATGTTGCCGTTTTCATCCACGTACTTGTAATACCGTGGCTTGTCGGCCCACGAGGCTGGCGCGAGAAATAGCGCCAAAACAGAGATTGTTGCTAATTTACGCATGCCCGGACTATGCCATGAAGCTGTCGTCAATTCGCGACGCAGTTAACGTTATTAAAATTTCCCGCCTTGGCTAAAACTATACGCCTGACTGCACATTATGTCAGTAGGTAACACCGTACTTCTCGCGGTATTTCTTGAGTTTCGGCAGGTGCTCGCGGTAGTCGGGAAGCCTCTCGAGGCGCTCCACCAAATCGTCCAGTCGGACAATACTGACAACGGGAATGCCCAGCGCTTCCTGCAGTTCCTGCACGGCTGATTTTTCCGTCTGTCCGCGTTCCTGACGATCCAGCGAGATGACGAGGCCCGCGACCTCGGCGCCCAGGCCGACGATGATGTCGTAGGCCTCCCGGACCGCCGTTCCGGCGGTAATGACGTCGTCGACGATCAGAACGCGTCCTGAGACGTCGGCACCGACCGTCGAACCGCCCTCTCCATGCGACTTGGCTTCCTTGCGGTTGTAGGCGTAGGGGACATTCGTGTCGTGCTGCTCGGAAAGTGAGGCGGCGGTCAGCGCGGCCAGCGGTATGCCCTTGTACGCAGGGCCGAACAACAGGTCGTATTCGATGTCTGATTGTGCGATGGTCGCCGCATAGAACTGGCCGAGCCGAGCTGCAGCATAACCGGTGTTGAACAAGCCGGCATTGAAGAAATAAGGACTCTGTCTGCCCGACTTCAATGTAAATTCGCCAAATCTCAAGACCCCGAGCTCGAGAGCGAGGTCAATGAATTCATTCTTGTAAGCGTGCATGCGCTAGCGTCTCATTCGTTGAGTTCGTACCATTCCGTCGCCGAGAGTATTTCGTGCCCGACAATGCGTGCAGGAGTATCGCACAGCTGCCAGACGTCAACGTAGAAGGAGAACCGTGTTCCGCGTAATTTCTTTGAATGCCAACGGCATTCGCGCCGCCGCGAGGAAGGGCCTGTTCGATTGGCTCGCAAAGCAGGACGCTGACGTCGTCTGCATCCAGGAGACCAAGGCGCAGGCGCATCAGCTCACCGACCCGATATTCATGCCGGCGGGTTATCACTCGTATTACGAGGACGCGCAGAAGAAGGGCTACAGCGGCGTCGCCATCTACTCGCGGCACGAACCGCGAAAGGTCATTCGCGGTTACGGCGATCCTGAGTTCGATGACGAGGGAAGGTACCTGGAAGTCCAGCTTGGCGGCATCAACATCGTGTCGCTGTACCTGCCGTCGGGCTCGTCCAGCGAAGAACGCCAGGCCGCCAAATTTCGCTGCCTTGCGACGTTCGAGGAACACCTGAAGAAGGTTAAGCGTCGTCGCTCGCAGACGATCATCTGCGGTGACTGGAACATCGCCCACCGCGAAATCGATCTGAAGAACTGGCGCCAGAACCGCAAGAATTCCGGCTTCACGCCCGAGGAACGCGCCTGGATGGACCTCGTCTTCGATGAGATCAAGTACGTGGACGCGTTTCGTGTCGTTCGCCCGGACGATCACGTCTATACCTGGTGGTCCAACCGCGGTCGCGCATGGGACAACGACGTCGGCTGGCGCATCGACTACCAGGTGGTCACACCGGGGCTCAAGGATCGTGTGCTGGGCGCGCAGGTCTATCGTGACGAACGGTTTTCCGACCACGCGCCGCTGATCATGGACTACGATTGGCAGCATGGATGAATCGCGGTCTACCCTGGCGCCGCGGCGGAGGCTCGCAGAGTGAGTGAGGCAGAGACCGCGCCGGCACCCAAGCACCCCTGGACCTGGTACCTGCAGGAGAAGATCGTCGTCATCTTCTTCCTCGGCTTCTCGGGTGGACTCCCGTTTCCGCTCGTCTACTCGACACTGACGCTGTGGTTGAACAATGCCGGGCTCGAGAAGAGCACGATCAGTGCGTTCGCGTGGATCGGCTTCGCGTATGCGCTGAAGTTTCTCTGGTCGCCGCTCGTCGATCGACTGCATCTGCCGCTGTTGACGAATGCGCTGGGTCGTCGCAGGGCCTGGCTCATACTGTCGCAGTTACTCATCGTGTTGAGTCTCGTCAGCCTGTCGTTGATCAGCCCGTCGCCGGCGACCATCCTGCTTTTCGCAGGCGTGGCGCTGGCCGTGGCCGTGTCGTCGGCGACGCAGGACATGGCGATCGATGCGTATCGCATTGAATGCGCGGAAGTGGAAATGCAGGGGCTGCTCGCCGCTGCTTACCAATACGGCTATCGAATCGCGATGATCGTCGGGGGAGCCGGGGCACTCTACGTTGCCGATTTCCTGAGCTGGACGATCGCCTACCAGGCCATGGCCGCCTGCATGGTCATCGGTATCGCAACGACATTGCTGGCCCGGGAGCCCAAGGTCCCGGCAACAGCTGGCGACGGCGGCCGAATCTTCGACGAGGGTTTTCTGAACTGGTTCGTGAAGGCCGTTGTCGGTCCGTTCGTCGATTTCTTCCAGCGCTACGGCACGTTTGCGCTGACGATGCTGGCGTTCATCGCGCTGTATCGAATCAGCGACTATGTGCTTGGGATCCTCGCGAATCCTTTCTATGACGACATCGGCTTCACAAAGTCTGAAATCGCCAGCGTGGCGAAGCTCTACGGTCTCTGGATAGCGCTGTTCGGTATCGCCGCCGGCGGTGTATCCATCGCGTGGATAGGCGCTGCAAAATCGCTGATCCTGTCCGCGACCCTGATTGCTGCGACCAACCTGTTCTTCGTTTACCTTGCACAGACCGGGCCGGAGCTCTGGGCGCTGGTCATCACGATCAGTTTCGACAACTTCGCGCAGGGCTTCTCGGGCACCGTGTTCATTGCCTACCTGTCCAGCCTGACCAACGTGTCCTTCACCGCAACTCAGTATGCGCTGTTCAGTTCGCTCTCCGTGTTCGTTGGAAAACTGGTGGCGGGCTTCTCCGGCCAGGTTCAGGAGCTACTGGGCTATACCGGCTTCTTCATTTACGCCGCTGCGACCGGAATTCCGTCCATTATTCTCGCGATTATCGTCGTTCTCTATACGCCGAAGGAACGGCAATGAAGACCGTCAGGCTGGGTCGTCTCGACGAGATCCCGGACCCGGGTTGCAGGGAGTTCGCCATCGGCGAGGGCGACTGGCCATTCAAGGGTTTTGTCGTAAGGCAGGGAGACGACGTGTTCGCCTATCAGAACTACTGCGTCCACGCGGGGCATCCGCTCAACTGGAAGCCGGACAGCTTCCTGACCCCGGACCGGACGGCCATCATCTGCGCGTCTCACGGCGCGACGTTCGCCATCGATTCGGGTGAGTGTTTCGCGGGGCCGTGTGTTGGGAGGGTGTTGCGTTCGGTCGATGTCCGGGTCGAAGACGGCGAGGTCGTGGTAACGGGTCCGGATAGCGCCTGACGTGTCGTCAGAACGTGTGGCAACGGGATTGGAGCAGGCCGTCCTTTAACCGGCGCGACGCCAACCGGCGGTGACGCAGACCTGCGTCACCGGTGTTGTCGAGCCAATCGTCAGTCAGCCAGCTGGTCGATGTAAGCCATCGCGTCCTGGAAGCCAATCGGCGGCGGTACGCGCTTCGCGGCATAGTCGAGCGGGTCCATATCGACGGATCCCGACCAGTCTTCCGGTGCGGCGACCTCCACCAGCATCAGGTCTGCCCAGTTCTCCAGGTCGATCTCGTCGATCGTGCCGTCGAACTGCTGGACCTCGATGGTGCGCGCGTCTTCATCGACCGCAACAACTTCGAACAGAGTCCCGTTCAGACGTCGAAACCACTGTCCGATTACCGGGTATACAAGGTTCATCACAGATCCCCATTTCGTTCCACTTCCTCTTTAAATGTAGAACAGGATGGGGAAATCGCAAGGCGATCAGCCGATCTTCTCAAAGCGCCAGTCCCAGATCCTGTGGCCGCGCCTCAGGCCCCGCTTTTCGAACTTTGTCGCTGCCCGATCGAGCGGTTCGTCGCCGTCATGCTCGCGGCGTTCATCCAGCCGAAACAATTCGCTCTCGGCGAACAATTCATCAATGTATTCCGCGTAATTCTGCCAGTCCGTCGCGATGTGGAAGGTGCCGCCGGCCTTGAGGCAGGTATGTACCGCGTTCAAGAACTCAACGTTCAGGATGCGTCGCTTGTGGTGGCGCTTTTTGGGCCAGGGGTCGGGGAAGTAGAGATTCAGGCGGCTAACGGACCCGGGCGCAACCTGGCGCGACAGCACGTCCACCGCGTCGTGCGAGATGATGCGCAGGTTATCGATGCCTGCCTGGCGGGCCGCGATCAGGCAATGACCGATACCCGGCACGTGGACCTCGATGCCAAGAAAATCGTGTTCCGGGTGTTCAGCGGCCAGCTGCACCAGCGAGTCGCCATTGCCGAAGCCGATCTCGACCGTCAAAGGGGCGCTGCGCCCGAACAGCTGTTCCGGGTCCAGCGTCGCATCCGAATACTCGACGCCCCAAAGCGGCCAAAGCTCGTCAAGGGCGCGCTGCTGGGATTCCGTGATCCGCCCGGTGCGGCGGACAAAACTACGAACCGTGCGTTTGAAGCCCTGGCCGTCCTGCGTCACAGCCCCGAGTTCTCCGGAAACTCGATGTCGCTGGCATTCTCGGGGTGGTGGCCTTCGATCTTCGAGTAGTGGCCGCGGATAATATCCATATCCATGTCCACGTTGCCGGTCAGATACAAGGTCGGACCGAGCCCGATACGCCGCCGGCCGAAATCCAGGAACGCCAGCACGACCGGCACGTTGGCTTCGCGTGCGATGCGGTAGAAGCCGGTCTTCCAGTGATCGCGGCGCTTTCTCGTACCTTCGGGCGCGAGTCCGAACAGGACGTCCTCTTCACCCTGCAGGAGCTCCACCGCTTGTTCCACGGCCGAGCCAGCCCTGCCGCGATCCAGCGGTATGCCGCCCATCGCTCGCAAGATATTGCCCAGCGGAAACCAGAACAGCGAGTGCTTACCGAAGAAGTGAATATTGTCGATCTTTAACGCAACCTTGCAGACCAGCGCCCAGTATCCGTCCCAGTTGGATGTGTGCGGGGCAGCAATGACAACGGCACGCGGCACGGCGGGGCGCTCACCGATAATCGTCCAGCCGCCGATGCGGAGCAGGAAGCGTGCGAAACGGGCGAGCATTAGTCCTGCGGCCGGCCGAACCAGCCGGCCAAAGCCCCGGCAATGATCAGTGTGCCGCCGAGCCAGGCGTTGCCTTCGAGGCCGATGACAAGGCTTCCGACGCCGACACCGACAGCGGCAATCATCAGCCAGAATCGCTGTTGCTGCTGTGCGGCGAGTTCCATCCTGAGCTTCTGCATTTCCTGTGACGACATGTCGAGATGGATGTTTCCGGCCGATGCCTGCTCGGACAGCTGACGCACCGCTGTCGGCAGGTGGCGCAGCGCCTGCCGAATCTGCGGCAGGTTGGCTCGCAGGTCGCTGGCCAGCGCCGGCGCTCCGACCTGCTCATCCATCCAGCGTTTCAGCGTAGGTCTCGCGGTCTTCCACAGGTCGAGCCGCGGGTACAGTTCGCGCCCGAGGCCTTCGATATTGAACAGCGTCTTCTGTAGCAGGACCAGCTGCGGCTGGATCTCGACTTCGAAACGCTGCGCGACCTTGAACAGCCGCATCAGTACCTGGGCGAACGATATCTCTTCGAGTGGCTTGTTGAAGACCGGCTCGCAGACAGAGCGAACCGCGGACTCGAGGAGGTCGATGCGTGTGCCTTCGGGCACCCAGCCCGAGTCTATATGCAGTTTCGCGATCTGGTGGTAGTCGCGATCGAAGAACGCGAGGAAGTTGCCCGCGAGGTATTCCTTGTCCTCGGGATTCAGCGTGCCGACGATGCCGAAGTCGACGGCGGCGTACCTGGGCTTGTCGGGGTCGTCTGCGATCACGAAGATATTGCCCGGGTGCATATCCGCGTGGAAAAAGTTGTGCCTGAAGACCTGCGTGAAGAAAATCTCGACGCCGTTCTCGGCGAGCACCTGGAGATTGACGTTCTTCTCGCGCAGGGTCTTCATGTCGCTGATCTGGATGCCGAAGATCCGTTCCTGGACCATGACCTCGGGGGGGCAGTAGTCCCAGTAGATCTCCGGCACGTACAGCATGTCGCTGCCTTCGAAGTTGCGCTTCAGCTGCGCCGTGTTGGCCGCTTCTCGCATCAGGTCGAGTTCGTCGTGAATGGTCTGTTCGTATTCCTTGACGACTTCGACGGGCTTCAGGCGAGAGCCAAGGCTCCAGTACTTCGCCGCCAGCCTGGCCATCGTGCGCATGACCTCGAGGTCCCGTTCGATGCGCTCTTCTACGCCGGGTCGCAACACCTTGGCGATGACCTCGGTGCCGTCTTTGAGCTGAGCCGAGTGCACCTGCGCAATCGACGCCGCGGCGAGCGCCTCGCGATCGAATCGCTTGAATACCGAATCAACCGACTGTCCGTAGGCGTCCTCGATGATCCCGATCGCCTCTTCAGCGGGAAAGGGCGGCACGGCGTCCTGCAACTTCGCTAGCTCATCGGCGATATCAGGTGGCAGAAGGTCGCGCCTCGTCGATAGCGCCTGGCCGAACTTGACGAAGATCGGGCCGAGTTCCTCCAGCGCCAGCCGGATGCGTTCACCCATCGGTGCGTCACTGGTTCGCCGGCGGGGTGCAAACACAAACAGGAAGCGCAGCGGGCGCAGCAGATGCGTCTCTTTGATGACGTCGTCGAGACCGTACTTAACGAGCACCCGCTGGATGCCGATGACCCGGAACAGTGTACGTCGCGTCATCATCGGCCCTGGTCCTTCAGGCGCTGTACTTTCGCCGCAAGCCGCTCGACGTCGTCACGCAGCGTGTTGACGTCGTTGCTGAAGGACTCCACTTCCGAGCGTGACGGCAACTCCCGCGCCTCCTCCTGCAGGTACTCGCGAACGTTCTGCCCCATGGTTTCGCGGGCCGACTTGCTCCATCGACTCAAGCCCCGTGCCAGTTCGCCGGCGCGGTACGCGGCGCTGTCGCCAATGACGCCCGACAGCTCCTCTTCGATGTCCGGTTTCGCGCGTTCAAGCAGTTTCTGGAAGGCCTGCGCCGTCAGGGCGTCTCCCGTGAGCTCGATCGAGCCGCTGCGGATCATGTCCTCGCCGCCACCGGCGGCCATGCTCGCAAGGCCAATCAGGGAACCCGTCACGGCAGCGTCGGGATCGCGTTCGGTACTCATCCTGAGGTCGATCTCGCTATTCTCGATGACGAAGTAGATGGTCAGACCCGTGTCACGAACGCCGACCGCAACAACCTGTCCGTCGAGCTTGTCACACAGGGCGCGCGCCTCGATCGAGTCCTGGATATTGCGGTTCAGGAGGCGCGCAAGCGGTCGCATCATGGATTCGAGCGGGCTCATCGGCGGTCTTTCAGACTTTGTAGCCGATGTGCAGAGCGACGATGCCGCCTGTGAAGTTGCGATAACGACAGCGATCGAACCCCGCGGACTCCATCATATCGATCAGGGCCTCCTGATCGGGGTGCACGCGAATGGACTCTGCGAGGTACTGGTAGCTGTCCGAGTCCTTCGCCACCAACTTGCCCAACGCCGGCAGGACCTTGAAGGAATACAGGTCGTAGGCGGGCTGCAACGACCTGTGCGGCTTGGAGAACTCGAGGATCATCGCCTTGCCGCCCGGCTTCAGCACGCGGTACATCGAGCGCAGTGCCGCGTCCTTGTTCGTCACGTTGCGCAGTCCGAAGGCAATCGCAATGCAGTCGAAGCTGTCATCGTCAAACGGCAGGTCTTCCGCATCGACCTGGGCGATATCGACCCGGGTCCCGACACCGGCATCCACGATTCGGCGGCGACCCTGTTCCAGCATCGCCGCATTGATGTCGGCAAGCACGACGCGGCCGCTATCGCCGACCCGCTTCGCGAAGGCGATGGCGAGGTCGCCGGTGCCGCCGGCGAGGTCGAGGACATGCTGACCCTTGCGGATCCCGGCCTCGGAAACCGTCGCCATTTTCCAGACGCGGTGCAGGCCGCCGGACATCAGGTCGTTCATCAGGTCGTAGCGACTGGCGACAGAGTCAAAGACGTCGCGTACGAGACCGGCTTTCTCCCCTGTCTCCACGTCTTTGTATCCGAAGTGTGTCGTGTCGTTGTCTTGTTTATTCATCGGCGCGTCATTCCGTGCTGTCACGAGCATAACCCGCGTCCTTCAGACGGTCGAGATACGCCCGCCATTTGGCATCCATGTCTCGCCCGAGTTCATGCAGATAGGCCCATGTGTAAAGCCCCGTATCGTGGCCGTCGTCGAACACCAGGCGGATCGCGTAGTGACCGATCGGCTCGATACGCGTTATGACAACCGCTTCCTTGCCGGTCTGCAGCGTCTCCTGTCCAGGACCATGGCCGCGCACTTCGGCGCTCGGCGAGTGCACGCGCAAAAATTCGAAGCTGAAATCGAACGTCTCACCATCGTCAAAACTCACCAGCAGTCGTCTCGACTGCTTGCGTAGCTTGATCTCGGTCGGCTGCGTCACGGGCTGTCCTTGGGGCTGCTTGTGGCCGGGACAGGGATGCTAAAGGATATAGCGGCTCAGGTCTTCATCCTTCGACAGCTCGGCCAGGTGATCGTCGACGTAGCCGGCATTGATCTGCAGCTGCGTTCCGCTCTTGTCCGAGGCCTCGAACGAGATGGTTTCGAGCAATCTCTCCATGACCGTATGCAGGCGCCGGGCACCGATGTTTTCGGTGTTCTCATTGACCTGGAACGCGACCTCGGCGAGCCGCTTGACGCCGCTCTCGGCGAAGTCGAGCGACACCTCCTCGGTCTCCATCAACGCCGCGTACTGCGCCGTCAGCGACGCGTTTGTCTCCGTCAGGATCTTGACGAAGTCGTCCACGGACAGCGAGTCGAGCTCGACGCGAATCGGGAAACGGCCCTGAAGCTCCGGGATCAGGTCCGACGGTTTGGACACGCTGAACGCTCCCGACGCGATAAACAGGATGTGGTCGGTCTTGACCATGCCGTACTTCGTGTTGACCGTGGAGCCCTCGACGAGCGGCAGCAGGTCGCGCTGCACGCCTTCACGAGACACGTCGGCGCCCTGGGCTTCGGAACGCCTCGCCACCTTGTCGATTTCGTCGAGGAAAACGATGCCGTGTTGTTCGACGGCCTCCAGTGCCCGGGACTTCAGCTCTTCCTCGTCGACCATCTTCGCCGCCTCTTCGTCGGTCAGGTGCTTCAGCGCCTCTTTGACCTTCAGCTTGCGAGACTTTCGACGACCGGCGCCGAGGTTCTGGAACATGCCCTGCAACTGGCTGGTCATGTCCTCCATGCCCGGTGGCGCCATGATTTCCACGCCCATCGGCATCGCGGAGATCTCGATCTCGATTTCCTTGTCGTCGAGCCGTCCCTCGCGCAGCATCTTGCGGAACTTCTGGCGCGTGTCGGACTGTTCGCCCTCAGCCGCGAGACCGCTGGGCGGTAACAGAGCGTCGAGGACGCGTTCTTCGGCGGCGTCTTCGGCGCGATGCCTGACCTTGGTCATCTCCTCTTCGCGCGTCATCTTGACGGCAACGTCCATCAGGTCGCGGACAATGCTGTCGACTTCGCGCCCGACGTAGCCGACCTCGGTGAACTTGGTCGCTTCAACCTTGACGAACGGCGCGCGGGCGAGTTTCGCCAGCCGCCTCGAGATTTCGGTCTTGCCGACGCCGGTCGGGCCGATCATCAGGATGTTCTTCGGTGTGATCTCGCTTCTGAGCGGCTCGTCCACCTGGACGCGACGCCAGCGATTTCTGAGGGCAATGGCGACGGCGCGCTTGGCCGAGTCCTGCCCGATAATGTGCTTGTCCAGCTCCTGGACAATTTCACGTGGGGTCATCTGAGACATGGTATTAGTCCTTAGCGTCGGCGGAGGGCAGCTCCTCGACGATGATGTTCTGGTTGGTGTACACGCATATGTCGCCGGCGATCTTCAGCGCCGATTCGACGATCTCGCGTGCGCCAAGATCGGTGTTCTCCAGCAGCGCGAGAGCCGCTGCCTGCGCGAACGGGCCGCCCGACCCGATAGCCATCAGGTCGTTCTCCGGTTCGATCACGTCGCCGTTTCCGGTGACGATGAATGAGCTGTGCTCGTCTGCAACGCACAGCAGGGCCTCGAGGCGCCTCAGCCGGCGGTCGGTGCGCCAGTCTTTCGCGAGTTCGATCGCTGCGCGTGTCAGGTTGCCGTACTGCTCGAGCTTGCTTTCGAACAACTCGAACAGCGTGAACGCGTCCGCGGTACCGCCCGCGAATCCCGCGATGACTCGACCTCCGGCGAGCGGGCGCACCTTGCGGGCGTTGCCCTTCATCACCGTGTTGCCCATGCTGACCTGGCCGTCACCGGCAATGGCCACTTTGCCATTGCGTCGTACGGACACGATTGTCGTGCCGCGATATTGTTCCATGGTGTGTTCCTGAGCTTTAAGCGCCCGGCGGGTCGACGCTAGTCTTTCGAGCGGGCGCGCGGATGTGTTTTGTCGTATATCCGGGCCAAATGCTGGAAATCAAGGTGGGTATAGACCTGTGTCGTCGAGATGTTGGCGTGGCCCAAGAGCTCCTGGACGCCACGCAGGTCCTGGCTGGACTCGAGCACGTGGGACGCGAAGGAGTGTCGAAACAGGTGGGGGTAGACGTTGACGTCGATGCCCTGGAGCTTCGCCCAGTGATCGATCCGGGCCTGCACGTTGCGCTTGCTGATGCGCGTGCCGCGGTTACTGACGAAGACGGCAGGTTCATCCGCGTTGGCGAGCTCGGAGCGGGAGACGAGCCATTGCCTTAAGGCCTCGACGGCCTTCCGGCCCACCGGCAGGATACGATCCTTGTTGCCCTTGCCGGTTACGTGCACGGTGGCGTCGTTGAGATCGAGGTTGACGATGTCGAGGTCAGTCAGTTCGGCGAGGCGCAGGCCCGAGGAGTACAGTAGTTCGAGCATCGCCCGGTCACGGTCGACCAGCACGCCTTCACCGGGCAGGTCGACGAATTTCGCCATACGATCGGCGTCGAGGTTGCCCGGCAGTCGTTTAGGTGACTTGGGTGCCGACACCGATTCGACCGGATTGGCGCTGACCTTCTTCTCTCGCAACAGGTAGCGGTAGAACGTTCTCGCGGCCGACAGGTGGCGCTGGATGCTGCGTGCGCTTAAGCCCCTGCGGTAACAGGCTGATGCGAAGCTGCGCACGTGACCGCTGTCCAGGTCCCGCCAGCGCTCGACGCCTATTTCATCGCAGTAGGCCGCCAGCCGCTTGAGGTCGCGACGGTAATTCTTGCAGGTGAGGTCGGACAAGCGGCGCTCGAAAGCCAGGTGCGTTATGAAGCTCTCCGCCTGGTCTTTCTCGTTATCGAGCATTGCTCAGAGGCGCTGCTCAGTAGCGCTTTAAGGCCTCTGCGACGAGTTCGCCAACGCGCGTCAGGAAGTCGATGCTCATTCCCGGGTGGAAGCGGCCAGCATCGGAGCTGCCGATACTCAGGAACCCGAACTCGGATGCCTCACCCAGCGGGAGCATTGCGACCGAACCAATCTCCTCGGCGTCATCCCGGAACAGGTAGCTGAGCTGGGCGTCGCGAACCTGCCCGCAGCGCGGGCCGCTGCTCTTTAGAAACGTACCGAACGGTTGCAGCGACTCATCGCCGCGCTTAACGACGCGGAGGAATCGGCCGGCGTTGATGTCTTCGAATGCCTCCGGATCCCCGAACAGCACGAGCAGCGCGTTATCGGCGCCGAAGCCGGAGCGCACCGCTTCCTCGATGACCATCACGGTCTCCGCGAGCGACTTCGCTGCCAGCAGCTGAAGCGCGAGCGTGTGTATCTTGGACGCCAACAGGTCGTTGTCCCGCGCAACCTCGATCAGGTCCTTAAGCTGCTTTTCGAGCTTGAGGTCACGTTGCCTGAGCACCGATACCTGACGCTCGACGAGCGATACGGTTCCGCCTTCGGCGTGGGGTAGTCGGAGCGCCTTTAAGAGCTGGCTGTTCCGTTCGAAAAATTCCGGGTTCTCCGTCAGGAAGTCCGCGACCGCTTCATCGGTCAGTGACTCTTCGACGTACTCGGGCTGTGTACTCATAGATCGATCGATCCCTCATTGATCAATTCAACTTGGCCGGTCAGCCAGACTGCATCCGGGCCTGAGCTTACCACGAGTTTGCCGCCCGGCACCTGCACACAGACCTCGTCGTCCAGGTGGCCACCCCGGATGCCGCTGACGACGGCGGCACAGGCGCCAGATCCGCAGGCAGCGGTTTCTCCAACGCCCCGTTCGAAGACGCGCAGGGCGATGTGCTTGCGGTCCCGGATCTCCATGAACCCGACATTGGTCTTTTGCGGGAAGCGAGGATGCGTCTCCAGCGCTGCGCCGAGCTCGTCGACTGGCGCCGTCGAGACGTCGTCGACGATCAGGACGCAGTGCGGGTTGCCCATCGACAGTACGCTGGCCTCCAGCGTTTCGCCGCCCACGTCGATCGGGTAGCTGGCCGATTCCCGCTCGGCGTCGAACGGAATCCCTGCCGGGTCGAACACCGGCAATCCCATGCTGACGGAAACACGGTCGTCATCACCGACCGCGGCATCGACGAGTCCGGCCGGGCTCTCAAGCGAGAAATCCCTGGTCCCCTCGCGCGCGAGCCACCAGGCAACACACCGTAGTCCGTTCCCGCACTGCTCGACCTCCGAACCATCCGCATTGAATACGCGATACGCCGCCAGCGCAGTCGGGCCTCTTGCCGCTTCCACCCACATCAGCTGGTCGAAGCCTAAGCCCGTGGCCGGGTCGCCGAGGCGTTGAAGCTCGCTCTCACTGGGCACGTCGGCGTCCCGCTCGCGCTGATCGACGATGAGGATCCGGTTGCCCGTACCGTGCATTTTCAGGTACCTGGTTTGCATGCAGGTTCGGTTGATCGATTGGAAAAATGAGTTTGTTTTGCGACGCTAAATCGTAAATGGACTTTTCGCCGGAGCGACGGTAGTTTACATAACCGACGAAAATAACAAAGCGCCATGAGGAGAATCATGCGGCACATAATGGTCATGAATGCGAAAGGCGGTTGCGGCAAAAGTACGCTCGCAACCAATATTGCGGCGTCGTTTGCATTGGAGGGAGCCTCCGTTGCACTAGCCGATTACGATCCCCAGCGGTCCAGCCTCGATTGGCTCGATCGCAGGCCCGCAGATCGTCCCGAGATCGTTGGTATTGCGGGCTTCGAGGATGGTCTGCGACACGTGCCGCGCAGTGCTGACGTACTCGTCATGGACGCGCCGGCGCGCTCGCACGGCAAGGAGTTGACCGACCTGGTGCGGCATGCCGAGACGATCGTGCTGCCCGTACTGCCGTCGACGATCGACATCCAGGCGTCGACCAACTTCATCGAAGAGCTCAAGCAGCTGAGCCGTGTCGCCAACAAACAGGTCAAGATCGGCGCCGTTGCCAACCGAGTACGCGACAACACGCTGGCCTTCGATGAACTGGATGCCTACCTGTTGCACGCCGGCGTTCCTTACGTTGCCCAGTTACGTGAGGCGCAGAACTACGTCCGCGCCTACACCCGAGGCCTCGCCGTCTGCGAGCTGCCGGAGTACCTGGCATGGCCGGATTGGAATGAGTGGGAACCGTTCGACGCGTGGTTGCGCAGTAAACGCAGCCAGCCCTGATCCGGCCGGTTCTTCCACCAATTGATCAACGTTGGCACGCCCGGCGACGGGCGCGCCGGCTTTCTCGATCGGCTTAATCCTTTTAAAAAGGGGCTGGCGCGCCGCTCTCTAGGCTTGCTCGCCGACAATCTCGTAGTGCACGACGCGCGGCTCGAACTCAAGCAGGAAGCCGCTGTCTTCCGGGTAGTACTTGGCAATCTCCACGTCGTCGCCGGCAAAGGCCCGGATGGCGTCCAGACTCTCCCAGGTCGTCATCGTGATGAATTGCGCCGCGTCGTCCTCGTGACGCTCCAGAATCCTGACGTCGATGTTGCCAGCCACGGATCGGTAGTCGGGTATCGCGCGTTCGATCAGGAACGCGCGGTACGCGGCGGCCTTGGTCAGAGGGACCCGGCCGTGCCAGATACGGGTGATCACAGGCTCGTTCCTTCTGCGGCGAGACTGGCCCGGATGCCGTCCTCCGGGTTGGCGTAGACGGGAGTGACGCCAAGTACCTCACGCATCCTGGTCGTGTCGATCCTGCGAGACTCTGAAAGGAACGACAATCGACGTTCTGAGAACTCTGATTCGGCTTGTTCACGAGGGATTTGGGGGCCGGGCTCGATGCGGAGCTGCCTGGCCACTTCGCAGCTGAACCATGTCGATGACCGCGTGTCTCCGTCACCGAGGTTGTAGATGCCAGCCGGCGTTTCCGGATCCGCGGCGGCGATGCAGCAAGTGACCAGGTCGTCCACGTGAATCCGATTGCCCGGGTTGGCCTCGCGTTCCCGGATCATGGCCTCCGCCTGTCGAATCCTGTCGATGCCGAGTCGGCCGGGCCCGTAAATGCCGGGTACCCGAAGCACGACCAGCGAGCATTCTGACTCTTTGCAGCGCTCTTCGAGCAGCTTCTCTGCCGCCACGCGCTGCTTTGCCCTGGCGGTCTGCGGCGCTACCGCATCCGTCTCGACAACGCGCTCACCCTGCCGGTTGCCGTAGACGCCGGTCGTACTCAGGTAGACAAATCGCCGTGGCGGTTGCCTGAGACTTGAGAAGAGGCGGTCGAGGCGTTCATCCGCGCCTTCCCGCGGCGGCGCCACTGTGTAAACGATCGACCGGGCGGCTGTTACCGACGGTAGGTCATCGTCGAGGTCAAGCTGCGTGATCCTGCTCGCATCGATACCTTCCGGAATGGAGCGACTGATGCCGTCGGCCTGGCCCTCCGGCAATCGTTTGAGAATCCTTGAGCCGGTGTACCCGGTGCCGACCACGGTAATGCGTGTCATTTGACTCGAGCCTTCAAGCCGTGTGCTATGCCTGGTCGCTGTCCGCGGCGAGGTGGGGGATAGCCGGAAGCGGCTCGTCCGAGACCATGCCGAGACCCTCGCGGAACGCCTCGGCGGCCGCATCCGCCTCGCCGAGCTGGTTCAACAGCTTACCGTAGACCTGGTAGACCTCCGGGCTCGGCCGGATGCCAATGACGCTCTCGAGGTAGCTGCGCGCCTTGCCCCACAGCTTGTTCCTTAAGCAAAGCCGCGCCGCCGCGAGCAGCAGGTCCGGGTCTTCCGGGTGCTTCGTCAGCCAGCCTTCGGCTTTCTTCAGTTGCTTGCTGGGGTCTGCGCCCTCGACGATCCCGTAGAGCCGCACCAGCGGCCCACGCCAGTTCTTGCCGATCGCAGTCGCGAGATCTTTCTCGGCTTTATCGCTCATGCCCGTTCGGATCAACGCCCGATAATAGGCTTCGAGAACGGTCGGATCCGAGTTCAGCCGCTTCGGTACGCTCGCCAGTTCCCTGATGACGGCATCGCCATCGGGCGCCGCCTCCAGTTCCTCGCAATGGACGCGCATCGTCCACTCGTCGAGCGTGGCGGTCTCGACGCGTCCGAATTTGCGTATACGCGGCAGGACCTGCCCGAGCTGCTGCCAGTCCTCGAGCTTGAAATACAGGCGGCCCAGCAGCGTCAACGCGTAGCCGTGGTTGCGCGAGTTCTCGTCGAGCCGCCTCAACGTTGCAAGCGCCTGTTCGTATTGCTTCGAGTCCAGTTGCAGTTCGGCCTGCGTCAGCAATACGGCGTTGGCGGCGCCCGGCGTTTCCTCGTAGGCGAGCTTCAGCCACTCATCCCGTCGCTCGTCCTTGCCCTGCAGGTGGGCGGCACGCGCTGCCTGCAGGTAGTTGAACAACGGCGAATCGCTGGAATGTGCGGCGCGGGCCAGCAGTTTTTCGCCGCGCGCGAAATTACCCTCGGCGACCTCGATCATGCCCCGGGTCAGCTTCTGTCCGGCTCGACCGGCCCGATAGCGACCCGCCGCCTCGCCGAGCAGGCGTGGTGCGATCAGCAGGCGGCGGACCAGCCAGATGGCGAAGACCAGCAGCGCTACGAAGAACACGAGTACCGGAACCGACATCTCGACCTGGTAATCGCGAAAGTCGATCAACACGTAGCCGGGATTGGCCAGCAGGAAGTGCGCGCCGAAGGCGCTGACCAGCAAAGCGGCGATAATGTAGAGGCCCAGCTTCACTGCTGGTTCTCATCCAGGACGCGCTGTTGACGAAGCAGTTGCAGCGATTCGGAGATGTCTGGCAGTTCGCCCATGGCCGGGCTGTTGCGAATCTCCGTAATCGTCTCCAGCGCACTCGCGACCTGCACCGACCGAATATCGAAATAGGTCATCATCCAGTCTTCCGCGTCCAAAAGGCTCTGCTGGAATACCGCGCGTTCACCCTTCAACAGGGCCAGCCGGGCCGCCTGTAACTGCAGTTCCAGGTTAGCCCTGAGCAGCGCTACCGAGTCGGGCGTCAAAAGCGGCGAGCCCCTTTCCTCGGGCTTCGTGACCTTGACGAGTCCGGACATCGCATCCTTGACCGATGCCCAGGCGCGATCCACGCCGGACAGCTCCTCGTCGACAGCGTCTTCCTCATCGTCGCTGATGCTGTCGACCGCCTGAATCGGCAGAGAGTCGACCACCTTGGCGAGGCTCGCCAGGGTCATCGTCATGCCGGTGACGTCCACCTCATTGACGAGCTCGAGTGCCGCGAGTTCGTTGGCGATCGCGGCACGAACATCGGTGTAGACGGGGCTCGACACGTCGGCTATGCGGTCGTCAGCCTGCCGTAATGCCGCTGCAGCGAGCGTCGGGTTATCGGCCAGCTGCACCTGTGCGTTCGCAATCTGCAGGAAATACTCAGCCTCCGCCAACAGCCAGCTGTCCCGGGTTCCGCTGGAGACGCCCTGCAACGCAGACAGGCCTCGCTCGAGCGATGACGTCCGTGCCGGAATGGAGCCGAGCAGTGCCGCGGGGTCTGCGAGCGTCGATTCGAGCTCGGCGACGCGCGAGCGCAGCGCGCTGTTCGCGTCAGCCTGTTCGGACAACCGGTCCTGCATCGAGAGTATCGTCTCCCGGCTCGACTGCATTCGGGCATCGAGCTGGGACAGCGAGTCGGTATTGTTCTGCGTCGACGCAGCTTCCTGGTAGTCCTTCCACAGGACGAAGCCAACGGCCGCAATCGCGACGATCGAGAACAGCATCGCCGCGAGAGACAGCAGCCGGCCGCCGCTCTTGCCGGGCGCCGGTGGTGGCGCTTTTTCGGCAAGTTCCGGCTCGGGCGGCTCGGGCGGTGCGAGTGGTTCGGGCGCTTCAGGCGGCTCGGTCACTTCGATCGGCGCGTCGTCCGTAGCGGTATCTTCCGCCGCCTTTTTGTCCTTTGTGCTCATTGACTAAGGGCCTTATTCATCGTCATAGATCATCATCGAGTCGATCGTCTCGAGCAATGCGTCGGGCGACGTGCCGTCCGCAACCGCGGCGAAAATGCCGGGCAGGCGCTCGGATGCGACATTTATAACACGCGTTGCCGGGCTGACGAGCGGCGTACGCCTCGCCAGATCGACGCCCGCTTCGCCGACCAGTGACAGGAAGTTGTCCAGGGTCTCCACGCTCATGACGATCCAGGCGTGAATCTCGTCATTTGACCAGGCGGCGATCAGGTCTTCCGTCTCTGCCGGGTCCGGTGACGGGCACTGTCGCGCATAGACGGACAGGTATTCAACGTTTGCGCCGCGGTGCGCGAGCGTCGTGCCGAGCAGCTCACGCCCGCGCTGTCCACGGATGATGCGAACGGTCTTGCCGTCAATTGCCGACAGCGCATCGCTCATCAACAGGTGTTCGCTGTCATAGCCGCCGTCGGGCTGGATGTCGACCGTCTTGCCGGCGCGTTCCAGTGCGGCAGCCGTCGCCGGTCCGATCGCGCCGATGGCCGCTTCGCCGGCATAGTCGACGCCGAAGCGAACGGCGTTCGGACTGACAAACAGCGTGATATCAGGAGGCTGCATGTCTTTCAGCGACGCGTCGACTTCGGACGCGTCGCGCCCGAGCACATCGAGAGCTGGATACAGGAACGGTTTGCCGCCGGCGGCCGTAATCGCATCGGTCATTTCCCCACTCTGTTCCTTCGGGCGTGTGACCAGCACGCCCCTGCCTTTCAGGTCAGGCATGGACAGTTTCGGCGAGTATGTCCATCGCGCCGCCTTCGATCAGCTGTTCGGCGAGCGATTCGCCCAGCCCGCGGGCGTCTTGCGCGCTGCCGGTCAGCGTTTTCTTCAGGGATCGACTGCCATCCGGTGACGCTACCAGGGCTGTCAGCGTCAGGCTGTCGCCATCGACCGTCGCAAAACTCGCGACCGGTGACTGGCAGTTCGCCTGTAGCCTGAATGCGATCGCGCGTTCGGCCGACGTCGTGACACTGGATACCGGGTCGTTCAGTTCCTGCAACAGATCCAGGAGGTCCTGTCGATCGTCACGGCATTCGATGCCAACGACACCCTGCGCCGCAGCCGGCAACATCTGGTCCGGGTCAAAGCGTTCGGCGATGTGGTGGTCGAGGCCAAGCCGCTCGAGCCCGGCCGCTGCGAGGATGATCGCGTCGTAGTCGCCTGCCTCGAGCCTGGCCAGCCGCGTGTTGACGTTGCCGCGCAGCGGTTCGATACGCAGGTCGGGTCGCATCATCTTGAGTTGCGCCTGGCGACGCAGGCTGGAGCTTCCGACCAACGCGGCCTCGGGCAGCTGGTCGAAGGTCTTGCCGCCGACCAGCGCATCGGCATGGTTTGCGCGCTTTAAGACGCAGGCGATCGTGAAGCCTTCGGGCATGTCGGCCGGCACGTCCTTCATCGAATGCACGGCGATGTCCGCACGGCCGTCGGCCATTGCGATCTCGAGTTCCTTGATAAAGAGGCCCTTGCCGCCGATCTTCTGCAGGCTGCGGTCCAGGATCTCGTCCCCCTTCGTCGACAGCGGGACCAGCTCAACCGTGTCGACGCCGTCCGTCTGTCGCAGCAGGTCCGCGACGTGTTCAGCCTGCCACAGAGCCAACGCGCTCTTGCGCGTGGCTATTCGAATCTTCAAGTGATTATCCTCCCCTGAGTCTTCGCCTGACACTTGCGACATGCCGACGACTGACGACGAGCTCATTGTCGTTGGAACCACGGTTCAAAACCACCGCAATCGACCCATCGTCGCGTCGCTCGAGTTTTTCTATTCGGTCGGCCGCAACGATCGCGCCGCGATGGATCCGAACGAAGCGGTCGCCGAACTCTTCTTCCAGCGACTTCAGCGATTCATCGATCAGGTCTTCGCCGCTGTCGTGTAAGACGTTGACGTATTTCTGGTCGGCGTGGAAACAGGTGATCGAGTCGACCGGGATCAGGCGCAGCTCGCCCTGGCGCCGGGCACAAACGTGCTGTCGCGGTTCGCGCGTGGGCAGGTCTTCCAGGGCCCCACGGGCCAGCCGGCCGGCCTGTTCGAGCGCCGTCTTCAGCCGTGCACGGCGAACGGGCTTCAGCACATAGCCGATGGCGCGGGCGTCGAAGGCATCGATCGCATACTCGTCATAGGCCGTCGTGAAGATGATGGCGGGCGGGTGTTCCAGCTGGTTGATGTGGCTCGCCGCTTCGAGACCGCTCATACCGGGCATGCGTATATCGAGCAGCACGACGTCGGCGTCCACCGCCTTACTCACGGCCTCCTCGCCGTTGCTGGCTGTTGCAACCAGCGTGCAGGCCTCCTCATCTTCAAGCAGCTGGGCCAGCCGGTCGCGGGCAGGCTGTTCGTCGTCGACAATCAATACCCGTAAGGTCACTGCTCCTCCATCGGGAACCTGAGCGTCACGGCGAATCGCCCGTCGTCGGTGTCGACCGATACTCTGGCGCGGCCCTCGTAAGCAATATCGAAACGCTGCCGGATGTTGCTCATCGCCATCTTGTTACCGTCCTTTGCCCGGTGTTTGCCCGTCGCGACCGGGTTGCTCATTGTGATCTCGAGGAATCTTCCATCCTCCCTGCCCGAGACGACAACCTCGCCGCCCTCCGGCAGCAACTCGATGCCATGATAGATGGCGTTTTCGAGCAGCGGCTGAATGGTCAGGCTGGGAATCATCGCCCGCATCGGCAAGTCTCCGACATCCCATCGGACACTTAGCCGCTCGCCGAGGCGCAGTTTCTCGATGCGCTGGTAGATCGCCGCGATCTCGAGCTCCTGCTTTAACGACGTGCGGTCGCGGGCGGCGCCGAGGTTCGCGCGCAGCAGGTCGGACAGGTCTTCGACGGCTTCTTCGGCCTTGGCCGGATCCGTCCGCGTCAGCGACGCAATCGTATTCATGCTGTTGAACAGGAAGTGGGGCCGAATCAAAGCCTGTAACGCGCTGACTCGGGACTGCGCCTCAAGAACGATACTGCGTCGCCATTCGCTCGCGACGTAAAGGTAGCGCATGACGAGCGCGATGACGATCGCGCTGATGGCAAAAGTCTGCAGCAGGAAGTGCTGGTGACTGCCCTCGATGATTGCGGCGGTGCCGAACTGGTCGGTCAGCCGATACGAAAGCTCGGCGAGCAGAACGCAAAGCGTCAGCAGCAGGATGTAGCTGACGACGAACGTACGTGTCGGGCCGAGCTGTTCCAGAGTCTTGCGAAGCAGGCACATAACCGCTGTGCTGGCCAGTGCAATCCAGATCAGGAAAAGGGAGGTCTTCGACAATGTGACGAGGAAGTCGCCACCGGCCTCGAGCCTTGCGATGCTCAGGACGATCGCGACGAGCTCGGCAACGACGAGCACGACGAACAGCGTGCCTGCCGCACAGAAGTCGGGCAGGAACGCGTGAGGTCCGTCGTTTTCGGTGTTCGTGCTGGAAGCCAAGCGCTCCGCTCCTCACTCAACGTGCCGGTGAATTGTACCGTCAGACAGTGTAACGATACTCGCGGAGCGGTGAAGGGTCAGCCGTTGCAGTGTTCCTCGATCAGGTCGGCGACTTTCTGTCGGGCTTCCTGGATCTGTTCTTCGTCCAGGTAGACACGCTCTCCCTGCTCATCCGTGCGGTAAAGGCGCCTTGCCTGGTTGTACTGCTGGAGGCGATCCCGGCTCTCCTGGCAGAGTTTCTCGCGCTCCGCCTGCTGGCTGGCCTCTTCTTCTGCTGCTCTCTGCGCTTCCTGCCTGGACTCGCGGCGTTCACGCCAGTCCGGACCGGAGTTGTCGGTTGATGAAGAATTGGCAGTACGGCTGCGTGCGACAAAGGCAACGCGTTCTTCCGATTCCACGCCGGTCGGTCGATCGACGTAGTGAACGGTGCCGTCTTCGTCGACATACTTGTATATATCGTTCGCGAGCGCGGGCATCGCAATGGCCAATGCGAGGGCGCCTGTTGTCAGAAGTTTGCGTGTCATCATTGTCCTGTCCTACATCCGTGTAGATGCCTTTGGAGCATGTTGGCATTAAATCATGCCGACGAGTGTGCGGCGAGCCGAAGATTCACGCTCCGGCCTGTGACGCAGTTCACACTTTGAGGCATAAAAAAAACGGGCCCGAAGGCCCGTTTAAGAAAGCGCAAAGCGCGGGGGTCATTCTGCTTGTGTGAACTCCGGATAGGCTTCGAGGCCACACTCGGAGAGGTCGACACCTTCGTATTCTTCTTCTTCCGATACCCGGATACCGATGGCGAGCTTCAGGACCGTCCAGACAATCAGGCTGACGATGAAGGTCCAGAAGAAGATCGCGGCGACACCGACAATCTGGCCCACGAAGGTCGCATCACTGTTGTTGAACAGTACCGCGAGAACGCCCCAGATACCGACGGTGCCGTGAACCGAGATCGCACCGACCGGATCGTCGATCTTCAGCTTGTCGAGCATGACGATCGAGCCGACGACGAGCAGGCCGCCGACCATACCGATAATCGTCGAAGACAGCGGAGCGGGTGAGAGCGGGTCTGCCGTGATGGCAACCAGGCCGGCGAGCGCGCCGTTCAGGGCCATCGTCAGGTCAGCCTTGCCGAACCACAGGCGCGACAGCAGCAGTGCGGCAACGAGGCCACCGGCAGCCGCCATGTTCGTGTTAACGAACACCAGCGCAACGGCGTTTGCTTCGCCCACGTCGGAGACTTTCAGTTCCGAACCGCCGTTGAAGCCGAACCAGCCCAGCCACAGGATCAGCGTACCCAGCGTCGCGAGCGGCAGGTTACAACCCGGAATAGCGTTGACTTCGCCATTCGGACCGTACTTGCCCTTACGTGCGCCGAGTACCAGGACGCCAGCGAGGGCTGCAGCAGCGCCACACAGGTGAACCGTGCCGGAGCCTGCAAAGTCAAAGTAGCCGAAGCTCTCCGACAGGAAGCCACCACCCCAGTTCCAGAAGCCCTGGATCGGGTAGATGAAGCCGGTCAGTACCACCGCGAAGGCGAAGAACGACCACAGCTTCATGCGCTCAGCGACCGCACCAGAGACGATGGACATCGCGGTTGCGACGAACACGACCTGGAAGAAGAAGTCAGACAAGCCTGAGTAGTAGGTGTCACCACCGCTGGCGATGACATCTGCTGCCGCGTTGTCGTCACGGCCGAGCAGGCCGTCACCGAACTGCAGGAACAGGTTCGATGCTTCTGACGGGTACATGATTGTGTAACCGGCCAGCATGTACATGATGCAGGCGATCGAGTAGAGACCAACGTTCTTGGTCAGAATCTCGGCCGTGTTCTTGGCACGGACGAGGCCGGATTCCAGCATCGTGAAGCCGGCGGCCATCCACATGACCAGGGCTCCCATGACGAGGAAATAAAAGGTATCAAGCGCGTATGCCAGCTCCGTGACCTGCGCCGAAATTTGCGTTACTTCTTCCACGAGAAGATCCTCCGCTAATAGTTGTTATACGGCTTCGGCACCGGTCTCGCCGGTACGAATTCGAATGGCTTGCTCCAGTTCGGAGACAAAAATCTTGCCGTCACCAATCTTTCCGGTGCGCGCTGTGTTGGCGATGGCTTCCACCACCTGCTCAGCGATCGCATCGTCGACAGCAAGTTCGATCTTGGCTTTCGGAAGAAAGTCGACGACGTATTCAGCGCCGCGATACAGCTCCGTGTGGCCGCGTTGACGACCGAAGCCTTTGACTTCCGTTACCGTGATGCCCTGGATGCCGATGTCGGCAACCGCCTGGCGGACGTCATCAAGCTTGAATGGCTTGATGATCGCAGTGATCATCTTCATGAGTTTCCCCTATGCTTTGCGAGTAAATGGGGGGCGGATGCCCGCCCCCTGTTTATGGTCTTTTCTTAAAGGTCGAAGCCCTTGCCGATCGTGAAGATCAGGGTCTCGTCTTCGTCACCGATCAGGTCGTCGTTGGCGAGAATCAGAGATACGCCAAAGTCGATTTCCGCGATCGTCGTGCCATAACCGACTTCCAGGTAGTCGCCGTCGGCGTCCTGCGAGAAGGTGCCGAAGGTACCGTAGAAGCCATTACCCGGGTCGAGCGTCAGAGAAACGAACGTGTAGTCCTGGGTCGGGCCGTCGAAGTTCTCGTACTCACCGAGCGCTACGTCAACGGTGAACGGACCGTAGCCGCCCGAGAGGTTGATCTCCTGGTAGGTGTCATCGAAGTCACCCGTGTAGTAGTAGCCGGTGAAGCCGATGCCGTAGCTGAAGTCTTCGATCGAACCGCCGAAGCCGAAGTAGCCATCGACCTCCAGGCCGTCACCTACGTCGGCAGCCCACGTACCGGCGTAGAAGCCATTGTCGTTTTCGTAATCTACGCCGCCGCTTGCGGAAGACGTTTTCTGGAAAATGCCGCGGAAGTGATATTCACTGGCCCAACCGACGTTTGCTGACCATTGTGCATTCGCTGCAGCACTGGCGAAGAGGATGGATACGAGCACCCCTGTCTTTACTATCGTTTTCATTATCTAAACTCCAAAAGAAAAATTAACGGCCGACTGAGCCGACGTCGCACCTGTAAGAGCAGTTATCGTGCCAACTTGAGTTTCTCCTGTTATTTCAGCGGGTTGCATCCGAAACAAAATTGCCTCCGATCCGCGATGGTGCGTAGGCAGGCCGCTACGCACCGGTTTGGTGCAGGCCTTCCACCAAATTCGGTGCAATTGAGGCAAATGAGGCTGGTCTTGGGGACTTCGCTGAGGTATCACGTTCGCATGGACAAGGAATCAATAGACAACCTGGCCCGGAAGCTGGCCGATGCCGTTCCCGATGGACTGAAAAACATGCGGGAAGAAGCGGAGACGACCTTCCGGTCTGTATTGAGCCAGAGCCTCGCGAAGCTCGACCTGGTCACGCGCGAAGAGTTCGAAGTGCAGGAGGCCGTTCTGAAGCGCACTCGCGAGAAGCTCGATGCGCTGGAAAAAGACCTCAAGATGATCGCCAGACAACAATAGGCAACGGCGCGTCGGCCAGGGAGGGCCAGTGGCAACAGCACCAGCACACGGCCGATGAGCTTCGCGCTCATCCGCTCACGAGCGCAGACCGGCACGGAAGCGCCCGACGTTCGAGTCGAAGTGTTCCTGTCGGGCGGCCTGCCCGGGTTCTCTATCGTCGGGATGGCCGAGACGGCCGTTAAAGAGAGTCGCGATCGCGTCAGGGGCGCGATCGTCAGCGCCGGCTTTCGGCTGCCGCAGCAACGCATAACCGTCAGTCTTGCGCCGGCCGATATGAAAAAGACCGGTAGCCGCTTCGACCTGGCAATCGCGATCGGGATTCTCGTCGCCAGCCGTCAACTACCGGAACTGCCGGACCGCACTGAATTCTATGGCGAGCTGTCGCTTAACGGTCGCCTGCGGCATGTGCCGGGCCTGCTGCCGGCCGCCATCGCGGCCCGAAACGAAGAGCTGTCGATGCTGGTTCCACGGCGCTCGGCTGCGGAAGCGGCGTTGGCGGGTGCGGTGGTGTACGGCGCTTCCTCGCTGCTGGCGGTTACCGCCCACCTCACCGGCGCCGAGCCCATCGAGCCCGCATCTCCGCCGGACCTCAGGAGCAACGGCTGCTGTGCCGACGATCTCTCGGACGTTCAAGGCCAGGAGACGGCCAAGCGGGCGCTGGAGATCGCGGCGGCAGGCGGTCACAACCTCCTGTTCATCGGTCCGCCGGGAACCGGCAAGACGATGCTGGCGAAACGGCTGCCTGGGTTGCTGCCGCCTATGAGCAAGCAGGAAGCGCTTCAAACCGCGGCGGTGCACTCCGTACTCGGAGAACGGCTGGACGTCGATCGCCTCTTTCGTCGGCCGTTTCGTTCGCCGCATCACACGGTGTCGGCGATCGCCCTTGTCGGCGGCGGCGGTTCGCCGCGGCCTGGCGAGATTTCACGCGCACACAATGGCGTCCTGTTTCTCGATGAACTGCCGGAGTTCAATCGTCACACACTGGAAGTCTTGCGTGAGCCGATCGAGGCAGGCGAGGTCTGCATCTCGAGGGCTGCCTACCAGCTGCGATTTCCGTCGAGGTTCCAGCTGGTGGCCGCGATGAATCCGTGCCCCTGCGGCGAACTGGGCGACGTGAACGGGCGCTGTGGGTGCAGCAGGGACAGAGTCAGGGCGTATCGGTCGCGCTTGTCCGGTCCGCTGCTCGACCGTATCGATCTGCAGGTTGACGTCGCACGGCAATGCCTCGCGAGCATCCGGCGTGGAGCCGGCAACAATGAATCCAGCGCAACGGTCGCCGAGCGGGTCGCCGACGCTCGCGACGTGGCGTTGAAGCGACAGGGCTGTGTGAACGCGAACGTGAGCGGGGAGATGCTGGAGCAACTGGCACAGGTCCAGCCTGGCGGCTGGGCGTTGCTGGAACGAGCGGCAACACAATTTCGATTATCGACGCGCGCAGCCTACCGTGTACTGAGGGTGTCAAGAACGATCGCGGACCTGTCAGCGGATCACCAGGTTACGGAGCGCCACGTTGCAGAGGCGCTGTCTTTGAGACAACTGGATCGCGAAACCTGATTTGCCGCTTCAGGAGTCACCAAAAGACGCCGTGACCAGTTCGAGCATCCAGCGCAGTCGGGGATCTGCTGTAAAGCGTGGGTGCCACAGCGCGTAGTAGTCGGTCGATGGGAGTTTCAGCGGTGCGCGCTTGACGACGAACGGGCCGTTGTCGGCGAGGCGCTGCGCCACGCGCGACGGGATGGTCGTAATTCGCGAACCGCCCAGTACCGACTCGTTGATCATGCTGAACGCGGGTACCGAAGCGCACACGTGGCGTTCCACGCCCATCTGCTTCAGTTCGACGTCGACGACTCCTTCCGCGTAGCCCAACGGCGCAACCAACACATGCGTAGCATCTATGTAGCGTTTGAGCGTCAGGTTCCGGTCGGCGAGGGGGTTGTCTTCGCGCATCAGGCAGACAAACGAATCCGAACCCAGTCGCTTCTGTTTGAGTTGGTCGGGCGCGTGCCAGTTTACGGCGACCAGCAAAATCACCTGTCCGGCCTCGAGCTGCCGCGCCGAATAGTCCCGGGCGATGGGGATCGTGATCAGCCGGAGTTGCGGCGCCTCATCGGCAAGACGTCCAACAAGGTCTGGCACCAGACGATCCAGTACCTCGTCGGTTGCGCTGAGCACAAACTCGCCGGTGAAGTCAGCAGGCTGGATGCTCCCTTCGCGGGCCAGGCTCGCAGCCTGTTCCAGCAGCGACTCGATGCGTTCGCGTAAGGCCAACGCGCGTGGTGTCGGCTGCATGCCGTCGCTGGTTCGAACGAAGAGATCGTCGCCCAGCCATTCCCTTAGCTGCGCCAGCTGTTTGCTGACGGCTGACTGAGTGACGTTCATGGCATCAGCTGCGGCGACAAGGCTGCCGCGAGTCATTATTGCGTCGAACGCCTCGAGCAATGGCAGGCGCTTTAAATTCCTTGAGCTCATGTTGTGTATTACTAACATTCCATTTCGGAATATTCAATCAGCGCGTATCTTGCGCTGCAGTCAGTAATCGCAGGACACATTCATGAACACACTCCAACATCAACGTGTTGTCGTCACCGGCGCCAACGGTGGCATTGCACAGGCAACGATCAGTCGTCTGCTCGAAGCGGGCGCTGATGTCGTTGTCTCCGCTCGCAACGAGCAGAAGCTCGCGACGGTGCTGGACAGCCTCGAAGGAAGCGTTGAAGGCTATGTAATGGACTTGCTCAGTCCTGACAGCATCCGCAGCTTTTTCGACCAGGTCGGTGCTTTCGATCACCTGGCGACGCCAGCGGCGTCAAGCATGTTCGCGCCAATCCGGGATATGAATTTCGAGCAGGCAGAACAGATCGTAAGCACCAAGCAGTGGGGGCAGCTCTATTCCGTTCATTACGGCAGCCGCCGTATTTCCGAACATGGCTCGATAACGCTGTTCAGCGGGACGGTTACCCAGAAACCCATTGAAGGGTCGTCGATGTTCGCCGCAGTTGGCGGCGCCACAGAAGCGGCGGCACGCATCTGGGCATTTGATCTCGCGCCCTTAAGGGTGAACACCGTCGTACCAGGCATTATCGACACACCGGTCTGGCCCGGGCTGGTCGGCGCAGACGGCGCCGATAGTGCACTGGCTGCCATGGCTGACGTCATTCCCGTGCAGCGAGTCGGCACGCCCGACGATGTCGCCAAAGCCGTCCTTTTCCTCATCGACAATTCATTCGTCAATGGACACTCGCTGGTCGTCGACGGCGGCCACCGACTGATCTAGGAGCCTCCGAATGCGTTACCAACTCGTTAGTTTTCCCATCTGCCCTTACGTCCAGCGCGCCCGGATCCTGCTGGACGCAAAAGGTATCGACTACGACACCTCCTACATCGACCTCGATGACAAGCCGGATTGGTTCACCGAACGCGTACCAACAGCGAAGGTGCCGGCGCTGTTCGTCGGTGACACTACGCTGTTTGAGTCGAACGTCATCACCGAGTATCTCGATGACGTCAGCAGCATGCCATTGCTGCCAGATGAGCCGCTTCAGCGAGCAACCGAAAAGGCCTGGATCGCTTACTCCGACAGCTGGCTCATGTCGTTATTTCGAGCGTTGAAGTCAGAGAACAAGCCGGAGTACGCGAAACAGGTCAATTCGCTGCTTGAAGGCTGCGACAACGCGCGAAGCTTCATCGAGTCCCGCCTCGCCCATGGTTATCGGCTCGGTGCGTTCGAGATTGCCGTCGCACCGCTTCTGCTGCGCATCCGGAAGGTGCCTGATATTCGCGCCGCCTTCCGCGAGCGCTTCAAAGACTCGAGCCGAATAGGTCTTTGGGCGCAGACAGTACTGTCCGAGGACGCGGTGCAAGGATCCCTTCCAGACGACTTTGACGAGCGTTTTTCCCGCTTCTTCGATCTGGACAACCCGGCGCATCCGGCAAACATCAGCGCACTTGGGCGCCTGACCGAAAGCGCCGCATAGCCGGAAAACAACTACTGAATTCATAAGGAAAAAGCCCATGAAACTCTTCTACAAGCCTGGTGCGTGCTCGATGGCGACGCACATCATTCTCAACGAACTCGACATCCCCTTCGAACTCGAGAAGACAGATACCGATGCCGCCGTAACGGTATCCGGCATCGACTTTCGCTCCATCAGCCCGAACGGCTACGTCCCGGCGCTGCAGACGAATGACGGCGATATCATCACCGAAAATCCTGCCATCCTGCAGTATCTTGTCGACGGCGCAACGGACTCAAAGCTTGCGCCGCCGAACGGCACCCTCGAACGAACACGCCTGCACGAGCTGCTGAACTTCCTGTCCGCGGAATTGCACAAGGCCTACTCCCCGTTCTTCTCGAAGATCGAACTCGACGCGTCCGCGAAGGAAGCGGCCCAAAAGACGCTGTCGCGCCGAGTCGGTGCGATGCAGGATCGCCTTGCGGACGGCCGTGAATTCCTGCTCGGCGACACTTTCGGCGTTGCGGATGCGTATGCATTCGTGCTGTTGAGCTGGTCTCCCGTGATTGGATTCGACCTCAGGCCCTGGCCGGAGGTGGCTGCGTATGTGAAGCGGCTTCGTCGCCGGCCGGCGATCATCCGGGCACTGCAGGCAGAAGGCCTGCTCGACGAGCGCGTCGCATCATGAGCGCGTACGCAGAGGTGCAGGCGCTGCTCGATACCTACTTCGACGCCCTGTATTACTCGGATGTCGACCGCCTTGGCGCCGTGTTCCACCCGCGGGCGATCTACGCGACCGCCGACGAGACACCGCCGCTGTATCGGAGTATGGAAGAGTACTTTCCGGTGGTTGCCGCCCGGCAGTCGCCGGCGTCGCGAAAGGAGCCGCGCAGAGACGCTGTCGACTCCATTGAGTTTGCAGGCATCAATACCGCGCTTGCCCGCGTTCGTTGCTCCATAGGCCAGAACGACTTCACCGACTTCCTGACGCTCGTCCGTGAAGACGGCGCCTGGAAGATAATCGCCAAGGTCTTTCAGATCACTCCCCGACAAACCATCAACTAGGAGGCCCGCGTGCCCTACGTCAATATCAAAGTGACTCGCGAAGGCGTTTCGCAGGAACAGAAATCGCAGCTCATCAAAGGGACTACAGACTTGCTAAAGACTGTTCTCGACAAGGACCCCGCCACCACCTTCGTTGTGATTGACGAAGTGGATCTCGAGGACTGGGGCATCGGCGGGCTGCCGGTCGAGGATTTTCGTCGCCAGCAGTCAGGAGGCTGACTGCCCAACGGTCAATGCGACGTGACGTCGAAAGGCCGCAGCGATCCCGTCTTACTGGTTGACCTGTTCGACCATATAGGCAACGGCGTCGGCGACTTCATCGTCGGACAGGTCCGCTCTGCCACCTTTGGCCGGCATGTAGCCGAGCTCGCCCTGGTAGCCGTAGATGGCGTGCTCGTTGAGGGTCTCGATGCCCTGTGCGATGCGCGGGGCCCAGACGTCGGCGTCGCCGAGAATCGGCGCGCCGCCAATGCCGGCACCGTGGCAGGCCAGGCAGGCCTGATTGTAGACCTGGGGTCCCGTCAGCGCGGCCGCGACCGGCTCCGGCTCTGCTGCGGTCTCGACCACCGGTGCCGCAGCCTGCAGCTCCTCACCGGGGAGGTAGACCTGGCCGACGGGCGCGATGCGCTCCTGGACGGCCGCCTGGTATTCGGGTGCTGCCTTGTTGAACTCACCTTGTGTGATGTCGCCCATACGCATCGCCAGCACGAGGATGAACAGCGCAAACAGCGCAAGGCCGCCGACTACGATGGAATAGATGTCGAAAAACTTCTGGTCCGAACTCAAGGTCTTAACTCCGATGGTGTCTGGTGCCCGCAAAGGACGGAGCGAAGTATAGCTTTAGCTCGATTGGGTATCTATCCATTGTCGACCCGAACACCATGAAATCTGCCGGACCGACCGTTATTGAGCGCTCCGGACAAGGCTCCTACGGCGTCTCCAGCCACAATCGCATGAATTCCTCCGCGAATATTCGGGTGGCGTTGCGGTTCGCCTCCAACGGGGTTTCATCGCCGACCTCGTAGGTCAGCGACGGGATGCCGTATCGCTTGTACATGTAGTTCTTGCCGTTGGGCGTTGGTGACGTCGGGCGCGGATCGTTAACGAACGGGTAGTCGTCACCGATGCGTTCGCCTGACCGCTTCAGCCACTCAGCAGAAAAGCCCGCCGGGTTCGTGGGCTCAGACTGGGTGTAGAAGCGGTTGTCCTTGGTCGAGTGAAAGTCCATGAACATTCGGACGCGTTTGTCCTGCCCGTCGAGTTCGTCGAGGGTCTGTTCAATGACCCGGGTCTCAGGTTGCGCGAAAGGACCCCAGTCGCGATTCAGGTCTGTGCTGCCGAGGTTGTGCCGCCAATGGCCGTGGATGATGCCGTCCGGATTGAGCAACGGCAGGCTGACGATATGGAAGCGAGCGCGAAACTCAGTCGCTAGCTTCGTCTCGGAATAGAGCGTATTCAGGAACTCGAGCATCGCATAACCGCCCGGTATCTCCGGCGGGTGCTGGTGGCCGGTCAGGAAAATAACCTCGTTCTTGTCGGCGCCGGACTCCAGCCGATAGATCGGCAGTCCCTCAATCGACTGACCCGCGACGGAAAGTGTCGCGTCGGTCTCGTGCGCCAGCGATCGCAGCCGGATTTCGTAGTCGGCCGGCAAGATCATCGGGTTCCCGGCGATCCAGACCGGCTCGCCCAGCAGCTTGATAGTGAGCTCCAGTACGTTCTCCGAAGGTTGCTGAAACATGGCTTCGTTAGCGACGCGCCACGTCTTACCGTCACGACTGATCTTCGGCACGTAGCGGTGTTTCCAGTCACCGTAATCCAGCGTGACCCTGACGGTTCCGGACGGGTCGCCGGTTAGCTTGAAGGCATACCACGGTGACGGATTTTTGACCTGGTCGTCTTCCCGAACGATGTGCAGGCGAACCTGGTTTTCTGCCAGGACGTCGCAGTCGCCACGCCGTGCCCCGGCGAAGCCGTCATCGACCTTGAACAGGTCAGTGTCACAAACCGTACCCGCGGGCACCGTGACCCTTGGCGTTGCGGCACAGGCGACCAGCAAGACGGAAACGATTGCTGCTATGCCGATTCTCAAGCGTCTCACGATTCGGCTCCCTCTCTTACGAGTGTCGCCAGAGTTTCTCCCGAGGCACAGGCCAGCGTCCAGCCGAGCATGCCGTGTCCCGCATTGATGAAAAGACCGTTTACCGCGGTCGCTGAAATGATCGGCTGGCTGTCCGGGGTCATCGGGCGAACGCCGCTCCATCGGTGTTTCTCGTCGGCTTCATAATCCGCGGCAGCTGGGGCAATCGCGCGGGCAACGCGGATCAGGTCGTCGGTCCTCTGACGAATGTATCGATCATCACACTCGTTTAGAAAGTCTGCGAAACCGGCGATGCGCACCCGGTTGCCCAGGCGGCTGAAAACGAAGTGTTGTGCGAGCGCCGTAATACTGGTGACCGGTGCATGCTCGCCTGCCGGTAAGGTCACGCTATAGCCACGCATGCCGCGGATCGGCAGTTTGAGACCCAGCGGCCGAAGCAGTGCGTTACTACCCGTCCCGGCGCAAACGACGACAGCGTCGCTCTCGATCGATCCTGACGGCACCTCTGCCGCGTTGATGCGGCCGCTTGCAGTGCTGAGGCGGGACACCGACTCACCATAAATGAACTGGCAGGATGTGTTCGATGTTAGCCATTCGGACAGCGAGGCCGCGAACATCCGGGCGTCACCAACCTGGTCACCCGGAGAGTAAATACAGGCATCCGGCAGCTCGCTGAACGCTTTTAATGCCGGCTCGATTTCCGCAGCTTCCCAGCCGGTCAGAATGACATTGTCACAGCCATATTGGTTCTTGAGCCTGATCGTGTTGTCCGCACGCCTGATCGCGTCGGCTCCCGAGATGCTGATCATCTTGCCCGAGTCGAAGTAGTCGAACTCGATGTTCGTACGCTCGCGAAGTGCCTGCATCAGCTCATTCGAGTGAAGCGCTTTTCGATAGGTCTCGAGCGACAGTCTGTCGGACTGCTTGCGCGAACTGTGCCGCAGCAATCTCAAGCCCCATAGCATCAGGCCAGGTGACAGTGAGACTTGCGCGCCCTCATCCCGATTGAACACGAGGCCGGGCAGGGCGCGGACAAATTCCGGGCTGCCGAGCGCATCGGAGAAGCTGTAGGACAGCTGGCCGCCGTTTGCAAAGCTGGTGCCTTCGCCCGGACCGGGATTACTGTCCACGACCGTGACGTCGTGCCCGTCCAGTGACAGGTAATAGGCTGTCGCTACGCCAACGACTCCCGCGCCGATGACGGTTACGCGCATGGAATCATTGCCCCTGACGAGCGGTTGACGGCTTCAGGCTGCAGTATCGAACAACCAGTCACGAAAGCTGTTCCGCAGCCTCTACTGTGCGCCTAAAAAAAGGGGCCGACAGCAGCCGGCCCCATCCTTTTTGTGTCCCAAGCTCAAGCGCTCAGAAGGAAACCATCAGGTCGAGGTAGTAGTAGATACCCCAGTCACGATGCGCGTCCTTGAAGAAGCCGAAAGACTCATCGGCGATGGGCGCACGTTCGTCGGTGATGTTATTGACACCGAGTCGGACCCGCGTATCGATCTCCTGCAACTCGAAGCGATAATCCACCTTCGTGTTGTAAGTCGTCATCGACGGAATGCGGAACAGGTCGCCATTCGACAGCTCCTCGTTGAACCCGCTGATCTTGAAGGCCTGCAGCGACGCCGAGAGGTCGCCTTTGCGCCACGCGATGCTGGCCGAGTGGCGGTCCTCCTGGTTGCCGTCGAGGCCCAACAGGTCACCGAGCCCGGTCAGTGGGTAGACGATCGTAGAATCGGCAGCTTTCGCCGCTTCGACTTCGACCGACAGGGTGCTGGACGCGATCTGTTCGAACTTAGTGTAGAACGAGCCGTTGTAGCTCAGGCTGAACTCGCCATACTCTGTGTCAAAGTCATAGTAGACACCGATGTCGTATCCTTCGAGCTCACGCGTGTCGAGGTTCAGGTATTTGTCGTCGACAAAATCCACGCGGCCGATCGGGCACAGGCCGGCTGCGAGGTAGCCATTTACGAGGTCGGTGTCGGTCGGGTCGTGCGGTGTGCGGACGACTACCGGGTTACCGAGATTCAGTTCATTGCCGCAGTTGCTGGTGCCCGCCTGCAGTCGCAGGACGAGATCGTAGAGGATGTGATTTTCCTCGCCGAACAGGCCAATCGTGTTCTCCTTCTCGATCGACCAGAAGTCCGCGGTAATCGTCAGGTTCTCGATCGGCGTGATGACGACACCGATGGACGTGTTGTCGGATTCCTCCGGTACGAGGTCGGTACTGCCCTGTGCGCGGCGCTGGATGCCGTAATCGCAATCGTCATCCAGCGTGCCCTGGTCTTCGCCGTAGAAGCACGCGTAGTCATTCAGCGTGTTCGAGCGGGCGATGATCTGCTCATTGATCGTGATCAGGTTCGGAGCGCGGAAGGCCTCGGACCAGGAGCCACGGATCAGCAGCTGGTCAAACGGGCGATAGCCGAAGGCGAACTTGGAGACTGTTGTGTCGCCAATGTCATCGAAGTCCTCGTAACGCGTCGCAAGCTGGACGTCCAGGTTTTCGAGTACCGGAATCTGCAGCTCGAAGAACAGGGAGTTGGTAGTGCGATCGCCAGCGCCGTCCGGCGTCGGGCTGGAATTAACGACGTCTGACGTGAAGGGGTAGGTATCGCCTTCGAAGTCGCCTTCGAAGTCGAGGACGCCGTCTCCGTCCGTGTCGCGCTGGAAGCGAATCGTGCCGTCGAGGCGCGGATCGCGATCGTCGACATACTCTTCCTTGCGGAACTCGTAGCCTGCCAGGATGCCTACCGGGCCCGCTGGCAGCTCGTAGATTTCCGGGTTCGAGAACTTGATGTCCCACATCGCCAGCGTCGTCTCGCCTTTGCGGAACACGTCGACCAACGCACGTTCGATGTTTGAATCCACGCCGGCGGCGAATGGGTTATACGCCGCGGGTGTCGGGTCGAACAGGGCCTCGGTGATCAGGGTGTTCGAGATGCGGTTATTCGTAATGTCGTCGCGCGTTGCCTCGGAATAGACTACTGCGGACTCCCAGTCCCAGTCTCCGGCGGTACCGCGCAGGCCGGCGAGAAGCCGGTATGAGTCACCATCGTTATTCACGACCCGGGGGAATTCCTCGAAACGGTACAGGTCCATGTTCAGTTCATAGCCTTCCGCCGGCACGTCCGTCCCGATGATCGCGTCCGGCAGCCGATTGGGCGAGCCGACGGGTCCGAGCGGGTTGTAGTAGTTCGATGCGCCGACCCTGAGCGGCACGGCACTCAGGTCCACCGACGGTGCGTTCAGCCGTTTCGTCGTGGAGGTGTAGTAGTACATGTCACCAAAAAACTCGAGGCCGGAGTCGAACTCGTGATTGAGGTAAGCGTAGACCGTCGTACGCTCGAGCTCGGACAGCAGGTCGCGATTGTCATTCAGGTTATACCGAACACCGCGTGACCCTGCGTCTTCACGCATGCAGATGCCGTTGCCCAGGTCGATGGCAGCAGAAGCGGTGCATTCCTCGGCCCCGATCGGGAACAACTCAAACTCGCCGGCGTTGTCGGTGACGTCGTTCTGCCGCAGGCTATGGCTGCTGCCAAGGCCGGGGATAACGTCGAAACGACCGTAGACTGAATTGGCACTATCGTTGCGGAAGACGGTGCTGCCGGAGTCTTCGCCGTAGATGTTGGCCAACGGGTTCTGGAACGCCCCGTAGGCGGTGCTGCCGTCGCCAAAGCGGTAGCGGAAGTCGGCTTCGGCCCATCTGGCCTCATCCTGCGAATTGACACTGTCGCGCTGGTAGTAACGGACGAATACGCCAACGTTGGTTGCACCGCCGTTGAAGTTGTCACCCCACTCGATGCCAATCGACTGGTCGTCGCGCGGCAGGTGATCGAAGTTCGTGTGGCGTGCGCGGATCCTGAATCCCTCGTAGTCGTCCTTCAGCACCGTGTTTACGACACCGGCTACCGCGTCAGCGCCGTAAATTGCCGACGCACCGTCACGAAGCACCTCGATGCGATCTACGCCGAATACCGGTATGTGGTTGGAGTTGACCGAGTTAACCGGAACGAAACTGCCACCGACCGTCTCGGTCTGGTAAGTCGCCATGTTGACCAGGCGGCGGCCGTTCAACAGGACCAGCGTGTTGCCGGTGCCGAGGTTACGCATGTTGATGGCGCCGACATCGCCACGCGCCGCGTTGACACCGCCCGCCGTGTCCGTCTCGCTGAAAAAGTTCTGGCCCATCTCCGGGATCATGTCCAGGAGCTCGTCGCCCGACTCAACGCCGATGATCTCGATGGCCTCAGAGTCGATCACCGACACAGCCAGTGCGTCAGAAATCTTGGCGCCCTTGATCTGGGTACCGGTCACGGTAATTTCGTCAACGGTATCTTCGTCGTCTTCCTGTGCGAACGCCGCGCCGGAGATGAGGGCTGCTGCGGCTGCCGCGAGACTTATCAGTGTTCGATAGCCTGCCTTACTCTGGTGTTCTTTATCGAAGTGTTGCACTTTCTTAATCCCCCAGATTTTTCTATTTATCGTCGCTCACGATACCAAAAAAGAGCGGCCGTGCGGCCAAATACGAAAGTTGTCTATAGACGTTTCGCTTTACTTCGGTCACGCGAGACGAGCCAACTGGACGAGTGTCGCTATCCAAAGAATTGGATGCATCAGAAACTAGTTCGGTGAACGAGAATCATTTCACTTATCAGGACATTTCTGGCCATACGGGGCCTCGATCTTTTGGTTTGATATGCTTAACTCAATCGAAGGGTCTTTGACCGCGTTGCTCGTCCCGCCGCCAGAATAAGAACGAGGTGTCCTGAAGCATGCGAATCGCGCTTCTCTCTTTGCTGTTGTTGTCTGCATCGGTCGTTGCTTCGCCCGAGCGCGTTCTCTTCGTCGGTAACAGCTTCACCTATTACAACAACAGCCTGCACAACCACTACAAGGAACTCGTCAAGGCATCACTGCCCGACAATCGAAACCGTGTCCGATCGATGACGATTTCCGGCGGCAAGCTGTTTGAGCACGCTGGACTCGAGGCGATGGTGAATAGCGAGCAGTGGGACATCGTCGTCCTGCAGGGCCACAGCCTCGGTCCTATCGAGGGCGCTGAGCGTTTTCGCGATGCAGCCAGGAAACACTCGAAGGCGATCCGTCTCGCCGGTGCCGAACCGATGCTCTACATGACCTGGGCTTACACGGATCGGCCCGAGATGACGGTGCAGCTCGACAACGCGTATACGAGTCTTGGTGCCGATCTAGGCGTCGAGGTTGCGCCCGCCGGCCTGGCTTTCGAGCGCGTAACGCAGGAGCGCCCGGAGCTTGCGCTGCGCACTGACGACAAGCGCCATCCGACGCTGGCCGGCACCTACCTGACGGCCTGCGTGTTCTACGCGGTGCTGCAGGACCGGACGCCAGAAGATATCGACTATGACGCCGGGCTCGACATCGAGGTCGCGGCGTATCTACAAGAGGTCGCCTGGGAAGTCGTGCAGGCTTACGCCTCGCGAGACGAGTAGCCGACCTGACAACCTGAAGCCGGCGATCATCGAAAAAGAAAGGGGAATCGATAATCGAATTTCAGCTCAATGGTAAGCCTGCAAGGTCAGACAGCCCGGGGGACACACCCCTGCTGTGGGTGATCCGGGACGAGCTCAAGCTCAAGGGAACCAAGTTCGGCGGTGGTATTGCCCAATGTGGCGCCTGCACGGTTCATCTCGAGGGATTCGCACTCCGTTCCTGCGTAACGCCGTTAAGCGCGGTGGCTGGCCTCGGTGAGCCGCCACTGATCGCGGTCGCGCCGGCGATCGGCAATGCGGTGTTTGCCGCGACCGGAAAGCGCGTCCGGGACCTGCCGATACGCCTGGGTTAGTCACGCCAAGGGTCCGGCGTCGCAGACGTTCTGTGCGCCGGGCCCTAGCGCGGTAATAAAACGTCGCTGGCCGAGGAGCGCCCTGCACCCGTCCGCTCAGGGTACAATGGCCGACCGGCCCCACGAATCCGGGGGCCATATCCAGCATCACTATGAATCTAAACGACCTCGTCAACGTATCGTCAGCGGTCTCGGCGACCCGTAGCCGCCTGAAGAAGCGCGCCCTGCTCGGCGACTGCCTGCGCGCGGCTGACACCAACGAGGTTCGACTGGTTGTCAACTACCTGGCCGGCGTCATGCCGCAGGGGCGTATCGGCCTGGGCCCTGCGATGGTCAGTGCCGCGCTTAAGAATGCGGAGACAGGCGACAATGCCCTTGCGCTGACGGAAATCGATCGCCGACTCGCTGACATTGCGGCAATGAAGGGCGCTGGCTCCAAGCAGGCCAAGACCGACGCCTTCGGCCAACTCCTGTCGCAAGTCACTTCAGAGGAGCAGCGCTTTCTCGCAGGTCTCGTTCTCGGTGAGGTCCGACAGGGCGCGCTCGAGGGTGTGCTGATTGAAGGTATCGCGGAGGCGTCCGAACTGCCGGCGGATGCGATTCGCCGTGCGGTGATGCTCGCGGCCGACCCGGCGCCGGTCGCTGAGGCAGCCCTCGTCGACGGCCTGCCCGGCTTGCAGGCGTTTCGCCTGCAGGTCCTGAACCCGGTCAGGCCGATGCTTGCGCAGCCAAGCGACACGCTCGCAGAGGCGATGGACGGGCTTGGCGAGGCCGCACTGCAGTACAAACTCGACGGCGCACGTATCCAGGTCCATCGAGCAGGCGCCGACGTCCGCATTTTCACGCGGCAACTGCATGACGTGACGGCGCGACTGCCGGAGATCACCGAGGCGGCGCTTGAGATGCCGGCTCGTGAGTTTATCCTCGATGGCGAGGCGATCGCGTTCGGCAAGGACGAACGTCCGCTGCCGTTCCAGGTGACGATGCACCGCTTCGGCCGCAGCAGCAACGTCGAGGAGATGCGCGACAAGTTGCCGTTGTCGGGCCTGCACTTCGACTGCCTGTATCTCGACGGTGACGAATTGATTGACCGGAGCTTCGACGAGCGTTCTGCTGCGCTGGCCGGCATTGCCGATGCGCAGGCGTTGGTGCCGCAGCTTACGACTGCGAACGTCACGGAAGCGAGCCGGTTCCTCGCGGCGGCGCTGGAGCAGGGTCACGAGGGCATCATGGCCAAGTCTCCGGGTAGCCTGTATGCCGCCGGCAACCGCGGGTCTGACTGGCTAAAGATCAAGCAGGCGCACACGCTGGATCTTGTAATCCTCGCCGCGGAATGGGGCAGTGGTCGACGCAAAGGTTGGTTGTCCAACCTGCATCTCGGAGCGCGCAACCCTGACGACGGCAGCTTTGTCATGCTCGGAAAGACCTTCAAGGGGTTGACCGACAAGATGCTGGCCGAACAGACGAAAGCATTGCTGGATCGGGAACTCGGTCGCGACGGCAACGTCGTGCACGTCAGGCCTGAGCTCGTCGTTGAGATCGCTGTCAATGACATTCAGGAGAGCCGACAGTACCCGGCCGGCATGGCGCTGCGCTTCGCACGCGTAAAACGTTACCGATCCGACAAGCGGGCGTCGGAGGCCGACACGATCGACACGGTGAGGCAGCTGTTCGACGAGGCGAGGCGCTAACTGTGTCTCACGATGCAACACACCTGTTCTTTCAGACGAGGCACTAGTCTGTGTTTCATGAGGCAACGCATCTGTTCTATCAGGCGAGGCACTAGTCTGTGTTTCACGAGGCAACCCAGAGTTGGTTTGACGACAACTTCGATGCACCGACCGCGGTGCAGGCGCGTGGCTGGAAGAAGATCGTGCGCGGACGCCATTCCCTGCTCGTGGCTCCGACCGGCAGCGGTAAGACACTCGCTGCATTCCTCGCCGGTATCGATCGCATCGGCAGCAGCGACAGAGTCCGCGGCGTGCGCGTGCTCTACATTTCGCCACTGAAAGCCCTCGTCTATGACATCGAACGCAACCTTCGAGCGCCACTGGTCGGCATCACTCGAACGGCGGAACGCCTGGGCCTCGATTTCCGCGAGGCGAGCGTCGCGATTCGAACCGGCGACACGCCGCAGCGTGAGCGACAGCGGATGGTCAAGGAGCCGTCCGAGATTCTTGTGACAACACCGGAATCGCTGTTTCTTATGCTGGGTTCGAAGGTGGCCGAGACGCTGAAGACCGTCGAGACGGTCATCATCGATGAGATTCACGCAGTCGCGCCCAGCAAGCGCGGTACACACCTCGCGCTGTCACTCGAGCGTCTGGCGGCGATCTGCGAGTCTGATCCACAGCGCATCGGCCTGTCGGCTACGGTGCGGCCACTCGAGGCCGTGGCCCGTTTCCTCGGAGGAGACCGCGACGTCGATATCGTCGATTGCTCGGCGAAGCCGCTGATCGACCTGTCCGTCACGGTCCCGGTGCCGGATATGCAGAATCCACCGCAACCCGAACGCAAGGAGCCAGAGGGTGGTTCGATTCTCGGGGAGCTGTATTCACGCGAGATCGGCAGGCCGCAGAACGAGCGCGGTATCTGGCCATCGATCTACCCCGAGCTGCTCGAGGCCATCCAGAGTCGACGATCGACGATCATCTTCGTCAACAGTCGCGGGCTGTGCGAGCGCCTCGCTCACAAGCTCAATGAAATGGCTGACGAGGAGCTGGTACGCGCTCACCACGGCAGCATTTCGCATTCCAAGCGCGCAGAGATCGAGGAGGGCCTAAAACGCGGCGACATCCGCGGCATCGTCGCCACGAGTTCCTTAGAGCTCGGCATCGATATGGGCACCGTCGACCTCGTCCTGCTGGTCGAGTCTCCGGGCTCCGTCGCTCGTGGTCTGCAGCGCGTCGGGCGCGCAGGTCACGGCGTCGACGAAGTCAGTGTGGGTCGCATCTACCCGAAGTTTCGCGGCGACCTGCTCGAGTCGACGGTGGTCGCCGAGCGTATGCGCTCGGCTGACATCGACGCGATCGCTATTCCAAAAAATGTACTCGATGTGCTGTCACAGCAGATCGTCGCGCTGTGCTGCCAGCGGCCGCATACCGTCGACGAGATCGAAGCGCTGGTTAAACGATGCTGGCCGTACCGTGAGCTGTCCCGCGACGCGCTGGAGGCTGTGCTCGACATGCTGTCCGGGCGTTATCCGTCGACAGACTTCGCGGACCTGAAGCCGCTCCTGTCCTGGGACCGCGCGGAGGACCGGCTGTCGCCACGTCGTGGCGCCGCACTGGTGACGCGCATGAATGCCGGGACCATTCCGGACCGGGGCGCATTTGGCGTTCATCTCGGTGAGGGCGGCCCTCGCGTCGGAGAGCTCGACGAGGAGATGGTGTACGAGACGCGCCCGGGAGACAACATCACGCTTGGCGCGAGTACCTGGCGGGTCGAGACGATCTCACGCGATCGCGTCATCGTGTCACCGGCCCCCGGCGAGCCCGGCCGGCTGCCGTTCTGGAGAGGCGATGGCCCCGGTCGACCGATCGAACTCGGTCGCGCGATCGGCGCCTTCCTGCGCAAGGTCGGACGCTTCGGTGAACAAAAGGCGACCGACTGGTTGCTCAAACACACGACGCTGGACGATTTTGCCGCGCAGAATCTTGCTGCCTATATCGCGCAACAACGTCGCGAGACCGGCACGCTGCCCACCGATCGCGCGATCACGATCGAGCGTTTTCGTGATGAGCTCGGTGACTGGCGTATCTGCATCCTGACGCCGTTCGGTGCGCGCATTCACGCGCCGTGGTCGATGGCGTTACAACGACAGCTAACAAGTGCGAGTGGCTACGAAATACAGGTCATGTATACCGACGACGGCATCGTGCTGCGTTTTGCCGACACGGAAGAGTTGCCGGATATCGACCTGCTGATTCCGGACCCCGAGGAGCTCGACGAACTCGTGACCGAGCAACTCGCGAGCACGTCGATGTTTGCAGGTCTGTTTCGTGAGAACGCCGTGCGATCGTTGCTGCTCAGGAGGCGCCGGCCGGGTCAGCGCTCCCCGTTATGGGCGCAGCGCCTCAAGGCACAGAACCTGCTCGCCACCGTCCAGCGTTACCCGAACTTCCCGATTGTCATCGAAACCTACCGACAGGCGCTGGGTGACGTCTTTGACTTGCCGGGCCTGAAACATCTGCTCGATGACATCCGAAAACGCAACATTGTTGTCGACAGTGTAGAGACACGAACGGCATCGCCGTTCTCTCGCTCGCTGGTCTTCGCCTACGTCGCCGCCTACCTGTATGAACAGGACGCGCCGCTGGCGGAGCGCAAGGCGCAGGCACTGACCCTCGATCGCGCGCTGCTCGGTGAATTGCTCGGGCAAGCGGAGCTGCGCGACCTCATTGATGCGGCCGTACTGGCGAAGCTCGAAGACGAGTTGCAGTTCGTTGCCGAAGGCCGGCGGGCGGCCGACGCCGATGACCTGCACGATGTGCTCCGGCGGCTCGGTGACCTGAACGAAGATGAACTCGTGCTTCGCGCAAGCCGGGATGCGGCCGCCTGGCTCGAAGTGCTGCAATCCCAGCGCCGCGCGGCGAGGGTGCAGATCGCCGGCGAGGAGCGCTTCATCGCCGCCGAGGATGCCGGGCTGTATCGCGACGCGCTCGGCGTTGTACCGCCTACCGGTTTGCCGGACAGTTTTCTCGAGAAAGTCGACAGCGGCCTTGTGGAAATCGCCCGACGGTTCGCGCGACATCGAGGCCCCTTCCTGTCGCGCGATATGGCGACCCGCTACGACCTGCGTGTCGCACAGATCGAGCCCACGCTCGAACTGCTCGAGCAGCGCGGCGTGCTCGTCCGCGGAGAGATTCGGCCTGGCGGCGCCGAGCTGGACTGGTGCGATGCTGAGGTCTTAAGGCGCCTGAAGCGGCGCAACCTCGCCGCGCTGCGCGATGAGGTCGCGGCCGTTGACGCATCGGCCTACGCGCTGTTCCTGCCGCAGTGGCACGGCATTGGCGATGGGCTTCGCGGACCGGAGCGGTTGAAAGAAGTCGTGGCTCAGCTGCAGGACTACCCGGTGCCGTGGTCGTTGCTGTCGGGTTCGATACTGCCGTCGCGCGTTGCCGACTTCCGCCTCGACACGCTGGACATGATGGCAGCATCGGGCGAGGTCGTCTGGGTCGGCCGTGGCGCGGCGGGCGCGAAGGACGGGCGCATCTCACTGTACCTGCGGGAGCAGGTCGGTGACCTGCTCAGTGTTGAGGATTTCGAAACGGATGACGACTGCGAACTGGCCATCCTCGACCGGCTCGCCAGCCGCGGCGCGTCATTTGCCATCGAGATTGAAGACCATGTCCGGGACAAGGTCGCCGACGCGTCGGCCAAGGAAATCCGCGATGCACTGTGGCGGCTGGTCTGGGCCGGCCAGGTGACCAACGATACCTTCGCGCCGTTGCGCGGCCTGTCCCGGTCAGCGCCGCGACGTGGCCGGGCGACTACGGTCGTTGCCGGCGGCCGTTGGTCGCTTGTCAGCAGCCTCGTGAGGCGGGACATCAGTCCGACGCAGCAGGCCGTTGCGAGAGCGCGATTGCTGCTCGACCGCTACGGTATCGTCAGTCGCCGTAGCGCAGAGGGCCCCGGCTACGGTGCCATCTACAAGGTCTTGCGCGAAATGGAAGAGCAGGGGCGGATCAAGCGCGGCTACTTCGTTGAGGGTCTCGACGGTGCGCAGTTCGCCTACGCGGGCGCGGTCGATCGGCTGCGCGACTGTAAGGATGTGTCCGAAGACAGGGAGTCGCAGCTTTGCGCGGACGACGTCGCTGTCATTGCGGCCATGGATCCGGCCAACCCATTCGGTTCGACGTTGCCGTGGCCCATGGCCGCGAACGAGGAGCTTGCGAAACCGCGACGCGTTGCCGGCGCCTGGGTGTTGATCGCCCACGGACGGCCGATTCTCTATGTCGGCAGTCGAGGGCGTGCGTTGATTACGTTCCCGTCGACGCTGAACGATGAGGACGCGGCGCTCGCGGCGGCGATCGAGGCGCTTCGGCGCGTGCCGATGAAGGGTAAGCGCAGCACCCTCGTCATCGAGAAACTGGACGGCGAGAACGTGCTGTCGTCGCCGCTTGCCGATGTGTTCAAGGCGGCGGGTTTTGCGGCCGACTATCGCGGACTGATCGACATACAGCCGTTCAGCGCGGCGGGAGCGGGTCGTGCCTGAGGGAGATACTATTCACAAAGTCGCCAACTACCTTGCACCGCGACTGTCCAGTCACGTTATCGAAGACGTTCACATGTCTGATATCAGCGGAGCAGACCAGTGCACATTCGCGCGAATCCAGAGTGTCGTCGCGCGCGGCAAACACCTGTTCTTCGAACTCGACAACGGACTCGCGATACGCAGCCATCTAGGCATGTACGGCTCCTGGCATCGCTATGCGCCGAATGAAGCCTGGAAGAAACCGCGCAGCCGGGCATCGCTCAGGCTCAGGGTCAACGGCGAGGATTACGTGTGTTTCAACGCTAAGGAAGTCGAGCTGATCAAGACGCCGAGTGTGCGTCGTGCAATCACAAGGACTCGCCTGGGTCCTGACCTGATCGCCGATGATGTCGATCCGGCCAGGATTGTCGAGCGGGCACGTGAGATCTGCGATGGTGACGCGTTGCTGGCCGATGTGCTTCTCGATCAGCGTGTCGCGAGTGGAGTCGGCAACGTCTACAAGTCAGAGGTGTTGTTCATCCTCTCGCTGTCGCCGACCCTGACACTCGGACAGGTGACCGACGAGGAGCTTGAGCGATGTTTCGAACTCGCTGCGGATCTCTTAAAAAAGAACCTGGGCGGCGGTAAACGTGTGACCCGGTTCGAAAAGGACGCCGCCGGCCGCTTGTGGGTCTACAACCGTCATGGCAAGCCTTGCCACCGATGCCGGACGCGCATTCGAACGCAGCGACTGGGCAGACACCACCGCGGCACCTACTGGTGTCCGAAGTGCCAGTCGAAATAGCCGTGCCGGGACAACGCAATCGCATAGCCAAAGGGCATCCGAGCGACATGCATGTTTCCAAAAGTATCGATTTCCGTTTGCGGTGCCATACGGTGAGACAATTTCCCCTATATCTTGTCATCTCGTTTCGGACGCCAAAGCGCTCGACTCGAGCTGTCGTTCGGAATTACCGATAAAAGGAAGAGCAAATGCCTATTCCATTCCAGAAAGTCTTCAAGCGCCCCGGCATACGTCGGATCCTCTTTCCGTTTACCGCTGCGCTTATCCTGCTCGGCGTTGCAATCTTCGTCGTTATCGGCACGTAGCAGAACCGTTCACACGCAATGGCGGCTGATCGAGAAAACCTGAGCGGTGTCTACCGCTTTACGTCGATCGCGCGTCCTGTGGATCCGGCGTTCCCTACCAACCGGGCGCTGCTGCTGGCCATGCCCATGCTCGTAGTAGCCAGCGCCGCGCTTGCCACGGCGGACGTGATTGGCTTGAGCCCGGCGACTGCGGCGATCAATGCGCTGCTGGTCAGTTTCGTGTCCTGGGCGCTGACCCGGGAACTCGCACCCGACGACGACGCGGCCGCTTTCCTTGCTCTGTTCATTGCCTGGCCGGTGAGTCTGTTCCTGGGTCCGAGCTCTGTGCTGCTTGGGTTTGCCGTGCTGTTTCTCGTTCGCATCGTGAACCAGTCGACCGGCCTGACCGCGAGACCCTTCGATACGGTATCCGTGCTGGGGCTGTCCGTCTTTGCAGCGTACTCGATGGACCTGCCGCTGCTGTTGATCGTCGCCGGACTGGCATTTGTCATTGATGCGATGCTGCCTAATGGTACGAAACTGCACTACGTCGCTGCAGGTGTCTGTGCAGGTGCTTTCTCGTGGCAGGGTATCGACAGCGTGGTTTCCGCTGATCAGTCGTTCGAGGCGTGGGTGGGTTTCGGTGCAATGGCGGTTGCTGCTGCCCTGGTGATGGCGAAGACAAAATACCCGACCTCGGTTTGCGACGTGTCACCAGACAGATTAGTGGCCGTGCGCGTCAATGCGGGCCTCGGCATCGGCCTGCTCGCAGGTGCCCAGTTTCTGCTGACGGCGGGAGCTTCGGCGTGGCCTACGACACCCTTGTTCGTGTGCCTGGCCGCTGTCCCCGTGTCGTTCGGCATTCAGCGAGTTTTGTCCCTGGGTGGAAGCCGCAGTTGATTGGCGTTCGCCTTGAACGATCGCTGCACAGGCCACGTCTATGCGGCCGCCGATTGCTTCTCCACGAGTTGACGAATCGCCTCAGCGACGCCTTCCGCCGAGGCAGGGTTCTGGCCCGTCACGAGTTGCCCGTCCACAGAGACGCAGGCTTCAAAATTGGTTTCTGACTTTAGCCTCGCGCCGCGTTCTGCAAGCGTTGATGACAGCGCGAATGGCATCAGCGTGTCTTTGCCGGTCGCGCGTTCTTCTTCATCGGTAAATGCGGAAACCGTCTTGCCATCCACGAGCCAGCGCCCGTCAGGGCATTTCGCGTTAACCAGTGCGGCGGGCCCGTGGCAGATGGCGGCGATGACCTTGCCGCGTTCATACATGGAGATAACCGCGGCGCTCACCGACACATCGGTCGGAAGATCCCACATCGTACCGTGACCGCCCGGGAAGTAGATCGCGTCGAAGTCGTCGAGGTCGACGTCGTGCAAAGCGAGCGATTGCTCAAGCGCGCTCTTGACGTCCGGATCAGCCAGGAAGCGCTGGCAGTCCTCGTTGTCGTAATCTGCCGAGCTCGGGTCGATCGGCGCCGGGCCGCCCGTCGGAGTCACGAGGACAGTCTCGAACCCGGCATCTCTCAGCATGACCCACGGTTTAGCGGCCTCGTAGAGGTGAAAACCGGTCTTCTCTGCCAGGTCGTCTTTGGCGTCACCAAGCCGGTCGTGGCCGGTCAGCACAAATAACACTCGTCGAGCGGACATGAACCTTCCTTGCATGTCGGAGACAAGCTGATACTCTAACAGAATCAACGGCTTATCGATAAGTGCATCAATGCTTGGCTGGCAGGTCGAGGCCAGCGTTGCTGCCCGAGCGGACAGGTACAGGACATGACGACACTGCAGGATTCATGGCAGCAACTGCTGTCATGGTTCGGGGAGCACCGGCCTGAAACAATCACAGCACTGCGCGCACCGGCGAGCGATAACGATCTGGACGCGTTCTCGGCCGCCATTGGCCTGGGCCTGCCGGATGACCATCGCGCGTTGTACAGGCTCGCCGACGGAAGCGATCTCGATGTGCCGAGCGTTCTCGACGACGGCCACTGGTTCTTCCCGCTCGAGGAGGCGCTCAATCACTTCAACACGATGAAGAGTTTCGCCGACGCGAAACCGGTGGATGACTTCGCGCGCTGGCGCGAGGAAATCGAGGACACCGTCATCACCGTAGAAGGGCCCGTGAAGCCGCATCCTTTTTCAGTGCAGTGGATTCCTCTGTCTTCATCGAACGGGGATGTGCATCGTTATATCGACCTCGACCCGGCACCGGGCGGCATCGCTGGTCAGGTGATCGAAGTGTATCCGGAGGCTTGCAGCCACCGTGTGTTGGCGAACAGCATCACGGAGTACCTCGCTGACTATGTGGCCGGGTTACAGGTAGGCGAATTCGTTCTTGAGCATGAATGCATGACGCGCCGGGAGCCGCCGGCAGACGCGATAGGAGTTTTGCCGGACTACCTCAAAAACGCGACGGCGGAAGAGCTCGCTGCGCCGGCAGTGGCGCCCACCGGCCCGGATACAATTGTCGGCGACATGGGGTCACTGGCCGGTAGTGACGAAGACGTCTTCTTCACGCTGCACTCGGACGACGGCGCCGAGTTTGCCTGTGTCGCGACTCGCCAGGACACGGCCGGGTTCAGCAACATTGGCGTCGAGCAGCGAGCGAGGGTGAGCTTGCGACCGTGCAAACGACGTCGTTTTCTGTTCTTAAAAAAGGCGGACTATCTGGTTCTCGAGTACAAAGTGGAGCCACGCCCGGCCGGCCAGTGACGAGTCTCTGCAATCGGGCGTCCGATGCCCCGAGATAAAATCCGGTCAAATTCGCGCGCTAGCGATAAACTAGCGACCCCGGTCATTCGGCCGACCCAACAGCCAAAGGAAGAACGATGCAATACACAGCGGTAAAGCTGGTCAAGCGGCCCGGACTCACAATCACGCCCGATATCTTCGAAGCAGTAACACTGGAAACGCCAGAGCTCGAAGACGGCCAGGTGCTGATCCGGCAGACGCACATGTCGCTGGACCCGGCGATGAAGGGATGGATGACCGAGGACAGGAACAGCTACATCCCGCCCGTCGAGCTCGGCGAGATCATGCGGTCCGGCGGCTGCGGCGAAGTCGTAGAATCGCGGCACGATACGCTGAAGGTTGGTGACCGTGTCTGGGGCATGCTGGGCTGGACCGAATATGCGGTCAGCGACGGCCAGGGTTTGCAGACGCTACCGCCCGGCATCAGTGAGGAGGCCGTGCTGTGCGTGCTGACATTACCCGGTATGACGGCTTACCAGGGGCTCGTCGAGATCGGAAAACCGAAGGCGGGAGAGACGCTCGTTGTGTCTGGCGCAGCGGGATCCGTTGGCTCGATGGTTGGCCAGATCGGCAAGGCGGAAGGCCTGCGCGTCGTCGGCACGGCGGGCACCGACGACAAGTGCCGCTGGCTGGAGGACGAACTCGGATTCGACAAGGCGATCAACTACAAGTCGGATTCCATGCAGCAGCAACTGATCGAGGCGACGCCGGATGGCGTCGACCTGTACTTCGAGAATACGGGAGGGCCGGTACAGCATGCCGTGTTCAATCGCATGAATGCGCACGGCCGCATCATCGTCTGCGGCATGATCGCGGATTACAACACCGACCAGCCGTCACCCGGTCCGAACTGGATCAATGTCATCAAGCGTCGATTGACCATCCAGGGATTCGCGATGCCGGATCACTGGGACAACATCCCAAAGATGACCGCGGCGCTGACGGCCTACTACCAGGCGGGCAAGCTCAAGTACCGGGCACACAAACTCGAGGGCCTGACCAGTGCCATCGAGGGCATCAACCTGCTGTTCACCGGCGGTAACACCGGGAAACTCATGGTCGTCCTATAGAAAACGCGTCGAACGCCCGAGCATCCTAGGGCGAAACGTTCAGGACTTGGGTGCCGGCCCCGTACTGCCTCGAACCGACAGGCTGCCGGGAACAAGTTCCAGTTGGCCGGGCGGCAGTTTCTTCTCGATCAGTGCCGATGTCGCCGCCTGTACCATCTCGGCAAACGGCTGACGTATCGTCGTCAGCGCCGGATACACCTGTCGTGCCAACGATATGTCATCACAGCCGGCGACCGACAGGTCGTCGGGCACTGTGAGGCCGCGCTTGGCGGCCGCACGCATGACGCCGGCGGCCATGTCATCGTTCGCCGCGAAGACCGCGGTCGGCGGATCGGCCAGGCTCAATAGCTTCATCGCGGCCTTTTCGCCGGAGCCGATCGAGTTATCGCCTTCGCAAACATACTTCGAAGTGAATTTTATTCCCGCCTCCTCGAGTCCATCCTTGTAGCCGTCGAAGCGGTTGGCGACCGCCGCATGCTCCGGGTTACCGCAAATAAACGCGATGCGCTTGTGACCCTCTGACACGAGGTGCAAGGTCATCTCCTTGCTGATTTCCCTGTCATTCGTGGCCACCGAGAAGTGGCGCCGGCTTTTCTGTCCGCGCGAAACGGTCACGAACGGAACGCCTGTCTCGTCGATCGCCTTGACGATCCTCGGCATATTCGACAGCGGTGCCGCGATAACTACGCCGGACGGTCTTGCATACTCCACGAGTCGTCGAAGTTGTTCCGATAGCCCTCTCTCGCGGTAATTGCATGGCTGGATCAGCAACTCATAGCCGGCGTCCTTGCACGCGAGCAATGCGCCTTCCTGCATCTTGGTGACGTAGCCCGAGCTGGGCGCCTCGTAGGCGGCCGGGTCGTCGTAGACCAGCACTATCAATCGCGCCCGGTCGCTCGCGAGGTTTCTTGCGGACACGTTCGGGCGGTAGCTCAGGTCGGCGATCGCCTTTTCCACGCGGTCGCGCGTGTCGCTGCGAACATTCGGTTCGTTGTTGACGACGCGAGAAACGGTCTTGATCGATACGCCGGCAAGATTGGCGACGTCATTAATTGTGGCTTTAAGGCTGTGTCTCATATCGTCACTCGTCCCGTGTGTTCCCGGTGGCGGTGCGGCCGTCGGCTCGAGCTACAGACGCTTGCAGCACGTACCTCCCGCGCTGTCGGCTGCGTCTGTCTCGATGGGGTTAGAAGTATTTCGGATTGCCGTCCTTGTCCCAGATGCCCCAGTAGGCGCCAACATCTCCCTCGGCAGCCACTTTCCAGGCCTCATCAAATGCGGAGAAGTAGTAGATCTCGATACCGTCTTCTTCCGCCCAGCGGCAGGTGTCAATGAAGTACTTGACGGCGTTCTCGAAGCTCGGGACAGATGCGCCTTCGGCCGTGCCGATATTCGGCCAACCCGTCTCGCTGATGATAACGGGCTTGCCGTTCGCCGCCCACTGCGCCCTGCGGTACATCTCCTTCATGTACAACAGTGCGTGCTCGGCCGGACAGCCTTCCCAGAACGGATAACAGTTCGCCAGGATAACGTCGCAGGTGTCGCTGATCCGCGGGTGATCGTTGAATTCAAAGTAGGCGTCGACATAGCCGACGTCGACGTTCGGCACGGCCGCCTTGGCGCGCTCCAGGTAATCGATCAGCTGGTCTTCCGTCAGGTCGCCGCGCAGCAGGACCTCGTTACCGATGGCGAGGATGTCGACCAGGCCTTCTTTGGCCAGCGCAATGCCGTTCTGCAGGTCTTCCTCGTTCTTGTCGAGCTCATCGTCCAGCCAGACGCCGACCATCGTCTTCAGGTTTTTCTCTTTGGCGATGGCGGGGATCAGCTCGTGTCCCTCCCGGCAGGAGAACGTCCGAATGCCGCGCACGTGGGGCGCGACGATATCCAGGCGTTCACGAATCTGTTCCTCGGTAACCTGGCTGCCCGGCTCCTGTCCTTCGACATACGGGCTGAAGCAAATGCCGCTAATACCGTCTTCGAGAATCTTCCGAACCAGGTCCTTAAGGTCTTCGGTTGAGAGATTCGAGATATCGATGCCCGCAAGGGATAACTTTTTCTTGTAATAGTTGGACACTTAAGTCTTCCTGCTTAGTTCAAAATCATGTCTTGTGAAATGCTGACGGTGATCTGCTTGATCTCACCGTTGCGGTAGAAAAGGTTCTTGCTTTGCTCGCGGCTCAGCGCGGTTGTGTCGGAACGTTCTTCGGAGCCGTCTTTCAGTGTGACGACAAGTCCGTTGGCTGCGGCATCATCGAGAACGTAGACCACAGGCACCTGGCACCAGCTAAATGCGAGTCCGCCCGCCGGTACCGGTATCGATTGCCATTCGTCGTGAACGTCGAGGTAGTCAAAGCCGCGCTCTTCGCCAACGAACTCCTGCGCCCTGAGCAGCCTGGGTTCGAAACGAGCGACGCCGCCATTGATCCGGACACCCAGCTCGCCGAAGCGCGACAGCATTTCTTCCTTGACCTGGCCAGTCATGCCCGGCTGGCGTGCGCCGGAGTGTTTCGGCGTGTGTGAGTAGGGATCTGTCGGAAAGGCGCCATACTCTTCTGGCGTCTTGTTAAAGCCAATGCCTTCTCGCACGCGGTAATACAGCTCCCCGAGTTTCTTCAGGTCACCACTGTCGGCGCCGGCGTCGATTGCCGCAAAGAAGTTCTCCATCACAGCCAGCAACAGCTTCGACACCATATGCCAGTAGATCGATCCGAGTCCCTCGAAGCCGAACATCGTGCCGGAGCGGCCGGTAAAGGCCTTGTGATTGAATACTTCCTCGTAGAGGTTGCAGATGCTGTCCCAGTCGTTGTCGACGTCGGCACCGTAGTCGTCGCGAAGCTCTTCGAGCGCGGCCTTCACGTCCGAGACATTCGTGAAGTCGGCGTTGAAGCGGTAGTGGCCGTCCTCGTCACGAATGACGACGCGGCCGTCGCCCGCTTTGACCATCGCGGACAGCAGCGGTGACCCGTCAATGTCTTGCCGGGGAATCCGGTTCTTCTCGAGGAAGCTCGGCAGCTCCCGGTCGGGGTACAGCATGAAACTCTTCTGGCCGGGGCGAAATACGCTGCTCTGGAACAGCGCCTCTACGACCTCTACAGCCTGCGCAGCATTCAACGCACCGGAACTTAAGATGCCGACCTGGCCCTCGAGCATCGGATACAGCGTTTCGACGCTGATACCGGAGTCCGTCTGGCCGAGGAGGTTGTAGGCATGGTAGAGACCGTCATCGCGCCGGTTCGTCCGGATGCTCTTGTCAATGATCGGCAGCGCGTCGTCGAGCAGACTCCGGACCGCATCAATCGATTGTGTCCCCTGTCCGGAGAAACGGTGGTCCTTGTAGACGGCCTCGCGGAAACGGCTGGATGCCTCGCCCAATTCGACGAGTACCTTGTGCCGCAGCGCCTCACTCGTCGGTTCGTCGCCGGACACCTCGTCTGACAGGAGCTTCAGCGCAGAGGCGGTGTCCTTCAGCCATTCGGCGACTTCGTTGGACATAGCGAAGTCCTCTGTCTCATCGGCCAGCATGTCCGTCATAAACTGCACGTAACGACGCATGTAGCAGAGCGTCACCATCGACAGGCCGTTCCCGACCAGCGCGTTGTTCGCATCGTTCCATTCGGGGCGCTGCGTGTTCATCCAGATGCCGCCGTCGACAACGAGGTTGCCGAGCTTGCTCAGGAGCGGAACCAGCAGCTTCTCGAGCAGGTTCACCTGGTACACCTGCTCGTCTTCGGTCAGTACCAGCTTGCCGTCGGCGCCGATCGTCGTGAGCCGGTGCTCGATCAATTCGGCAAGCGGGTCGTCGAACGAGACCGTGTTCTTCGGGTCTTCGAGGAGCTTGTCGAAGGTCGTGATCAGGTAGGGCACGTTGGCGTAGCAGAAGATCGGTTCGCGCAGCAGGCTCTGCAGCTTGGCGGGTTCGAATTCGCTGGACAGCTCCAGGAGCTTCAACAGGTAGATGATCTGGTGATCGCCCCAGTAGCCGATGTAGCTCCACGGGTTGTCCGGTTCCTCGACCTCCCAGTCGATGCCTTCCTTCGTGATGCGATACGGGTTGTAACCGTCCATCGTCGACGCATTGACGAACTTCGCGATGATGTTGTCGACGAACTCGGGGTAGCTGAGCGTTAGCGCCTCCCAGTTCTGGAAGATGTCACGCCAGTTGCCCTCATAGGACAACAGTTCGTTGCCATCCTCATCCTTCAGGTTGATCGCGAACTGGTTCCACGGGCGGCTCGGGTCGCCGTGCCGCCGGCCAAATGTGATCGGCAGGTATTCCTGCGCCAGCCGTTCGAGCTGCTTGTCGCCATTGGCCCTGACGACCTTCAGCAGCTCGGAGAACCTGAGCCGCTCCGGCAGGGACTTCAGGAAGCCCTCATTGGCGGCGTAAACCGGCGCATTGAAGTTCCTGACGGTCCGAGTGAAGTCTTTAGAGGGCACGTAGTACTGGTCGTTGAATATGCCGCCGCGCAGCACGTTAAACAGGACGTTCGCATAGTGGTGGGCCGAGACGTTCTCTTCGGCCGTTGCCTGGAACGCATCACTGCCCGCCATGATCCGCGCGAGCTTGTCGGAGCCGCGATTGATAGACGCTTGCAGCTTGTCGAGAATGCCGTCCGGATTCCGGAGCTGGTTTCGCAGCGCGATAACGGCCGCCTGGGATTGCTCGATGTTGGCAACGAAGTGCCACTCAACGGACTCGCCGGCCGTAAGCGACGCCGACGCGTTCACGAAGTAGGAACCGCGAATGCCGCGTTTATGAGTCTCGGTCTGGATCCCGCCGCCTTCGAGGAATGACCTGAGCTGGATGGCGGACAACAGGTACGTGACGACGTTAAGCCCGAGGCAGAATACGGTCGTTGCCTTCAGTGACTCGCAGGGCTCTGCCTTATCCGTGATGCCAGAGTACAGGGAAAAGCACGCGAGCCCCGTTTCCTCATCCAGTTCCGTCCATTTGTACGCATCGACGAGGTTGCTCGAGTTCGTCTGCGTGAATCTCGGCGTGCCTGCGGGCAGGATGTTCTGCATACCGTCGAGAAGCTCCAGCTCAACGCCGTCGCTGCCGAGGTTCTCCAGCTCGGCGCGTCGCACGATCCCGTATTCGTCGCTGGTCAGCCAGCTGTAACGGAACGCTACGCCTAAATCGTGGTTGATCTCTTCGAAGCACAGTTTGTTGCCGAGCGTGTTCTTGTAGATGTTGCGAGTCGTGTCATACAACGCATCCTGCTCAGTGTTGTACGGCTCCCAGACATTGACACCGCCGCTGGTCGATACCTTGACGATGGTCTTCGGCCCCGTGTGATGCAGGCTGTCGTGGATGTTGTCGACCGTGATGTACGGAAACAGCGAGGTCTCCGGAGAAACACGACCCGCCGTCAGCCCTCCCCTTGACGAGGCAAACAGCCAGTGATCGTCGTTGGAGATAAGACTGATGAAAAACGGCGGCATCCGGTCGACGTTGTGGATCGCGTAGTAGCGCTCGCCATCGAAGTCGACAAATTCCCCGGAGACGTTTCGGTCCGTTGCGACGGCAGCGGTCGCCTGTTTCTTCTCTGCAATATTAGTCATCGAGTTTCAACTCACCGAACAGGCCAGCATCGATATAGCCCTGGTCGGTCTTGCCTTCGTAAGTGATCTCGGAGCCCACGAAATTCTCGCGCAGCTCCGAACGGTCGTTATCGCAATACGCAACCATCAGTCCCATGACTTTACCGGCCGTGAGCTTGACGGGCGTGTTCTCATCGGAGCCGTCGACATACTCATCGGTGTAGATGTCGATGGCGACCTCCCAGATAATCTTATCGCCGTGCTGGCGCCACCGGCTCTCGACGTGATGCGTGTAGTCTCGCGCCAGTTTGTCCGTGCCGATGTCGATCGCCCGGTTGTCCAGCGACATGTGGTAGGCAAACGCGTTGTGATTGTAATGATGTTCACCGCCGGAAAAATCCTCGTCGATGAAGATCTCCAGGCAGTCATCGTCCCAGTACTGCTGCAACGGGTGTCTGTGGCTGTCGTATAGTACGTCATCGGTGATCTCCGCCAGCAGGTAGATCCTCTCTTCTGTCCACACCACCTTGTACCGGCCGCTGAAGTCCTCTGGTGTGTATTCCGGGCCCAGCCAGTTGTACTGCAGCTCCTGCCACGCCGCGTTGGCCCACGCCGCGTTACCGTCCTCTCCGTCAATCAAGGGCGCCACGTCGGCGTGGGGCGCCAGATACCGGCTCCGGTCCGGGTGATGCGCAGCTTCACCCGCCGTCGCGACGTGAGACATGGCGATCGTGATCAGGGCGGTCATTAAACGCGCGCTAATGGACATGGTGCTCCTGCTCCAGGCTATTGGCGACGGCGACGGTACGTTCTACCAGTTCGTTCAGCGGGATTTCGCTGGCGCCCGCCATGCTGAAAGCGACCCGGCCCTGCCAGGGCGCCGACCAGTGTTCGGGAATCTCGGCGCCGGCGATGCCGTAAAGACCGCCAACAGTAGCGCCATTGCAGTCGGTATCCCAGCCCGCGGCGACGACGTCGCCGATCGCGCGGCTGAAATCGCCGTCCGCAGATTTGATCGCCCAGACAACCAGCGCAAGGTTGTTCAGCGAGTGCACCGGCGACAGGTCGCCATAGCGCTCGTGCAACAGCCTGACGGCATCGCTTCGGCCCGCAACCGATCGACCGAAAGATACGGCCTCCAAGGTCCGCGACTCCGACGGTACCTGTTCGCAAGCCTTATCGAGTGCATCGTCTACGTCCTCTGTGACAGCCAAAGCGGCGCCCAGCGCTGCAATAAAGGCCGCGCAATTTAAGCCCTCACCGCGGTGAGAAAGCGATGCGTCGGTTCTTGCGAGACGCGCGGCGAGTTCAGGCTGTCCCGGGCATACCCAGCCGTAGAGGTCCACGCGGATCTGCGCGCCAATCCACTCATTGAATTCGTTGTCCGAGCAATGCTCGAGATTGAAGCCCGCGTCATGACCATTGACGAATTCCGGGTCCATCTCGTTCAAAAGCACCTGGTAGGCTGACCGCTCCGCGGTCCAGGTCGCCCCGGCTGGCAATCGATTCAGCCAGGTTCTCGCGACGTCGGCGACCGACAGGTCGACTCCGTGCCTCTCGAGCATCAACAGTGCAAGAAACGTGTAGTTGATATCGTCGTCGGGCTCGGCGCGATCGAATACGCCTCGACAGCATTCCCGTCCGCGCGACTCCACCAGTGTGCCTTTCCGCAACGGAATGTAGTCGCGCAGGGGCAACGCGTCGGCTCCGCGCAGGTACTCCCGGACACCCGCAAGACCCTCCTCGAAGGAGAGCACTTCGATGGGTTTGCCCAAAAGACACCCGCTGATTCGGCCGATCCAGGCGGCACGAATTCGTGATGGATCCACGCTGAGAGACAACGTCGATTCCCCCCTTGATGGACGCGCTCGGTGGCGCGCTCCTATTTTGTTATCGCGCGTGTGACCGCGCACCCCGTCATTATTGTTCCGCAGTCAGTATGAATTAATGTTTTGTTGACAGCGTTGTCATTTTACATGAAACTCGGCGATACGAAACCCTAAAGGGTGTCGGAACAATAATTAAGGGGGACCTTCTCACCTGCTGAGAAGTCCACGGGGTTAGGCCAGCAACTGGCCTTTAAAAAATGCGAAAACCGCAAGCTGCGGGGGGCTTGAAATGAACGATAATGCGTTTAAAAAGAACGTCTTGGCGAGTAGTGTCGCCATGGCGCTCGGACTGACGGCTGCGCCCATCACACTCGCACAGGAAGCTGACGGAGCCGACGAGGTGATCGAGGAGATCATCACGACCGGTTACCGAAGCAGCCTGATGCAGTCGATGGACAGAAAGCGCGCTGCCAAGGGCGTCACTGACGCAATCACCGCCGAAGACATCGGCAAATTCCCGGACCAGAACCTCGCTGAATCGCTGTCGCGAATCACCGGTGTATCGATCAACCGCTCGAACAACGAGGGTTCGCAGATCACGGTTCGAGGCATGGGTCCGGAATTCAACCTGGTAACGCTGAACGGACGCCAGATGCCGACGGCCGGAAGTCGTTCGTTCGACTTCTCTGACCTGGCCACCGAGGGTGTGAGCGCCGTAGAGATCTACAAGACGGCCAAAGCGGGCCTGCCGACGGGTGGTATCGGCGCGACGGTCAACATCATCACGGCCAAGCCGCTCGAGAATCCGGGGCTCCAGGCCGTTATCGGCGCCAAGATGGTCCATGAGACCTCGGCGTCCAACTCGGATATCGTGGGCCTCGATGAGTACACGCCAGAGATCTACGGCCTGTACAGCAACACGTTCGCCGGTGACACGATCGGCGTTCGCATCAGCGCGTCCTACCAGGAGCGCGACAATCGCGAAGAAAACGCGGCGGTCGACAGCTGGGGCCAGAACCTGCAGCTGAACGGCGGCAACATCAACAACAACAACCAGCGCGCCGATGGCGTCTGGTGGCACCCGCAGAACGTCGGCTACGCGCTCGGTGAGGTATCGCGCGATCGCATCAATGGCCAGATTGCCCTGCAGTACGCGCCCACGGATACGTTTACAGCGACGCTCGACTACACGTACTCCGAGGTCGAAACCGATCGTGACGGCACCAGCTTCGGCATCTGGTTCGAGTGCCCGAACATCGACGCGACGATCAACGAGCGCGGCACGGTCACGGAAGTCACCCAGTCCTGTGGCGACCTCGCGATCAACGTCAACCGCGACCGCAACCTCAAGGAAAACGCCTCGATCGGCTTGAACCTCGACTGGCAGGCGACTGATTCGCTGGCGTTCACGTTGGATATGCACGACTCTTCGTCGGAAACGAGGGGTCGCGGTCCAATTCCGGGCGAGCCGGGTACGTCTGCGAACGTCATCATCGGTAACACGAACTGCCCATGGTGCCCGGGTAACGGCCCAGAGTGGGGCCCGGCAACGGCGGGTATTGATCTGCAGACCGCATTCTACGGCGCAAGCGGTATCCCGACCTTCGACGTCAGCTTCAACGGCGGCGACGGGAATCCGCAGGACGGCCTGCTTCGCAGTGACATCGGCTCGCTGTTCGGCCAGGCGTTTGACGGCACGTCCGACAACGACATCCTGCAGGTCCAGCTGGGCGGTTCCTGGGAAAACATGGACGACGGCGCGGTACGCCGCATCAACTTCGGCATCTCGCACACCTACCAGGACTTCATCAATACGAGCAAAGAGTCCGGCCTGCTGCCCGCGGGCTTCTGGCTGACGTCCGCGCAGTACTGGCCCGAAGACGTATGGCAGGAGGCGTCTTTCGACGGACTGCTCAGTGCCTTCTCCAACGGCGGCAGCTATAGTTACAGTGACTACTTCACCGCACCGTTTGATTATCTCGTGAACCGTTGGGAAGAGATCGGCGGGACAGATCCGATTTCCGATGTCTACTGGCCAGGCTGGGGCGAAGACTTCCAGGACCCGTCCGGCACGCGCGGACGCTTCTGGTCGGGGCCGCTTGATTCGGGCGGAATCTCGATCGTCGACGAGAAGGTTGAAGCAGCCTATGTCTCGGTTGATTTCGAGGACGAATTCAACGGCATGCCTTTCGGCGCCGTGCTCGGATTCCGTTACGAAAAGGCCGAGACGAGAGGCACCGGCTTCGAGATCCCGGCGACGGCTGTCGTCTGGGTCGGCGGCAACGAGTTCGCCTATGAGACAGGGCCGCGTTCACCAGCATCCGGTGAGGGCAGCAACACGTTCTTCCTGCCGAACCTCGACCTCGACCTCGAGGTGCATCCGGACATGGTCGCGCGCTTCTCGTACAGCCGCTCGATTGCGAGGCCGCCGATCGGCGCATTGATTCCGACGCGTTCTTTCCCGGGCAACCCGAACATCCGCAGCCGACGCGTCAGCGCGGGCAACCCCAACCTGGAACCGTATGTCTCGGACAATCTCGACTTCTCGTTCGAGTGGTACTACGACGAAGGCAGCTACGTGTCCGTCGGCCATTTCAGGAAACAGGTCGACAACTTCCTCGTGGATCGCATTACGGAAGTCACGTTTGAGGGCATCACGGATCCGTATGTCGGTGCATTGGCCGAGCAGGCGCGCGCCGATCTCGCGGATGAAGGTATCCCTGCCGACGACCAGGCGGTCTTCCGTCGCATAAACGAGAACCGCGGTACGCCGATAACGGACCCGGTGCGTGCTGCTGCGGATGATCCGCTGGTCGTGTTCGACCAGACGCGAACCGAGAACGAAGAGGTCGGCAACCTGTTCGGCATCGAACTCGCTGTTCAGCACATGTTTGGCGACAGCGGCTGGGGCCTGCAGGCGAACTACACAGACGTGAATGGCGACGTTGATGCGGATCGTGACGTCATCAACCAGTCGTTCGCGCTTCCGGGCCTGAGCGACTCGGCCAACCTGTCGGTCTTCTACGAAAACGACCTGATCTCGGCACGTATCGCTTACAACTGGCGTGACGAGTTCCTGACTGGCTTCGATGGCGACGGTTCACCGGTGTTCACCGAGGAATACGCACCGATCGATGCGAACTTTACCTACTTCGCATCCGATCAGCTGACGGTATTCTTCGAGATCATCAACCTGACCGATGAGACGACTCGCACTTTCGTGCGCTACGAGGAACAGTTCCTCAGCGGAAGTGAGTTCGGAACGCGCTACAACATCGGTGCGCGGTACGACTTCCAATAAGACGGTAAAGTCGTAACATTAAAGCCGCTGCTTCCCCCGGCAGCGGCTTTTTTGTCTCTGCTATTAACGATATGGAAACGAAAATTGTCATCGTTGGCGGCGGCAGCGCCGGCTGGCTCACCGCCGGACTGCTGGCCAGCGAGTATGGGCAAGGATCCGGAGTCAGCGTGACGCTGGTCGAGTCCCCCGACGTCAAGACGATCGGCGTCGGCGAGGGCACGTGGCCGACGATGCGAACAACCCTCAGGAAGATCGGCATCTCCGAGACCGAGTTCCTGCGCGAGTGCCATGCGGCGTTCAAGCAGGGGACGCGCTTCAATGCCTGGCGTATCAACGACGACGCCGACTACTACTATCACCCGTTTTCAGCACCGGCCGGCTACAACAACGTCAACCTGGTGCCGTTCTGGCAACAGCACGAGTCTGACCGCAGTTTCGCTGACGTCGTCAGCACACAGGGCCGACTCTGCGACGAGGGCCTGTCGCCGAAGCAGGAGACGACGCCCGAGTTTGCCGGCGTCGTGAACTACGGCTACCACCTGGATGCCGGCAAGTTTGCCGGGCTCTTGCAACGGCACTGCACCGAGACGCTGGGCGTGCTCCACATCCTCGATCACGTGACAAGCGTCAACGGCCAGCCTGATGCTGATGTCGAGTCCGTCAGCACGGCACAGAACGGCGACCTGGTCGCTGATCTGTTCATCGACTGCACCGGCTTCGCGTCGCTGCTGATCGGCGAGCACTACGGCATTCCGTTCATCGACTGCAATGACATCCTGTTTAACGATACGGCGCTTGCCTCACAGGTACCCTACGCGTCGGACAGCGCTCCCATAGCCTCGCAGACCATCTCGACCGCCCGCGAGGCCGGATGGATCTGGGATATCGGCCTGACGTCGCGCCGGGGCATCGGCTACACGTATAGCAGTGCACACACGACCGAAGCAGCGGCGGAGGCCGTGCTGCGTCGCTACATCGAAACGACGGGCACGCCGGACCCCGGCAGCATCGAGCCGCGCAAAATCTCGATCCGATCGGGGCATCGCGAGACGTTCTGGCACCGAAACTGCGTGGCCGTCGGCTTATCCGGGGGCTTCCTCGAGCCGCTCGAGGCCAGTGCCCTGGTGCTGATCGAGCTGTCAGCGCGCATGATCAGCGAGGAGCTGCCGGCGAACCGCAGGTCTATGGACATCGTCGCGAAACGATTCAACGAGCGCTTCAGCTACCGCTGGGACCGCATCATCGACTTCCTGAAACTGCACTACGTGCTAAGCAAGCGGGACGACTCGGATTTCTGGGTCGAGAACCGACGAGCGGAGACGATCCCGGACAGCCTTGCCGAGTTTCTAGAGTTGTGGCGCCACCAGGTGCCGTGGCACGGTGACTTCGTTCAGTTCGGCGAGGTATTCTCGGCTGCCAGTTACCAGTACGTGTTGTACGGCATGGGCTTCGAGACCCAGGTGCGCAGCAGTCGGCAGCAGGTAAAAAACGAGCGCAAGGCTGCCCAACTGATCGCCGACAACCAGAAGAAAACGGACATGCTGGCGTCGAACCTCCGGCCCAACCGGGACTTGCTGGCCTGGATCAATTCACAAGCGTTGCCGGTCGCCTGAGCGCGACGAGAGAGCATTCATGTCTAATCACCAGTTACTCGACAACATCACGCACAAAGACCTGAAGGTTAACCGCCGCTTCGAGCCCGGTGCCGGATACGATCACAACGTCGCGCGCGTGTTCCCGATGGAGCTCAGCGTTGCGCAGCGCGAGTATCCGCTGTTCTTTTTAAAGAACGCCGAGACCGGTGACTTCGATACGGTCGCCCTGCTCGGTTTCGAACAGGGTGAGAACCTGTACCTGCAGGACGGCGGCTGGGCCGCGAAGTACATGCCTCTAAGCATGGAGCGCCAGCCGTTTTTGATCGGCTTCCAGGAACAGGAAGAGGACGGAGTCCCGACAGAGGTGCCGGTCGTGCACGTCGACATGGACCACCCGAGCGTCAGCCAGGACGAGGGCATCCCGGTGTTCCTGCCGCAAGGTGGCGAAAGCCCGTTTCTCGAGCGCATCAATTCGGTTTTGCATGCAATTAACGAGGGCCACACGGCTAGCCGCGCGCTTTCGCAGGTCCTGGAAGGCCTCGAACTGCTCGAGTCGCTCGAGCTCAACGTCGAGTTCAAGGACGGATCGAAGCAGACGCTGACCGGTCTCTTCATCATCAACGAGGACCGCTTCCGCGCGCTGACACCGGAGGCGCTGGACACGCTGCACCAGGGCAGGCACCTGCAGAGCATCTTCATGGTGCTGGCATCGCTGCCGGTCGTCGAGACGTTGATCGAAAGAAAGAATCGATTGCTGACCGGTGAGTAATGACCGGCATCGGCGCGCCAATCCGTGAACACGAGGGGCCCATCCCCGACGATTTACTCGCCTTTGTATCCGGGCTGGACGGGCCCTGCGTCTTTCGTGGTGCCGTGGCGGATTGGCCGCTGGTGCAGCACAGCCGTTCGTCTGTCCAGGAAATCTCCAACTACCTTCTGGGCTTCTACGACGACAAGCCGGTGACGGTCTTTTCGACCGACGAGCCGATCGGCGGTCGAATCTTCTACACAGACGAACTCGAGCGCGTCAATTTCAACCAGTCCAAACGACAGCTCGACGCTGTGCTCGAAGATCTCGCGGAGTTGGCGACACGGGACGAGGCGCCGACACTGTACGTGGGCTCTACGTCGATCGATCACTATCTGCCGGGCCTGAGCGACGAGAACAGCCTGCCGCATGGTGACCTGCAGCCGACGGTACGCATCTGGATCGGCAACCAGACGACGGTGGCGCCTCACTACGATGCGATGGAGAACATCGCCTGCGTCTGCGCCGGCCAGCGCCGTTTTACGTTGTTCCCGCCGGAACAGATCGACAATCTCTATGTAGGCCCTATTGACTTCACGCCGGCAGGCCAGTCGATCAGTCTCGTCGATCTCGACAACCCGGACCTCGCGCGTTTCCCGAAATTCGAAGAGGCTCAGAGACATGCTGTGACCGTGGTTATGGAGCCGGGCGACGCGATTTACATTCCCGCGATGTGGTGGCATCACGTGCAGGGACTCGACCGATTCAATATCCTGATCAATCACTGGTGGCAGGACGTGCCAGGGCATATGGGACCGCCGCTGGATGCGCTGCTTCACGCATTGATGAGTATTCGCGACCTGCCGGAACCGCAGCGCCAAGCCTGGCGGGTGTTCTTCGATCACTACGTGTTCGGCGACAAGGAGCAGGCGGCCGCACATATCCCGGAACAGCGGAGGGGCGTGCTCGGTGATATTAGTGATGACCTCGCTCGGCAGCTCCGGGCCTCGTTGCGTAACAAGCTCAATCGGTAAGACCTTATGAGTGACATCAACAGAGTAAGAATCATCGGTGGCGGAACCGCGGGCTGGATGGCCGCCGCGGCATTGTCGAAGGCGATGGGTAACGTGCTCGACATCGAGCTGATCGAGTCCGACGAGATCGGCACTGTCGGCGTCGGCGAGGCCACGATTCCGCCGATTCGCAACCTGCACCTGCTGCTCGAGCTCGAAGAAGCCGACTTCATGAAAGCGGTGAACGGCACGTACAAGCTCGGCATCGAGTTTCGCAACTGGGGGCACCTCGGGGAGCGCTACTTCCACCCGTTTGCCGGTTTCGGGACCGACATGTGGGCGGCGCAGTTCCATCACTACTGGGTCAAGGCGAAACAAAAAGGCGAGAAGGCGCAACTCGACGAATTCAGCTACGAGGCGTCCCTCGGACGCGCCGGCAAGTTCGGGCAGACCGGCGATCACAAGGCGGCGTACGCCTATCATTTCGATGCCGGCCTGTACGCGAAGCTGCTGCGTGGCATCAGCGAAGGGGAGGGCGTCACGCGCACGGAAGGCAAGGTCGTCGACGTTACGCGTGAGCCCGAGAGCGGTTTCATCCAGTCCGTGACCCTCGAGTCCGGCAAGGTCATCGAGGGTGACTTCTTCATTGATTGTTCCGGTTTCCGGGGGCTCCTGATCGAACAGGCGCTCGAGACCGGCTGGGAAGACTGGGGACAGTGGCTCAAGAGCGACCGGGCGATCGCGGTGCAGACAGAGACGACAAGCCCGCCGACGCCCTACACGCGCGCGACGGCAAGGACCTGCGGCTGGCAGTGGCGTATCCCGCTGCAGTCGCGCGTGGGTAACGGCCTTGTCTACTCGAGCGAGTATCTTTCCGACGACGAGGCGCGCCAAACGCTGTTAAACAACCTCGACGGCAAACCGCTGACCGATCCGAGACCGATACGCTTCAAGACGGGCCGCAGGCTGAAGCAGTGGAACGGCAACTGCCTCGCGCTGGGACTGTCCAGCGGCTTCCTGGAACCCCTGGAGTCGACCAGTATTCACCTGATCCAGAACAGCATTATTCGCTTCATCAAGCTGTTCCCGTCGGCCGGTATCAACCCGGTCGAAATCGAGCAATTTAACCGTGACGTGAAGCAGGAGATCGAGTACATTCGCGACTTCATCATCCTCCACTACCACGTAACCGAGAGGACAGACACGCCCTACTGGAAGGCCTGCCGCGACATGGACGTGCCCGAATCGCTCAAGCACAAGATTCGGCTGTTCAGAGAGACCGGCAAGATATTCCGCGAGAACAACGAGCTCTTCTCGGAGCCGTCGTGGATCGCGGTCATGGTTGGACAGGGGTTGCTCCCGGAGGCTTATCACCCGTTCGTCGACAACATGAGTGAGCAGGACTTCAAGAACCTGTTCGCGAGAGTGAGAACCGGCATCTCCGGTCTTGTCGCGCAACAACCGTCACACCTGGATTTCATCAACACGCACTGTAAGGCCAACGCCGCCTGAGAAGCACAGCTTCCGGCAGTCAAGGCGCCACACATATCCGTTGGCGTTCACCCATTACGCTTGTGAGTCTGATATGAAACAGAACGCACTGATCGAAGCAGCACCCGAAACAGAAACGGACCTGGTCTGGGCGATCAACGTCGGAGGGCCGGCTTATGTCGGCATGGACGGGACCGCGTTTGAAGCCGAGGAATTCGTCGAGGGCGGCGAGATCGGCACGATGCACGAGGTCAAGGGCTCGCAGGATCCGGAGTTGTACCGGTCCTATCGCGAGGGCGACATACGCATATCCCGGCCGCTCGAGAACGACGTCTACGACGTAACGTTTCATTTCGCCGAGCCGCATGACCTTCACGGCGGGGTGCGACTGTTCGATGCGATCGTCCAGGGCGAGCGCCGCATCCACTGGCTCGACATCACGAAGTCGCGTGACGGCAAGATCCACTCGGCGCTGACCATCACCGTGCCGAACGTCGAGGTCACGAACGGTAAGCTCGAGATCGCCTTCGAGGCACGATCAATGCAGCCGGTATTGAGCGCACTCGAGGTCCGCCACAAGAACCGGCCGTCCCCGGAATGGAAGCTGGTTTGGAACGATGAGTTCGACTACGAGGGCCAGCCGGATCCGGAGAAGTGGGAGCCCGACGTCTGGGCGCCGCGCAAGGTCAACGACGAAGACCAGGCCTACACGGCGCGCGAGAAGAACCTGCGAGTCGAAGATGGCCATCTCGTCATCGAGGCGCACCGGGAAGACTACGAGGGCGCTCACTACACGTCCGGCCGCGTGCATTCGATGAAGAAAGGCGACTTCCTGTACGGGCGCTTCGAGATTCGAGCGAAGCTGCCGCGCGGACAGGGCAGCTGGGCTGCGATCTGGATGCTGCCGAGCGACCCGTTCTTCTATGCGACGACCTGCGAGGAAGGCGAGGACTGGCAGGGCAGCGAAACCTGCGACGCCTGGCCCAAGTCCGGCGAGATCGACATCATGGAACACGTCGGCTACGAGATGGGCCACGTACACGGCACCGTGCACAACGAGGCCTACTACTGGTTGAAGTGGGAACAGCGGAAGGGCCGCGTCCTCCTGGAAGACGTCGACAAGAACTACCACGTGTATGCGATGGAGTGGTCGCCCGAGCGCATCGACATCTTCGTCGACGACAAGCACTACTTCACCTACATGAACGAGGGCAACGGCTGGGAGTCGTGGCCGTACGACAAGCCCTTCCACCTGATCATGAACGTCGCCGTCGGCGGCGCATGGGGCAGGGCCGGTGGTCCGATCGACGACAGCATCTTCCCGCAAAAGATGTCGATCGACTACGTGCGCGTCTATGAGAAGGTCGGCGACTGAGCTTTCTCAGTCAATCACGTCGTTGCCGGTCTCTCAGTCAGTTCATCGCGGCCGCACCAGGAACCAGCTCAGCACAACCAGCAAGCCGAACGCCGTGTAAGCAACGGCGAACACCCACATCGGCGCGTTGTAGTACAGCAACGACTGGAGCCAATGCGCGATGAACGCGCCTTCGTACGTTGCATCGCCGGCCTTCGCACGTAGCGCCATCTCCCAGATTGTCAGCGGACACAGCCGGCCCAGCCAGGCCTGCAGCACAACGACTCCGATCGCGACCAGGTGGAGGATCCGAAACCATCGATTGCGGACCCAGGACCACTTAAGCCAGCCGCCTGTGAGAATCGCGACGAGCCCAAGCACGACGAACAGCACGAATGCGACGTGAATGAGCAATATCAGGTCAGCGGCGATGCGGTACCACACGAGTCATCCTCCCAGCGCTAACACCGACTCCGCCGGTAAGCCGCCGGCGTCGGTTTGTCTCGAGATAGTATGCCGTCGCCGGCCGGAATGGTCCTGTCTCGGACGCAGGCCTCAAGGCGATCAGCCACGGCTGTGCATGTTTCGCGCATTGCCCTATGCTCTCACGACACGGTATCGGGGGTGCTGAAAATCATGAACGTAGCGACTGCCGCGGTCGGGGTCCTCGGCATCGGCTTCGACGCCAATTCGAGTTTCAAGCGAGGGCCTGCCGAGGCGCCGCCGAAGATTCGTTCGGCGCTGTCATCAGAATCGGCCAACGCCTACAGCGAGACTGGCTACAAGGTCTGGCCCAGCGATCAGGTCGTCGACCACGGCGACCTCGATATTCCCGACGAGACGGGGACGCGAGCTCCGATCGACGTCATCGAGCAGGGCGTCGCGAATGCACTGGCAACGACTGACCGGCTCGTTCTGCTCGGCGGTGACCACGCCGTCACCTACCCGATCATCCGCGCCGTTGCCGCTGTCCACGGGCCGATCAGCCTGTTGCACGTCGATGCCCATCCGGACCTGTATCCGGACTTCCAGGGCAATCCCTGGTCTCATGCGAGCCCGATGGCGCGGATCGCGGAGGAAGGCCTCGTCGATCGGCTCGTGCAGGTCGGGATTCGAAGTTACGGGCCCGATCAGGCCGCGATGGTGGAGCAGTATGACGTTGAGGTGCATCCGCCATGGTCGCACGGGCCCGGACCCGAGCTTCGCTTTGACTCGCCCCTCTACATCTCTGTCGATGTCGACGGATTGGACCCGGCCTATGCGCCGGGCGTCTCACATCCTGAGCCAGGAGGCCTGAGTGTTCGACAGGTTCTCGACGTCATTGCCAATTGCGCGGCGCCGCGTGTCATTGGCGCCGACGTCGTCGAAGTGAACCCGACCGTCGATCCGACCGGCATCACGAGCGTGGTCGCGGCGAAGCTGGTTCGAGAGCTGCTGGGCAGGCTCCTGAGCGAATCCGGCTAGGCGACGACACTTTCTATCCTCGATCGCGGCGACCGTCCTGGTGCCGGATTCGCTCCGGGCAATGCAATGTGTCTTGTACTTATGGTCCGTTCCGGGTTGAATTAATAAATTGCTTGGAATTTCGTCCACGACGACCGGGGCCCGACAAACCGTATGCGGATAAAAATCAACAAGGGGCTGGATATTCCGATATCCGGGCCACCGCAGCAGACCATCTCTGACGGCAACGAAATCATCACAGCGGCGCTGCTGGGCCCCGACTATGTTGACCTGAAGCCCGGAATGCGGGTGCGGGAAGGCGAACAGGTAAAACTCGGGCAGCCGCTCTTCATCGACAAGCAAAACCCCGGCGTGCAATTCACATCGCCTGGCAGCGGCAAAGTCATCGCGATCAACCGCGGCCAGCGCCGCGTGCTGCAGTCGGTCGTCATCATGCTGGAGGGCGACGCGGAAGAGCGCTTCGATGCCGCAAGCCCCGATCAACTCGGGACTCTCGGCGCGCAGCAGGTGCGGGACATGCTGATCGCGTCAGGGCTGTGGACGGCTTTCAGGACCCGGCCGTACAGCAAGATTCCCGCGCCGGACGCCGAACCTGAGGCGGTATTCGTCACCGCGATCGACACCAACCCGCTCGCGGCCGATCCCGCGGTCGTGATCAAGGACGCCGGCGACTCGTTTACTCACGGACTCGCGGTACTGGCCGCTCTGACAGATAAGCCCGTCTATGTTTGCACAGCGCCCGACTCGGGTATCGCGTCCCCGGAGAGTGAATCATTCAGGCATGCCGAGTTCGACGGGCCGCACCCGGCGGGCCTCGTCGGCACGCATATCCACATGCTCGATCCGGTCTGCAAGAACAAGGTGGTCTGGCACCTGGGCTACCAGGACGTCATCGCCTTCGGCCGGCTGTTTACCACGGGCCGAATTCCGACCGAACGAATCGTTGCGCTGGGCGGGCCGCAGATGCTGAATCCCCGACTCGTACGTACACGCCTGGGCGCGAGCACGGTGGACCTGCTGAAGGACGAGATCGAGGGCGAGCATCTGCGAATCGTCTCCGGGTCGCCGTTGTCCGGCAGCCGTGGTTCCGGTTGGGGGGCCTGGGTAGGCCGCTACCACAACCAGGTCTGCGCGCTGCAGGAGGATAGCCCCAGGGAGTTTCTCGCGTGGATGCGGCCCGGGAGAAAGAAATTCTCGTTCACGCGCGCCTATGCCGGCCACGTCCTGAACCGGGGCAATTTCTCTTTGACGAGTTCGCAGAACGGCAGCGCAAGGGCGATGGTGTCGACCGGCGGCTTCGAGCGCGTCATGCCATTAGACATACTGCCGACTCCCTTGCTGAAGGCACTGGTGGTCGGCGACACGGACATGGCGCAGGCGCTGGGCTGCCTGGAGCTCGACGAGGAAGACCTCGGGCTCTGCTCATTCGTCTGCAACGGCAAATACGAATACGGTCCGCACCTGCGCCGTAATCTCCACGAGATCGAGGTCAACGGCTGATGAAAGGATTGCGTCGCGCACTCGATCGCATGGAGCCCCTGTTCATGCAGGGCGGGCGCTACGAGCGTTTTCACGCGCTGTACGAGATGGTCGACACGCTGTTCTACTCGCCGCCCGACGTGACGCGTCATGCGCCCCACGTCCGCGATGCGATCGACCTGAAGCGCGTCATGATCACGGTCGTGTTTGCCGTGATGCCGGCGTTGATGGTCGGCATGTGGAATACCGGCTACCAGGGCAACATGGCGCTGGCCTCGATGGGGCTGGAGGATATCGGCGGCTGGCGCGCAACGGCGCTGGCGCTGCTGGGAGCGGGCTACGACCCGAACAGTCTTTACGACTGCGTCATGCAGGGCTTCGTCTTCTTCATTCCTATCTACGTCGTCACGATGGCGGCCGGCGGTTTCTGGGAGGTCCTGTTTGCGGCCGTCAGGAACCACGAGGTCAACGAGGGTTTCTTCGTTACGTCGATGCTGTACGCGCTGATCCTGCCCGCCAACATCCCGTTGTGGCAAGTCGCCGTCGGTATCAGCTTCGGCGTTGTCGTCGGTAAGGAAGTCTTCGGCGGAACGGGCAAGAATTTCCTGAATCCGGCACTCGTCGGTCGGGCGTTCCTGTACTTCGCCTACCCGGCGCAGATCTCCGGCGACGCGGTCTGGACCACGGTCGATGGCTACAGCGGCGCGACCGCCCTCGGCATCAGCGCGATCGACGGCATGGCGGGCATCGCCGACAGCGGCATCACGTGGATGCAGGCATTCCTCGGACAGGTGCCGGGCTCGATCGGCGAGACGTCGACGATTGCGTGTCTGATCGGTGGGGCCATGCTGATTTACACCGGCATCGCGTCGTGGCGCATCATTGTCGCGGTCTTCCTCGGGTTGATCATCCCGTCGCTGATCTTCAGCGGCGTCGTCAGCGAGAACCCGATGATGTCGATGCCGTGGTACTGGCATATCGCGCTGGGCGGCTTTGCGTTCGGCGCCGTCTTCATGGCGACGGACCCGGTCAGCGCGGCACAGACCGACACGGGCAAATGGGTATTCGGTCTTCTCATCGGTTTCCTGACCTGGCTGATTCGCGTCATCAACCCGGCGTTTCCGGAGGGCATCATGCTGGCGATCCTGCTCGCGAATGTGTTCGCGCCGGTGATCGACCACTTCGTCATACAAGCCAACATCAAGCGGAGGATCAAGCGCAGTGTCTGATGCAGATAACAACGCTACTGAAGAACGCGAAGCCTTCGATCGTGACAGCACGAGCAACACGCTGACGATCGCGATCGGCCTGAGCCTCGTGTGCTCGATCCTCGTCGCCGGCGCCGCGATAATGCTGAAGCCGATCCAGGAGATGAACGAGGTCCGGTTCCGCCAACGCATTATCCTGGACGTTGCCGGCCTGCTGGAACCGGGCGCCGATATCGAGGAAGGGCTCGACCGCATTGAGGCTCGCGTCGTGGAACTCGAGACGGGCACCTACGTCGATTCTATCGATGCGAACAACTTCGACCCGCTGGCAGCCGCAAATGAGCCAGCGACGAGCGTCGCAATCCCTGAGGAACTGGATATCGGCAAGATACGTCGACGAGCCATCTATGCGCCCGTTTACCTGGTCAGTGACGGTGACGAGTTGTCGCAGATCATCCTGCCGGTCAGGGGCACCGGCCTGTGGTCCACCTTATATGGCTACCTGGCGCTTGAACCGGACGGTGAGACCGTCAGCGGACTCCAGTTCTACGACCACGCCGAGACACCGGGCCTCGGAGACCAGATCGAAGACCCCGCATGGCGGGCCCAATGGGTCGGCAAGAAGATCTACGGCGAGGACGGCGAGCCGCGAATGGAGGTCGTCCGCGGCACGGTGGCGGCGGGCAACCCCTACGTCCAGCACCAGGTGGACGGCCTGTCGGGGGCGACACTGACCGGCCGCGGCGTCATGAATCTCGTTCGGTATTGGACCGGTCCGCACGGCTACGGGCCCTACCTCGAGCAGTACCGGCAAGCGAAAGGAACCTGACCATGAGTGATGCGAGAAAAGTCCTGATCGATCCACTTGTGGATAACAACCCGGTTACGTTGCAGGTGCTGGGCATTTGTTCGGCGCTTGCGGTAACGACGTCACTGTTGCCGTCGTTGCTGATGTGCCTTGCACTGACCAGCGTCGCCGCCCTGGCCAGCGCAGCCATCAGCAGCATCCGGAATCGCATCCCGAACAACATTCGCATCATCGTTCACATGACGATCATCGCGTCGTTAGTCATCGTGACTGACCAGCTGCTAAGGGCGTACGCGTACGAAACCAGCAAGCAGCTCTCGGTATTCGTTGGTTTGATCATCACGAACTGCATCGTGCTGGGTCGCGCCGAGGCATTCGCGATGAAGAATGGCGTTGGCATGAGTTTCCTTGACGGTCTCGGCAACGGCCTCGGCTACAGCGCAATCCTGATCGCGGTGGCGGCGACGCGCGAGCTGTTCGGCGCCGGCACGCTGCTCGGATTCCAGATCCTGCCGCTGACCTCCGACGGCGGCTGGTACGAGGCGAACGGCATGATGCTGCTGCCACCGAGTGCGTTTTTCCTTATCGGTGGCCTGATCTGGGCAATCCGGACCTGGAAGAAGGCGCAGGTCGAGAAGCCTGACTACCAGATCCACGAAGTGCACCGGACCGAGATCTACTGATGGACGCGTATTTCAGCCTGTTTATCCGTGCCGCGTTCGTCGAGAATCTGGCGCTCGCGTTCTTCCTCGGGATGTGCACCTTCCTCGCCGTGTCGAAACGCGTAGAGACGGCGATCGGCCTCGGTCTCGCCGTCGTCACCGTGCAGGCGATCACTGTGCCGGTCAACTACCTGATCTATGCCTACCTGCTGAAGGACGGCGCCTTGGCCTGGGCCGGGTTTCCTGACGTCGACCTGAGTTTCCTCGGCCTCGTGAGCTACATCGGCGTCATCGCCGCACTCGTGCAAATCCTGGAGATGACGCTCGACCGTTATTTCCCGGCGTTGTACAACGCACTCGGTATCTTCCTGCCGCTGATCACCGTCAACTGCGCCATTCTCGGCGGCACGCTGTTCATGGTTGAACGCCAGTACAACTTCAGCGAGAGCGTGGTGTACGGGGTCGGCAGTGGAGCGGGCTGGGCCATCGCGCTGATTGCGCTGGCCGGCATACGGGAAAAGCTCAAATACAGTGACGTGCCCGAAGGACTGCAAGGGCTGGGTATCACATTCATCATCGTTGGCCTGATGTCGCTGGGCTTCATGGGCTTTTCGGGGATCTGAGCATGGCCGCGACAGACACACTGGTTACGGAGCTGCTTTTAGGCGTCGGCCTGTTCACAGCCATCATCCTGATGCTCGTGTTCGTCATTCTCGGCGCGCGCTCCAAGCTCGTATCGAGTGGCTCGGTCACCGTGACCGTCAATGAGGACCGGGAACTGCATATCCCCGTCGGCATGAAACTGATGCAGGGACTTGCAGACGGCGGCCTCTTTGTCGCGTCGGCTTGCGGCGGTGGCGGCACCTGCGGCCAGTGCAAGGTGCGCGTGTTGTCCGGAGGCGGGGCCATCCTGCCGACCGAACGTTCGCTGATCAACAAGCGCGAGGCCACCGATCATATGCGCCTGTCCTGCCAGGTAACGGTCAAGCAGGACATGACGGTGCAGGTACCCGACGAAGTCTTCGGCGTCCGGCGTATCGAATGCACGGTCAAGTCGAACCGAAACGTTGCGAGCTTCATCAAAGAGCTCGTACTGGAGCTCCCCGAGGGCGAGGAACTGGATTTCCGGGCCGGTGGCTACATCCAGATCGAATGTCCGCCGCACGACCTGAAATTCTCCGATTTCGACGTCGAGGAAAAATTCAGGGATGAGTGGGACCGCTACCACCTGTGGAAGTACGAGTCGCACGTCGACGATTCCGTATCGCGGGCGTATTCGATGGCCAACTTCCCGCTGGAGAAGGGCCTGATCAAGCTCAATGTCCGAATCGCTACGCCGCCTCCGGGCGCCGGCGAGAAAGTCCCGCCGGGCGTGATGTCGTCATTCATCTTCAACCTGAAGCGGGGCGACAGGGTATTTATCTCCGGTCCCTACGGTGAGTTCTTCGCACGCGACACCGATAACGAGATGGTCTTCGTCGGCGGTGGCGCCGGCATGGCGCCGATGCGGTCGCATATCTTCGATCAGCTCAAGCGCAGGCACAGCCATCGCAAGATGTCCTTCTGGTACGGCGCGCGCAGCCTGAAAGAAGTGTTCTATGCCGACGAGTTCGACGAGCTCGATGCGAAAAACGACAACTTCCACTGGCACCTCGCCCTGTCAGAGCCGCAACCGGAGGATCACTGGACCGGCTATACCGGCTTCATTCACAAGGTGCTGCTCGACCAGTACCTCGGCAAGCACGAGGCGCCCGAGGACTGCGAGTACTACCTGTGCGGACCGCCGATGATGAACGTGGCCGTGATCAAGATGCTCGAGGATCTTGGCGTGCCCAAGGAAAATATCCTGCTGGACGACTTCGGCGGTTGACGGGTATGAGGGCGTCGATTCCGCTCGCCGCGGGCCTCGCGTTGCTGTTCCTGGGTGCCTGTGGCGGCGAGTCTCGCCTGCCGGAGTACGAACTCAGCGGTGACACGATGGGTACGACGTTCGGCGTCAAACTCGTCGCACCGCCCGAATCGCTGTCGCGACAAGAGCTCACTGATGAGATATCGCGGGAGCTCGAGGCGGTGAACGCGATGACGTCGACCTACATCGTCGATTCGGATATCTCGCGCTTCAACGCGGATCGCTCGACCGACTGGATAGGCGTGTCACCCGAATTCTGCAATGTGGTCAGCGAGGCGCTCAGGATCAGCGAGCTGACCGACGGCGCGTTCGACATCACCGTCGGCCCACTGGTGAATCTGTGGGGGTTTGGGCCCGCCGATGTTGCGCCCCAGCCGCCTGCTGAGGCCGACATTGCCGCCGCGATGCAGCGAGTGGGCTACAGGCGTGTCGAGACCCGCTGTGCGGAGGCGGCGATGCGCAAAAACCCCGCAGACGTCTACATCGACTTGTCGGCGTGGGCGAAGGGCTATGCCGTCGATCGACTCGCAGCTTTACTCGACGCGCATGACGTCGAGAACTACCTCGTCGAGGTCGGCGGCGAACTGCGCGTCCGAGGCAAGAACGCAGAGCAAAGGAATTGGGCGATCGCAATAGAGAAGCCGCTGCCGTTCGCCCGCGCGCAGGAGCGCGTGATTCGTATCACGGACGTTGGCGTGGCAACCTCCGGCGACTACCGCAATTTTTTCGAGTATGACGGCCAGGTGTACTCGCACACGATCGACTCGAGGACGGGCCGGCCTGTCGCGCACCGGCTGGCGGCCGTCACGGTCATCGCCGATTCCACGGCCAAGGCCGACGCGCTGGCAACGGCGCTGCTGGTACTGGGCCCCGGTGAGGGCGTAGCATTGGCGGAGAAGCTCGACGTCGCCGGCTACTTCCTGGTCAGGCGCGAGGATGAGATTGAAGCAACGAGCACGAGCTCGTTCGACAGATGGGTGACTATGTGAATACTTTTTTCCTGATGATGAGCATCAGCTTCATTGTCATGCTAGTGGTGATCGCCGGCATGAGTATTGGCGTGCTGAACGGTCGCAAGGCCATCAGCGGCAGCTGCGGTGGACTGAACGGCGGCAAGTGCGAGCTGTGCAGTGGGCGCGACCAGTGCAAGAAACGCAACGGGGGTGACCGGGCATGACGCTGAAGTCCGCACTCGTTAAAGACTACATGGCGCGTACCCTCGTCACGTTTACGCCGGACATGGACGTGCTCGACGCCGTTGCGATGCTTTGCCAGCATCGCATCGCCGGCGCCCCGGTGGTCGACCAGGCGGGCACATTGATCGGCATCCTGTCCGAGGCGGATTGCCTGAAGGTGACACTGAACGCCGGCTACCACGGCATCTGGGGCGGACCGGTGTCCGACTTCATGAGTCACAAGGTAAAGACGGTCGATGCCGACATGAGCATCATCGACTTGGCCGAGCTGTTCATGGAATCACGCTATCGGCGTTTTCCCGTCATGGACGAGAACCGGCTGGTCGGCCAGATCAGTCGCCGCGACGTGCTGCGTGCGCTGGAGGCATTAGCCGAGGGCTAACTCACCAGGAGTTACCCGGCGACCGTCCGCTTCAGTCCTGACGCTGTCGCCGAGCGTTACTCATCGCGGTTACGAGCCTGTCTTCGCACTCATCTGGCGAGTCCCGATTCAGGGAAGAATCTCGAGCTGGGTGAGGATCTCCGGGTTTTCCTCTCTTTCTGCCAGCACGACATGGCAAATGTCACAGTCTTTGGAGATGGTCTCGCGATCCTCCGTCCGAAGACGGCGGCCGTGGCAACGGTAACAACCCTCGGATCGCTCGTGTCCTATGTGTTCCGGATAGGTGTTCCACCAGACCTTCATGTTTGGAAATACGTTGACCGAGTAGATATCGCTGAGCGTCGCAGCCGCGTCGGCAATGTCCTGAGCGCGCCCGGAGGCGACCTCCGGATAATTATCCTGGTAATACGTGGTCAGCTCCGCTGTGATGGTCTCGCGGGCTGCTTCATGTGACGGGTATTCGGCGTCGATGATGCGCAGTGCTTCCTTGCGCACAAACGGCAGGTCACGGTGGATGAGCCCGTCGCGCAGGGCGACGTCGATCTCATCGTCCGGCGCCTGGTAGTTATGACTCGGACGGTTGTGGCAGTCCACGCAATCCATCTCCCGCCATACCCCGCCCTCTTCAGGTGCACGCCTGTCGGCGAACACCTTGACGGCGCCATCCGGCGCCGTGTATTCGACTTCGTAGATGTCCTCGCGCGTCTCGTCAGAGCGGTAGCGGATCTTCACGCCGCGGTCGACGTGCCAATGAATGCCGGTGGACGTCTTTCCGGCCTCGCCGCCGACTTTCAGGAGCAACGCCGTCGTGACCTCGGTATTGGCCTCGTCTTCCTCGTAGTGTTTCTTGATTTTGAGCTTGTCGCCGACGAAGCGGGTCGGCCAGTGACACTGCTCGCAGGTTTCTCGCGCCGGGCGCAGGTCGTGCAGCGGTGTCGGAATGGGGCGAGGGTAGAGATCGAATGCAACGGCGACGAGCTGCCAGGCACCGTCCAGTTTCGATTTGACGAACCAGTCCGCGCCGGGACCGATGTGACAGTCGGCGCAGGTCAGTCGTGAGTGCGACGAGTGTTGAAACGCGGTGTATTCGGGCTCCATGACCGAGTGGCAGGCCAGGCCGCAGAACTCGACAGACTCCATGTGTTCGACGCCCTTGTAGGTGGCGCCGGCAACGATCACGACATTGAACATGGTGGCGCCGGTCAGGATCAGCAGCCAACTGCGGGTCTTTGCCTGGTTCAGGTCGAAAACCGGCAGCAACGGTGTGCCTTCGCCTCCCGGCATCTCGCGCAGCTTGCGCCGATGCAGGATGGAGCCCACGGGAATCAGGAGCAGGCCCAGCACGAAGATCATCGGCAGGATCAGGAACGTGATGATGCCCAGGTAGGCACCGCCCTCGTAGCCCAGGTATTGAATGACAAACAGGCTGATGATTAGAACAAGGCTCGCAATCGCGAGCCCCGTACCGAACAGGCTCAGGCCGTTCCGGGTTATCGACGACAAAAAGTTTTTGAACATTGCGATCCCCCGTTTCCGCGCTATCTGGCGAAAAGCTGATTGTGCCTAGTGGCTGACTAGCGCCCAGATGATGCCGATAGCCAAAAGGATACCGGTCGTCAGCGCAATCGTACCGAACAGGTACGCAGTTCGCCTCTGCTTCGGCGTCGGCGGATCGACAAGGTAATCGTCCAGCTCGTTGTTCTCGACCAGGCGCTGGTATTCGAGTGGCCTCTCTTCCTTGAAGCGTTCCAATGACATCTTGCCCGTGAAGATCACGATGTCCATCGGGAAGGTCTCGGGCCTCAGGTGTGTGTGGAAGAAGTGGAAGATGAATATGAAGCCAGTCGCCAGTAGCGCCTCGTCACTGTGAATGACGTACGCCGCATTCAGCACCCAACCCGGCAGGAAGGTCGTGAAGAACATCGGGAACCACAGGAACAGGCCCGACATGCCGATGATCAGCACACCCCAGAACACCGCGAGGTAGTCGAATTTCTCGATGTAGTTCCAGCGGTCATTCTTCGGCCGGTCGCCGAAATACAGGAAGTATTTTACGCTCGCGCCGATATCTTTGATGTCTTGCGGCTGCGGGACCATGGAGTTCGGCCCCCACAGCATCCCACGCTCGCGCCTGATGACGATGCGGACAAACAACTCGCTCAGGTGGAATATCGCGTAGCCAAACGTACCGACCGCGGCGATCCGGTGAATGAAGCCGGCAACCTCGACGCCGCCAAGGAGGCCGATAAGCGCCTGCGCCCAGCCCATGTCATGGAACTTCAGCGGCAGCCCGGTCAACGCAAGCGCGAGGAAGGTCACGACGATCGTCAGGTGAACGTGGATATTCGTCGAGCTGAAGCGCCTGACCCATTGTCCGCTGGTCTGCTCAGGCTCCTTGAACTCGCCGCGCAGCGCGCCGACGATCGTCCGCTGCAGCCACAGTGCGTCGTGTAAACCGAAGAACACAAAGACGCCAATCAACAGTCCCGTCATGAAAACCCAGACAACGAAGACCTTGAAGTCCTGTTCGGGATCCGTCGGATCGCTGTGAGGATTGAAGCTCAGGATATTGGCAGAGACATTTTCGTGGCAGCCGGCACACATTGCCTCGACATTGTCGGGATGTACGCTGGAACGAGGATCGTCGACACCGAGGTTTCGGTGCGGCGTGTGGCAGTCGGCACAGTTGGCGCCCTCGACAAACCCGAGCTCGTTCGCCTTGCCATGGAAACTATCGCGAAAGGTTTCTTCGTAATACTCGTGGCAGCTGCCGCAGGTCTCGGCCGACTGGAGTCGGTTTAGCGCCGAACTCGGATCGATGATCCCGTGTGACGAGTGACAGTTCACACAGACCGGCGCCTCCTCGTTGCCCTCCCGCCAGGCAAGGCCGTGCGCGCTGCCGTCTTTCCATTCGTTCAGCAGCAGCGCGTGGCAGTCGCCGCACATCTCCGGTGACTTGGCATGCGATGTCAATGCACGATTGTTATCGGCTTCGAGAATCTGGTGGTCGCCGTGGCAGCTGCTGCAGCTGGGTGCACTGACGAGCCCGGCCTTTAGCAACGCGTGACCGTGTTCGCTGGTCAGGTAACCATCGATGAGTTCAGGCGGATCGTCGTGGCAGCCGCCGCAACTCTTGATCTGGTTGACCGGCGAGACAGCGGAAGCCAGTTCTTCAACGAGGTGAATATTGTGCGGATCGCCGTGGCAGTCGCCGCAGGCAGCCTCTTCTTTGTGAGCACTGCGATTGATAGAACGTTGAATCCTGCCGTGACACTCGTTGCAGCTTTCGTCATCGGTCAGGGGATCGAGATCGTCAGCCTCATGCTCCGGGGGCACGTTGGTATGACATTCGGTGCACTGGACGTCAGGGTGCGCCGTGGAGGTAAATTCCACGTCCTCGTGGCACTCCAGACAGGCCTCCTCCGCTGCCGCCAGCGACACGCCAAGCGACAGGAGTACCAACGTAGAGAGCACCGGAAACAACCGGCCGCCAGGCCTCGAATCAATCATCGTGAGTAAATCCCTGAATCCTCAGGAATTAGTAAGCGATGAGGGCGGGTGTGGCTATCAGGGATTTCCGAGGGGATTACAGCGAGTTCTGCGAGCAGCGGTCCGGCGCATCGGATCGAGCGCCAGGTCCGCCTGCACATGTTCGCGCGAGCCGGCTTAAGCCGACGCGGAGCCGGTCACTGCACGCTGCCGTAATAGTGGACGAGCGCCTCAACGTCGTCATCTGACAGCAGGTCCATTTTCTCCTTCATCTTCTTTGGCTGTTCCCGTGTGCCCGCGGCGTATTCCTCGAAAGACTGCCTCAGGTAGCCCATCATCTGTCCGCCCAGCATCCCGGCTTCATCCTCCGGGTTCGTGCCTTCGTCGGAGTGGCACTTGTCGCATTGTTTGTCGTGGACGACCTTGCCCGCGGCCGCGAGATCGGCGTCGAACTCCTGCTTTGCTCTCACATAAGGGAGCGCCGCGTAAGCCTCAGCCACTTCGGCGATCTCGTCTTCGCTGAGTTCAGCAGCGATCTCGCACATGGTCTTCGCCGGTCGGCTGGTATCGCCTTGTCGATACTCTGATTTCGCGCAGGGCCGCGCATCGTCCGCGTAGATATACAGCGCGTCTTCATGAACGAGCACGGAGAGCCCCGCAATCGTGGGTACGTCTGTCCACTGACTGACACCATCGTCACCGTGGCAGTCGTTACATTCGGCCATCAGGCCCTCGATGCCAGCGGATGCCAGCGGCGACAAAGACATTAACGTGAGTCCGAGCAGAGTATTTCTATATCGCATGATCAAAGCCTTGCCTGCAACGAGAAGTGTCAATAGTATATGACACATGCCTGTAATAGTTCATGGCAATAATGTTAAACAATAACGACTGCGAACGAGGCACGACAAAGAAAAAACATAGAGCCGTCAAGGGCTTCTGAACAAAGCGCAAGCCAAATGCTCGGGCTGGGTTTCCACATAGGTATATCCCGAGATAAGTTCGCTGTCAGCTATTTGTTACAAGGGTAAGCAAAATAGACTGGGGTAACGACGCACTCGCCGTGCAAAGCGGCACTCGTCGTAAAGGGGATACGAGATGGCTTCGATGTACGGTCGCTTTGCGCGAATTGCATTCTTGCTGCTTTCGAGCAGTTTTCTGTTTGCTTGTACCGGTGATGACGGTCCCGCCGGACCACAAGGTCCCACCGGACCCACTGGCCCGACCGGTGGAACCGGAGACCCCGGTCCCACTGCCGCAATCCCGATCGAGAACGTCGATCGGATCAATATCGAGGTGCAGAGCGTTACCGTTCCCGCAAGCGGACCGCCGACCGTTACCCTCAAGCTCACGAATGACGACACGCTCGGCCTGAAAGGCCTGGCGGCCGGCCAGCTTCGTTTCGTATTGGCGCAGTTGTCCCCGGCGCCCGCCGGCAGCGGCCTGTCTAGCGAGTGGCAGTCCTACGTCACACGCAGCAGTAACGGCATTCCGGACGCGCAGGCAACCACCGAGACGGCGACGGCAGGCACGTTTACCGACAACGGCGACGGCACCTATGAGTACACGTTTGCCAACGCGCTCGATGACTACTCGGGCGGCCCGGTCTTTGATGGATCCAAGACGCATCGACTCGGCGTAGAGATCCGAGGACAGGCGCCGATCTCGACAAACGGCATCTACGATTTCGTGCCGGACGATCCGGCTGCGACCGACCTCTTTAGTCGAGCTATCGTCGACAACCAAACCTGTAATGCCTGTCACGACGTGTTCGGTTTCCACGGCGGGCCGCGTACTGACATCACCTACTGCGTCACCTGCCACAACCCGAGCTCGATCGATGGCGACACCGCGACCGAAGCGTGGGGTGGCACGGTCGACATGATGCAAATGATTCATAAGATTCACTACGGCGCTAATCTTGCGGAGGGCTATACGGTCGTCGGCTTCCGCGGCACCGTCTACGATTACTCCGGGGTCGTGTTCTCGCAGGACGTCAGGAACTGCACCACCTGCCACGATGACACGAATCCGAACACACCGGATTCCGGCCACTGGCTGGAGTTCCCGTCCCGCGCTTCCTGCGGCAGTTGTCATGACGACATCGATTGGGACAACGGCGGGCACCCGGGTTCAGGCGGCAGCGGCATCACGTTTACCGATGACACCCTGTGCGCTGATTGCCACGGCCCGAATTCGACGGTCAATGACGGCGACCTCAAAGTCGACGTCGTCCACACGATAGCTACTGCCGAGGCGAGCAAGAACTTCGCGTTCAATATCGTCGATATCACGAACACCGGCACTGGCGAAACACCCGTTATCTCGTTCTCGGTTACGGACCCGCTGAATGGCGACGCGCCGTACAACATCCAGACGGATCCCGAGTTCACGACCTGCACATTCGGCCTCAGCCGTCTTGCTATTGGCATCGCCTGGAACACCACCGAGTACAACAACGTGGACACGGGCAGCAGCCCGGGCCTGCCGATCTCGATCAACCCGCTGACGGCCTGCGGCGGTGCGTCGACGGATGAAGGCGGCGGCGTCTTCAGCGTCACGTCACCGATTCCGGTGCCGGCGACGGCCATGGGGTCGCTGGCCGTAACGATCGACGGTCATCCCGCGGTGGTCATCGACGGCGACGGTGAACGCATCGCGGTACCGAATGCGATTGCCTACGCGCCGATAACTGATGGCGCCGCGGTACCGCGCAGAAACGCGGTTGCCATCGAGAAGTGCGACGACTGCCACAACCAGCTGACGATGCACGGCAACAACCGCACCGACAATATCGAGGTCTGCGTGACCTGCCACGCGCCGAACGTCACTGACATCAGGCGCCGCGCCGGTCAGTGCGCGACCGACCTGGGAACGGATGACGTCACGGTCGACATGAAGGTCATGATCCACGCGCTGCACGCGGGCGGCGCGACCGGCGTCCCCTACGATGTCTGTGGATTCGGCAACCGACCGCACACGTTCGACTTCGTCTACCCGGGCAAGCTGAACAACTGCGAAGGCTGTCACGTGCCTGGCGGATACTACCCGGTTGACCCGAACGACGTATTAGCGACGACGACGAGCGTCGGTGCTGACCAGGCCTCGCCGATGGATGATACGGTCACGTCCCCGAACTCTGCTGTGTGCTCGACCTGCCACGTGTCTGATCTGGCGAAACTGCACATGGAGCAGAATGGCGGTTTCTTCGATCTGACCAACGTCAAGAACGCCGATGGTTCGATCAATGCGCCGCAGGAAACCTGCCAGCTTTGCCATGGGCCGGGTGCATCGTCCGATGTCGGTGAGGTTCACGGCGTCAGCAGCTTCCTGTTCAACGACTGAGCCAGGGTTTTGCTGCTGACTGAATGTCAGGGAGTCCAGTCATGATGCCGGCGATTGCAGGTCGCCGGCATCGGCTTCACTTCGTCATAGGCTGGTTCCTGTTACTGGCTTCGCCGAGCCTGTCACTGGCGCAGGCGGACGGCGAGGACGGTCCGGACTACAGTCGAAAAGGCGCCGACTCCTGCTTCGCCTGCCACGACGACCAGGCGACGCTGGCCGTGTTTCGAACGCCGCACGCGGTACCGACCGACTCCAGGACGCCGTTTGGCCATGACCAGCTGCAGTGCGAGGCCTGCCACGGTCCGGGCGGTGAGCACGCCGCTCGCGTCAGGAGAGGGCAGGAGCGCCCCGGCGTCATCGCTTTCGGTGAGGGAGCGACGGGAACCGTCGCCGAACAGAATGCGTATTGCATCGATTGCCACGCCAGTGACACGGGGCTCGGATGGCACGGAACTGCACACGATGACGACACGATCACCTGCGCCGGTTGTCACACGAGCCATGCGGCGTCTGACCCCGTCCTCGAGACCAGCACACAGGCCGAGGTCTGCTTCGACTGCCACCAGCAACAGCGTACCCAGAGCCTTAAGCCATTCGCGCACGTCGTCGACGAGGGCAAGATGGACTGCGGTTCCTGCCACAGCGTTCACGACACGACGTTTGACGCCATGCTCGTGCGCCAGACACTGAACCAGACCTGCCACGAATGCCATGCTGAAACGCGTGGCCCGCACCTTTGGGAGCATGCGCCGGTCGCAGAAGATTGCAGCACCTGCCATGAACCGCACGGCTCCAATCACCCCGGCATGCTGACAATGCGCGGCCCGATGCTGTGCCAGAGCTGCCACTCGCAGGCGGGTCACCCGAGCCTTGCACAGGACTCCGACAGCCTGCCGTCAGGCATCGCCTCACAATATCTGCTTGGCCAGAACTGCATGAACTGTCATGGCCAGGTGCACGGCTCCAATCACCCGTCCGGCTCCAAGCTGATGCGTTAGCGGGAGATCACGATGCGAACCACCGTCAAGTCACTTGCGCTACCGATACTGCTCTTGGGTCCAGCGGTCGTTGTCGCCGATGTCGATACCAGTGAGTGGCTTTGCGAGTCCTGCCCGTTTGAGACGGGATACCGCGCCGAATACGAGGCGGGTGTGTCCAACGTCAGTGAGGACGCCGCGCGCTTCGGTAACGGCAACGGCTACGACGAAGAGGGCACGTACGCCAACTTCGATGGCAGTGGCCACTACACCACTGACGACTACCAACTCGACTGGATGATCGAGGACCTCGGTCTCGCGTCGCGTTTCGCGGAGATCAGCGGCGGCAAGCAGGGGAACTACGGGTTCTACCTTGCGTATCGGGAGCTGCCATACCGCCTGTTCGATACGACGCAGACGATCTTCACCGGCAGCCTCGGCGTTCCCGCCGGATGGGTCGGCGCCGGCAGCACGTCCGGCATGACGGCCCTGGACTCGTCGTTGCGCACTCGCGGCATCGAAAGCGATCGTCGCATCCTCGACGCCGGTGGTCACTGGTTGTCCGGTGAGCAATGGCGCGTGTTTGCTGATTTCCGACGCCAGAACAACGAAGGCATCGACATCATCGCCGGATCCGGTTTTTCCCAGGCCGCACAGCTACCGCGTGTGCACGACTACGAGACAGACCAGATCGACCTCGGCATCCAGTATCGCCTGCCGAGAGGCAGCGCGACACTGGCTTACTACGGCTCGTTCTTCAGCAACAGCAACGACTCGCTGAGCTGGCAGTCGCCATTCGCGACAATAATGAACCCGGAACGCAACGTCATGGCCGAAGCGCCGGACAACGAGTTCCAGCAGCTGACGCTGTCAGGCCACTACAGGTTCGACACGTGGCGCTCCGTTGTGGCGGCTTCCCTGGCGACCGGCAAAGGCGAGCAGGATGACGGCCTGCTGCCGTATACGTCTCTGAGCGGCATTCCGTCGGATCCGCTGCCGAGGTCATCCCTCGACGGCAGTGTAGACACGACCAACTTCGCCGTGACCTGGACGGCGAGACCCATGGACGGTCTGCGAGTCAAGGCCGCCTACCGGTACGACGACAGGGACAACACGACACCGCAGACCGAGTGGACGCGCGTCATCGTCGATCTCGTAAATTCGGGTGAGCCCGAGCAGAACATCCCGTACAGCTTCGAGCGCAGCAAGCTGAACCTGAGCGCCGAATACCGGCTGTTCAGCGACTGGCGCCTGAGCGCCGGCTACGACTACAAGACCCTGGACCGGGATTTCCAGGAGGTTGCGGAACAGACCGAGGACACCGGCTGGGGCCAGGTCCGCTGGAAGCCCAGAGGCTGGGCTGATCTGCGCCTGCGTGGCGGCGCATCGAGGCGTGATATCGATCGCTACGACCTGAGCGTGACGGCAAGCGCGGGACAGAATCCGTTGCTGCGTAAATACAATCTCGCCTACCGCTACAGGGAGTTTCTCGAGTTTGTCGCATCAGCGTCGTTGCCGAATGCACCGCTGTCGGTGGGCGCGACTTTTTACCGCAGTGACGACGACTACTCTCGTTCGCTACTCGGCATGACCGATGCGCGCGAGACGCGCCTGACGACCGATCTCACCTGGACGATCAGTGAAACGGCATCGGCGTATCTCGTCTATGGCGATGAGCAGATTGAAGCGTCCCAGCTGGGCAGTGCGGGTTTCGGCGATGCCGACTGGAGCGCGGCGCACGACGACAATTTCGACCACTTGGGCATAGGCCTTGCGCTGCGTAACGTCGCCGAGAAGCTGGACCTGAGTTTCGACTACACGCGTGGCAACGGCGACAGTGCGATCGGCGTCACCACCGACACGAACGGATTCAGGCCGCTTCCCGATCTCGAGTCCAAGCTGGATTCGTTGCGCATCGAGGCCGAATACCGTCACTCCGAGCAGCTCGAGATCACAGCGACGCTGCGCTACGAGCAGTTCTCGGCGGACGACTGGGCCCTGCAGGAGGTTGAGCCCGCCACGATTTCGACGTTGCTGACGCTCGGGGCCGACCCGTATGACTACGATCTCTGGGTCTTCGGTGTCGGGTTCCGCTATCGGTTCGGCGACCGCGATATCGCCCTCGCCGAGTAAGCCTCGATTCCCGGAGTTTCACCGGCCCGCGATCACGGGTTCTCGATAACCGCCTCGATTTCTCTGACCTGTTCATCCGTGACCGGGTGGAATTCGCCCAGCATGCAGGAACCGCCGGCGCCGAGCCCGATTCCCCACTGCCACGGATAGCGCCGGTACCATGGCCAGCTGAACCAGTCGGCGACTTCAAAAGTGTCGCGCTCACAGATCCGGTTGCTGCTCAGCGAGCGTGTAATCAGCACGTCGCCGCGATCGAGGTCGAAGCAGCTCGAGCGCAGCCGGTTCACCCACTGCTGGCCGCGGCGGCCCACAAACAGCATGTACTGGTTGTTGAGTGCGCGATAGCTCCGGAAATCCCGGCTGGACAGGCAGCGCCGCGGTTCAGCGTAAGTATCCACGTCGATGGGCTGACTGAGAATCTCGGCGATACTTGCATCGATCGCCTGACGGCGTTCCTCGGCCTCTGGCGAGACCGCGCAGCCTGTGGTCAGCAGCGCCGAGACGAGCATTACTAAAGCAGTCTTGAACCGAGTATTCATGGCATCACTCCGGTCGTCTCTCGTATCAACGCTAGTCTCCGCAGCGGCGATCGACAATACGCAATCAGCACAATTCCGCAGCGCTTGGGAGCCGGTGTTCCGGCGTAGAGGGAGACGAGGCTGCGTCCCGGCAGCAAGAAGCTCCGGTGCTTCTTACATAATCCGGTTTTTGGTCCGCTGTATTTTGTGAAAACCGGAACCCTTCGGTGTTGATTTGCGTGATCCTTGATAACGTAGCGTGAAGGGAAGGCGGCGATTTTCGGCACGGAGGTCGAGTAGCTGTCTTGGTTAACAGGCCATCGCCTGGCGGCACCGCGGCACGGAAGCCAGGGGGGACAATGCTTAGCAAACTCAGATTCATTGCGCTGGCTATGGCGGTGACCGCGCTATATGCGTGTGCTACACCACCACCGTCGCCAGAGCCGATCGTCATTGAGGAGCCCGTCACGACGGTCGACGAGGCGATTCCTGCTCCTGCTACTGAGCAGGAACAAGCTGCGCCGGAGCTTTCCTTCGCCCCGCCAACGGTCGCCGTTGTACTGACCAATCGAAACGAAGCCTACGAGGCACTTGCCGAGGAGCTGTCGGAGCTGTTCGCGTCCATCTCGATCTACGATTTAAGCGACAAGAGCCAGCCGCCCGTCAGTGCTTTTCGCCTGATCAACGACGGTCAGGCAAGCGCGGTCATTGCTGTCGGTCTTCGCGCAGCACGATCCGCCATTGCAATGTCGACTGCGCCAGTCATCTTCAGCTATGTTTTCAACCACCAGGACCATGGGCTTTTGCAGGACCACAGTCGCGGTGTTGACGCGTTCGCTCCGCTCGAACAGCAGCTCAACGCATGGAAGCAAGACGAGCCGACGCTCGAATCGATCGGATTACTGATCGGACCCGGACACGCAGACCTCGTCTTGGAGGCGAAGCGGGCGGCGGCGCTGCACGGCATCAGTGTCAGCGTCGTGGAAGCGGGCTCCGACCAGGAGGCGCTGTACCTGTTCAAGCGAATAGCGCGGGACATCGACGGGTTCTGGCTGCTGCCAGACAATCGCGTCCTGAGCGCTCGAGTGCTGAGGGAGATGATCGAGCTCGCGAATCGTCGGGACGTTTCGGTTCTCGCCCCCAATCCCAGCATGCTTTCGATGGGCGCCAGCATCAGCGTCTCGCCGGACACGGCCGATGTCGCCGAGCGCATTCACACTATCGCCGAGCAGATTCATCGCGGTCAGATCGACGCCGTGCCGCCGATGACGCCGCTCAGGGAAATACGTATCGATACCCGGCATAGGGCTGGCACGGTAACGATTGCCGGTCGCCGTTCGAAGGCGGCGGAGAAGAACCCATGACGAGTCTTCTGAGCAGCCTGCAAAGTCGAATCGACGCGCGTCCCTGGCGCAGGTCCGGGCAACGATTGCTCGTGAACGAGATCCTGTCGATCCAGATACTGAGCGCTGCAATCGTCGGCGCCGTCGCGATCGTGATGTTGTACTGGGGCGGGCAGTGGGTGCTGAAGGACAACTACGGCCGCTGGGCGTTGCAATGGACCGAGGAACTCAATGAGCTTGGATCGCCGCTCTATCTCGCCGATGACAACGAGGCGTTGATACGTCTCGAGAGTTTCACCGAGCGCTACCCGGAAATAGCAAGCGTCGTCTACTACGACCGCAACGGAGAGGCGCTGTTCTCGATCGACAAGGCAACGCAGGCGGCTCCGCCTGACGACCTGCCGGCCTATCGACTGGCCGACGCCAGCGACGTTGTCGGCAGCGAACATCCGTACCTGTTCAGCCCGCACATCGCGAACTCCCGACGGTTCGATATCCTGGCGCCGGTCTGGACAGAGAAGATCGCGAGCGATGACCTGTTTGGTTTCGACCCGAAGGCGCTCGAATCGCAGGCGAGTACCGAGATCCGGGGCTTCGTCGCCATTCACCTCGACTTTGCACACTTTCACGAAGGCCTGCTGGCCAACATTCGAAACGCCGTGCTGCTGCTGGCGGTGCTTCTTGTCGCACTGGCCACGTACGGCCGCCGCGTTCTGCAACGCGCCCTGCGCTCCATCTCGCAGCTGGAAGACCCGATTAACGAGCTTGCAAAGGGCAATCTCGGTGTCGAGTTCAAGTCGGCCGGTTACCGAGAGACCGCGACCATCACCGAAGCCCTGAAAAACGCCGCCAGCGCTATAGCGACACGGGATGCCGAACTGCTTGACCGGGCAAATCACGATAGCCTGACGGGCCTCTACAACCGACGCAGGTTCAGCGAGGAGCTCAGGGCGGCACTTGACCTTATCGAACGACGCGGTGGTTCCGCGGCACTGCTGTTCGTGGACCTCGATCAGTTCAAGTACATCAACGACCTCTGCGGTCACCCTGCCGGCGACCGCCTGATTCGAAAAGTCGCCGATGTCCTGTCGAGCAGTGTCGGCGACGAGGGCTTTGTCGCCCGCTTCGGCGGCGACGAATTCGCTGTCCTGTTCCCGGGCGCCGGCAATCGCGAGGCGCGCGAGGCCGCCGACCGCATCCTGACGGATATGCGGCGTTTGACGCACATCGAGAATGAGCACGTCTTCCACGTCCACTGCAGTATAGGCATGACGATAGCGACGTCATCGAACCTGCAGTTGGACGAGCTGATCGCCCAGGCTGACATTGCCTGCCGCGAGGCCAAGAGAGCTGGGCGCAACCGGGCACGGCTGTTCGATGGCGGGTCGCTGACCGAAAGCGGAGAGTTCGATCTTGGTTGGATTAACCGCTTGCGCGGCGCTCTCGACAACGACAATTTCGAACTGCATTTTCAGCCCATCAACGACATCCAGACTGGCAGGACCACGCACCATGAGGTGTTGCTGCGCGCCCGGCATGAGGATGGTTCGCTGGTGTCGCCGGACGCCTTCCTGCCGGCCGCGGTTCGCTTCGGCATGATGTCCGAGATCGACCTGTGGGTTATTCGTCACTCGGCGATTGCCTACACCCGGTTTGTGAAGCAGCATCGCGACCTGAAATTGTCGATCAATATCTCCGCACACGCCTTTGAGAGTGAAGACCTGCCTGCTTACATCGGGCGGACGCTCGTCGAGTTCGATGTACCACCGCAGAACATCGTCCTCGAGATAACCGAGAGTCTTGCGATACGTCATGCCGTGCACGTCGAACGACAAATCGCGGAGCTGCGCGCACTCGGGTGCAAGCTGGCGCTGGACGATTTCGGCACCGGCTACAGCGCGCTGAGTTACCTGCAGAAGCTCGATTGCGACTACATCAAGATCGACGGGGCGTTCGTTGCAGATATCGTCGAGAATCCCGTGGAGCAAAAGGTGATACGCCTGATCGCCGAGATCGGCCAGGAGGCGGGCATGCGCGTTATCGCAGAGTATGTCGAGAGCGCCGAGGCGCTGGTGCTGTTGTCTGAGCTGGGTGTGGATATGGCACAGGGGTTCTTCGTCGGGCGCCCCACGGCCGAGCCGGAGTTTCCGACGACGCCGATCTCGATCCAGTCTCGCCGACAACGTGGCCGCAATCGCCAGGGGTACTGACCGGCTTCAAGCTCGGGGGCGCTCTCCCTTACCGACAAGCTTGTGACCTCGTTCAGGCGGCCGTCTGCGGGCGCGCCGGCGCATCCACCTGGGAATGGAGCGCTTCCGTGTTGGCTAGCCGCGCCGGGCATGGCTGCCCGACGCGGCCTGAGCGGCCCTGCCGATGCCGACTAGTTGTGCGCGGACTTGAACGCGCCGTCGAGCAACTGCGCATGGGCAGCCGCCAGTCGAGCGATCGGCACGCGAGGTCCTGAACAGGAGACGTAGTTCAGCCCGGCGTGATGACAGAAGCGGATCGATTCCGGATGTCCGCCCTGTTCGCCGCAGATACCGATCTTGAGGTTCTCGCGAGCCTTACGCCCGTTATCTACCGCCATCTTGATGAGCTGTCCGACCCCCATCGTATCCAGTACCTCGAACGGGTTGTCCTGCAGGATGCCCGAGTCGTTGTACATCGGCAGGAACTTGTTCTCGGCGTCCTCGCGTGAGAACGAGAACGCGGCCTGCGTCAGGTCGTTCGTGCCGAATGAGAAGAACTCGACATTCTCGGCCAGCTGTCCGGCGCGTGTGCAGGCCCTGACCGTCTCGATCATCGTGCCGAACTTGAACTTCAGTTTTTCGCCAACCTCCTTCTCGAGCTTCTCCGTCAACGCATCGATCGAGCGTTTCACAGCGGCGAGCTCCTGGGATGTGATGACCTGCGGGATCATGATCTCGGGCTGCACCGAGATGCCCTTCTTCGAGCATTCGACAGCGGCCTCGAGTATCGACTCGATCTGCATTGCGTAAATCTCGGGATACGCGATGCCGAGACGCACACCGCGGTGACCGAGCATCGGGTTGACCTCGCGAAGTTCCCGAACCTTCTTCAGCATGCGTTCTTTCTTGATCAGCGCATCGTTGACCAGCTCTTCGCTGAGCTCGTCGAAAGGCTTCGGCAGTTCCGGGTGTGTATCGAACGTCGTCAACGCCGCCATCCTTCCGCGTACGACGTCGCGATACAGGCGCAGGTTGTCGATCTGTTCGAGCAGGTCCTGCTCGGTTGGCAGAAACTCATGCATCGGCGGGTCGAGCAGGCGCACCGTGACCGGGTTCGGAGCCATGACCGTGAACAACTCGATGAAGTCGGCACGCTGTATCGGAAGCAGCCGGTCGAGCGCGGCCTGCCGCTCCTCTGTGGTATCGGCGAGGATCATGTCGATGACGATAGGCAGCCGCTCGCTCGCGTTGAACATGCGCTCGGTGCGGCACAGGCCAATGCCCATGGCGCCGTAGTCCAGTGCCTGTTTCGCCGCTGCCGGCGTGTCGGCGTTGGCCATGACTTTCAAATGGGCAGTGTCATCCGCCCAGCCCAGCAAGGTGCGCAGGTCGTCGGAGAAGTCCGCCGCGATGGTCGGAATCTCGCCCAGGTAGACGACGCCCGTGGCGCCGTCCAGCGTGATGACATCGCCCTCGTGGATGACGTAGTCGCCCACCTGCGCCTGCCTGAGCGCCGTGTCGACCTCGATACCCTCGGCGCCGGCCACGCAGGGCTTGCCCATGCCGCGCGCGACGACCGCTGCGTGCGATGTCTTGCCGCCGCGGCTCGTCAGGATGCCCTCCGCTGCGAAGAAGCCGTGGATGTCTTCCGGACGCGTCTCCTCGCGAACGAGTATGACCTTCTCACCCAGGTTACCCAGCTTCTCGGCCAGGTCGGCATCGAAGACGCACTTGCCGGACGCGGCGCCCGGCGAGGCGGGCAGCCCGGTTGCGAGCGGCTTCGTGATTTTGTCGGGGTCGAGACGGGGGTGCAGCAACTGTTCCAGCAGCTCCGGGTCGATCCGCAACAGGGCCTGGTCGCGCGTAATCAGCTCTTCGGCGAACATATCGACCGAGGTCTTGACCATCGCGGTGGCGTTCATCTTGCCGTTGCGCGTCTGCAGGCAGTACAGCGTACCTTTCTCGATAGTGAACTCGTAATCCTGGACTTCCTGGTAGTGCGATTCGAGCGTGTTCCTGAGAGCGACCAGCTGCTCGTACTGGTCCGGCATCTCATCTTCAAGGCTCTGCAGTGGCTTCGGCGTGCGAATGCCGGCAACGACATCCTCGCCCTGCGCGTTGGTCAGGTATTCGCCGAACATCTCGTTCTCGCCGGTGCCCGGGTTGCGGGTGAAGCCTACGCCGGTCGCGCAGTCATCGCCCTTGTTGCCGAACACCATCGTGCAGACGTTGACCGCTGTGCCGTTAGCCATGTCAGGCGTGATGTTGAACTCGCGGCGGTAGTCGACGGCGCGCTTGCCCATCCAGGAGCGGAACACGGCCTCGACCGCCAGCTTGAGCTGCTCCATGACGTCCTGCGGGAAGTCGCGCCCGGCCTCACGTTTGACGACCGCGAGGAAGTGCTCGCTGATCTCCTTCAGGTGTTCCGCCGTCAGCCCGATATCGGCCTTGACGCCGGCGGTAACTTTCACGTCCTCGAAGTACTCGTCGAAGTGTTCGTCGGCGATGCCGAACGCAACCTTGCCGAATAGCTGAATGAAGCGACGGTACGCGTCATAGGCAAAACGCTCGTCGCCGGTTTGCTCGATCAGCCCTGCGAGCGTCTCATCGTTGAGTCCGAGGTTCAGGATCGTATCCATCATGCCCGGCATCGACATCGCCGATCCGGACCGTACGGAGACCAGCAGCGGGTCACGGCCACGGCCGAACGTCTTGCCCGTTGCAGCTTCCAGCTGTTCGATCTCGTGTTTGACCGCATCCATCAGCCCGTCCGGCAATGCGTCCTGGTCGAGGTAGTCCAGGCAAGCCTTGGTCGTGATGACGAAGCCTGGCGGGACGTTGATCCCGATCTGGGTCATCTCACAGAGGTTCGCGCCTTTACCGCCCAGCAGCTGTTTGTTCTTGCCGTCGCCGTCGTTAAATGAGTAAACGTGTTTTTCAGTCATGGTCTTTGTCGCGTTAGAGGTCTCGGAGTCCGCAGCAATAGTCCAGCAATGCGGCGATCCCGGCTATTGCGGCATACCCCTAGCGCAGTACGCATTGAAAAAGCAGCCCCGACCCGCCGGAAAGTTTGGCTCAGGGCGGCCTTGCGACGAGATTTCATAAGTTATCGAGGTTCGAAAATTTCGAAGGGTAAGTTCGAAATTCCCTTCGCTTTTTGTCGGCTATCAGCTCTTTGCTGTTTAGTGGCGGCCCCTTTTGCACCGTTTAGGTGCAAAAGGAGATATTTTTTTGACAGCGCTGTCATTCTTTGTTATTGCTAGGGCTCGAGAAAAACGTTTTACTACGTAAAACATCTAATAAAAATTGTTCGCGGGGGGAACAAGCCAATGCTTCCAAAGAGAAGTAGGATTATCTGTCCGGCCGTCTTGGCCGCATCGTTGACTCTGGCTGCATGTAACAACGGCAGTCAGCCACAGGGCCTGACCAACACTCAACCGGCTGACATTCAGCAGAACGTCAACATCAGCAACCCGACGACTGCCGTCTTCGATCTTGTTGAGGTCACGCCGGGCGGCACCTTTAACCTCGTCTGGAGTGACGAGTTCGATGGCGACCAGCTCGACCCCGAGACGTGGTTCTTCGCCACCGGCGACGGTTCCGAGTTTATCGGCGACGGCGGCGTCATGGGCCTGCCACCGGGCTGGGGCAACTTTGAAAAGCAGTACTACCTTCCGCGCAACGCCCAGCTAGAAAACGGTTTCCTGAGGATCACCGCGCGGTCTGAGTCGATCGAAGGATTCAACTACACATCTGCCCGCATCACGACACGCGATCGCGTCAACGTCCGCTACGGGCGGATCGCTGCGAAGATCAAGTTCCCGGCCGGTCAGGGCCTGTGGTCTGCATTCTGGCTGCTGTCGCAGGGCAGCCCCTACGGTCGCTGGGCTGCTACCGGCGAGATTGATATCGTCGAGGCCGTCAACCTCGGTGCACTGCCGGGCCCGGGCGGCGGCGGCTTCAACAACATCGTCGGCAATCTCTACTACGGCGGCGAGTCTCCAAACATTGCATTTTCAGGCGACACCTATGCGCCATCGCCGAATATCACCGAGGGTTTTCATACCTATGCGGTCGAGTGGGATGAAAACGAGATTCGCTGGTATTTCGACGACGTACTGTGGCTGACGCAGAACTCATGGTCCTCGACAGGTGGCGACTTCCCCGCACCGTTTGACCAGCCGTTCTACATCATCCTGAACACGGCGGTCGGCGGCAGCTTCCCGGGCGATGACGTGGATAACACCGCGCTGCCCGCGTCGATGCTGGTCGACTGGGTCAGGGTGTATTCGGGTGTGAGGCCCGATTAGCGCGGCAAAGTGAATAGCGCAGCTCTATAGGGAAGAACACAAACAGTGCGGGAGCCTCAGGACGATTCTCCCGCGAAATAACAACAAGAACATTTTTTTTCACACTTTAAAGTTAGCCAGAGATTTCATCCATGCAAGCAAAAGCATTTACGCGTGAATACCGCGCCCTGACCCTTCTGACATCGGCCCTGTTCCTGGCTGGCTGTTTCGGAGAAGGTGACGGTCCAGAGCCGATCGCAAACTCGCCCGCAGATCCACTACCGGACTTGCCGGCAGATTTCTGCGACCCGACCAACTTCGAGATCTTCTGCGAAGCGCCCGAGATCATTAACTTCAACGGCGGCGCAACGACGATCATCGAGAACCCGGACAAGAGCGGCATCAACACGAGTGACAACGTCGCGCAGATGCAGAAGTTCATGGACGAGGTGTTTGGCGGAACGAAACTGACTTACAGCGACCCGATCGACTTCTCGCAGGGTGAGTCGTTCAATATCAAGGTCTGGTCACCGCGCTCAGTCGAGGTGTTGTTCAAGACGGACGAGTCGAACATCGAGCGCTTCTTCACGCACACCGGCGGCAGCGAGTGGCAGCAGTTCTGCGTGACGTTCGATGGCGCCGCGGCAGGCATCTCGAACCCGAGCCTGACAATCATTTTCGATCTCGGTACGCAGGGTCAGGCGGCAAGCGACCCGGCTAACTGGACCTTCTACTACGACGACATCGAGCAGGTAGACAGCTGCGCCGGTAGCGGCGGCCCGCCCCCGGCTGCGTTCACAACGCTGACATTCGATGACGCCGGCACGACGTACACGCTCCGTGGCTTCGGCGGCGCCGAGGATTCTTCTGTCGTCGCAGATCCCGAAGACGCGAGCAACAATGTACTGCAGATCAATCGTTCCGACTCCGCGGATATCTTCGCCGGCACCGTCGTATCGACCGGCGCCAATGAGTCTTCGGGCGTCATCCCGCTGGATGCGTCGAGCACGATCATGTCCATGCGAGTCTGGTCGCCGATGGCCGGCACGCCGATTCGCCTGAAGATCGAAAACTCCGGCGCCAGCGCAATCAGCGTCGAGACAGAGACGTCGACGACGATGGCGATGACCTGGGAAACGTTGCAGTTCGATTTCACCAACAACGTGACCGACACACCCGCTTTCGACCCGGCGGCAACCTACGACAAGGTCATCGTTTTCCCGAACTTTGGCGCCACCGGCGCGATGGCCGGTGCCCAGACCTACTACTTCGATGACATTGCTGTCGGACCTGGCGGCGGCGGTACTCCTCCTCCAACCGGTGGCGGCGAGCTGCTGACAAACGGTGACTTCGAGGCGAGCGCGACGGACAAAGCGCCTTGGATCAACGCGGGCACCGTTGCGGTCAACAACTTCTACACGGCAGACGCGGCTGACGGTGGCGCCGTGTTCGACACGAACCTGAGCCAGGTGCTGGATATCACGCAGGACGAGAATTACGTGCTGACCTTCCGCGCACGGGCGACGGTGGATCGCAATATTGTTGTGGGTATCGGCCTGAGCGTGGATCCGTTCACGGCGGTGACGCAGGACGTTGCCGTGACGACCGATTGGCAGACGTTCACGTTGAACCTGACCGCGACCGGCTTCGGCGGTGCGGACAGCCGGGTGCTGTTCGACCTCGGCACGGTGGCGAGCACGGTCGAAATTGACGACGTGAGCCTGACCGTCGACGGTGGCGGCGGCGCCGAGCTACTGACGAACGGCGACTTCCAGACCAGTGCGACGGACAAGGCGCCGTGGATCAATGCGGGCACGATTGCGACCAATAACTTCTACACGGCGGACGCGGCCGACGGCGGCATGGTGTTCGACACGAACCTGAGCCAGGTGCTGGATATCACGCAGGACGAGGATTACGTCCTGGAATTCCGCGCACGGGCGACGGTGGATCGCAATATTGTTGTGGGTATCGGCCTGAGCGTGGACCCGTTCACGGCGGTGACACAGGACGTTGCCGTG